>Ga0335074_10002272_pt1 | contig 26141 bp, 25 predicted proteins | sample Lox_Sample_23_FD_206715 | JGI IMG/M metagenome (GOLD analysis project Ga0335074, IMG submission 206715) | Soil microbial communities from Loxahatchee National Wildlife Refuge, Florida, United States - Lox_Sample_2.3 | ecosystem: Environmental > Terrestrial > Soil > Wetlands | place: USA...
GTCGGCCGTCCGGTTGCGTCGTCGATTTCGATGGTGTGGCCCAGGCAGCCGATCGTCTGGATGGCGGTGGGGCCGAGCTTGCCGACGGCAGCGGCGCCGTAGCCCGCCTCGTGCGCGGCGCAGAGTAGCGAGGTCGGTCCCATATAGCCGTCGGGGAAATGCGCCTTCACCTCCCGCAGCACGGCGTCGTTCTCGAGGAAGGGCACGTTCGAGCCCGCCAGCGCCGCCACGGGAAAGCCCGTGTAGATCACGTTCGCATAGTCGCCCGTGTCGCCCAGGAAGTGCCCCGTGGCGATGGCCGAGGCGTTGGCGGTGGTGAGTGTGGGATAGATCGAATGGCTGTTGGCGAAGTCCACGCCCTCGCGGCGGATGCGGCTCATGGTCGGCGCCACGTCCGGCGTCACGCTCTCATAGCGAAGCCCGTCGGCCACGAAGATGACGACGTTGTGCGGCTGGGCCGAGGCCGGCAGGCCCCCGAGAACAGATGTGGCGCCGGCGAGCAGGGCCGCGCGTGCGAGGCGTTTCATGAGCTGTCCCTTCGAGTCGAGGCGGAGAGATTAAGGGCCGTTTGTGACAAAGCGGAGGGGGGCCGCCCTTGACTTGGGGTCACCCCCTTCGCCACATACCGCCCTTTTCGCGAGGTTTTCATGCATCCCTATCGCACCCATGATTGCGGGAGCTTGCGCAAGGCGCAGGTGGGCCAACGCGTCCGCCTGTCGGGCTGGGTGCACAGGCGGCGCGATCATGGCGGGCTCCTCTTCATCGACCTGCGCGACCATTACGGCATCACCCAATGCGTCGTGGAGCCGGATGCGATCGCCTTCCCCGAGGCCGACAAGGTGCGCGCCGAATGGGTCATCACCATCACAGGTCCCGTCGTGGCGCGCACGGCCGAGACCGTGAACAAGGACCTGCCCACCGGCGAGGTCGAGGTCCGCATCGAGGAGATCGCCATCCAGAGCCAGGCGCAGGAACTGCCGCTGCCGGTGTTCGGCGAGCTCGACTATCCGGAGGAGACGCGGCTCAGATACCGCTTCCTCGACCTGCGCCGCGAGCGCCTGCACAAGAACATCACGCTGCGCTCCAAGGTCATCTCGTCCATTCGCAGGCGGATGATCGACCAGGGCTTCACCGAGTTCCAGACGCCGATCCTGACGGCGTCGAGCCCGGAAGGCGCGCGCGACTTCCTCGTGCCCTCGCGCCTGCATCCCGGACAGTTCTACGCGCTGCCGCAGGCGCCGCAGCAGTTCAAGCAGCTCATCATGGTGGCGGGCTTCGACCGCTACTTCCAGATCGCGCCCTGCTTCCGCGACGAAGATGCGCGCGCCGACAGAAGCCCCGGCGAGTTCTATCAGCTCGATCTCGAGATGAGCTTCGTGACGCAGGACGACGTCTTCGCCGCCGTCGAGCCCGTGCTCCATGGCGTGTTCGAGGAGTTCGCCGACGGCCGCAAGGTCTCCAAACCGCCGTTCCGGCGCATCCCCTATGCGGAATCGATGCTCAAATACGGCGTCGACAAGCCGGACCTGCGCAACCCCATCGTCATCGCCGACGTCTCGGACGTGTTCGCGCGCGACGATGTCCCGTTCAAGGCCTTCAAGGGCAAGACGGTGCGCGCCATTCCGGCACCGGGCGCCGCAGCACAGCCGCGCTCCTTCTTCGACAAGCTGAACGACTGGGCGCGCGGCGAAATGGGTGCTGCGGGCCTGGGCTATATCGTCTTCGAGGACGAAGGAGGCGCGCTTACGGGCAAAGGCCCCATCGCGAAGTTCTTCCCGGCCGATGCGCTGGCGGAGATGGCGAAGGCGGCCGGCGTGAAGGCGGGCGATGCGCTGTTCTTCTCGGCGGATGCGGATGAGCATCGCGCCGCGGCGCTGGCAGGCCAGGCGCGCATCCGCCTCGGCCGCGAACTGTCGCTGATCGAGGATGGCCGCTTCGAGTTCTGCTGGATCGTCGACTTTCCGATGTACGAGTGGAACGAGGAGGAGAAGCGCATCGACTTCTCCCACAATCCGTTCTCCATGCCGAACTTCCCGCGCGAGGAATTCCTGGCGCTGGATCCCAAGAATTCGGCAACGATCCTGGGCATCAACGCCTTCCAGTACGACATCGTCTGCAACGGCATCGAGCTGTCCTCCGGCGCCATCCGCAATCACGATCCCGACGTGATGCTGAAGGCCTTCGAGATCGCGGGCTACAGTCGCAACGAGACCGAAGTGAAGTTCGCCGGCATGCTCAACGCCTTCCGCTGCGGCGCGCCTCCCCATGGCGGCACCGCGCCCGGCATCGACCGGATCGTCATGCTGATCGCGGGCGAAGAGAACCTGCGCGAAGTGACCATGTTCCCCATGAACCAGCAGGCGCAGGACCTGATGATGAACGCGCCCGGCGAAGTGTCGCAAAAGCAGCTCCGCGAGCTCCATATCCGCGTGGTCAAGCCGGAGTAGGGCTCCCGGCCGCGCCGTGCGGCCTGTGATCCGGATACGTTGTAAAGGCGAGGCGCGATCTATCTAATAGATCGCCGGTTCCGCAGCCGCGGAGCCAGGAGGGGGCCGACATGCACAATTCTCCTGTTTCGCGCCGGATTCGCCGCCGGGCTTTGCTTCCCGTGGGCGCTCTCGCGCTCGCCATGGTCGCGTTCTCAAGTGTCGCCGAGCCGACGGACACGCCCGCCGGCAATCCGCCGCCGCTTTCGCAGCAGACCTTCACGCTGGTCCAGGAAAACGGCGTCGACGCCAAGCCGCATACCGTGTTCGATGTCCAGAAGACGGTGACGCTCAAGAAGGGCCAGATGCTGGTGCTGAAATCGTCTTCGGGCCAGATGATCGAAGTGGCCGGGCCGTACCACGGAAAGCCGCTGGATCACTACACGACATTCCCGCCGAATGGCGCGATGGGATACGACGCCCATTCGTTCACCCCCCACAAGCACTGCCCCGACACGTCCGGCGGCTCGCACCCGTCCGGCGGCCCCAACCCCGACGAAACCGCCGGCGCAGAAGCCCACTGCCGTTAAGGCGGAGCGTCAGAGCTTCGCCGGAAGATCTTTCAGGCTTTGAGAGATCAGCGCCGCGGCTTTGCCGACGTCGGTGCGCGCTGCGATCAGTTTCTCGGCCGCGTCGACGGCTGCATCCGCAGCCTTGGCGCGGATCTCGGCGACGGCATGGGCTTCGGCTTGCGCGATCTTGTCCTGCGCCTGCCTGGCGCGACGTTCGATCTGTTGTGCGAGCTGGGCGCGCGCCTCGATGGCGAAACGCTCGGCTTCTTCTTTTGCTTCGGTCACGATCGACGCCGCTTCCTTTTCGGCTTCGGCGGCTTTGGTCATGAACCGCGCCAGCAGCGCGGCCGCTTCCTCGCGCAGGCGCCTGGCTTCCTCGAGCTCTTTGGCGATCGCCGCCGCGCGCGCGTCGAGCGCCGCCGCCACGAAGGCCGGTACACGCTGATAGAGGAAGACGGCGATCAGGATGACGAGCCCGAGGCCGACCCAGAATTCCGGCTCTTTCAGCCATTCCACGAGGATGTCCATCATCGGCTCCTGGTTGATACGCCCTAGTTCAAACGGCCCAGAGCCGCGCGCGCGTCCTCGGGCGCGACGGTCTCGCCCGTCAGATGCTGGACGATGGCGATGGCCGCTTCTTCCGCGCTTCTGGCAACCTGCGCGAGCGCACTGTCCCGCGTCTGCAGGATGCGCGCTTCGGCGTCCGCCGTCGTCTTCTGCGCATCCGCGTCGGCCTTGGCCTTGGCCGCGTCGATCTCGCCGTGGATGCGCTTGCGGTTTTCCTCGGCCAGCGCATGCGCGCGGTTGCGCGCGTCGCTGAGCGCCTGCTCATAGTGAACCTGCGCGGCCTCGGCATCCTTGCGATGGGACTCGGCCTGCTTCAGATCGCTTTCCACCTGGCCCTTGCGCGCCGCGATGGCGCCGCCGATACGCGGGCCGGCCACGCGCCACAGGATGACGAACAAGAACGCGAAGGTGATCGTGAGCCAGAGGAACTGGTTCGGAAATGTCGTGACGTCGAATGGCGGAAAGCCTCCGCTTTTCGTCGGCACTGACGTTCCCGTTGTAACGTGGTTGGCCACTGTCAGAACGCGTATAGAACGATCATCGCGATCGCGAAGCCGAACAGACCGGTTGCTTCACAGAGAGCAAATCCGATCAGCAGATTCGGATACTGGCTGGCCGCGGCACCCGGATTGCGCAGCGCGCCCGATAGATAGCTGCCGAACACGTTGCCGATGCCGATACCGGCACCTGCCAGAGCGAAACAGGCCAGGCCTGCGCCGATCAATTTTGCTGCTGCGACGTCCATATTGAAATGCTCCTTCGTTGCTTCAGTGTTGTTCGTGGAGATGCAAGGCTTCGTTCAGGTAGATGCAAGTGAGAATCGCGAACACATAGGCCTGCAGGAACGCGACCAACATTTCCAGCGCCGATACCGCGACGATCATGAACATGGGCGCGAGCGAAAGAACCGCCAGCGCGCCGCCCGCACCGCCCAGCATTATTACGAACCCGGCAAACACCTTCAGCATCGTGTGGCCGGCCAGCATGTTCGCGAACAGACGGACGGACAAGGTGAGCGGGCGGATGAAAAATGAGAGCACTTCAATGGGCACCAGGAGCCATATGATGTACCAAGGGACGTGCGGCACAAAAAGCTTCAGAAAGCCCAAGCCATGTTTCGCGAAGCCGGTCACGATCACGACCACGAACACGAGACAGGCTAGTGCAAATGTGACTGCGATCTGGCTCGTCACCGTAAACGCACCCGGAAGGAGTCCGAAGAAGTTCGAAAAGAGCACGAAAACGAAGATCGTGAACACGAAGGGAAAGAAGATCAGCCCATCGTCGCCGGCGGCCTGGCGGATCATATTCGTGACGAATTCGTATGAGAGTTCAGCCATCGACTGCAGCCGGCCGGGAACGAGCTTGGGGTTCGAAGCTGCGGCCAGCATGAAGATCGACGCCACGCCTACGACGAGGGCCATCCAAAGGGCCTGATTGGTGAAGGCGAGCGTGAAGTAGCGATGCGACAGGTGCCATTCCGGCCCAATCGACTTCACCGCAAACTGGTCCATAGGACTCATCTTCACAGACTAGTTCTCCTCGTCTTCATCCGAGATCGTGGATCCGCCGTCCGCCGATCTCGCATTAATCTCTGCCGCTGCGCGCATCAGATTCAGAATGCCCGCCGCCGCACCCAAAACAAACATCACCAGGAGGAAGATCGGTCGCGTGCCCAACCATTTGTCGAGCAGCCAACCCAATCCCCCGCCTACCGCAACCGCGACACCCAATTCCGTCGCGAACCGGGAGGCGATACCAAGCAGTGTGGGAGGCGCCTGCTGTCGGCGCGGCTCCTTCTGCCGCCGGACTTCGTCGAGCCGCTTGCCCAGTGCACGCAGGTCATCGGGATCGGGCATGACTTTATGCTCCCCGTTTTCCCATCCAGACGCGCGGATTCGGGCCTTCGCGGCTTTTCGAAAGCGCGCGGACCATAGGGGCGGCATATTCTATCTGTCAAGGAGTGTGAATGGGATGTAAGGGGTTGTAATAGTTGACATTTCTTTGAATGTGGCGAATTGCGCGGGGCGCTTAGGCGGGCGCCCTGCGGCCACCCCGCCATTCCGTCGGGCTGACGCCCATCAGACGTTTGAACCGGCGGTTGAAGGTGGAAAGATCGCCGAAGCCGGCGTCAAAGGCGACCGTTGAAATCGGCTTTTCGGTCTGTCGCAATTCGACGGCCGCATTCTGCAGGCGCGTGCGCAAAACGAACTGATGCGGCGTCATGCCGACGCAAACGCGGAAGACGCGCAGGAAGTGGAACGCGCTGACGCCAGCCTCGCGCGCCAGACCGTCGAGGGTGATGACGGAATCCGATTTCATCTCGATCCGCCGGACCGCCTCGAAAACACGCCGACGGTCGCGGTCGGTCGGCGAAGCGTTCGGCAAGGTCTCTTCGGCAAGCGTCGCGAACACCGTTTCGGCCACGCGGAACGCAAACTCCTGATATTCGGCATCGCTTGTTTTCGCATCGACGGTACTGGCCTGCGCGGCGAGCGGCACAAACGCTTCGAGCGGCGGCAGCGCGGCCTTCGCGAAGGCGGTCTTTTTTACACCCGGTGTTCCGGACGCCACCGCTTCGAGCACGTCCGGTGCAAAGTGAAACGAAAGGCAACGATCGCCCCAGCTGTGGTCGTGGCCGCACTGAAAACAGGCGCCTTGGTTGCCGAGAAGCACGCTTCCTGCCACGAGGTCGGCGCTGCCGGACCTCGTTTCGTAGTGAAACGAGCCCTCCAGCACCAGGGCGATCGAGCTCTGCGCGTGCAGCTCTTCGAAAGCCGGATCGTAGGGCCCCGCCTCGCAACGGAAATCCTTCACGGCCCAGCCCGGGCCCTCGGCCAGAATGCGCGTCGAAAGCGTCATGCGCGAACCATAGCAATTTTTCCCAAGCGGCGGGACCGGCGGCAGATTTAACTGGCGCAAACGGGAGTTCAGGACATGGCATCGATAAGACGGGAATTCACGGTCGGCATGAGCGCAGCCGATGCCTGGGATGTGATCCGCGATTATGGCGCTGTGCATACGCGTTTGGTGCCCGGCTTCGTGACGGATACGAAGCTCGATGGCGACGCCCGCATCGTGACGTTCGGAAACGGTTCGGTCGTGCGCGAGCGCATCGTCGATCTCGACGACAAGCGCCGCAGGATCGCCTATTCCGCAACGGGTGGGCGCGCCGAACATCACAACGCGACGGCGGAAGTGTTCGACGGACTCGAGACGAGAATCGTCTGGATCACCGACGTCCTGCCGAACGAGATCGCGGGCTACATCACGTCGCAGATGGATGCGGCGATTCCGGTCATGAAGAAGTCGCTCGCGCGCACGAAATAACGCCGAAACTTTTCACGGGCGCGGTTTCTCCCTCGGCCGAATTTCGACGGATTGAAAATCCAGCGCTCGGCTTCCCCTCTCCCCCACAATTGGGGAGAGGGGAAGGAGACCTGCATAAACAACTTTTGCTGAAGCGGGCGAGGGGGCGCCGCCGCTCGAGCGGGTGTGCTCCTTCTACTCCGCCGCCGCGACGCGTTCGGCTTCGGCCAGTGTCACCGACACGAGCTGGCTCACGCCGCGTTCGGCCATGGTCACGCCGATCAGCCGGTTCATGCGCGACATGGTGAGCGCATGGTGGGTGATGACGAGGAAGCGCGTCGAGGTCAGCCGCGTCATCTCGTCGAGGAGGTTGCAGAAGCGCTCCACATTGGCGTCGTCGAGCGGCGCGTCCACTTCGTCCAGCACGCAGACGGGCGCGGGGTTCACCAGGAACACGGCGAAGATGAGCGCCAGCGCCGTCAGCGCCTGCTCGCCGCCCGAGAGCAGTGACAGCGACTGCAGCTTCTTGCCCGGCGGACGGGCGAAGATTTCGAGGCCTGCTTCGAGCGGATCTTCGGACTCCGTGAAGGTGAGCTTCGCTTCGCCGCCCTCGAACAGCTTCGTGAACAGCTCGCGGAAATTGTTGTTCACCTTCTCGAAGGATTCGATCAGGCGCTCGCGGCCTTCGCGGTTGAGGCTCTGGATGCCGCGGCGCAGGCGCTGGACGGCGCCGTCGAGATCGGCGCGATCGGCGACCATCTTGTTGAGGCGTTCCTGGTGCTCGGCCGCTTCTTCTTCGGCCCGCAGATTGACGCCGCCCAATTGTTCGCGTTCGGCTTTCAGCTTCTCCACGCGCTTGTCGGCGTGCTCCTGATCGGGAAGCTCTTCGCCTTCCCTGATCTCGGCACGCTCGGCCAGTTCATCCGGCGCCGCATCAAGTTCGTCGCGGATGCGCGTCTGCAACTCGGAAAGACGGGCCGCCGCCGCTTCGGCCAGCGCCTGGGCGCGGGCGCGCTCCTCGCGCGCCGTGGAAAGGGCGGTTGCGGCCGCCTTGGCGTGTCTGTCGGCTTCGGCGAGACGTTGCTCGGCTTCGGCGCGCGCATCGGCCGCTTCGTTGCGCCTGGATTCCGCCTTGGCGATGGCATCCAGCAGAGCTTCGCGTTTGTGCGCGATGGCCGCGGGCACTTCGTCGAGCTGCATGAGTTCGGCGCGCATCTCGTCGAGACGGCGATTGAGCTCTGCGATCTGCTCGGCAGCGGCGCCGCGGCGCGCTTCCCAGCGGGATTTCTCTTCGGCGATGGCGGCAAGGCGTTCTTCGCGGCGCACCGCTTCGCGGCGGAGATTGTCCAGCGCCACGCGGGCTTCGGCGGCCCGCGCGCGGGCTTCGGAGCTTTCCGTCCGCGCCGTTGCCGTCGTCTCCGACAGGTTCAGCCCGTCGCCCAGCTCGCGCAGCGCATTGTCCGCATGCGCCACGGATTCCAGCGCCGCATCGCGCGCCTGGCCGAGGCGGCGGATTTCCGCTTCGAGCGATGCCAGCCGCGACATGCGTTCGGCGGCGGCGCGCGCCGTCTTGGCCGTATGTTCCTGGGCGACGCTCAAGGCCTGTTCGGCGCGGCGCGTTTCCTGTTCGCGGTCGCGCAGGGTCTGACGCGCGTTGTCCGCATTCGTTTTCGCTTCGGCATAGTGCGCGAAGATACCGGCGCGCGTTTCCTTCGCGGCCTCGATTTCGTTTTCGAGCGCCGCAAGGCGGTTGCGCTGCGCAAGCCGGATCGTGGCAGGCGAGGGCGCATCGGCGGAGGCCGTGTAGCCGTCCCAGCGCCACAACCCGCCGCGCAGCGTGACGAGACGCTGACCGGGCTTCAATTGCGACTGCAGCGCCTTGCCCTGATCGTCGCTGACGACGCCCGTCATGGCGAGGCGGCGCGCCAGCGCGTGCGGCGCTTCGACATGCGAGGCGAGCGAGGTTACACCGTGCGGCAGCGACGGCAGTTCTACGGTGCCGAGTTCGCGCCAGTGATGGGGCGCGGCTTCATCGAGCGGCGCTTCGAGATCGTCGCCCAAAGCGGCGCCAAGTGCGGCTTCGTAGCCGGGTTCGACTTTCACGGAGTCGGTCAGCGGCGGCCAGAGATCGGCACCTTCGGGCCGCAGGAGATCGGCCAGCGCCTTGGCTTCGGCGGACAGAAGCTGAACCTGGCGCTCGGCGTTTTCCAGCGGACCGCGCGATTGCGCTTCGGCGCTTGTCGCCGCATCCAGCGCGGACTGCGCCTGTGCCAACGCCTCGCGTGCCGCCTGCGCCGCGGCCTGCGCCGCCTCGGCGGCTTCTTCCGCGGAACGCACATCGGGTGCGTCCGCGGCGCCGGCCATGGCTTCGTCGAGACGCTGCTGCGCAGCCGTCAATTGCTCGGCGCTTGTCTCGGCCAAAGCCGCGGCGACATTCTTCGCGCGCTCATGGCTCTGTTTCCTCGCATGCCATTCGGCGAGTTCGGCCGTCAGCGCCTCGAGGCGTCTCTCGGCAACGGCGAGCGCTTCGTTCAACTCGTTCGTCGTCGCTTCGGAATTGGCCAGCAGGTCGGCCGCACGCGCGGAGCTTTCCGCGAGCGTTCCCGCTTCCTCGGCAAGCTTTTCGAGGGCCGCCAGCGCGTCGGCGTCGAGCGCGGATTCGCGCTGCGTGTCCTGTTCGGCCTGCGTGATGCGCTGACGCAGACGCTGACCCGCTTCGCGCGCGCGCGCTTCTTCCGCGTCGAGCGCATCGCGTTCGACGATTAGGCGGTGAAGCGCGGCGCCGGCTTCGGCTTCCGTCTGGCGCAGAGGCGGCAATTCGCTCGCGACGTTCGCCTGCACGGTCGAGGTTTCGGTGGCGACGGCCGTTGCCGCTTCGACGGCCGCGATGGCGGCTTCCAGTGCGTCGCCGGCGGCTGCACCCTGCGCCATCACCGCGTTCCAGCGCAGATAAAGCGCCAGCGCTTCCGCCTTGCGGATGAGACCGGACAAATTGCGATAACGCGCGGCCTGCCGGGCCTGACGCTTCAGGCTGGCGAGCTGGCCTTCCAGTTCGGCGATGACGTCGTCGAGCCGCGCCATGTTGGTTTCGGCGGCCCTGAGACGCAATTCGGCTTCGTGCCGGCGCTGGTGCAGGCCGGCGATGCCGGCGGCTTCTTCCAGGATCGCGCGGCGCGCCAGCGGCTTCTGGCTGACGAGCATGCCGATCTGGCCCTGCCGCACGAAGGCGGTGGATGCCGCACCGGACGCGGCGTCGGCGAAGAAGAGCTGCACGTCGCGCTGGCGCACGTCGCGTCCGTTGATGCGATAGACGGAGCCCGCCTCGCGTTCGATGCGCCGCGAAATTTCGATCGCGTCGTATTCGTTGTAGCCGCCGGTGGCGGTGCGATCTTCGTTGTCGATATAGAGGATCACTTCCGCCGTGTTGCGCGCGGGACGCGCGGCGCTGCCGGCGAAGATGACGTCGTCCATTTCCGTGCTGCGCACGGAGGTGGGACGCGACTCGCCCATCACCCAGCGCAGCGCGTCGAACAGGTTCGATTTGCCGCAACCGTTCGGGCCGACGACGGCCGTCAGCCCGGGCTCGATGAAGAGCTCGGTCGGTTCCACGAACGATTTGAAGCCGGAAATTCTGAGCCGGTTGAACTTCAACGGATGTACCCGCTCTTGATCGCTGTCACGCTATTTCTTCGCCAGCATCGAATCGATGAACGTCTTGAATTCCTGATAGTCCACAAAGGGGCCATGAACCTGTCCGTTCGCCACGAAACTCGGCGTGCTATCGATGCCGTATCTTGTCTGGGCGTCGGCGCCCACGTCCTGAATCCGCTTCTGCATGGCTTGATCGCTGATGCAGCTGTCGACTTTCTGCGCGCTCATGCCCGCGATCTTGCCCATATAGACAAGACCGGCATGCACGTCCGGCACTTGGTATTCCGGGTCCCATTTCGGCTGATTCCGATAAAGCAGGTCAAGGAACTGGAAATAGTTATCCTCAGGCAAGCACCGGGCCATGGCTTCTGCTGCGACATCCGCAGGATTGAGCGGGAAGACCCGGAAAATAAAGAAGACTTTGCCCGTGTCGATATAGTCCTTCTTGAACTGGGGGAAGATGTCCATGTCGAAATGGGCGCAATGCGGGCAGGTGGGCGCGGCATATTCGAGGACCGTCAGGGGCGCCGTCTTGGAGCCCAGCGTCCGGTCGTCCTTGGACAGGATGATCGCCATGGGGCCGGCCGTGGTGGCGCTGTTCTGGGAACCGCCGCCGGCGAAGACGAGATAGGCCGCCACGCCCAGGGCGATCACGGCGATCGCCACCACTCCGATCAAGACAGTTGTGCGGTTCATGGAAAAACTCCCAGCCGGTCCGGCGCCCGTTTTGGCAGAGCCCGGGACGGCATTCAATGACAGCCGGGCGGCCTATTTTTTCGCGAGTTCGGGGTCGAGGATGGCTTTCATCTCCTCGAGGCTCGTCGGGTTCTCGAGTCGCCCGTTTATGATGAAGCTCGGCGTCTGGTAAACGCCATAGCGAGATTGCGCGTCGTTCGCCGCCTGCTGGATGCGCTGCTGGACGGCCTGATCGCTAATGCAGGCGTCAACCTGGGCGGACGTCATCCCGGCAATTGCGCCCATATGCACCAGCGCGGCGTGAATGTCCGGAATGATGTAGCCGTCGGGATCCCATTGGGACTGGTTCCGGTACATCATATCCATGAACGGGAAATAGTTTTCCTTCGGAAGACAGCGGGCCATCGCCTCCACGGCCACGTCGGGAGCGCCGAGCGGGAATACCCGGAAAACGAAGTAGACCTTTCCGGTGTCGATATACTGGTGCTTGAAGTCCGGAAAGACATCCCGGTCGAAATGCGCGCAGTGCGGACACATCGGCGCCGCATATTCGATGACCGTGATCGGGGCATTGGGCGAGCCGAGCGTGTGATCATCCTTCACGAGGGTCATCGCGGTGGTTACAGAGGCGGCTTCGCCGGCCGAGGACCGCGCGAAGACAAAATAGGCGGCGATGCCCAAGGCCACGACCGCGACGGTCACCAATCCGACCAGGAATTGCTTATGGGTCACGACCGGCCTCCCTTTTGCCGCCCGTTTTTGGCAGAGCCCGGGCCGGCGTTCAATCGGACGGGGCCCGAGAATCAGCCGCGGATCTGGCGCGCGCGTGCGAGATTGAGGAGCGCGGCCTTGAGTTGGTCGGGGCCAGCGAAATTCGTCGCGGGATCGCCTTGCGGCGGCTGGGCCGGCGGCTTCGGCCGGCGATGCGGCTCGGAGGGGGCGGCGACTGTTCCGTTCACGAAACGAAGCTTGGCAATGGCCGGGCGGCCCAGGAATGCATTGATCCGCTCGCACAGCGCGCGCGTCTGGTGCTGCAGGAACACGGAGGCTGCAGGTTCGGCCCGCAGGGTCAGCGTGCCGCCGGAAGGCCCGTCCGTCAGCCTGAGCGGTTCGGCAAAGCGCGCAATGTCGGGGCCGACGATGTCGATCCATCTGAGGATCAGCGTGGGGTCGCTGAAGCCCGCCCGCGCGAAGGCTGTGGCGGCCACGGCGCTCGACCGGCTGATCGCCTCGGTCCGGTTGCGGCGCACGGGTTCGTCGGCGGCGTCTTGTTTGCGCGTTTCGCTTCGGGCCATGGTGCTGTGACTATGCAGGCAAAACGACGCCCCGCGCAAAGCCCCGAACTTTTGGCGGACCGGCTACTCGCCTGGTACGACCGGCACCGTCGCGAGCTGCCGTGGCGGGCGACGAAGGGAAAGCGCGCCGATCCCTATCGCGTGTGGCTGAGCGAAATCATGCTGCAGCAGACGACCGTTGCGGCGGTCGCGGGCTATTACCGGAAATTCCTGGAGCGGTGGCCGACGGTCGAAGCACTCGCGGACGCTCCGCTGGATGATGTGCTCGCGGCGTGGGCGGGCCTCGGCTACTACGCGCGGGCGCGCAATCTCCACAAGGCGGCGAACGTCGTCGCGCGCGAGATGGGCGGCAGGTTTCCGCGGACGGCGGAAGAGTTGCGCAAGCTGCCGGGCATCGGCGCGTACACGTCGGGCGCCATCGCGGCCATCGCCTTCGACGAGCGCGAAGCCGCCGTCGACGCCAATGCCGAGCGCGTGCTGGCGCGGCTGCACGCAATCGAGGAGCCGCTCCCCAATGCGAAGCCCGTCTTGCGCAAGCTCGGTCAGGCGCTGGCGCCCGAAAAGCGCGCGGGCGATCTCGTGCAGGCGTTGATGGATCTGGGCGCCATGATCTGCACGCCCAGGCGTCCCGCCTGTGCAAATTGTCCGTGGACGGATAGCTGTGAAGGCCGCAGGAGAGGGATGGCCGAAACCCTGCCGCGCAAGGGCGCGGAGCGCATGCGGCCGCTGAAGCGCGGCGCCGCTTTCATCGTGCGGGATGCGAAGGATCGCGTGCTGGTCGTCAAGCGGCCGGAAAAAGGCCTGCTGGGCGGGATGCTCGAACCGCCGCTCGGACCGTGGACGGAGACATTTCCCTCACGCGCAGAAGCGATGCTGCAAGCGCCCTTCCGCGGCGAATGGACGAAGCGCGCGGGTGTCGTGAAACATGGCTTTACGCATTTCGAGTTAGAGATCGAAGTTTACGTAGCTTGCTGGGACCGTCGGCATCCTGCCGGCACTACTGCTACATTGAGAAAAACTGCCGACGGGACGCCGGCGGTCCCAAGATGGCTTCCTATCAGCGAGTTAAAAGACTCAGCACTCCCCACCGTCATGCGCAAGATCATCGCGCATGGGTTGGACGAGGGCGGACCGCTCTTTGCTCAGGCGAGATCGGCGCGCAAACGCTGACGCAACACGTCGATCGAGACGAGGCTGCCCTTGTGCTCGTAATGCCAGAACGTCCAGCCGTTGCAAGCGTCGAGGCCCTGCACATGGGCGGCAATGCGATGGATCGAGCCGGTCGCATCGGCGCAGACGAGCGAGCCGTCCGCGCGCACCTTCGCATGATGGCGCTTCGCCGGCCCGTGCAAAGTCGTGCCCGGCGGCAATAGTCCCCTTTCGACAACCCACCCGAAAGGAATGCGCGGCTCCGCGCGCTTGGAACGCGTCGTTTCGATCGCCTCGATTTCGCCGGGCGCAATCGCCGCGATGCGCTTGCGGGCGAGGCGAGCGTAGTTCGGATCGCGTTCGAGGCCGATGAAGTGGCGGCCCAGGCGCCGCGCGACGGCGCCGGTCGTCCCCGAACCGAAGAAAGGATCGAGGACGATGTCGCCCGGTCTGGTCGAGGCCACGATCACGCGATAGAGCAGCGCTTCGGGCTTCTGCGTCGAATGCGCCTTTTCGCCGGCGTCGTCTTTCAAACGCTCATGGCCCGAGCAGATCGGCATCGTCCAGTCCGATCGCATCTGCAGTTCGTCGTTCAGCGATTTCATCGCTTCGTAATTGAAGGTGTAGCTCTTCTGCTCGCGCGACTTGGCCGCCCAGATCAGCGTCTCATGCGCGTTGGTGAAGCGCTTGCCCCGAAAGTTGGGCATCGGGTTCGTCTTGCGCCACACCACGTCGTTCAGGATCCAGAAGCCCAGGTCCTGCAGGATCGCGCCCACGCGGAAGATGTTGTGATAGGAGCCAATGACCCAGAGCCCGCCGCTGTCCTTGAGCACGCGGCGCGCTTCCGTGAGCCAGGCCCGGGTGAAGCGGTCGTAGTCGGCGAAGCTCGCAAACTGGTCCCAGTGGTCGTCGCAGGCGTCGACTTTGGAATTGTCGGGACGGCGCAGTTCACCCTCGAGCTGGAGGTTATAGGGCGGGTCGGCAAAGACGAGGTCGGCGGAGCCCGCGGGCAGCCGACGCATGTTTTCGATGCAGTCACCCTCGATCACGGAATCGCGCGCATCGTTCAAGTCGACAAGTCCGGCCATGTCCCGCCCCGTTCATCCGCAGAGCGCGGGAGAGTGAGTCGCCGGAGTCCACAGGTCAAGAGTCTCGTTGAATCAAAGTGTTAGATTTAAATCCCCAATTGAGTCCCCACTCTTATCCCCATACAAGATGTTGTGCACCGGCGCGAAGCTGCGGCGGTGATGGGCACAGGGACCGTGCCGGCCGAGGGCTTCGAGATGCTCCTCGGTGCCGTAGCCCTTGTTGGTCAGCCAGCCATAGACGGGGAAGGTTTCGTGGAGCGCGGTCATCATCCGGTCGCGTGTGACCTTGGCGATGATCGAGGCGGCCGCGATCGAAGCCGAGCGGCCGTCGCCGCCGATGATCGTGTCGCAGGGGCAGGGGAGAGCCGGCGCATCGTTGCCATCGACCAGCGCAAAGACGGGCGCCAGCGCCAGCGCGCGGACGGCACGCGCCATGGCGAGATGTGTGGCCTGGCGAATATTCACGAGATCGATCTCGTCGACGCCCGCATCGCCGATGCCGACCGCGAGCGCCATCGCCATGATCGCCGCATAAGCCTCTTCGCGCGCGGCTTCGGTCATGACCTTCGAATCGTCGAGCCCTTTGGGCACGCGTCCCTTCTCGAAGACGACGGCGGCGGCCACGACGGGACCTGCCAACGGGCCGCGGCCCGCTTCGTCCACACCCGCCACCGGCCCGCCCATCTTCGCCAGGATGCGGGATTCGAAGATGTAATGCGCCATACCTCCCCCTCCTTCGCTGCTCCACAGCTTCGGAGGGCTAGCATACTTGCCCACCGAAGCCTTGACGAAGGTAGGTTGTTAGAGGAGGGCGAGTTGCTCGCCAAGCTGCGGCGGGCGCTTAAACTTGTTGAGAACGAGCGGATGGGACTCGCGGTTGAGCCCGATCCGCTTCACAGCCATGTGGAAGCGCCTGGCGATCAATTCCGCATAAGGCCCTGTGCCGCGCATGCGGGTGTGCCAGGTGCTGTCGTAATCCTTGCCGCCGCGCATCTGCCGGATAAGCGACATCACATGCTTGGCACGGTCGGGAAAATTCGTCTCCAGCCATTCGCGGAAGAGGTCCTTGATCTCGAGCGGCAGCCGCAGGAGCACATAGCCCGCGCTCATGGCACCGGCGTCTTTTGCCGCCGTCAGCACGTTTTCCAATTCCTCGTCGTTCAGTGCGGGAATCACGGGCGCGAACATTACGTTGGTGGGAATGCCGGCTTCGGCGAGCGCACGGATCGTTTTGAGCCGCTTCGGCGGCGTCGACGCCCGCGGCTCCATGGTGCGGGCGAGCTCGCGGTCGAGCGTCGTCACCGACACCGCCACCTTGGCAAGCCCTTCAGCCGCCATCGGCGCCAGGATATCGAGATCGCGCAGGATCAGCGCCGATTTCGTCACGATGCCGACGGGATGATTGAATTCGCGCAGCACTTCGAGGATCGCCCGCGTCAGCCGCATCCGTTTTTCCGTCGGCTGATAAGGATCGGTGTTCGTCCCCATCGCGATGATCTTGGGCACGTAGCCGGGCGCCGAAAGTTCGCGCGCGAGCAATTCCGCCGCGTTCGGCTTCGCGAACAATTTCGACTCGAAATCGGCACCGGGCGAAAGGCCGAGATAGGCGTGTGTCGGCCGCGCGAAGCAATAGATGCAGCCGTGCTCGCAACCCTTGTAGGGATTGATCGACTGGCTGAAGGAAATGTCCGGCGAGTTGTTGCGCGTGATGATGGTGCGCGAGGAATCCTTCATCACCTCCGTCTTCAGCGGTGGCAATTCCTCGTCCTCGTTCTGCCAGCCGTCGTCGATGAGCACGCGGGTCTCGCGGTCGTAGCGGCTGGAAACATTGGAAAGCGCCCCGCGTCCGCGCAGGCGCCGTGTATCGGCGGTGATGTCGAGAACTGTCGTCATCTTGCCAATCTAGAGGGCCAGAAAGAACAAATCAAGAACAAAAAGAAAGTGGTTTATGATACCGGTTTGGAGCCCCAGGCGGCGGAAAGCCCCTTTCATGTCAGTGCAAACCCTGGAAACACGCGCTAGGCAGGGCGACGTCGACGCGCTGCTCGAATTGGGTACGCGCTACGAAAGCGAGAACAAGGTTCAGTCGGCGCGCGGCTGTTTCGCGACGGCGGCGAAGACGGGCAGCCTCGTCGGCCTGCGGCGGCTTGCGATCAATCTTCTGTCGCAGGAGCCGATCGAGGGCGAGGCCGGCATCAACATGATCCGCGCCGCGGCAGACAAGGGCGACATCGATGCGGTGCTTGTTTGCGCCAGTCTCTCCGCCGGCGACATCGCTCTGCCGGATCGTGCGAAGGTCGCACGGCAATGCCTCGAGATCGCGGCCGAACGCGGTTCGTCACGTGCGCGGGAACAACTGGAGTTTCTCGAACATTCCGCGACCGACATTGATGCACGGGCTTTACCCCGGCACGAGATCTTCACGTCGCCGCTTATTTCCGTGATCGAAGGCTTTGCGACGCCGGCGGAGTGCGACTGGGTGATGGAACGCGCGCGTCCGCATCTTCATCGCGCCCATGTCTATAATCCGTCGGACGGCGGCTTCTTCACGCAGGAGGCGCGCACGAACAGCTCCGTCGAATTCGGCATCGCGAACACGGACGTGGTGATCGCGGGTTTGCGCCTGCGCATTCGCACGCTCTGCGGACTGGATCGTCTGGAGATGTCTTCGATCCTGCACTATGCGCCCGGCCAGGAGTTCCGGCCGCATTACGACTTTCTCGATCCGGCGCAGCCTGGCCACGCGCGCGACATCGAGAGAAGCGGCCAGCGCGCGGCGACGTTCCTCATCTATCTGAACGAGGATTATGAAGGCGGAGAGACGGAATTCCTGAAGCTCGGCTGGCGCTACAAGGGCCGCAAGGGCGACGCGCTGCTTTTCTGGAATTTGGATCCTGCGGGCGCGCCGGACTACAAAACCATGCACGCCGGCACACCAACCACGGCGGGCGAGAAATGGGTCTTCTCGCAATGGCTGCGTCTGGCGCCGAAGCCCTAGCCGCCTGACAGCGCGTTCGTCACCACGATTTCGTCGCCGTCATGGACGGGATGCTCCGCCGCTTCACCCGCGCGCACGAGAACGCCGTCATGAAGGAAGACGATGCTGCAGCGGATATGGCCGTCGTCGTCGAACAGGTGGCGGGCGATCATCGGGTGGTGCCGTGAAAGATCGGTCATCACTTCGGCGACGGAGTGCCCTTCGGCCGACATCTGCCGCGCGCCGCCCGTCAATGTGCGCAGAAGCGGCGGCATGTGCACGCGCACACTCATTGCACGTAGGCCTCGACGCTCAGTATTCGCGGAAGACCGCGCGCGATCTCGAACCAGCTATCGCCCGTATCGCTCGTGCCGTAGATCGCGCCCGACGTCGTGCCGATATAGACGCCGCCCGGGTCGAGTTGGTCCGCCGCCATGGCGCCGCGCAGGACGCCCTCGAAACTATTGTCGGGCAGGCCGCGGCGGAGCGGCTCCCAGCGGCTGCCTTTGTGCGAGCGGTAGACGGTGAGCTTGCCGTCACGGGGCATGCGGAAATTGTCGCCCTCGAGCGGCACGACGAAGACGCTTCCCGTACGGCGGTCCATGACGATGGGAAAACCAAACGAGCAGACGAGACCTTCGCTCAATTCGCTCACCGGCAACCCATCTTCGATCTTCTGCCAGCTGTCGCCCCCGTCCCGGCTCATGTAGACGCCGCGATGCTCCTGACGATAGAGAACGCGCGCATCGGAAGCGTCGTGGGTCACGCAATGCACGCATTGGCCCGTGTCGCCCGGCACGCCATTGCTTTTCTGCGTCCAGGTCTTGCCGCCGTCGTCGGTGCGGAAGAAGCCCGACGAGGAGACGCCGACCCACATGCGGTTCGGATCGCCCGCATCCGTTAGGATCGTATGCGCACCCAAGCCGCCGAAGCCCGGTACCCAGCTGTCGCGCGTGGGATGATTGTTGAAGCCGTCGACGGGCTCCCACGATTTGCCGCGGTCGCGGCTCGCGAACAGCCCCGCCTCCGATACGCCCGCATACAAAGTCGCGTGCGCGAAATGCAGGGTCCATATCTGGTCGACGAGGCGCGGGTTGTCTTTGTAGCGCCCGGTGAAATCGCCGCTCGCCATGATGCGGATATGTTCGGCGTTGCCCTTCTCGCCGCGCTTGTAGCGCGGCGCCGCTTCCAGCTGCCGCCAGTTGTCGAGATCGTCGCTGGCGAGAATAGACGGGCCGTAGACGTCGTGCATGACCGCTGTGTAGACGCGGCCATGATCGTCGCTCGCCGAAGCCGTAACTGCCCATCCCTTCAGCGCAAAATCCCGACTCCAGGATTTCCGGTCGGCGGATTTCAGGATCGCGGCGCCTTTCTTGGTGCCGATAACGAGCGCGACGGACATCTTCCTCCCTCCGAAGGGCCGCACCCGAAGTGTAATATCAACTTCCGCAATTCGCCAACCGCGTCGATTTCGTGTCGCGTTTTAGCGTTAGGCAAAAGCAAGGATTTGACCGCGGCACATTGATTGCCGCATCGGCATGCGCCACAGCGCCTTCGCAAAAGCTTGTCTCAATCGTCGCCCGTCCGTGTCGGAGTGCCATTACCCCAGAAGCAGGCACTTTTCTGTCGTCGGGGGGCTATGATGACGCCGAAACGGCTTTCGCTGCGCCATGCGCTTTTTCTTACCACTGCACTCGGTTCGCTGATCAACGTTGCGCATGCGCAGAGCGTCGCGCCGGACAATTCCGGCGGCGGTTCAGGGGATCAAACCGAAACCGTCATCGTCACGGCGGAGAAGACGGTGCGTTCGTCTCTTGTCCTGAGCGGCGACGAAACGCAGAAGCTGCTTCCCGGCATCAACCCGCTCAAAGCCATCGAAACTTTGCCCGGCGTGGTGTTCGCCACGGCCGATCCCTGGGGCAACAACGAGCAGAATGAATCGCTCGTGGTGCACGGGTTCACGCTGCAGCAGCTCGGCTTCACGATGGACGGCGTGCCGCTGGGCGATCAGCAATACGGCAACTACAACGGCTTGAGCCCCTCGCGCGCGCTCACCAGCGAAAACGTCTCCCGCGTGGAATTCCAGTCCGGCGCCGGTGCACTGGGCGTGGCCTCCACGAGCAATCTCGGCGGCGCGATCGAAACCTTTTCACTTGACCCCGAGCAGACGGCGGGCGCGGTCGTCAACCAGACCATCGGCAGCGACTACACGACCCGCACGTTCCTGCGACTGGAGTCGGGCGATCTCGGCGACGGCAATGCGGGTTACCTGTCGTTCCTGCATCAGGATCAGCGGGCCTGGGATTTCGACGGCCACCAGCGCGGCAATCAGGTCAACCTCAAATTCGTCCACAGCGACGCGCACGGCAAGCTGACCGGCTATTTCGACTGGCAGGACAAGGACGAGCCGAACGAAGACTCCACGAACTTCGGCAATGCGAACTCGCCGGCCACCAACACCTATTATCCTTATACGCGGACGTTCGCTTTCCCCGATTTGACCCGGTATTCGGCATATCTGAACACGACGTCCATCCCTGGAACTCCGCCGACGGCTTACGGCGCGAACTTCTCAAACTATTATAGCGCCGCGCAGCGCCTCGACCTGTTGGGCTATGTGAACTACGACTGGTTCCTGACAAGCGACATGACGTGGTCGAACCAGGTCTATTATCACTACAATCAGGGCCGCGGCATCGTGGCGGCTCCCTTCAATCAAGCCGGGCTCCCGACGCTGTTCGCGGTCTACTTTCCCAACCTGGTAGTTCCAGGGAATACGCCGGCGACTGATGCAAACATTGACGCCGAGTTCGGCGGCTTGGGATTGCAGGTCCGCACCACAGAATATCTCATCAATCGCGGCGGCGAGCGTTCGACTTTCACCTGGCAGTTCGGCGATCACGCGATCGAAGCCGGCATCTGGTACGAGCATAATGAGTCTTCGACAGGTCGCGACTGGTATCCGTTTTCGGCCGCCAACACCGATCTCACGCCCTACGAGCATCCCGGCGATCCGGCGTTCGTCCAATACTACTATCGCTTCAAGACCGACGACCTGCAGCTTCACGCGCAGGACGAGTGGCGCATTCTGCCGAGTTTGCGGCTGCAGTTCGGCGTGAAGTCGAGCCTGCAGAATGCGGGCGATAAGTTGCCGGTGCAGCAGAAGAACAATCCGGCCACGCCGCTCAACCAGCAGACCAACTACCCGATCGGCAGCATCGTGTCGGATGCGTGGTTCCTGCCGCAGGTCGGGGCCGTATGGGATTTCACCGATCAGGACCAGCTCTTCGCCAACATGCAGAAGAACATGCGCCAGATCGTGCCCTACGGTCCGGAGAGCGGCTATTACGCCACCTCACCCTGGAGCCTCGGCACACAGCAGGCGTTCGACGACTTCAAGGCGACGGGTCATCCCGAGACGTCCTGGACCTACGAAGCGGGCGTGCGCTCGACGCGCGAAGTCGATCTCGGTTGGCTGACGGCGATCGAAGGGCAGGTCAACGGCTATCTCGTCAACTTCCAGCACCGCCTGCTCAACGTCGCGCCCTACAATCCGGGCTTCAACCCGCCGCCCGCGATCATCGCCAACGTGGGCAGCGTCACGACATACGGCGCGGACGTCGCTGGTACGCTGCATTTCGGAGAACATTTCCAGTTCTACGACGCAGTCTCGTATAACCGGTCCACCTACAACGACAATTACTACACGGGCTCAACGCTCGTTCCGACCGCCGGCAAGGTCGTGCCGCTCACGCCGGACTGGCTCGAGAAGTTCATCCTCTCGACGAATTTCGGACCGTTCGAGGCGCAGATCAACGGCGACTATATCGGCCAGCGTTACGTCACCTACACCAACGACCTGCACGTCAATCCGACGTTCCAGATGGGTCTTGAGACGAGCTATCTGCTGGAAATTCCGGACGGCTATTACGTCCACCAGCTGAAGTTCAGCCTCAACATGACGAACATCGGCGATACGAAGGGCGTCGAGACGCCGGTCGTGACGGGAGCGTCCGGCGGCTACGCGGAATATCCGATCGCGCCGCGGATGTGGTTCTTCACGGTCAGTTCGAAGTTCTGAGCAGCTTCAGGCCAGGATATCGGTTCTTTGGCGCTCTGCGTCGTCGTCATCGACGGGCGATGGCTGCCTGCGCACGCCCGCTTCCCCGGTCGCGGCAGGCTCCTCGTCGGCAAAGAACCTGTGTTCTTTCACCAACTTCTTCTTCTTCGGCTCCAACGGGGCCGCTATCCACGGAACGATTTGATGTATGTGCATTGGTGCCCCCGATCTCGGTAATCATCGGCCCCACCGTGTCATTGTGAAGCAGATTGCTTAACGAATTGCTGATGCCCCTACGGCGCTTGCGGGGACGCGCACGTCTTTTTGTGGCGCTTCGTTTTCGGCTCAGGCTTCCAGCGCGCGTTTGCGCGCGGAGCGGGCAAGCGCGATGCTCTGCCGGTGCCATTGGCGTACGGGAACGGCGGGACAGCCGGCAACCGCTTCGCCGTCGGCGACGGCGCGCATCACGCCGCTTCCACCGGCGATCCGCGCATTCGAGCCGATGACGAGATGATCGCTGATCGCGGTCTGTCCGCCGACCATGACATTGTCGCCGATCGTCGTACTGCCTGCGACGCCGGCCTGGCCCGCGAACAGACAATTGCGGCCGATCCGAACGTTGTGGGCAATCTGGACGAGGTTGTCGATCATGGTGCCGTCGCCGATCGTCGTATCGCCGGCCGCGCCACGATCGATCGTGCTGTTGCTTCCGACGCGGACATCATCGCCGATAATCACGCGCCCGAGCTGGGCCGAGCAGACGAGGCCTATCGGTCCGGCTACCACACCGAATCCTTCGCCTCCGACAACCACGCCCGAGCCGATGCGCGCGCGTGCGCCGATCAGCGCATGGGTAATCGTTGCATTCATGCCGACAACGGATCCTTCGCCGATCTCGACGGCGGCACCGATCACGGCATTTGCGCTGACATGGGAGCGCGCGCCGAGCCTGACGAGAGGTCCGATCACGGCCCCGCAATCGATCTGACAGCCTTCGCCGATGACGGCACTCGGATCGACATGCGCGCCGGCATGCACGCCGGGTTCCGCTGTCGCGCGCGGATAAAACATCAGGCCGATCAAAGCGAAGGCAAGGCGCGGGTCGCGCGCCAAAAGCAGAAACGAACCGTTGTGAGGACGATTTGACAGCTTGTTGCTGGTGACGATCGCGCCGGCACTGCTCGCCGCAAAGGCGTCCGCATGGCGCGTATCGCAGAAGATGCTGAGTTCGTCGGCCTCCGCGACGTCCAGCGCGGCGACGCCTCTGACGACGAAATCTGGCGGCACTTGTGGCGGCAACTCCAATTGCGCTTGCGTTGCAATTTCGCCCAACGTGAACGGTCCCCGCCTCGGGAAAAAGCGGTCGTCAGTCATCGACACGGCTCGTCATCTACTCGGCACTCCAGACCCACCGTAGGGGAACACGAAAATGGCTGTTCCGGTTAGCGAATTCGGCGGGTCCTGGGAAAATGCCTTCGTTATCCTTATTCGGGCGACGCAGCGCTGGCATATGCGCCAGGATCGCGATGGTCAAAAAGGAACATTTTCTGCGGAAAAATGTTAGCGTCGGCGCGAAACGCGACGACCGGCCGGACGGAGGCGTAGAGATGAGATTTTGGCCTGGAATGGCGCTGTCGGGGCTACTTCTGGTTACGCCTTCGCTTGCCGCGGACAGCGGCATCGGCGCGCTGCTGAGCAGCGGACCAGTTGCAACCGACATTCCTCTGCCCGATCCCACACACGTGCCCATCGTCTTCGGCAAGGACATCAAATGGTCATCCGGCAACGGCATGCGCCAGGCGGCGTTGTTCGGCGATCCGTCGAAGCTCGGCATCTATGGCGTGCTGATCGAATGGCTGCCTGGCCACTACAGCCATCCGCATTTCCACACGACGGACCGCTACGCGTATGTGATCTCCGGCACGTGGTGGGTGAGCTCGAGCACGACGTGGGATCCCGACAAGGCCTATCCCGTGCCGGCGGGCAGCTATGTGCGCGACCTCGCGCACCAGGTCCACTGGGACGGCGCCAAGGACAAGCCCGTGCTCTTGATGCTCGTGGGCGAGGGTCCGATGACGACGTCGCCGGTGCCGGAAGCGGCGGACAGCAAGAAGCAATAGCGCGATCTATTTCCGCCTATGCTCTTCCAGCCGCGGCATGATCTCGACGAAATTGCAGGGGCGATGGCGGATGTCGAGTTGCCATTTGAGGATGCCATCCCAGCCGTCTTTCACGGCGCCCGTCGAGCCGGGCAGGGCGAAGAGATAGGTGCCGTGGGCCACGCCCGCGCAGGCGCGCGACTGCAGTGTGGAAGTTCCGACTTTCTCGAAACTGATCTGGTGGAAGATCACCGAGAACCCGTCGATCTCTTTCTCGAAGACGGATTTGAACGCTTCGACGGTGACGTCGCGACCGGTGAGCCCCGTGCCGCCCGTCGAAATTATGACGTCGATGTCGGGATCGGCGATCCAGCGTTCGAGCTGAAGACGGATGGCGGCCTGATCGTCACGCAGGAGCGCCCGGTCGGCGAGAACGTGGCCCGCCTCCTTGATGCGCGCGGCGAGCGTGTCGCCGGACGTGTCGCTTGACTCGTCCCGCGTATCCGAGACGGTCAGGACGGCAATACGAACAGGAACGAAGGGAACGGATTCATCAATAGGATGTTGCGGCATCGCTTACGACCACATTCTGCGCCGGCGGCGCATCCTGTGTAGCATAGCCGCTGTATTTCGGCCATTTGCCGAGAGCCGTATCGTCGAGCGTGGGCGACCGTTCGCCGGTCCTGCGCGCATACATCCAGTAATAGGTCAGGACGCGCTTGACGTAGTCGCGCGTCGCCCAGGACGGCATGCTTTCGATGAAGAGCAGCGGGTCCTGCATCATGGAGCCGCGCGTGCCCACCCAGCGCGTCACCGCGCCCGGACCGGCGTTGTAGGCGGCCGCCAGCTCGATCAGGTTGCCGTTCAGCTGGCTGAGGAGATCGGACAGGTAGCGTTGTCCGAGATCGAGATTGTAGGACGGGTCCTCAAGACGTTTCTCCGAAGCCGCCCCGTCCATCTCGCGCGCCGTTTCCGGCATGAGCTGCATAAGCCCGCGCGCGCCGACATTCGAAACCGCATTCGTGCGGAAATGGCTTTCCGCGCGCGTGAACGCGAGCACCAGCGACGGATCGACGTGATAGCCGCTCGTCGGCGCATATTGCGGCACGGGGAAAAGACCCGTGAGCATGACGCCACGCGACGCCGCCGTTTCGCAGGCGCGCAGTTCGAGGTTCGGAAGATCGAGCTTGCGCGCGAGGGCCGCATAGGCTTCGCCCTGACGCAGGTCGATGGCGGTCAGCGTGCGATCCATTTCGCCGGCGAGGTCTTCGCGTTGTCCTACTTGCCAGAGCGCGACGGCGCGATGCGCAGCCGGGATCTGCATCATGGCGTCGAAGCTTTGCTGGTCGAGCACCGGATCGGAGAACGTCGTCTGCGACTGTTGTCCCAGTATCTTCTCGGCGAGAAGACCGTAGAACGTCGGCTGTTCGCGCGTGGCGGCGGTAAGCAAGGTGATGACGCGCAGCGGATCGCCGGCTGCGAGATGCGCACGCGCGGCCCAGAAGGCGCCGGCGCTGCGGGTGTAGTTCGGAACCGAGCCTGCCTGCGCCAGCATTTCAAAATGCTGCGCGGATTCCTGGTATCGGCCGAGGCGGTAATTGGCCAGGCCTTCGTCCCAATCGAGCAGCGGCTGCGCCGCGCGATCGGGGCCCGTCACGGCGGAAGCGACGCGCACGGCGGCATCGTCCTGGCCTTCTGCCATGTAGGACGCGGCCACACGATGGCTCAGATGCGCAATGTCGGAGCCGGGCGCCGTGCCGGCTGCGATCAGTGTGTCGAGCGTCGCCTCTGCCTGCTGCGGCTGGCCCGCATGCACGGAGGCCCGGATTTGGGTCTGCGCCGCGCGCGCGACATCGGAACTCAATGTGTCGGGAATGTCGGTGTCTTCATAGCCGCCGCCGCGATGATGCACGACGGGCAGGCTTTCGATGGCGACGCGGTGCCGCCGGCGCAACTTCGCATTCTTGTTTTCCGCGAGCTCGCGCACCCGCGCCGCGACCGGCAGATCGTCATATTCAGCGAGCCACGCCGTCAGCTGTTTCAGCGGAACGTGCCTGGCTTTCGGCGAAAGAAGATGGGCGGCTTCGACGTAGCCCACGAGCGAACGGTCCGAGACTTCGGCCAGACGATCTTTGGCGGCGGCAAATCGGCCGGCTTCTTCGTCGGCGAAGATCTCGCGATAGAGACGTACGTCGGACGGCGACAGGACGCGCGGGGAGAATCCCGCCTCGCCACCTGCGATATCCGCTGCA
>Ga0335074_10002273_pt1 | contig 26136 bp, 22 predicted proteins | sample Lox_Sample_23_FD_206715 | JGI IMG/M metagenome (GOLD analysis project Ga0335074, IMG submission 206715) | Soil microbial communities from Loxahatchee National Wildlife Refuge, Florida, United States - Lox_Sample_2.3 | ecosystem: Environmental > Terrestrial > Soil > Wetlands | place: USA...
GTTTTGCAGCCCGCGCGCCTTACGTGTCTTTTCTCCTTTCCCCCTCCTGTTTGCGGCTCAGCCCCTGTTTTTTGCAACACATCACTTGTTTTTGTGACACCTATCACCTGCCGCATTAACCATGATCATTCGTATCGCAGCGCCGCCATCGGATCGAGCCGTGCCGCGCGGCGCGCGGGCAGATAACACGCCAGCAGCGCAATCACCGCCAGAAGTACGGCCATGGAGATGAAGATCGCCGGATCGGCCGGCTTCACTTCGTGCAACAAGCTCGCGAGCACCCGCCCGGCAGCCAGCGCTCCGGCGATCCCCAACGCGAAGCCTATCACCGCCAGCCGCATGCCTTCCAGCACGATCTGCCCCAACACCTGTCCACGCCGCGCGCCCAGCGACATGCGAATGCCGATCTCGCGGGTGCGCTCGGTTACCGCGTAGGAGAGCACGCCGTAAATGCCGATGGCGGCCAGCAATACCGCCAGTCCCGCGAACGACCCCACCAGCAGGCTCAGGAACTGCTCGCCTTGCGCATTCTCGCCGATCACCTGATCCATCGAACGCACCGAAAACAGCGGCAGGCTCGGATCTGTCTGGGCCAGGGCGCGGCGCACTTCCGGCGTAAGGCTGAGCGCGTCGCGCCTGGTGTGCAGGACCACTAACAGACTGTCAGCGCCGGCGAAAGCTTCGTAAGCCTCCGGAACCGGTTTGTGCGTCAGCCCCCATTGGCGCACATCGCTGACCACGCCGATCACCTGCTTCCAGGGCCCATGATCGGTGCCTTGCGAAAACAATTGCCCGAGTGCGCTCCGTCCCGGCCAGAACGCGCGCGCCATGACTTCGTTGATCACCACCGGATACATCATGGCGTCTGTCTCCGCGTCAGAAAACTTGCCGCCCGGCGGCAGTTTTTCGTATCGGTCTTCGAGATCCCGCAGGCGCTGGACGTCGGCGGGATCGAAAACACGTCCGTCGCGTAGCCGGATTCCCATAGCGCGGAAATAGTCGCGGCTCACCTGGTGATATTCGACCAGCAGATTGCTCATCTGTGAGGTCTGGCCGCGCAGCTTCACGTAGTAATTGCTGCCGCCTTCAAGCGGCAAGCGGTCGGTGACGGAAGCCGCATCCACGCTCGCGATACGCGCGCATTTTTCCAGCAGCGACTGCTCAAACGCCCACTGCTGCGCACCCGTCTTGTATTGCGTTTCAGGCAACCGCACCGCGGCCGTGAATACGCCTTGCGGGCGCACACCGATGTCCAGGCTGCGCAGCCGCGCGAAATCCTTCAGCAGCAGCCCGGCGGATACCAGCAGCAGCATGGAGAGCGCCATCTCGCCGGCTACCAGGATGTTGCTGGTGAGGCGGCGATGCTTGCCGGGGCTAATCAGGCTGCCCGCGCCGCCCTTCAGTTCTTCATGCAGATCGGGCCGCGAGGTGCGCAGCGCCGGCGCGAGGCCGAACAGCACGCCCGTAATCACCGCCAGCGCGAACGTAAACCCGAGCACATCCGCATTCACCTGGATGGCGGTGAACTGGGGCAGTCCGAGCGTCTTCGCCTGGGATGCCAGCGACACGAGAACCCACGCCAGGGACAGACCCAACACGCCGCCCACCAGCGAGAGCAACAAGCTCTCCGTCAGCAACTGGCGCAGCAAGCGGCCCCGCGCCGCGCCCAGCGCACTGCGCACGGCCATCTCTTTCTGCCGCGCCACCGCCCGCGATAGCAGCAGATTGGCCACGTTGGCGCAGGCGATCAGCAAAACCAACCCGACCGCCGAAAGCATCATCAACAACGAGCCGCGCGTATCGCCGACCAACCACTCCCGCAGGGGGACCACCGCCGAGCCGACTTTGTCGTTGCTATCGGGATATTGCTTCTCGAGCCGGCCGGCGATCACCTTCAAATCGGCGCGCGCGGCTGCGAGCGACACGCCCGGCTTCAGCCGCCCGATGGCGTTCGCCCAGTGGCTGCCGCGATTGCCCACCACGTTGGTTTTATCCATCTCCAGCGGAATCCACATCTGCGCACGTTCCGGATACCGAAAACTGGCGGGCATCACGCCCACCACGGTGTACTTCTTGGCATTCAACGAGATGGTTCGTCCGACCACGCCCGGATCGCCGCCGAAATGCTCCCGCCACAGGCCGTAGCCGAGCACCACTTCCTGATCCTTGCCGGACTGATCCTCGCCCGGTAGCCACGTCCGGCCGATCATAGCCTGCACGCCGAACAGCGCGAAAAAGTTTGCCTGGGTCGGCACCGCGCGCACATGATCCGGCCGTCCCTCGCCGCTCAGATTCATATCGCCCGGCCATCCGTGCAGCGCCATATCGGCGAACGTTTTGTTCTGCGCGCGCCAATCCAGATAATCCGGGCCGGCGAATGGATATGTGCCCGGCGCCGATTCGGTTTCAAACAGGCGTACCAACCGCTGCGGGTCGCGGAACGGCAAGGGCCGCAGCAAAATGGAATCGATTATGCTGAATATAGCGGTGTTGGCGCCAATACCAATGGCGAGCGTCAGCGCGGCGATCAATGCGAAACCGCGTGACCGGGTCAGATTGCGGGCGGCGTAGCGCAAGTCCCGCAGGCAGGTTCGTAACAACTCCATGTCCGTTTCTCCCGTGAATTCCCGTACCCGGATTAGACGATCTTGCTCGCGAACGGTTAATAGCGGCTATCCTTGGAAAAGGATTCCCCGCTTGCTCCGAAAGGGGGACTTGCCCGAATCCGGGCGGCGCGGCTATACTGTCAATTTCCAGACCGTTTTTTTTTTATGACGGTACGAGACGAATACGATCCACTAGCTCCCCAGCGCGAGGCGGCTTTCTTTTACGGCCTTTTTTTGCGCGGACATTCCGTGGAAGCCCTGCGCCAGGATATCGACGTGCCGCGCACTTTGCTCGATAAGTGGATGAGAGCACACGACTTCGAAGTCAGCTTCCGGCAAAACCTGCAGCGTGTTTACACCTACCGCAAGCAAGTACTGGCCATCTTTGATGGCTTAGTGATGAACGAGCAGAACCGCCCCCGGGTGCAGTGAGAGGGGGACCAGCGCGACGCGGAGACACGGCGACTGGGAGACACAGAGACCGCGGGCAGGATTTTCTTAAGTTCCCGCTTTCTGCCCGCGCAGGTGCTCCTATTCAACCGAATCAATCGAAACCGCCGTATATCAGCACAGAGGAGCCCGACGAAAGAATCTCCGCGTCTCTGTGTCTCCCCGTCTCCCGCAGCAAGCCGCGTACCGTCAGGGCGCGGTTTGGCGCATGGCCTCTCCGAAAGCCTCGAACAGCTTCCGCTGCGACGCATCCGACAGTGCCTGATCCTCCGGATGCCACTGCACCGCCACCACGAACGGGTGATCCGGAAGCTCCAACGCCTCGATCACGCCATCAGGAACGCATCTGGCCGTGACTACCAACCCGCTGCCTACGCGATCCACCGCCTGATGATGCCGCGAGTTCACATCCTGCCGGCCCTTGCCCAACATCGCCGCCATGCGCGTGCCGGCATCGATGAAAATCGGGTGCGCCGGCCGCTCCGGGTGCGCGCCGTGGACGCAATGCACCGCCGAGTTCTGCAAATGTTGGATCAGCGTGCCGCCGCGCGCCACGTTCAGCAACTGCATGCCCCGGCAAATGGCCAGCACGGGCAGGCCACGCGCCAGCGCTTCGGCGAGCAGCGCAATCTCCAGATCGTCGCGCGCATCGTCGGGCGCTTCGTTGCCTGGATGCGGAGTAACGCCGTAGCGCGCGGGATTCACATCCGTTCCGCCGCTTAACATCAAACCCTGCAATCCGCTCAGCTCGCGCGGCGCATCGGGGGAGATGAGCACCGGCTGGATGCCCGCCTGCCGCAAAGCCTCCGCATACGGCTCGGCCTTGTGCGGAAAACGAAACGTCAAAGCGGCCTTTAATGGCGCCATTCTCCAAGGATAACAACTGGGTTAATATTCCCCCAAATGGGCGCTATTCGGCCTATAATCGAAGAGGACATTGGGCAAACTGCAACTGTACATAGAACGTTGAATCAATCATTTACGAGATGAAAGCGGGAGTTTTTTCCTTTGTCCCCAAAACATTTCGTGGTAAGTATGTTCTATGGAGAAGTCGAGTCAGTCCTCGTTCCTCAAGAGCCTGGCCTTAGCATTTGGCGATGGTCTCTTGTTCGGAGTAGCGATGAAATTCGCGCAAGGACCCTCTAAATCTCGGGAGGATAACATGACAGATCTTGGTCCCTTGGCGGAAAGGCTGAGAAAAGTGGAAGACCACACACAAACAATCGACAAAGACGCCCTCATGAAATTCGGCGAAGGCCTGGATGGCCGCGTACTTGAAAAAGTGATTGTGGCGCTGGAAGCCCGCCTCACTGAGCACGTTGGCCAAGTGGACCGGCGCCTGGCGGAGATCGATGCGCAAGTGGCGCTCGATTTGAAAGCGGTGGATACGCATACGGCCGCGCAGACCAATGCGGTCGAAAAGGCTATTCAGCAGATCGAGGCGCAGGTGCGCGAGCATGTGGCGGCGCTCGAGCAATCCAATCACGAACGGATCTCGGGTTTGGACGAGCGTCTCTCCGCGTTGCAGGAAGCCTTGCCGGCGAAGCTGCGCGAGATCGTGGAAGCCGTGCGGCAATCGCTCGAAGCGCGCGTGGCGCTGGAGTTGAAAGATCTCGAAGCTCGCGTCTCGTCGCAAAGCGTAAATATCGACCGGCTGGAAGAAGTCCGTGCGGCATTACACGGCGAAGTGGAAGCGCTGGCTGGCAGGCTGTCATCTGAAATGCACGGTTTGGCGGAACAACATCAGAGCCAAACCGCGCCGTTACAACAAGCGCTGCAGCAGCTTGAAACCAAGCTGACCACCCTGCGCGAGGAATTGCCGCCCAAGATCCGGCAGATTGTGGAAGCCGTGGAAGCGTCCATGGAAGCGCGGATCTCGGCGGGCGATAAGGAGTCGGGCAGCCGGATGGCGGCCCTCGAACAGGCACTGGCTCAGCTTCGCGCCGAGATTCCCACTACGGCTGGATTCGAGCAGGTTCTCGACGACCACTTGCGCAGTCATGCCGAACAAGTGGGCGCGATCGACCAGAAGCTGACGATGCTGCAGGAAGAACTGCCGCCGAAGATCAAAGCCATCGTGGATGCGGTGCGCGAATCCCTCGATGCGCGCATGGCGGCCGAGCTACAAACCATCGAAGAGCGGCGGCAGGCGGATGCCCGGTCGGCGGAAGCCCGCTTTAGCGAAGTGCGCGATCAGATCCGCCAGCAACTCGCGGCGGAATCCAAAACGCCGGAGTTGGAACAGCAATTGGCGAAGATGCAAGCCGCATTGGCAGCGCTCGAACAACATACTTCCCAGGCTGCCACGGGCGTTTCCGAGGAGGTGCACGCCGTCGAGCGGCGCCACCGCGCAGAGATGGAGCAGATCGAAGCGCGGTTGCGGGCCACCGAGAGTATCCCCGCCCAGATCGATTCGGCGGTCGCCGGACTTCGGCATTCGCTGGAGACGAAACTGGCCGGCGAGATTCATGATCTGGAGACGCGCACGCACGAACGCTCTCCGGAGTTGGAAAAGGCGTTGCAGTATGCGTCGCTGCTCGAGGCGAGGGTGCAGACACTGGAGCAGAAGATCGAGCAGAGCGCGCAGGAAACTGTGGATCGCGCCGTGGAGCGTGTGTGGCAAGCGCTCGAAGCCAAATTGCAGGAGCGCAAGCCGCAAGCAACACCGGCATTTGCGCCTGCGGAAAGCATCACCGGGCTACGGCAGAAATCCACCAGCGCCGAGCAGAGCGTTATGGACTTGATCGCCGGTATCGGACAACTGTTCGAGAAACCCGCGCCGCGGCCGGCGCGCGAAACCGTACCCGAGGCTCCTGCTGCGCCCGTTGCCGCTCCGCCGGCGCCGCCGGTTCAGATGGAAGCGCCACCTGCGGCGCCTTCCGCAGCGCTACCCACGCCTGGGCCGGTGTCGTTCGCCGAGCCGGAACCCGTGACAGCGGAGCCCGCTCCGCCTGTGCAGGTCGAGCCGGAACCGGTCGCCACGGCTTTCGTCCCCGAGGCCGCTGCGCCTGAAACCGCACCCGCGCCGGAACCCGTACATGAAGCGCAAGTTATCGAATTCCATCCACCCGCCTCACCGCTGGCGGATATGGCCGCGGAGCCAATTGTGGCGCCTGAAACGGAACCCGCCGCGGGGCCGGTCGCGGTTGAATCCGAGGATGAAATGCTGGAGGAGCCCAAATCAGACGAAAAGCCGCCGGTCATCCTGTTTAAGCCCAAAGACTCCGGTCGCAAATGGCGCATCCCCTTTGTTTCGACTTTCTTGTTGATGACTGCCGCGATTGCGTGGCTGCAATTTATGTAAGAGCGCAAAGGGCCGCCGATCGGAAAGCGGCGCGGGCGGCCCGTTTTGTGCGACTTTCTCACACGGTGAACCAAATTTCATCAGCCCAAACCTTGACGAAGGCGGCTTTGGGCGTGCACAATTAAGTTAGCTGGTTGCTCCGGCCGGCTCTTTCTTACAGTTATTCTCTGGCCAGTCTACCGCAGGTTTCAAAGACTTTGCGTGCGTAAACCTATGACGAAGCATTTATTTGGCCGCCCATATTTTAGTTTGTTCGCATTAGTTTTTTTCCTGACATCTCAAATTGCGCTCGCGGATACAACCACCCTTTCGCGGCGCCGCCACCATCGGCCCATTCATCACGCCAAAACCACCGCGTCCGCGCCGGTGCACCATACCGCACATGCTTTGGTGCATCAGGCCGTTTATCGCACTCCCAGACAACCTGCCGTTATCATTCGCGGCGGACCGTGGACTGAACCAACCTTTGCCGATTCCACCGCCGGCGATAACGTCGATGGCGAAGATCTGGATGTGCGCCGTGCCGCCGTGGAAGCGTTAGGTCCCTACAACGGCTCGGTGGTCGTTGTGGACCCGACCAATGGCCGCATTCTCAGCATGGTGAACCAGAAATTGGCGCTGAGCAGCGGATTTCAGCCGTGTTCCACGATTAAGGTCACCATCGCGCTGGCGGGCCTGAGCGAGAAGGTGGTGGGCGCCGATGGCAAGCTGTTCCGCCACGGCGGCTTCAATATGACGCAGGCGCTGGCGCACTCGAACAATTTTTATTTTGCGACGCTGGGCACGAAACTCGGCTTCGACAAGGTTAGCTATTACGCGCACCTCTTCGGATACGGCGAAAAGGCGGGCTTGAACATCCCTGGCGAGAGCGCCGGACATTTCCCCTCCGAACCGCCTGCGAACGGCGGCGTCGGCATGCTATCGAGCTTTGGTGAAGAGATCTCGCAGACCCCGCTGCAATTGGCCGCGCTGATGTCGGCGATGGCCAACGGCGGCACGCTGTATTATCTGCAGTATCCGCGCTCGGCCCAGGAAGTGAGCGATTTCGTGCCGCGCGTCAAGCGCCAGTTGGATATCAAGAATTTGATTCCGGAAGTGAAGCCGGGCATGCTGGCGGCCGTCGAGTATGGCACGGCACGTCGCGCGCAGCAGGATGAACCGATCGCCGGCAAGACCGGCACCTGCACGGACAGCCACACGCATCTGGGCTGGTTCGGCTCTTTCAACGACAATGGCGGACACAAGCTGGTGGTGGTGGTGCTGCTCACCGGCGGACGGCCGGCTATCGGCCCGCTGGCGGCCGGCGTAGCGGGCGAAGTCTACCACAACCTGCAAGAGCGCAACTACTTCGCGGCGCAGCACCCGCTCACGCCCGCGACCCTCATTTCGACGCAGATCTGCTGCGCGCGCTGAGGGGGAGATTGGGAGACGGGGAGAGCGGGAGACGCGGAGACCGCGACCGGCAGTTTCTTAGGTTTCAGCTTTCTGCCTGCGCCGCCCATTGACCTGCGACTTGGCAAGGCCAGACCTCAGACGCTCAGCACCGGAACCGGCGAGTCGCGCACCAGACTGTAGGTCAGGTCCCGCATGCGGCCCAGTGCGCCGCTGCGAGGCGCGCGCCCGACGATCAGGGCATCGGCGGCAGCCCTGCACGCCGCATCCAGCAGCGCTTCCTTCACTGGGCCGGTGGCGATGCGGATCTCCGCATGACATCCCACGACACTCAGAAGCTCTTCCAAGCGGCGGCGGGCGACCTCCACGGCGTCCTCCCGGGCGGCGTGGATCACGGAAAGGTTTGCTCCCACCGCCGCCGCGGCCCGGCCGGCTATCGAGAGCACACGTTCCGAATCCTGGCTGAGGCCGATGGCGCAGACCCATACGCGGTGTTGAAGCGGTCGGGGGGTCATGGTCTCGGCGTGTTGGGTCGTCAAAACCATGCAATCGGCATCGTTCAGTACCTTTGCCGTGGTGGACCCGAGCAGCATGCGCCGGAACCGGCCGGCGTGCGTCGGCATGATTATGGCGTCGAATCCGCCATCCTTTGCGGCGGCGGCGATCTGCGCGGCCGCCTCGCCGGTGCGCAGGATTCTGGAACACGCTTGCGGTGGGAACTCGGATGCGAGAAACTTCCGCAAGTGATCCCCGGCAATGGCCTTGTTTGCTTCAGCTAGATCCCGCAGGTTTAGCGCGATCAACTCGAATCCGTTATTGCTGTAAAGATCGAAAACATGCACCAGCGTGACTTTGGAGCCGAACATCTCCGCGGCCCGCTTCACGTAAGGCGCCATCGCCGAGCAGGCCGGCGAGAAGTCCACGGGAAAGAGGATTCTCTCGATCACGGCAGCCTCCAGCCTTTACGCCGGTTGCTTCTCCGGTTGCTTTTGCAGCGCCGAAACCGACTGCACGATGGTGTCGACCACGATTTCGTCGCCCAACACGGTATTGATCATGAGGTGGAAGAAATGGCGCGCCGGCCACTCCACGTCGAAGTACTTCTTGATGTATTCCGCGCGCTCGATATCCACGGTTTCAGCCAGCTCGACGGCTTGCCTCTGGCTCTTTCCTCTGGCTTCGAGACGCCGCACCTTTTCCTCGAAGGGCGCGTAGACAAAAACGTGTAGTGCGTCGGTGCGGTCACGGAGATGGTAGGCCGCGCCGCGCCCGACAATGACGGCATGGCCTTCCCGGGCGATGTCAAGCACCACTTTTTGCGAGACTTGCCGGATGCAATCGGCATCCACCATCTTCAGGCGCGGTGCGTTCAAGCTGCCCTCGAAGCTCCCTCGCATGAAAGATTTGAACAACCGGTATTGCACCGAATCGCGCTTTTCTTCGTGCTCCTCGACGGTCCGGCTGGGGCAATCCAGCAGGCGCGCGATCTGGTCGGTGAGCAGTTGGTCCCAAAGCTTCCAGTCAAGGCGTTGCGCCAGCTTTTGGGCGATTTCGGTAGCGCCGCTTCCGTATTCGCGATCTACGGTTACCAGTTTGATCATGGCTCCCTCCTTCAATGTAACGCCTGTCTTGAGCCCTGGTCATCCCACCGCCACTTCTCCCCCCGCCTTGGGATCGTTGTGGCGGACCAGAAACGCCAGCGCGAACATAATCCCGGCGCCAATGGCCAACACCTTGAACGCATCCAGATACGCCAGCGTCTGGGCCTGCGTACCCACCCCCTGGTAAATGAGGCCATAAGCCTTACCTTGCGCATCCGCGGCGGTGGCGCCGGAATAAACTAACTGCCGGGTCAATCCGCTCATTTGAGTCTGAAACGCGGGGTCGTAGCGGGTAACGTGGTACACCAGCATCGATTGATGGAACTGCGCGCGGCGAGCTAGCAATGTCGTCACCATCGAGGTTCCCACGCTGCTGCCAATATTGCGCATAAAATTGATCAGTCCCGCGGCATCGTTGCTCTTTTCCGGCTGGATGCCTATATAACTGGCCAGAGTGATCGGCACAAAGAGGAACGCCAAGCCGGCAGTCTGCTCTACCCGCAGCCACATGGCCACGCTGAAGCTAATATCCAGATCGATGCGCCTGGTGGAATAGAGCATCGCCGCACCGATCGAGAGCCAGCCAAATGCAATCAGGTATTTGGCTGGAACCCTCGTAGTAAGCTGACCCACAATCGGCATGGTCAACAACAGCACGGCTCCACTCGCGGAAAGAACCAGGCCGGCTAACTCTGCTGTATATCCCATCAGAGTCTGCAGAAGCTGCGGCATCAAAACCAGACTGCTGAAATACACGACCCCCAATGTGAACATCATCAGGTTCGCCGCTGCAAAGTTGAAGTTCTTGAACAGCCGAAGATCCATAATCGGATCCCGATGGAACCACTCCCAGAAGATTAGGGAAGTGAGGCAAATTGCCGCGATCACGGAGAGCGTGAGAATGACGTGCGAGCCGAACCAATCGTCCTCCTGCCCCTTATCCAACACTACCTGGAGAGCGCCTATTCCGAGGGCCAGGAACCCGAGCCCAATGTAGTCCAGGCGGACGCCAGCGCTCCTCCGCAGGCTGAGATACGGCGGGTCCTCTATCATGCGGAACACCAGAAACGCCGCCAGACCCCCAATGGGGAGATTAATGTAAAAGATCCATCGCCAGGAGTAGTTATAGGTGATCCAGCCACCCAGGGTTGGACCGATCGTGGGCGCTAACACGGCCGTGATTCCGTAGAGAGCGAAGGCCATCCCGCGCTTCTGAGGCGGGAACGTGTCGGCAAGAATCGCCTGGGCCATCGGCTGCAGTCCGCCGCCACCTGCTCCCTGGATGGCGCGGAACAGGATCAGCACACCCAGGTTTGGGGCGGAACCGCATAACACCGAACTTAGGGTGAAGAGGAGGATACAGAGGATAAACAAATGCTTTCGGCCGAAGCGGCTAGCCAGCCATCCGCTGATCGGAAGAACAACCGCGTTTGCCGCGAGGTACGACGTGAGTACCCAGGTACTCTGACTGTTACTGGCGGCGAGACCTCCCGCGATGTACGGTAAGGCGACATTGGCTATGCTCGTGTCCAAGACTTCCATGAACGCAGCCATAGCCACCACTACTGCGATCAGCCAGGGATTGAACCTGGGCTGCCACTGCTGCGGGGGTGGCGCGGCCGCGGCGGAAGTCTCAGTGGTTTCGGGCATATGCTTGAAGCACGCTATTGATTGATGTAGACTTTGGGTTCCACCGACATTCCGACCCGCAAGAGATGGTCTTTGTTCTCTCCCGGATCAATATCGATCCGGACCGGGATGCGTTGCACCACCTTCACGTAATTTCCCGTGGCATTCTCCGGAGGCAGCAGGCTGAAGCGGGCCCCCGTTGCTCCCCCCACGCCTCTAACGTGGCCGTGGTACTCGCGACCGTAGGCATCCACACTGAACACCACTTTCTGTCCCGGCCGCATCTTTTTCAGTTGGGTCTCCTTGAAATTGGCAGTGACCCAGATGTCGTCTAGGGGAACGACGGACATGAGACTTTGCCCGGGCGACACATTTTCGCCGAGCTCTACAGTCTTCTTGCCGACAATCCCGCTTTGAGGCGCGTAGATAATGGTGTAGCTGAGGTTCAACATGGCCTGGTCGAGCAGAGCTTGTTCTTGCTTCACCTTAGCCTCGGCCGACTTGGCCCTGTCGTGACTTTGCTCCACTTGTTGAGGCCGGGTCAGGGCGGATTGGATCGACGCGTCCGCCTGCGGGATTCTGGTCTGTGCCTGGTGGACGGCGGCTTGCGCGGCTGCCACGTTTTGCCGCGCCTGGTTCACCGCTGCCGCGCGCGCGGCCACCGTAGCTTTATCGGAGGCCGCCGTCTGCGCCGCGTCATCGTATTGCTGCCGCGAGATCTCGTCTTTCACCACCAGTTGCCGGTAGCGCTCCACGTCGTCCGCATCCTTCTTGTAAATCGCCTCCTCCTCCCTGACCTGCGCTTCCGCCGTTTCCAAGCTGGCTTGGGCCGCATCCCACTGGCGTTGCGCGGCGGCCAATCCGGCATCGGCATCTGCGCGGGATGCTCTGGCCGTCTGTAGCGTGCTTGCCGTATTCGTGTTAACGATGGGAACGTCGGTGCGCGAGCTTCGCAAAGCCGCTTCGGCATCGGCCAAGTTCGCCTGGGCCTGCGCCACCGCGACTTGATAGTCCTTTGGGTCGATTTTCACCAGCGTATCCCCGGCCTTGACCACATACGCGTCTTCCACCAGCACGTCGCTCACATGACCGGTGATACGCGCGCTGATGGCGTCCACGTGTCCGTCGATCTCAGCGTCATCAGTGGATTCGTAAGCGCCAAGATATTTCCACAGCCAGTACCCGCCGGCCGCCAGCACCGCTACCACGATGAGCATCACGATCAGGCGCATTCGCCGGCGCCGCGGAGTCCTTCGCACTGGGCTGGGAGGGGATTCGGGTTTTTTTTCGGAGACAGTTGTGTCCGCCATTTACTTCACCTCGATGAAACTCTTGACGCGCTGCTCGGTCGAGCCCATCGCCTTGGCCAGTGCCACTTTGGCGAGGTTGTGCGCGTGCAGCGCCCCGATCAGATTGTCATTGGCCATGGCCACCGATCCCTGCGCCTGCACCACCTCGATGTTGTCGGTCACCCCGGAGGTAAACCGGTCGCGAGCCTGTTCCAGGGTCTGGTTGGCCAGAGTAAGATTGTCGCGCGCCACAGCCACCTGATCCGCCGCCGATTTGAGATCCAGGAACGCATTGCGTACTTCCACTTCGATCTGGGCACCCTGGTTGGCCAGTTCGTCGGAGCGGTCTTTGAGCGTCGCGCGGGCCTTCTCGATATCCGCGCGGATGCGCTCCCCGTCAAAAATGGTAAAATTCAGAGCGCCGTTCAAGACGAATACCCCGTGCGACTGGCCGAGCGTCGGGCCGGTGTCGCCGTAATAGCCGCTCAAGTCGGCGGTGGGATACCATTCGGCCCGCGCCGATGCTAGCGCCTGTTGCGCCGCGTCCACCAGCCTTTTCGCGCTTGCGTAATCGGGCCGTTGCGCCAGTGCGGTACGTATGGCTTCCTCCTGGGTGATTCCAGTGAGCGGCGAAAACGGCGCGGTGTCCGCAAGTTGAAAGACCTGCGCCGGCTGGAGACCGATGATCCGGCCCAGCGCCAATTTGTCTTTTTCGAATTGATCCTGTTGTGCCAGGAGCACCTGCTGCTCGCTCTTGAGCTGAACTTGCGCGCGCAACACATCGATCCCGGCCGCCAAGCCGGCGGTCTTTTGATCCGCGGTTTTCTTGTAGATAGCCTGGTCGGTGTCCACCTGTGCTTTGGTGGATTCCACCCGTGAAGCATCGGCGATGATCTCCAGGTAGGTGTTGGCGACCGCTTCCACCACCAGATCCCGGGATGCCTGGACGGACAGTACACTGGCATCCTCGTTCGCCCGCGCCGACTTGAGATTCCGATAGGCGCTCCAGTCGAAGACTTTGGTGGAAACATTTGCCTCTGCGGCGGTATAGGCAAACGGGCCGACAATTGTAGGGATTCTCAAATAGGGGTTGGGCGGGATATTGAACCCGAGCGTCTTCAGGTTGAGTTCTTCGACGGCTTCTGCCAGCGTTCCAGTCACTTGCGGGAGCAATGCGGACAAAGCCTGTACCCGTTCGGCCCTGGCTGTTAGGCTGGCCGTACCGCTTTCGAGCAGACCAAGGTTGAACCTCAGACCACGCTGGATGGCGTCCTCAAGGGTCAATGCCAGCGGCGCCGGTGATAAGCCGCCAGGCGTGCTTCCCTGATAGGGATTAGACTGCTGCCCAGCGAGTCCGGCGGCAAATAGGACTCCGGCGCCCAGGAATCTATTGAAACCGCTCATTTGCTCATTTTCTCAATCTGATGCTGAATACCCGGAAAGTGATCAAAAAAAACGCTTTGCGAGGTCCAGCATTGTGATAAAGATTACGGCAATTTGGCCGGATCGCTCCTGCGGCCGGCGGGAAGACGTGGAGGCGACGGGGAGACGCGGAGACGGGGAGACCGGGAGACCGCGACCGGCGGTTTTCTACGCTTCGGCTTTCTGCACGTCCTATCGTTTCATCGAAACCGCCGCATCAGCACAGACTACCCCGCCGTAAGAATCTCCCCGACTCACTTGTGCTATCCTCGACGGCATGTCGAAATTTGCTTGGATTGCAATGCTCCTTTGCTTCGTATGCGCGCCGCTTCTGGCCCACGATATCTCGGGGAATTGGGAATTCGTCGTGGACACGTCCGCCGGAAGCGGCAGTCCGTCGTTCGTTTTCAAGCAGGATGGCGAGAAACTCACCGGCACTTACACGGGCCTGTTTGGGAAGGCCGAGGTGACCGGAACGGTGAAAGGCGATCAGATCGACTTCAAGTTTGACTTCTCATATTCCGGCCAAAGCGGCGTGGCGCACTATAGCGGAACCATCGAGAGCGACAAGAAGATGAAGGGCAAAGTGGAAATCGGCGATATGGCCGACGGTACTTGGACGGCGACGAAACAGTGAGGAGCAAGGGCGACGCGGAAACCGCGATCAGCAGTTACCTATTCTTTCAGCTCTCTGCCCGCGCCAGAGGAGCTAAAGCAGCCGGAAGTTCACTTCAATGGAAACGTAGACGGGCACCGGCTTGCCATCCTTGGTGCCGGGACGGAAGCGCCACTTTTGGACGGCCTCGATAGCCTTTTCATCGAGACCCAACCCCAGACTGCGCATGACCTTCAGGTCGCGCGTCCTGCCGCTGGGATCCACGATGCCATACAAAACCACCGTGCCCTGATATTTGGCCTTGCGGGCTTCCTCTGAGTACTCGGGTTCCGGCCGATACAACGGAACGGGCATGGTGACGCCGCCACCCACATGGAATGCGCCGCCGCCGAAACCTCCGCCTTCGCCAGGACCATAACCACCACCCCTACCCGATCCAACGCCGCCGCCCGATCCCGATCCGATTCCACCGCCAGAACCGGGACCGTTCGAAAGCGGACCGATTTTCGCCAGCGGATCGCCATAATTCGGCATGTTGACTTTGGGCATGTTCACATCCGGAGGCGCGATGATGCTGGGGTCCATCGGCAGCTTCGGATGCAGGTTGTTGAGCACTTCCTCGGGAGGTGTAAACTGGCGCGGCGAGATTTTCGGCAACCGGCCCTTGGCAGCCGGAAGAGGGGAACGGTCGCCGCCACCACCGCCGCCGCCGGACGCCTTTTGGGGACCGGGCTTAGGCTTATACGCGCCGACATCCACGGGAGCAATAATCGAAGTGATCTGCTTGGCGGCCTGCTGCACGGTTTTACTCGAAGCCACCGTGAACAACAGAACGATGACCGCTACGTGGATGGTCAGGGAGTAGGCGCCGGATTTCTTCTTGCGCCCGTAAAGCCCCCATATGTCCTTGACCATGATCGGCTTCGAGGTCACTTCCAGCGGAGGCAGGGGCGTCGGTTTAACTAATTCCCGAATACTATCTATCAGGGATTTAAACCACGGTGTTTCGACCTGCGGCGCTAGAAGATGGTCCAGATGTTCGCTGGGATCGTAGTCCGGTTTGGTAGGGTTTTCCAGTACGGGGGTGCTCTCCATTTTCTCAGACATCAATTTCCCCAGGCGCCTCCGCTGGGAGAAGGCCCGCTCACAGGCTTCGACGCGGCAACCGGCTGCTTAGTTACAGGAACGGGACCCTAATGGGCGGAGGGCTGCAATTTGGATTTTACCACAGGATTTACATGGCAAGCTGGCGGCTTTGGCTGGTTTCATCCACCCGTACTCTGGCCGGATTCGAAGGAACTCGCGCAAAACGTCCTGCTCGCATCGGCGCCGAACCTGAAGGCCCGCGGCGTTCGGGACTACCCTGCGTTCCCGATGCTAGAATAACAACAGCGGATATGACCGTCGAAATCAAGCGTTGTTTCTTTTGACATGACATCCAGGCGCAGGCCGTGAGCCTGAAAGAAAGCATCGAGCGCGAGCTGAAGATTCCCACGCGGATTCGCATGGGCGCGCCCGGTTCGCTGGATGTTTTTGCCGATGGGGCGAAGATTTACTCGAAAAAGCAGACGGGCAGGATGCCGTCGGCGGAAGAGGTAGTTAGTTTATTGCGCGGTCTGCAAACCGGGTAGCTGCTTCAGGCAAGCACGTAGCTTTTCAGCCCCGCCTGTAAGGGCAACGCTGAAGCGGTGAGAGAAACCCACCGCGCGAAGCGCCGCTTAGAGTTGCGGGCGCAAGCGCAACGTCCGGCCCGGCACCACGTAGACCCGTTGGGTGAACTTCGTCGCGCCAAGCTCCCGGATCTCGATATTATACGTGCCCGGCCGCAGGTGCATCGACTTCACTTGATGCGTGGTGCCTGCATAGGCGCCATCAATAAACACCTCGGCGTTCTTCACCGGCGTATCCAATTTGATTTCGCCCGTCGCGGCATAGCCGTAAGAGCCCCAGTAGCCATAATACGGGTAACCCCAATAGGGACCCCAGCCCCAGCCCCAATACGGTCCGACACCAACAAACCCGCGGATGGCGGCCGAAGCGCTGATCGGCGCCAAGGTCATCAGCGCCAGCCCGAATATCAATAGTCCTTTTTTCATCTGCCACCTCCGTCGCCATCAAAGCAATCGCCGTGCCATCAAGCAAGTGCTTCAAAATCAGACGGTCCGTGGCGATTTCATTGGCTCGAAAACACCAGCATTGGCCGCCCTCAGCCACTTTTCCCAGACGGGATAATCGAAACTCACTATAATCTGATTTCAATCTGATTTCATACCAGGGAGTCTGGAAATGAAGCTGTCTACGCTCTCAATTCTCCTCTGGGCCGGATGGTGCGCCTCCGTCGTTGGCGCGCAAACCCGGCCGCTGATCACTCACGAGATAGACGCGACGCAATTGGTCGTGTTGCGCGGCAACGTGCATCCGCTGGCTCGCGCGCAGTACGATCGCGGCGCCGTGCCGGATAATCTCGCGCTGCCGCATCTGCGGCTTCTGTTGAACCGCGCGCCGCAGACGGAGCAGGCGCTCGTTCAGTTTATCGAGCAGTTGTATGATCCCGCGTGGCCGGACTATCATCACTGGCTGACGCCGGAGCAGACCGGCCGCCAATTCGGCGCGGATCAGCAAGATATCGATGCCCTGGTGGCGTGGCTAGGTGTGTATGGGTTCGAAGTCAGCCAGGTCTATCCGAACCACGTAGTCATCGAGTTTTCGGGAACGGCCGGCCAGGTGCGAGAGGCGTTTCACACCGCCATTCATCGCTATTTCGTGAAAGGCCAGGAGCATTGGGCGGCTGCGGCTGATCCGCGCATTCCAGCCGCGCTCGGGCCCGCTGTTCGCGGCATCGCGAAGTTGAACGATTTCCCGGCGCGCCCGCTCCATCGCGAGGGCGCGCGCGTGACAAGCAACGGGGCGGGCAAATGGCGCCCGGTCGAGCCTGTAGCGGATGCCACGCTTTCGTTCTATGGCAACGAATACTATCTGGTGGCGCCTTACGATTTCGCTGCCATCTACAACGTCCTGCCGCTCTGGAGCGCTGGCACAAGCGGAGAGGGCCAGACCATCGCATTGGTCGAGGACAGCAACATCAATCCGGACGATGTGGCCGCTTTTCGCTCCGGATTAGGTTTGCCTGCGCTCGGCGCGAACCAACTCGCAATCGTCTGCGCCACCGGCAGCGATTGCTCGACCAACGCCGATGAAACCGAAGGCGCCATCGATGCCGAATGGTCCGGCGCGGTGGCGCCCGGCGCGACGATCCTCTACGTGGCCGCCAATTCGCTCGAAGACTCCGCCAGTTACATCGTGAACAACAATGCCGCGCCCATAGTCAGCATCAGTTATAGCGAATGCGAGAGCGATCTGGGGACTTCCGGAAATGCATTCTGGTCGGGATTGTGGCAGACGGCTGCACTGCAGGGCCAGACCGTGTCCGCCGCAGCGGGAGATTTCGGCGGCGCTATCTGCGATGCCGACGTGAATCCCGCGGCGCCGGACGCCACGCTGGGTCTTTCCGTGAATGGCATCGCGTCCACACCTTATAACGTCGCTATCGGCGGCACGGACTTTAGCGATACCTTCGCGGGAACAAATTCCTTTTACTGGGCGGCCACTAACTCATCCGGAACCATGCAATCGGCGATTTCTTACGTGCCCGAGATGAGTTGGAATAACTCATGCGCCAGTAATGTACTCAGCGGCTTTCTCGGATTTCCGCCGGGAGAAGCGACTTGCGAGTTGTTGCCCTCCTTCTTCGGCACGAATCCGCTCAATGTGCTGAATATCGCGGCCGGGTCGGGCGGGCCAAGCACCTGCGCGACCGGGTCAGGATCGGATTGCCAGGGTTATGCCAAACCAACCTGGCAGGCAAATGTGGATGGCGTGGCCAACGATGGCGTCCGGGATCTGCCGGATGTGTCTTTGTTCTCGAGCGATAATGCCTGGAGCCATGCATACATCTTCTGCATGTCCGACCCGAATGAGAATGGAATGCCGTGCGATTATACCAGCGGCGAAGATACGGTTTATAACTCGGGTGGCGGGACATCTTTCGCCGCGCCTGCATTTGCCGGAATCATAGCGCTGATCAATCAACAAACCGGGTCGGTGCAGGGCAACGCGAGCTACGTCTTATACAGCTTGGCGGGCGCCGAATATGGCACTTCCGCCAATCCGAATACGGAGGCATTGTCGGCTTGCAATGCGGGAGAAGGAAACGAGGCCAGCAGCACATGCCTGTTTTACGATGTCACCCAGGGCGACACCACCGTGCCTTGCCAGACGGGCAGCGCCAATTGCTATACGGTGAACGCGGGTGACCAGTACGGCGTCCTTTCGACTTCCACAACTTCACTGGCGCAGGCCTACAAAGCGGCCGCCGGATGGGATTTCGCCACCGGCTTAGGCAGCGTAAATGTAGCTAACCTGGCAGGCGGCTGGACAACTTCCGCGACCTACTATGTCATCTCCGGCCAAGTCACTCTCAACGGCGAAGCGCTTCAGGGAGCCGCTCTGTCGCTTACCGGCGGACGAAACGGATCGGCTACTACAAATAGCTCGGGTAAGTTCAATTTCGTGGTGCCGGGCGGTAAGCCCTACACAGTTACTCCCTCACTTAACGGATATACGTTTAATCCACCGAACTACAGCGTCGAGAAACTCACCCGTAACGAATCGGCGGATTTCACCGGCGCCGGAACGCGGCCGGATGCGTCGCTTTCCACCGGCTCGATCAGCTTCGGCGATCAGGGCGCCGGGCTACCCAGCCTCTCGCAGACGGTCCTGCTGAGGAACACCGGCAATGGAACGCTAACGTTGTCATCTCTCGCGGTTAGCGGCGCGAATGCGCGCGATTTCACGGCTACTGACGGGTGCGGCGCGCTGCCGTCCCAGATCGCCGTGAATGCGACTTGCCCGGTCTCGGTTGTGTTTGATCCCTCGGTGGCGGGCGCGGAATCCGCCACGCTGACGTTCACGGATAATTCGGGCGGCGTAACGGGAAGCACGCAAACCGTAAGCTTGAGCGGCACGGGCATGGTTCTGATGAGTTTCAATCCTGCCAGCGTCAGCTTCGGTTACGCCGGCGTGCATATTGCGAGCGAATCCAAGCCCGTCGAGATCACCAATTCGAGCGCCATCGCGGTGACCATTTCGTCGATCACGGTTAGCGGCACGGATGCGAGTGATTTCAAGGCGTCCAGCAACTGCGGCACATCCATGGCCGCGAGCGCCAAATGCACGGTGACCGTGATCTTCGATCCGGCGGCAGCCGGTGCACGTTCCGCATCGCTGGCGATAGCCGATAGCGGCACTGGCAGTCCGCAGAGCGTCGCACTCACCGGCACGGGAACGGAAAAAGCCGTGATGGAGTTATCGGCAAGTTCACTTACCTTCCCAGCTACGGCAGTTGGGGCCGCAAGTTCACCCAAAGTTGTGACCGTTACCAACGCCGGGCATGCTGCACTTACCATTCTCGGGGTAAGTCCGCCGGCGAACTTCGCCCAGACCAATAACTGTACCGCTACGCTCGCTTCAGGCGCGTCCTGCACAGTGTCTGTGACCTTTGATCCGACCCAAACCGGCAAACTGACCGGCACTCTGACGGTAACTGGCAACGGCGTGGTATTCGACCAGGAAGTGAAGCTGAGCGGCACCGGGGAGTAAGGAGAGATGGGGAGAGTGGGAGACACGGAGACCGCGACCAGCAGTTTCCTGCACTTCGGCTTTCTGCCCGCGCCGGCACGTCCTATCCTTTTATCGAAACTGCCACATCAGCAGAGGGGACCCCGACGTAAGAATCTCCGCGTCTCCCGCTCTCCCCGTCTCCGTGTCTCCCCGTCTCCGCTCTCATCCCGCTGAAGCCTGCGTGCTCAGCGCCTCCCGCACCTTGCGCGCCAGCGTCTCGGGCAGAAACGGCTTCTGCAAGAACGGCGCGCCGGAATCCAGAATCCCGTGATGCATCATGGCCTCGTCGGTATAGCCGGACATGAACAAGACCTTCGTATGGGGATGGCTCGCGCGAATCTGCTCCAGCACCTGCGGTCCGCTCATCTCGGGCATTACCACATCGGTGAGAAACAGATCAATGCGTCCGTCATGCTCCGCCGCAATCCGCACGGCCTGTTCCCCGCGCACAGCCTCCAGCACCTTGTAACCACGGCTGGTTAAGACCTCGCAAACCAACTTCCGCACCCGCGCCTCATCCTCCAGCACCAGGATAGTCTCGTCTCCGCGTTGCGCCGCCAGTGGAACCGGTTCGGCCACCTCGGCAGCCGCCTTGGCGTCGGCTGAAGGCAGATAGATCCGTATGGTCGTGCCGTGGCCAGGCTCGCTATACACCGAGATCGCGCCGCCGCTCTGCTTCACGATGCCGTACGCGGTGGCCAAGCCGAGTCCGGTTCCCTTTCCAGGCGCTTTGGTAGTGAAGAACGGCTCGAACAGGTGGGTGACGGTTTCCTGATCCATCCCCATGCCGGTGTCGCTGATGGCCAGCATGACGTACGATCCCGGCTTCAGGTCCACGTTCTGTCCGCTATAAGATGCATCCACCAGCGCGTTGCGCGTCTCCAGAAGCAACTTGCCGCCGCCCGGCATGGCATCGCGCGCATTCACCACGATGTTCATGATCACCTGTTCCAATTGGCCTGGATCAGTGCGAATGGTGGCCGGGTCGGCGGCGGCCACGGTGATCAGTTCGACGTCTTCGCCAATCAAGCGCGAGAGCATCTTCTCCATCTGCATGATCACCGTATTCAACTGCACCGTGCGCGGGGTGAATGGCTGCCCCCGGCTGAACGCCAGCAGTTGATGCGTAAGGGCTCCGCCGCGCTCCGCCGCCCGTTGGATCTCTTCGAGCGCGGAACGCTGCGGCGGCTTCAGATCACGGCCGTTTAACAGCAACTCGGCGTAACCTGTGATTACCGTCAGCAGGTTATTAAAGTCGTGCGCCACGCCGCCGGCCAAGCGGCCGACGGCTTCCATCTTTTGCGCTTGCCGGAATTGTTGCTCCAGCCGGTGGCGCTCGCGCCTCCCTTCGGCCTGACTCATCTCCCTGGCGACCGTTACTCCCAATCGCGACAGATGGTGACGCGTGATATGGTCGGCGGCGCCAGCCTTCAGCACCTCTAAAACCTCTTCTTCGGGCACGCGCTCCGAGATGGCCACCAGGGGAACATCCGCGCCAGTTTCGCGTAGGATCTCCAGCGCGGCCAGGGTGCTCAGGCGGGCGCTCACATCGGTCGACAAGATGAGGTCGTACCTGTGCGCCAGCGCTTCGCGCAAACCAGCCGCCGCAGTGATGCGCTCCCAGGAGGGGATGTAATCACTCCGCCGTAATGCGTCGATCAGTTCGAGCGCGTCGTCATCCCGTTCGGAGACGATCAACACCCGCAACGGTATGGGCATCCTATTTCCACCAGACTAATCTTTTTGGTGGCGCGTGGCGGATATCATCCGTACTGTGTACGTACTGTCCAGTACGATTCGTTCCAAGCCGTCTTCTACAATGTGTATCATAACGAAAGATGCCCGTCGCAGCCCACCGAAAAGAGGGATCTCGATTGCAAAGCCTGCCGGGAATGGCGTGGGCCTGGTGTGGCGCGCTATTGCTATTGTGCTACGCGCCAGTGCTTTGGCGACTGGTCGAGCAATGGAGTTCGGATCCGGACATGGGTCACGGATTCTTTGTTCCCCTGGTGGCCGGTTACATCATCTGGCAAAAGCGCGCGCAACTTCAGGCCATGGCGCCGCAGCCGAATTGGTGGGGCTTGGCCATCGTGATCTACGGCGCGCTGCAGCTCTCCATCGCCACCTTGGGCGCGGAGTTATTTCTGGCGCGCACGGCCTTCGTGATCTCGCTTATCGGAATCGTTTTGCTGCTCGGCGGCACGGCCTGGTTGCGCACGCTGGCGTTCCCGTTGTTTCTGCTGTTCTTCATGATCCCGATCCCTACCGTGGTCTATAACAGCATCACGTTCCCCTTGCAGCTTTTCGCCAGCCGCGTCTCCACCGCGGCCCTCGATCTGATGCAGATTCCCGTGCTGCGTGAAGGCAACGTGCTGGAACTCGCCGAGCAGAAACTCAACGTGGTGGAGGCGTGCAGCGGCATCCGCTCGCTGCTATCGCTTACTTTTCTGGCGTTGGTCTACGGATATTTTTTCGAGCGCAAGCTCTGGATCCGGGTGGCGCTGTTCGCGGCCACTATTCCCATCGCCATCGTGGCCAACGCCAGCCGCGTCACGCTCACCGGCGTGTTGACCGAATATCAACCCGAATTGGCGGAAGGTTTCTTTCATACCTTGTCCGGTTGGGTGATTTTCATGGTCGCGCTGGCCATATTAATCGGACTGCATCAAATTCTGAACAGAGGATACCGGCTGCTCGCAGGCTGGCACATCGCCCATGACTTGGATACGAAGTAAATATGTCGCGGCCGTGACGTTGGTGCTGTCGCTCGAGGCGTCGCTGTTCTATGCCGCTTCGCGCGGCGAAAAACTGCCCCCCGGCCGGCCGCTCGACTTGTTTCCATCGCAAATCGCCAACTGGGGCGAAGTCGAGGACTACCCGGTCGAGCAGGAGGTGCGCGATCAACTGAAGGCCGATGACCTGCTGAATCGTTTGTATAGCGATCGGAATTCGAAAGCCGCGGCCGGCCTGTTTGTAGCGTATTTCAAAACGCAGCGCACCGGCCAATCGCCGCATTCTCCGAAGAACTGCCTGCCGGGGTCCGGATGGGAGCCCGAGGCCACCGGCTTTTTAGACGTCACCGTGCCTGGCCAGCCCACGCCCATTCGCATCAATCGCTATGTGGTTTCGCATGGCGACGAAAAGAGCGTAGTGCTCTACTGGTATCAAAGCCCGCGCCATATCATTGCCAGCGAGTTCTCCGCGAAATTCTGGCTGGTGATGGATTCCATTCGCTACCGGCGCAGCGATACCGCGCTGGTGCGGGTCACCGTCCCGGTGTCGCACAACGATCCCGATGCCGCTACGCGCACGGCGGCGGCGTTTGTGCAAGCATTCTTCCCCGCCTTGAAGGCTTATTTGCCGGCGTAAAAAAAAAAAAGGAGAAAATACTGAAGTATGGACTTGACAATTTGGGCTGCGTCCGTTTAATACTGAAGTATGTACTTCAGTATTAGAGCGAGGAAAGGAAATTAAGTCAATGTCCGAGCCATCCGTAATTCACAACACTTTCGTGATCGAACGCAGTTATCCGAAGCCGCCCAAGCGCGTCTTTGCGGCCTTTGCCGATGCAGCCCAAAAGCGCCGCTGGTTTGCCAATGACAGTAGCTCCCAGGAAAAGTTTGAAATGGATTTTCAGACCGGAGGCATCGAGCGGATGGACTACCGGTTCAAGGAAGGCAGTCCGTTTCCGGGCGTCCTGCTGACCAACGAAGGGGTGTATCAGGATATCGTGCCCGACCGGCGCATCGTGACGGCTTCCAGAATGTCTTTGGGAGGCAAGTTAATCTCTGCTTCCCTGGTCACTATAGAGCTTCTGCCAACCGACCAAGGCACGGACCTGATCTGCACGCATCAAGCGGCGTTCTTTGAAGGCGCCGACGGTCCTCAGATGCGCGAAGCCGGATGGCGCGGGTTGTTAGATAGTTTGGCGGCGGAGCTTGCGGGTTAAAGTCGATCGCGTATTTCACGCGCTGGGCGATCCCACGCGGCGCGCCATCGTGGAGAGGGTCAGCGAGCGTCCACGTTCGGTTTCCGCGCTGGCCGGGCCGCTGGGCATCACGCTCACGGCAGTGGCGCAGCATCTGCAGGTGCTCGAGGAAAGCGGTCTGGTGCGCACCGAGAAGCTGGGGCGGGTTCGCACCTGCCGCCTGGAAACAGCAGGGCTGGCAGCGCTGGAGCAGTGGATCCGCGACCGGCGGTCGTTGTGGGAGAAACGGCTCGACCGCTTGGGCGATCTTCTCGCGGAAGATAAATAGACGCGCTCAGTGCGCGTAGCGCAGTCTGCGGAGCGGTTCGAGTACCAGACCCACAGTTGCATACAGAGCGCCGTTAAGGAGAATGAACGGCGCCACGCCAAGCGGCATTCTCCGGCCGAGCAGCGATGCAGGAGCAGTGATGGCCGCTATGGTCCAAGACCCAGGATTGTGCGTGGGTCCGATGAGCACTGCGACAACCGCCCAGCCACAGGCAACCACCAAGCCAATGAGCAGCCACAATCCAATTCTAACCGCCATGTCCCTACCTCCCGGTCCAATAGTAGCATGGGATAGGGGATAGGGGATAGGGGATAGGGATAGGGGCCAGGGGCTAGGGTGGGCTAGGTTTGTGACAAACCCCGCCGTGACCGGCCGGGCTGAACCGAGCGAAGCGAGGAGCACAGCCCCGTCCCCCAAAACCCCCGCCCCCATACCCCGCGAGCAACGAGGCCAGCGCTCCAAGCTACGTTGGGCGGCGAGCCAACTGTGGCGCCGGGCAGCAATCCGCGGGACAGACATCGTGGCTCGGGCCGAGGCCGCCGAGAGCCCGGCACGGCGCATCCGCGATGCGCTCCAAAACCAGTTCGCGGATCATGCGAGCGAAGCGCTGATCGGCGCCTACGGTTTTCGCGCGAACCATCTGTAAGCCAAGCTCATCGCATAACTGGCGCGCGTCAGTATCCAGATCGTATACCACTTCCATGTGATCGGAGATGAAGCCGATGGGCGCCAGCACTATATCGCGCGTGGATCCGGCGACGGCGAATTCGCGCAGATATTCGAGGACATCGGGACCCAGCCACGGCTGCTCCGGCGGTCCGCTGCGGCTTTGATACACCAGGCGGTACACCGGACGCGCCACGCGTTCGGCCACCAGGCGGCAGGCTTCCTCAATCTGCCGCACGTAGCTGCTGGTTTCCGCCATGGCCAGCGGAACGCTATGCGCGGTGAACGTCAGTGCGGCCTGCGCGCGGCGATTCGCCGGAACGCGTTCGAAAGCCGCGCGCACGCGATCGGCCATAGGCTCGATGAATCCCGGATGATTATAGAACACGCGCAACTTTAGCACTTCCGGCGCCCCGAAAACGGTTTCGCGCGCACGGGCGATATCTTCCAGATACTGCCGGCAGCCGGAGTAAGAACTGTAAGCGGAAGTCACGAAAGCAAAGGCGCGCCGGATGCCGTCCGCAGTCATTTGCCGCAGCGTATCGGCGAGCAGCGGATGCCAGTTGCGATTTCCCCAATAAACCGGCAGATCGGGACCTTCGGCTGCCAGCACTTCGCTGAGCGCCGCTAGCAGCGCGCGATTCTGATCGTTGATGGGACTGCGCCCGCCGAAGTGATAATAATGCTCCGCCACTTCCAGCATGCGCGCGTGCGGCACGTTGCGCCCGCGCAGCACGTTTTCAAGAAACGGCATCACCTCTTCGGGACGATCCGGACCACCGAAGGAGAGCAGCAGGATGGCGTCGCCCGAGTTATTCATCCAATGCCCGGAATAACTCAGCGAGCGGGATTTCGATGGCGGGATCCTCGGTACGCAGGACTTCTTTGGCTTCGTAGAACCCGGCCGGAGTGTATATATCGGCGCGTCTGCGCTCGGGATCGATCAGCCAAACATACGCTACGCCGAAGGCGAGATAATCGTCGACTTTCCGGCGCACGCGGCTCATGCGATCTTCGGGCGACAGAACTTCGATGGCAATGAAGGGTGGCGCTGAGGGAACGTTCTCGCGCGGCGTGGGATCTTTGTAGACGCATACGTCCGGGATGCGGTATTGGCCAGGCGCGATACGAATCCGCATTTGGACGAAGCCTCGCACGCGCAATCCGCGCTTTCTCAACTCGCGAATACGCGCGCTCAATTCCGTTTGCAGGATGCTGTGCGGCTG
>Ga0335074_10002274_pt1 | contig 26126 bp, 22 predicted proteins | sample Lox_Sample_23_FD_206715 | JGI IMG/M metagenome (GOLD analysis project Ga0335074, IMG submission 206715) | Soil microbial communities from Loxahatchee National Wildlife Refuge, Florida, United States - Lox_Sample_2.3 | ecosystem: Environmental > Terrestrial > Soil > Wetlands | place: USA...
CACAGGTCATCCGAATGATTTGCACGTCAACACCGGTTCGGTCCTCCACCTACCTTTCGGCAGGCTTCAACCTACCCACGCTTAGATCGATTGGCTTCGGGTCTTCCACCTATGACTTCGGGCGAGCGCACCCCGTCCCTCGCCCCTTGCGGGGTTGCGGACCGTCGGTTTCCCTGCGGCTGCGGCCGTGCGGGCCTTAGCCTCGCCATAGATCGAAACTCCCTGGCCCGTTATTCAAAACGGACGCATGGATCCTGTGTCCACGGCCTTTCGGCCGCTTCGTTCCTTGGGGACCTCATGCGGCTTATCGTCAGCTGGTTTCAGGCTCTTTTCACCTCCCTTCCGAGGTACTTTTCAGCTTTCGCTCGCGCTACTAGTGCTCTATCGGTCTCGGGACGTATTTAGGATCGGAAGACTATACCTCCCAGCTTCCCGCGCGATATCCAACGCACGGTACTCGGGATCCCTCCAATCTCGCCTCGCGGGTCCGCCTACGGGACTATCACCCTCTGCGGTCCGTCGTTCCAGGCACGTTCGGCTCCCCGCGAGATGCGAGTGCGGAGGTCCACTACTCCACATCTCCCGGCCCTCGCCGGGCCGGGATTCGGTTTGTCCTTCGCCGTTTTCGATCGCCTTTACTCACGGCATCTCGGTTGATTTCTTGTCCTCCCCCTACTAGAATGCTTTACTTCGGGGGGTTCCCCTTCCTTGCGGAATGTCCCTTGCGGGACCGGAGTTCCGATTCGGTGATCGGTGGATCACAGGTTCCTTGCGCCTACCCACCGCTTATCGCAGCTTGGCACGACCTTCCTCGGCGCCCGAGCCTAGCCATTCCCCAGCTGACAGGAGTCAGCTACACTGATTTTGCTTGACAAGCGTCCAGAACGCGTGTGATCGGCGTCATCGGCCCTTCCGCCAGGGGCGGTCGGACCCTCGCCCTTCCCCGACGAGGCCCCGGCCTCGGCGGGTGCATGTGCCGACCGAACAGCGGCGCTGAGGCGCGGCCCGCATGGGACCGCCGCCCGCTATTTAATCCCTGCGCGGGGCCGGCGTCGTGGGCGCCGCTACGCCGAGCGGGGCCACGCGAGGGCGGCCGCCCGGTGGTGGGGACCCTCGTAGCGCGCCGCGGCGTACCGGCACCGGCCCTCGCCGTTCGGCTCGCAGCCGGCGCAGTTGCGCTCGGCCGGGACCGGGGCACGGACGTCGTCGGACCGCACCTGGGCGAGCGCGGCGCGGAGCCAGTGCTCCTCCGGCTCTCCGTAGGCGATCTCGACCCAGCCCTCGTGGAGCCCGCCGCCGGCCTGGTCCCCGTAGAGGATGATCCCGTGGCTCGGCCGCACCCCGAACGCCGCGTGGACGAGCCGGCACTCCGCGATCGCCTGGACCGTGTCGAACGCGCGCCCGTGCGCCTCGTGGTAGCCGACGAACAGGTGCGTCGCCTTGTACTCGACCGGCACGAGCGCGCCGTCGGCGCGCTGGATCACGAGGTCCGGTCGGCCCGCGAAGCCGAGCTCGGGGTCGACCAGGTTGCCGATCCCGTGCGCGAACCGGGCGTCCCGCACGACCCGTTCGGGCGGGAAGAGGACCGGGAGGTCGTCCTCGCCCTCGTCCTCGTACACGAGGCGATCGAGCGGCCCCACGTCGAGCCGACCTTCGTACACGGCCACGCGGCCGAGGGGCGGCGCGAACAGCGGCGAGTGCCGCAGCGGGACGACGTCGGGCGGCGTGCGGACCGTCGTCGGTCCCCCCGCGGGCGGGGCCGCGCGCCCCGCGCGGTGGAGCTCCATCTCGTGCGGGCAGCGGAAGTACGAGACGAGGTCGTGCGGCGTGAGGTGCTCCGGAACGGGGACGACCGACGGGGCCAGCATCGGCCGCCGCGTCCGGCCCCGGGGCTATGAAGCTGCGGTTCGACGCGCAACCGTGCGGGCCCTACGCGTCGACGTCGCGCCGCAGCTCGCGGGCCGACGCGGGCTCGAGGGTGCTGCGGTCGAGGAGCACGCCGAGCAGTTCGCGGTCGGGCCCGAGCCGGCGCACGAGCTGCAGGAGCGGGGCCCGGCGCTCGCCCCGCCCCTGCTCGGTCGCCCGGACGAGCGCGTACTCGGGCCGGCTCACCCGCACCGTGCCACCGCCGAACGCGGCCTCGAGGCACCGGGCCCCGTCCGGCCCGACCGTCCACTCGTCGAGGGCCGGGGCGGGCACGCCGTCGAGCGGGACCGCCCACTCGGCGCGGGCCCCTTCTCCGAGCGTGCCGACGAACGCCCGGCCCGCCCGGACGATCCCCCGCGTCGGCCAGTCCGTCGAGGCGATCGGCTCGATCAGGTACGGGGCGAGGCGGTCGCCGATCCGGTCGACCCCGGGCCGGTCGGTGGCGAGGTCGAGGTCCGCGACCGCCACGTCGGCGCCGAGCAGCCGCGCGGCCATCGATCCGCCGATGTGGAACCGGACCTCGGGAGGTGCGAGCCGGCCGAGGACCTCGGCCAGGGCCGGCTCGGCGGCGACGGCGAGCCCCGCGTAGCGCTGGCGGAGGGTCGCGTCGAGCGTGAAGCGGAACCGGTTGTACGCCTGACGGACCTTCGCCGCGTCCGCGAACGGCGCCAGGAAGCGGCGCTGCCAGCAGCGGGGCCCGCCGAACGGGCAGGGGGTCGGCGGATGCACGAAGCCGAGCGGGCCGAGCGATCCGATCGGCGGTCCGTTCGCATCGGCCCCGCCGTCCTGGGCGTGGAAGGTGAACGTGGTCGCGGTCTCCCCGCGGTCGAGCGTCAACTGGTGGAGGTACCCGCCGCCGAGGTCGGGGCCCGAGATCATCTCGCTCGACATGCCCGGTCCATCCCGCGCGGGACCGACGCGTCCGCGGCTACGTCGGCGGCGGTCGCAGCTCGACCGTGGCCGGCAACGGGAGCCGCCCGGTTTCGAGCTCGACATGGGTGGAGCGGCGCCGGGCGTGCAGGTAGCTGCCGGCCTCCATCGAACGCCAGACGCCCGGCTCCCGGTCGAACGGCTCGCTGCCGACGATCACCCGGTGCGGGTGGGCCTGGTAGGCCATCTCGTAGTACCGGCGGTGAGGGTCGAGGAGCCCGTCGCCGTGGTCGCCCGTCCACAGGCAGAACGCCCACAGGTCGCTCGGCCCCGGGCTGTAGACGACGTTGAGCCCGGAGAACGGCGGGATCGCGGGCCGCCCCTCGCCCTCCCAGATCCGGTAGAGGTCCGCGACCGACTGGACGAAGCCCGTGAGCGGATCGTCGTGCTCGTGGACGTTCCGGACGAGCAGCCAGAACAGCACCTCGCTGTCGTTCACGCCCCGGATGCGCGGTTCGTAAAGGCCGGTGAGCGGCCGGGTCTCGACCGGGAACGGGATCGAGCCGTTGTGCGCGAACAGCGCGGTGTGGTCCTCGAACGGCTGGGAGTTCTCGAGCCCGATCAGCTGCGCGCTCGGGAGGTTGAGCGGATTGCTCGCGTGGCGGAGGTGCCCGATGACGAGCGAGCCCGAGGCATCCTGCGCGGCCCGGAGGTACCGTTCCCGTTCGCCGTCCTGGAAGGCGCCCCCCGTCCCCTTCTCGACGCGGGCCCGCCCCTCGTCGGTGAACCAGCCGATCCCCCAGCCGTCCTTCTGGGCGGTCTCGGGCGAGGCGTTCGATTGGGCGAGGAGCGACGCGGACCGGTGGACCAGCCACGGCTCCGCGGACTCCGGTTGGGTCGTCAGCTGGGCGAACAAACGGCACATGGGACGGCCGCACGCCGGCGGCGTAGATAAGCCTCGGTCCGCGGGGCCCGGAACGGTCACCCTGGCGCCAGCAACCCTTATCCCTCGCCCCCGGCCTAGAACCCACGCAGGGAACGACGATGGTCACGATCGAAGTGACCCCGCCCGCGCGGGATCAGGTCCTCAAGATCATGGCGCGGCAGGGCAAGGCCGACTCCGCGCTTCGGCTGTTCGTGCAGGGCGGCGGATGCTCCGGGCTCACGTACGGGATGTCGTTCGACCGGCAGGAGACCGGCGACGAGATCGCCTTCCAGGACGGCGGGTTGAAGGTCGTCGTCGACCGGGCGAGCGCCCCGCTGCTCGAGGGGGTCAAGGTCGACTTCCTGCTGGGCCTCGAGGCGTCCGGCTTCAAGATCTACAACCCGAACGCGAAGGAGACCTGCTCCTGCGGCAAGTCGTTCTCCGCGTGACGGTGCCGGCGGAGGGCGGGACTTTATACGTCCCCACCGGTACTACGGTCGGGGTACGGGAGGAGGGCCCCAGGCATGAACGATAGTGGGATACAACTCGAAGTCACCCAGGAAGCCCAGGACCAGGTCCGGGACCTCATCAAGGCCCAGAAGCCCGGCACCGCGGTCCGCGTCTACCTGCAGACGGGCAGCGGCGGCGGCTGTGGCTGCGGCTCGGGCGGGGGCGGATGCGGCTGCGGGGGCGGCGGCGGAGGTCACGGCGGCGGACCGACGTTCGGGATGGCGTTCGACAAGCCCCGCAACGGGGACAAGGTCATCCCGGTCGACGGGTTCTCCATCGTGGTCGACGACCTGTCGGCCGAGATGCTGAACGGCGCCCGGATCGACTACGTCCAGGAGCTGAACCAGACCGGCTTCAAGATCATCGCCCCCCAGCTCGGGGCCGACCCGGAAGGGCACGGCGCCGAGGGAGCGGGATCCGGCGGCTGCGGGTGCGGCTCCGGCGGATGCGGCTGCGGGTAACCGGTCGGCCGCGGTCCAACCCCTTCTTCGTTTTCCCCTTCCGAACGGGTCCGCGCGCGCCATGAGCGCGACCGGATCCGTGCTCGCCTCGCTCGACTGTCGGGCGTGCTGCACGTCGCTCGCGCCCGATCGGCCGGTCGGAACGTGTCCGACGTGCGGGCACACCCTGTTCGCCTCGTATGCGCTCGACCGCATCGATCGGGGCCGATGGCGCGAGGCGGTCGCGCGGCGACCGACCTCGCTGTGGCGGTACGCCGAGCTGCTGCCCGTGCGCGACGCGGGGGCGATCGCCACCCTTGGCGAGGGCATGAGCCCGATCGTCGCGCTCGGCCCCGTGGCGGAGGCGCCCGGGGTGTCGGTCGTCGCGAAGGACGACGGGGGACTCCCGACCGGGTCGTTCAAGGCCCGCGGCATGGCGGTCGCCGTCTCGTGCGCGAAGGAGCTCGGGCTGACGGAGCTGTTCGTGCCGAGCGCCGGCAACGCGGGCGTCGCCCTCGCCGCGTACGGGGCGCGCGCCGGGCTCGCGACCCGGATCTACCTGCCCGAGGCGACGTCGGCCGCGGTCGCCGATCGCGCCGCGACGTACGGCGCCGGGGTCGTCCGCGTCGGTCGGACGATCCGGGAGGCGGGCGAGGCCGCCCGCACCGCCGAGCGGGGCCGGGGGTCGTTCGACGTCTCCACGCTGCGCGAGCCGTACCGGGTCGAGGGCAAGAAGACGATGGGGCTCGAGATCTTCGAGCAGTCGGCCGGGTCGCTCCCCGACGCGATCGTCTATCCGACCGGGGGCGGCACCGGGCTCGTCGGGATGCAGAAGGCGTTCGACGAACTGCGCGCCCTCGGACTGCTCGAGCGGTCGCCGCGGCTCTACGCGGTCCAGGCCGAGGGGTGCGCGCCCGTCGTCCGCGCCCTGGAGGCGGGCGCCGCCACGGTCGCCCCGTGGGCCGACGCCCGGACGCTCGCCCCGGGGCTCCTGGTCCCGGCCCCGTTCGCCTCGGAGCGGATCCTCGAGGCGGTCCGTCAGAGCGGGGGCGCCGGGGTCGCGGTGAGCGATCGGGCGATCGTGACCGCCCTGCGGCGGCTGGCGTCGCGCCACGGCGTCTCGGTCTCGCCGGAAGCGGCGGCCCCGTACGCCGCGCTCGGGCCGCTCGCCGCGCGCGGATGGATCCGGCCCGGCGAGACGGTGCTCTTGTACCTCACGGGATCCGGGCTGCCGTTCTCCGCGGTCGACCTCGAGGGCTCCCTCGGCCCGTGAGCCCGGCCGTCAGCGGTCGACCGTCGACATCCGGTCCGCGGGGTACCGCGGGCCGACCGCGGCGCCCTTCGGGACGGCCGCGTCGAGCCGTCTCAGCTCCTCCCGCGTGAGCGACACGTCGACCGCGCCGACGTTCTCCTCGAGGTACTTCGGGCGCTTCGTCCCCGGGATCGGGACGATCGACTCTCCCCGGTGGAGCAGCCACGCGAGGGCGAGCTGGGCCGGGGTGCATCCCTTCGCGACGGCCAGCGCCGCGATCCGGTCGGCGAGGGCGAGGTTGCGCCCCAGCGCCTCGCCCTGGAAGCGCGGGAGGCCCCGGCGGAAGTCGTCGGGCGGGAGCCCGTCCAGCGAGCGGACGGTGCCCGTGAGGAAGCCGCGGCCGAGGGGGCTGAACGGCACGAAGCCGACCCCGAGCTCGCGGCAGACCGGGAGGACCCCGTCCTCCGGGTCGCGGGTCCAGAGCGAGTACTCGGACTGCACGGCGGTGATCGGGTGGACGGCATGGGCGCGGCGGAGCGTCTCCCCCCGCACCTCCGAGAGCCCGAGGTAGCGGACCTTCCCCGCGTCGACCAGCCCCGCCATCGCGCGGACGCTCTCCTCGATCGGGGTGCGCGGGTCGACGCGGTGGAGATAGTAAAGATCGATCGCGTCGACGCCGAGCCGTCGGAGGCTCGCGTCGCACGCCGACCGGATGTGGGCGGGGCTCCCGTCGACGGAGTTCGGTCCCACGGGACCCGAGACCAGCCCGCACTTGGTCGCGAGGAAGACGCGGTCGCGCTGCCCCGCGATCGCCTGCCCGACGAGCTCCTCGTTGACGAACGGACCGTAGACGTCGGCGGTGTCGAGGAAGGTCACGCCGAGCTCGAGCGCGCGGGCGATCGTCGCGCGACCCTCCGCCTCGTCCGGGGTCCCGTACGACTGCGAGATCCCCATGCATCCGAGGCCGATCGCCGACACCGTCGGCCCCCGCGGTCCCAAGCGGCGGTGCTGCATGCGCCCCGCACGGACCCCACCGGCATAACGCTGGCGCGCGCCGCTCCGACCGGCCGAGGTCAACCCGAATCGACCTCGGGACCTTACGCTCCGGCGCCGCTTCCCGGACGCCGGAGGGGAGATGCCCGCGGGGACGACGTGGACGCGGTCGGGCCTGCCCCCGCTCCTCCTCCTCGGGGTGCTGTGGGGCGTCGTCTTCCCGGTCGCCCGGGCGGGCGTCTCGGCCGGCGCGAGCCCGCTCCTCCTGGTCGCCCTCGTCCTCTCGCTGGCCGCCGCCGCCTCGGCGCCGTACGCCTGGCTGACCCGGGCGCCGCGTCCCCGGGCGCGTTCGCTCGCGGTCTCCGCGGGGCTCGGCGTCGTCCTGATCGCGGGGATCAACCTCCCGCTCTACTGGGGCCTCCAGTTCGCGACCGGCGGCGCGGCGTCGATCGTCTACGCGGCCTCTCCCGTCGTGAGCCTGCTCGCGCTCGCCGCGATCGGCACCCCGGACCAGCTCCACCGACGCCAGCTGCTCGCGCTCGCGCTGGGGCTCCTCGGGGTCGTCGTGCTCGGCCTCGCGGCCACCGGCGGGGACCTCGCGGCCGGGATCGCGGCGATCGGCGCGTTCGTCCTCGGCACGAGCTGCCAGGGCGTCGGCGCCGTGCTCGTCGGGCGCGAGCGGCCCGACGGCGAGGGTCCCTGGGGCCTCTCGTTCCAGTTCGTGGGCGGCGCGGCCGCCTCGTTCGTCGTCGTCGCGGTGCTCGAACCCTCCGCCCAGTTCCCGATCGGGGCCGCCACGGTCGGCTCGCTGCTGTACGCCGGCCTCGTCTCGATGGCCGTCGGCTACTCGCTGTTCTTCGGGCTCATCCACCGCCACGGCGCGGTCCGGGCGAACCAGGTGACGTTCCTCAACCCGCTCGTCGCGCTCCTCGTGGGGGCGGTGGCGTTCGGCGAAGGGTTCGTGCCCCTCGAGGCGGTGGCGCTCGCGCTCGTGGTGGTCGCCCTCGTGCTCCTGCAGCCGAGCCGTCGCGTCCCGTCCTCGGCCCCGGTCGGGTCGGCCCCGGTCGCTCCGATCGTCCGCGAGCCCGCGTAGGGGACGACCCGCCGCCCGCCTCCGAACCGTTTTGTCCTCGGGCGCGCTGCGGACCCCCGTCGGAACTTCCGGAGCGTCCCCGCCCCCAGGAGTATTGCTCGAGGGCTCGCGCCCCCGTGCCCTGCCCGTCCGGAAGGTCCCTTCGAGCACGAGCATGGAGTTCCCCAGGGCACCGGATACGACCCGCCCCGGAGCCGCGGTCGCCGTGCGCGGCCCGGGCGGACGCGACCCCGAGTCGACGCGGTCCGCTCGCCGCGGTCCCGGTAGCTCCGGGGAGGTCGGGTCGACGCCCCGCCCGGACGGTCCATGAACGCGACCGAGCTGGTCCTCGGCAGCGGGCTGGTGGCGGACCTCGTGCTCGCGGGGCTCGCGATCGCCGTCGGCGTGTCCCTGGGCCGTCGGCTCCCCTGGTCCCCGCCCGCCCGGCGCACCGTCCGTCAACTGTTCCACGGCCCGATCCTGACCGCGGTCGTCGGGTTCGGGGTCTACGCGCTCGTCCGCGCGTACGTGACCTCGGGCGGGGCCGGCGTTCCGAGCTATCTGGCGGCGGCGGACGTGCTCTTCCTCGTCGGGCTCGCGATCCTCTCCTCCGCGGTCGGTTTCGCGGTCGCCGCGGTCCGTCGGCTCACGCCGCGCGAGAGTCCGGGTCGACGGGGGCTCGGCTGCGCCGTCACCGCGGCCTCGCTGCTCGCCCTGGTGCTCGTGCTGCTGACCGCCCCCGGCCTCCCCGCGTTCTCGGCGAGCGTCTGGCAGGTCGTGGGGTTCTTCGTGGGCCTCCTCGCGACGTACTTCGTCGTCCACCTCGTCGACCTGACGCTCCGGCGGTACTTCGACGAACGCGCGCGCCAGAACCCGCGGATCGGAACGCTCTATGCGTTCGTCCGCCGGGTCGTCCTCGCGCTCGTCGCGTTCGCGGGCGTCCTCGTGAGCGCGTTCGCGGCCTTCCCCAACCTGGCCACCGGACTGGCGACGCTCGTGCTCGCCGCCGGGTTCCTCGGGATCGTCGTCGGGCTGGCCGCGCAGAGCAGCCTCTCGAACATCATCGGAGGGGTGCTGGTCGCGACGACCCAGCCGTTCCGGATCGGCGATGCGGTGGTCTACCCGTATCCGAACGGCGACTGGTGCGTCGTCGAGGACATTCGCCTCAACTTCTCGGTCCTGCGGACGTGGGACCTCCGTCGGTTGATCGTACCGAACGCGATGTTTCAGACCAGCATCGTCTGCAACTACTCCATCGTGGATCCCACCATGCTCGTGATCGTCTACCTGGTGATCGCCTACGAGTCCGATGTCGACCGGGCCCGGGCGATCATGGTCGAGGAGGCCCGACGCCACCGGGACTTCCTTCCCCTCGGCAACCTCCCGATCACGCACGTGATGGACTACCAGGGCGGGGGGAACCAGGGGGCCGGGATGTACGGGGGCGTCGACCTGCGGCTGCTGAGCGCGGCGCGGGACCAGCCGACGGCGTTCCAGGTGGAGAAGGATCTGCTCGACTCGATCCGCAAGCGGTTCGCGGCGGAGGGGATCGGGCTCGCGTACCCGACGCAGCGGGTGATCTACGAACCCGCTCCGCCGCATCCTCAACCGGGCCCGCCCCGCGGCGAGCCGGCCGGGTCGTAGTACCGTCCCCGGCCCGGACGAGCCGGATCTCGGAGCGGCCGCTCGCAGGTCGGCCCGTCGACCGAGGACGGGCCGGCCCGAACCGAGTGCCGTGCCGACCCCGAAACCCGCGCCGCACGCGATCGGGGTCGCCGCGGGCCCCGCGGTCCGATCGAAGCGCCGCTCGCACCCGAGCGCGGGCGTCGCCGCGGGCGAGGGAGACCCCGCCACCCCTCGTCGCGGTGGTTCGCGTACGGACGACCCCGCCCGCCGCACCTGCGCGAAGGTCCCGGAGCGGACCGAGGTCCGATGCTCGTTCGCCGAAAGACCGGGCTTCGGCCGAGGGTCCGGAGTGGGCCCGGACGGATTTGAACCGCCGATCGACCGGTTATGAGCCGGACGCTCTAGGCCGCTAAGCTACGGGCCCCGAGACGCGGTAGACCGCCGCCCTCTTCCCCGTGTCGCCCGGACCCCGGGCGCCGAAGGCGCCGCCGAGCGGAGTTTCCGACGGGCGGCCCGGGACCGCCCGCCGTTTGAACCGCTGACCCTTCGGTTAACAGCCGAGCGCTCTGCCACTGAGCTACGGCGGCACCGGTCGCGCCGAGCCGGGGCCGCTCTAATAGCCTTTCCGGCCCGGGGGCGGCCGGATCTCGTGCCCGGCGGCGCGCTCCTTGAGGTGGGCGACCGTCACCTGCATCCGGTCGAGCGCCAGGTTGAGCTCGCTCCAGAACGCCCGCGCCTTCTCCGTCACCACGGCCCCGTCGGCCGACGGCTGGATCACGCCCTCGCGCTCGAGGAGGTGGAGCGAGTAGCGGGTCTTGTGGATCGGCAGGTGGAGCGCTTCGCTGAGCCGGATGATCCCCGTCGGCGGGCTCTTCGCGAGCTTCTCCAGGATGTCGACATTGCGCGCGAGGAGGTCGAGCTCCTCCTCGATCCGATCGACGAGTTGCGCCGTCGGGTTCGACCCCTCCGCGAGCGGCAGATCCGCCCGGCCCGAGGCCTTGTCGCTCGGCATCGGCTCGACCCGTAACCCGACCACGCTTACTTGAGGGTTATTGGGCGCGGGGTCCGGCCGGGTCGGGCGGCGCCGGCGCGGCGACCGGCGCGGGGGGCGTACGGTAGAGCCGCAGCAGGAGGAGCGGCCCCAGGATCGCGGTGACGACCGCCATGAGGACGATCGCCGTGTAGTAGGTCGCCGACAGCACGCCCGCGTCGTACGCGGCGAACGCGACGATGATCCCGACCTCGGCCCGCGGAACGAGCCCGACCCCGACGCGGAGCGCGGCGGAGCGGCCGTGGTCGCGCGACTCGAACGCCGCTCCCGCGAGCTTCCCGACGACCGCGAGGACCGTCACCGCCGCGGCGATCGGCCACGCGAGGAGCAGGTCCCCCGTCGACACCTCGAACCCGATGGTGACGAAGAAGAACGGCACGAAGAACGTCGTGAGCGCTTCGAACGCCGTCCCGAGCGCGAGGCGGTCGCGGTACTCTGCGAGGACCATCCCCACGAACAACGCACCGACGATCGAGGCGAGCTGGAACGACGCGGCGAGCGCGCTGGCGCCGAGGCAGAGCAGGATGGCGAGGACGAGCGCGGCGTGGGGGGTCCGGACCCCCGCGGCGACCGCGGCCGTGCGCCGGGAGCTCGCGGCGCGCCGGGCGATCCGGGGCGCGCCGTAGAGGAAGAAACCGACGAGGGCCACGGCGAAGGCGGCGACGACGCCGACCTGGACGATCAGGTCGATCGGGCCGTGGATCCGGTTCGCGGCGATCCCGACGAGCGTGGTCAGCAGTACGACGCCGGCGATGTCCTCGATCACGGCCGCCCCCAGGATCACGCGCGCCTCCCGGGTCGCGAGGAGGCCACGGTCCCGGAGGAAGTGGGCGGTCACCGTGAGGCTCGTCACGACCATCGCCGTGCCGACGAACAGCGCGGGGAGCGTGCTGCCGAGGCCTTCCACGAGCAGGAGAAACCCGGTCCCGAGCCCGAGCGGCACCAGGATGCCGAACGTCGCCGTCCGCGCGGAGATCCGGAGCACCGAGAGCAGCTCCGAGGTCCGGATCTCGAGGCCGACCGCGAACACGAGAAAGACGACCCCGATGTCGGCGAGCGCGGTCAGGATCTGCTGGTTGACCGCTCCGGTGCTCGTCCCCGCGCTCAGGTCGAGGGCCGAGGGCAGCGAGAACGAACCCACCACGACGTTGGCGATCACGACCCCGGCGACGATCTCCCCGACGAGGGCCGGCAGGCCGAGCCGCTCGGCGACCTCCCCCAGGGCGCGCGCGATCAGGTAGACGAAGAAGAGGACGCCGAGGATCGGGAGGACGCCCTCCATTCGCGGGGGCAGGGAGGCCCCGCGTTAAGCGTGTTGGGACGGCCGTCCCGTCCGCACCGTCAGCGCTCCGGATGCGGGGTGCGCTGGAACCGCGCGATCGCCTCGCGGGTCACGATCCCCTCGAGGTGGTGCGGGTCCTTCGCGTCGGTGACGAGGAGCGCATCGACCCCTTCCGAGTCCATGAGGCCGACGGCCTCGAGCAGGTTCCCTTCGATCGGAACGGTCGGGACCGTCTCCTGCAGGATCGACCGGACGGTCTGCTGCGTGCGAAGCCCCGGCGGGACCTCGAGGATGTCGCCGAGCCGGATCTCCCCGAGGAGACGGTCGTGCTCGACCACGGGCAGCACGGGGTACGGCGAGCGGGCGAGCGAGAACCCGGCCTCGGCCACGCTCGCGGTCGGGACGACGGTCGGTACGTCCCGCCCGACGGCGTACGACACCGGCATCCGCCGCAGGAACTCCGCGAAGTACTCGGTCGTGTGCGCGGGGGACGCGAGCCGATTCTCGACCTGCTCCTCGTAGAGGTGGTAGCGGCCCGCGACGTAGTAGCCGATGAAGATCGCGACCATCGCCGGCACGAGCAGCGTTTCGGACCCCGTCATCTCGACGACCATTAGGATCGTCGCGATCGGCGCCTTCGACACGCTGCCGAAGAACGCCATCATCCCGATGATCGTGAACGCCGTCACGTCGCCCGACGTCGCGAACGACGGGAACGCGAGGTCGACGAAGCTGACCGTCGAGAACCCGACGAGGGCGCCGATGACGATCGCCGGGCCGAAGAGGCCGGCGCTCCCGCCCGACCCGACCGTCAGCGACGTCGCGACGATCTTGACGAAGATGAGGCCGACGACGAGCAGGAGGATGAAGAACCCGAGATGGCCCTGGTACAGCAGCCACTGGACGATCCCGTAGCCGATCCCGATCCCGCCGACGGCGAGGAGGTGGTTCTCCTGCGGGTCGAGATAGTAGAGGCCGGTGAACAGGGCGCCCGCGATCGCGAGCCCGACGGCGGGCCGCAGGGCGAACGGGATCCGGCTCTCCCGGAACGCCCGGCGGGTGCGGTAGAAGGTGACGACGTAGAGGATCCCGAGCAGCCCGGCGACCGCGCCCAGGAGGGCGAAGACCGGCAGCTGGGTCGGGGTCCACCCGACGCCCGGCGTCGCGAACTCGGGGCCGAACCCCTCGAACCCGCCGAAGATCGAATAGGAGATCACCGACGCGATGATCGACGGCATGATCACGGCGGGCTCGAAGTCGGAGAGGTACAGCACCTCGCTCGAGAGGAGCGCGGCGCCGAACGGCGCCTTGAAGATCGCCCCGATCCCGGCGCCGAGACCGCACATGAGGGCGACCCGGCGCTCCTGCGTCGAGAGCCCGAGCGGCTTCGCCACGAACGACCCGAGCGCCGACCCGATCTGCGCCGTCGGGCCCTCGCGTCCGCCGCTGCCGCCGGTGCCGATCGTGAAGACCGAGGCGAGGAACTTGAGGGCCGGGACCCGGTAGCGGACCGCCCCCCGGCCCCGGTGGAACGCGCGGATCGACTGATCGGTGCCGTGGCCCTCGACCTCGGGTGCGAGGAGGATGAGGCCGCCGGCCGCGAGCCCGCCGCCGGCCATCAGGGCCGGGAGCAGAAAGAACGTCCGGGGGTTCGTCGTCCAGGAGAACGTGCCGCCGGGCGGGACGCCGTTGGCGGGCAGCTTGATCCCGATGATCAGGCCGAGCGCGGTGTTGCTGAACAGCGTGAGCGCCTCGAAGAAGGCGACGGCGACGAGCCCCGCGATCACCCCGACGGTGATGCCGATCAGCGCCCAGCGGTAGAGGCTGCGGGCCCCGCTCAGGTCCGGACGCCGGACCCAACGGGCGAACGCGCCCAGTCCGTTCCGAGGGGGCGGTGGCGTCTCGGTAGGACCGGGCGTGCTCACGCGAGGCGCCCCCGCTCTCGCGGCCGACGCGGGCCGGCCCGGGATGCGGGCGGCTCGCGCGAGCGGGCGGCGGCGCCGTACCGAGATCGTGGGACCAGCGTCGGACGCGTCATAGAACAGCCCAAGAACGGCCCGCGAACGGGGCGAACCTCTAAAGTTTGACGGGGGAAACCGGAACGACGCGCTACGCGCGCGGCGGTGCGAACTCGGGCTGGCTGAGGCAGTGGAGGGTGCCCAGCCCGACCACGAGGTCGCGGCTGGGGATCCCCACGATCCGGCGATCGGGGAAGACGCGCCCCAGGACCCGAAGCGCCTCGGCGTCGGCCGGGTCGTCGAACGTCGGCACGAGGACGGCGGCGTTGGCGACGTAGAAGTTGGCGTAGCTCGCGGGGAGCCGCTGGCGGCCGAGCCGGACGGCGCGGGGCATCGGAAGCTCGACCACGCGAAGGCCCTCGGCCGGACCGACCTCGCCGAGCCGCACGAGGTTCGCCCGCAGGGCGAGGTGGTTCGGGTCGCGTCGGTCGTCCTCGACCGGCGCGACGATCGTCCGGGGCCCCACGAACCGCGCGACATCGTCGACATGGCCGTGGGTGTCGTCGCCCTCGATCCCGCGGGGGAGCCACACGACGCGACGCACGCCGAGGACCCGGCGAAAGAGCCGCTCCCAGTCGCGGCGGCCCATGCCCGGATTGCGCACCTGTTCGGTCCCGAGCAGGCACTCCTCGGTCGTGAGGAGGACGCCGGCCCCGTTCGCATCGATCGCGCCGCCCTCGAGCACGACCCGGCGACCGTGCCACCGCGGCTCCCACGCCCGGACGCGGGCGGCCCGGGCGACCCGGAGCGCGATCCGCGCGTCGCGGTGCCAGTTGGCGTACTTCGCCCACGCGTTGAACCGCCAGGCGACGCAACCGACCGACCCGGGACGCCCTCGGCGCCCGGGCCGCGTCAGGAACGTCGGTCCCGAGTCGCGGATCCAGGAGCGGTCGGTCGGCCACCGGTGGAACGCGACCCGTTCCGCGGGCACGCCCGCGCGGGCGAGCCGGCGCGCGATCCTCGGCTCGGCCGTGCGCGACTCCACGACGAGGTGGACCGTCTCGCCGCGCGCGAGCTCGGCAACGATGCGGACGTAGACCTTGGGGATGCGCGCGAAGTGGCCCGGCCAGTCGGAGCGCTCGTGCGGCCACGCGAGCCACGTCGCGCGGTGCGGCTCCCACTCGCCCGGCACGCGAAAGCCGAGCCGTCCCGGACCGTCGCCGCCCGGGGCGCGGCGGACGGGGCCGATCACGGCGGGTCCCGGAACCGTTGGGTGAGCGGACCGTACGCGTCGATCCGGCGGTCCCGCAGGAACGGCCAGTGCTGGCGCGTCCGCGCGATCTCGGCGGGATCCACGGTTGCGTAGACGATCTCCTCGCGGTCGTGGGACGCCTCGGCGAGCACGCGCCCGAACGGGTCGGCGACGAACGACCCCCCCCAGAACTCGATCCCGGGGCCGTCCGCCCGATCGCCCCGGACGTCCCCGGTCTCATGGCCGACGCGGTTCGCGACGGCGACGAACACGCCGTTGGCGATCGCGTGCCCGCGTTGGATCGTCCGCCAGGCATCGAGCTGGTCCTTCCCGTGCGTGCCCTTCTCGTGTGGGTGCCAGCCGATCGCGGTCGGATAGACGAGCAGCTCCGCCCCCGTGAGCGCGGTGAGGCGAGCCGCTTCGGGGTACCACTGGTCCCAGCAGACCAGGACCCCGATCCGGCCGATCGACAAGGGAAAGCTCTCGAAGCCGAGGTCGCCCGGGGCGAAGTAGAACTTCTCGTAGTAGAGCGGGTCGTCCGGGATGTGCATCTTGCGGTACCGACCGGCGAGCGTGCCGTCGCGGTCGAGCACGGCGGCGGTGTTGTGGTAGAGCCCCGGGGCGCGTCGCTCGAACAGCGGGACGACGAGCGCGACGTGGCGGGCGCGGGCGACCTCTCGGAACCGTTCGACCGTCGGGCCGGGGATCGGCTCCGCGAGGTCGAACATCGCGTGGTCCTCCCGCTGGCAGAAGTACTGGCTGCGGAACAGCTCGGGCAGCACGACGAGCTCGGCGCCGGCTTGGGCGGCCTCCTCGACGCGGTCGACCGCCGTCGCGACGTTCGCGTCGGGCTCCGGCCCGCAGGCCATCTGCACGAGCGCGAGGCGGAACGAGCGGGAACCGGACGCGGCCGTGGTCACGGGCGGGGACCTCTCGGACCGGGTAGTCTCCTCGGACTTGAGCTTTTGTCGCGGCGGGCCGTGCCCCGGGCGCGATGCGCGCCATGGTGCTCCATCGGCCCGCCCCGGTGGAGACCGGCCCGTTGGTCCCCGAGGAGCGCGCCCTCGCCCCGCTCGGCCCCCACGACGTGCGGGTCACGGTCGAGGCGTGCGGGGTCTGCCGGACCGACCTGCATGTCGTCGAGGGGGACCTTCCGCCGCTCGTCCCGTCCGTCGTGCCGGGGCACGAGATCGTCGGCCGCGTCGCGGAGGTCGGGCCCGAGGTACGGACGATCGCGGTCGGGGAACGCGTCGGGGTGCCGTGGCTCCATCGGACCTGTGGCCGGTGCCTCTACTGCCTCGAGGGCCGGGAGAATCTCTGCGAGCAGAAGCTGTTCACCGGGTACTCGGTGGACGGAGGCTACGCCTCGCAGGTCCTCGCGGAAGAGGGGTTCCTGGTCCGGCTGCCCGCGGGCAACGCGGCCGAGCTGGCCCCGTTCCTCTGCGCGGGGATCATCGGGTACCGGGCGTTGAAGGCGGCCCTGCCCCGCCCGGGCCGGCGCATCGGCTTCTTCGGTTTCGGCGGCTCGGCGCACCTCACGCTACAGCTCGCCGCCCGCCTCGGCTACGAGACGGTCGCCTACTCGCGGAACCCCGAGCACCTGGCGCTCGCCCGTCGGTTGGGGGCCGCGGAGACCGTGCTTGCCGGGGAGGTCCGGGGGCCGGGGCAAGGTCCGAGCCTCGACGGCGCGGTCGTATTCGCTCCCACCGGGCCCACGGTCGTCGAGGCCCTGGCCGAGCTCCGCCGCGGCGGTCGGCTCTCGATCGCGGCCATCCACATGTCGCCCGTGCCTCCGATCGACTACGACCGGCTCCTCTTCGGCGAGCGAACGATCTCGAGCGTCGAGGCGAACACCCGGATCGACGCGCAGGAGTTCCTCGACCTCGCGACCCGGCTCCACCTCGAGAGCACCGTGGAGGTTCGGCCGCTCGCGGAGGCGAATCGCGCGCTCGCCGATCTGAAGGCCGGCCGGGTGACCGGGGCGCTGGTGCTGGCCGGAACGACCGCCTAGCCCGCTACGGGGCGGCCGCCGCGCGCTCGAGATCGGGGAACGCCCCCGCGGCCACGATGCGGGCCCGCGCGACAAAGTGCGCCTCCGGGCCGGCCGCGAGGGAGAACCCCTCGGGCGCCCCGTCGGCGACGTCGAGGATCCACTGGCTCGATCCCCAGACGGCGAGCAGTCGGCGGTCGAGATAGACGGGCGTGCCGTCGACCGACCCGAGGCGAAGGTCGTTCGGGCCCAGCTCGATCTCCCCGTCCGGGAAGCAGAGGGGAAGGCTCCCGTCGCAGCACCCTCCCGATTGGAAGAGGGCGACGGGTCCGACCGTCCGGCGAAGCTCCGCGAGCGCGGCGCGGGCGCGCGACGTCGCCGCGACCCGGGGGACCGGGGCGGCCGGGGCCGCCCCCCGGTCCCGCTCGGGGACGTTCATTCGGAGAAGAGCCCGAGGGGCTTCGGGCTGTAGCTGACGAGCAGGTTCTTCACCTCGGAGTAGTGCTCCAGCATCATCCGGTGGTTCTCGCGGCCGACCCCGGAGATCTTGTAGCCGCCGAAGGCGGCGCCCGCCGGGTAGAGGTGGTAGCAGTTCGTCCAGACGCGGCCCGCCTTGATCGCGCGGCCGACCCGGTACGCGCGCGCGCCGTCGCGGGTCCAGACGCCCGCCCCCAGCCCGTAGAGCGTGTCGTTGGCGATCTCGATCGCCTCGGCCTCGTCCTTGAACGTCGTCACCGCGAGGACGGGCCCGAAGATCTCCTCCTGGAAGACCCGCATCTTGTTGTCGCCCTTGAGGACGGTCGGTTCGTAGTAGTAGCCGCCCGCGAGGTCGCCGGGCATCTCGGCCCGTCGGCCGCCGACGAGCACCTGCGCGCCCTCCTGCCGGCCGATCTCCACGTACGAGCTCACCTTGTCGAGCTGCTGGCGGGAGACCTGCGGACCCATCTGGGTGGTCGTGTCGAGGGGGTTCCCCTCGCGGATGTGCCGGATGTGGGCGAGGCACCGCGCCATGAACGGCTCGTAGATCGACTCCTGCACGAGCGCCCGGGACGGACACGTGCAGACCTCGCCCTTGTTGAACGCGTAGAGCACGAGCCCCTCCACCGCCTTCTCGAGGAACTCGTCGTCGTGGGCCAGGACGTCCTCGAAGAAGAGGTTCGGCGACTTGCCGCCGAGCTCCACCGTGGACGGGATGATATTCTGGGCCGCGTACTGCATGATGAGCCGGCCGGTCACGGTCTCGCCCGTGAAGGCGATCTTCGCGATCCGCGGGTTCGAGGCGAGCGCCTTCCCGATCTCGCCGCCGGGGCCGGTGACCACGTTGAGGACGCCGGGCGGGACGAGGTCGCCGATCACCTCGAGCAGCTTCAGGATCGACCACGGGGTCGGCGATGCCGGCTTCACGACCGTGCAGTTGCCCGCGGCGAGCGCCGGGGCGATCTTCCAGGCCGCCATCAGGAGCGGGAAGTTGAACGGGATGATCTGGCCGACCACCCCGAGCGGCTCGTGGAAGTGGTACGCGACCGTCTCCCGGTCGATCTCCGTCGACGACCCCTCGAGGGACCGGGTCGCGCCGGCGAAGTAGCGGAAGTGGTCGGCCGAGAGCGGGATGTCCGCCCCGAGCGTCTCGCGGACGGGCTTGCCGTTCTCCCACGTCTCGGTCACGGCGAGCATCTCGAGGTTCTGCTCGATCGCGTCGGCGATGCGGTTGAGCACGCGCGCCCGTGCGGCGAGCGACGTCTCGCCCCAGGCGGTCTTGGCGGCGTGGGCGGCGTCGAGCGCGCGCTCGATGTCCTCGGCCGTCGACCGGGGCACCTCGCAGATCGGCCGGCCCGTCACGGGCGTGAGGTCGACCATGTAGCCGCCCTGGGCGGGCGCGACCCAGCGACCTCCGAGGTAGTTCTCGTACCGCGGCTTGACGCTCACGAGGCTGCCGGGGAGGCCGGGCGGGATGTACACCTTGCGCCCCGGGGATTCGTTCGGGGAAGGGACCTCGGTCACCGTCGGGCGTGCAGCGCTCGCCATCGTCTCCACCCGGTCGAGCACGGCCCGGGCATGCTAAGTACGGGGCGTCGAGCCGAATTGACGGCGTGCCGAGGATCCCGGGTGCGCCGTTATCTCGCCGTCCGGGCTCCGCCCCCGCATGCCTCGGGGGCCGCCTCCCGCGCACGGCTTTCGGGCGGAGTTCGACCTCCCGGGCGACCTCGAGTTTGCCGGGTGCACGGACTACCGGCCCGATGACGCGCTGCGGGCCGGCGAGCGGTACGAGCGGCGCCTCCTGGACCGCACGCCGAGGGGCATGGCCTTCGAGGATCTCGCGTGGACCCGGGGCGGGGGGCGGTGGCGGCGGACGAGCGTCGAGACGTTCCCCCCGAACCGCTGGCATGCGGAGTCGATCGGCCACGTGCGCCAGGCGAGCCTCGACGACCGGCTCGGCTCGCTGCCCGGAGGCCGGACGCGCCCCGATCGCGGGATGCGGCACCGGCCCACCGCGCTCTACCCCGATCAACCCCCGCGTGCGCAGGCGGAACGGGAGCTCGCGCACCTCGGGCGGAACCTCGCCCGGGCGATGGCCCGGGACCACCGGGCGACCCGCCGGCCCCCGCGCCCGGGGCGAGGTGCGCGCCGCCCCTGACGGCGCTGCACCGGGATCAGCCGAGCGGGGGGCGGACGGGGACGACGATGGCAGCGGGAGGGGAGCCCGGGACGACCCCGCCCGGCGGCGCCGCGCCGACCGCTCCCGTGCTTCCCCCGACGCCGCCCGGCGGGCTTTCGGCGGCGGAGGTCGACCGGCGGCGCGCGCGGTTCGGGGCGAACGAGGTCCCCGAGCAGAAGCCGGGGACGGTGCGCGTCCTACTACGGCAGATGTGGGGCCCGGTCCCGTGGATGATCGAGGCCGCGCTCGTCCTCGAGGCGGCGCTCGACCAGGTCCCGGAGGCCGCCATCCTCGCCGGCCTCCTCCTGCTCAACGCCGTCCTCTCCACGCTCCAGGAGCGCCGCGCCCAGGCGGCCGTCGACCTGTTGCGCCAGCGCCTCGAGGTGCTCGCCCGGGTCCTGCGCGACGGCGTCTGGAAGAGCTGCCCGGCCCGCGAGCTCGTGCCCGGCGATCGGATCCACGTGCGCATGGGGGACATCGTGCCCGCGGACGCCCACGTGGACGAGGGATCGGTCGAGGTCGACCAGTCGATGCTCACCGGGGAGTCGACGAGCGTGACCCACGGGCCGGGGGACACGCTCTACTCGGGGTCGGTCGTCCGGCGGAGCGAGGCGACGGCGACCGTCACCGCGATCGGCGCCACGACCTACTTCGGCCGGACCGCCGAGCTCGTGCGCACCGCCCACGCGCAGAGCCACCTCGAGGACCTGATGCTGAAGGTGGTCCAGTACCTCTTGATCCTGGACGCCACGCTGGTCGTCGTCTTCGTCGGCGCGGGGCTGGCCCGGGGGGTCAGCCTGATCCTCCTCGGGCCGTTCGTGCTCATCCTCCTCATCGCGTCGGTGCCGGTCGCCCTCCCCGCGACCTTCACCGTCGCCTCGTCGCTGGAGTCCCGGCACCTCGCCGACGAGGGCGTGCTCGTCACGGGACTCTCGGCCGTGGAGGACGCGGCCGGCATGGACCTCCTCTGCTCCGACAAGACCGGTACCCTCACCCAGAACCGGCAGACCGTCACCGACGTCCGCTCCGTCGACCCGGGCGGGGACGCGGAGCTGCTCGCCCTCGCCGCCGCGGCCTGCGACCCGTCGACGCAGGACCCGATCGACCTCGCGATCCTGCAAGCCGCCGCGCACGGCGCCCGGCCCGCCTACGCCCGGTCGCGGATCGTGCCGTTCGAGCCGGCGACCAAGCGCTCCGAGGCGTGGATCGACCACGGCGGGGTCCCCTGGCACGTCGTGCTCGGGCAGCCCGCGATCATCGCCACGCTCGTCCAACGCCCTCCCGGGACGGACGACTGGGTCGAACGGCGGGGGGCCGAGGGGTTCCGCCTCCTCGCGGTCGGGGCCGGGCCCGAGGGCGCGCTCCAATGGATCGGCGTCCTCGCGCTCGAGGACCCGATCCGCGACGATGCGCCGGCGCTTCTCCGACGGCTCGATGGCCTCGGCATCCGGGTCGTGATGGTCACGGGCGACGCCGCGTCGACCGCGCGCTCCGTCGCGAAGGACCTCGGGCTCCCGGGCCCGATCGGCACGCGCGACGACCTCGCCCGGGCGTCGGTGGCGTACTCCGGGTTCGCGGGGGTCTACCCCGAGGACAAGTTCGGGCTCGTGCGGACGTACCAGGCCGCCGGCCGCATCGTGGGGATGACGGGCGACGGGGTCAACGACGCGCCGGCCCTCAAGCAGGCCGAGGTCGGCATCGCGGTCGCGAGCGCGACCGACGTGGCGAAGGCGTCGGCGAAGCTGGTGCTCACCCGTCCCGGTCTCGGCGGGATCGTCTCCGCGGTGGAGTCCGGCCGCCGGGTCTACCGGCGGATGCTCACGTGGATGCTCAACAAGATCTCGAAGACGATCGAACAGGTCGTGCTGCTCTCGCTCGCGTTCGTGGCGACCGGTCTGTTCGTCACGACGCCGCTCCTGATCCTGCTCATGATCTTCGCGAACGACTTCGTCGTCATGTCGGTCGGGACCGACCGCGCCCGCGTCTCGCCCTCGCCGGACCGGTGGGACGTCCGTCGGCTCGTGACGGTCGGGGGCGTCATGGCGGCCGGCTGGCTCTGCCTCTCGTTCTCCCTCGTGGTCGTGGGGACCGACGTCCTGCGCTGGCCGCTCGCGACGCTGCAGACCGTGATCTTCCTCGACCTCGTCTTCTCCGGTCAGGCGACGCTCTATCTCATGCGCGAACGGGGCCGGTTCTGGGCCTCCCGCCCGAGCAACGCCCTCTGGATCGCGACCACGATCGACCTCACGGTCCTCGGCGTCCTCGCGACGTTCGGCGTGCTGATGGCGCCGGTCTCCCCGTGGCTGGTCCTCGGCCTGCTCGGCCTCGTCGCGGCCGTCGCCCTGGTGCTCGACCAGCTCAAGCTCGCCGTCTTCCGCTGGACGGAGATCGTGGCCGCTCCGGCCCGATCGGCCCCGTCCCCGTGAGCACGCGACGGCACAGCTTTTCGCGGCCGTCGACCTACGCGCGCGATGTCGCTCGCTCCGCTCGACCTCGGCGCCTCGGCCCTCGTCGTCTGGGACATGCAGCGGGGGATCGCCGGCCGCGCCTACAACGGCGCCGAGATCGTCCCGCGGATCCGCGAGCTCCTGGTCGCGTACCGGGCGCGGGGTCTGCCCGTCGTCTACAGCCAGCACACGATGCCGCCCCCCGCCTGGGGGAACCCCGCCATGGCCCGCGCCTGGGCGCGGCGCGGGATCCCGGCCGGAGGCTTGCGGCTCACGCCCGGGTCGCCCGACTGGACGATACTTCCCGAGCTCGCGCCCGAGCCGGAGGAGCTCGTCCTCCCGAAGACGACCCCGAGCTTCTTCGTGGGCACTCCGCTCGAGGCGATGCTCCGCTTCCGAGGGATCGCGACGCTGGTGCTCACCGGGGTCAGCGCCGAGGCCGGGATTCTCGGGACGGCCCGCCACGCGATCGACCTCGGCTTTCTGCCCCTCGTCGTCGAGGACGCGGTCGGTTCGATGTCGCCGGACGGCCGGGCGCAGGGTCTCGCGACGCTCCGCGCGCTCTGCGACGTCGAGCCGGCCGCGTCGGTCGTCGCCCGGTTGCCCCCGCGCTGAGCCGACCGGACCGGCGCGGGGCGGGGGCCCCGGTCGGGCCTTAAGGGCCGGCCGCGTGCCCCGCGACATGGACGCGCGCGCGGTGGTCCTCCGACCGTCGGATCTCCGGTGGCAGCCGCACCCGAACCTTCCCCCGGGGGCCGAGATCGCCGTGCTCCACGGCGACCCGGCCCGGGCGGGGATCTTCGCCGTCCGGGTCCGGTCGCCCGCGCGGTTGCGCGTCGCGCCCCATGCGCACCCCGAGGACCGGGTCTACACGGTGATCGACGGGACCTTCGCCATCGGGTTCGGGGAGCGGTTCGACGCGGGCTCGCTCGCCGAGGTGCCCCCGGGCGGGAGCGTGTTCGTGGGCGCCGGACGCCCGCACTTTCAGTTCGCGCCCGCGGGCGGCTACACGATCGAGATCGTCGGCACGGGTCCGACCGCCACGACGTACGCGCGGCCCGAGGACGATCCGCGAACCGCCGCGCCCGGCTGACCGGCCCGGGCTTCCGGGGTCGACCTCAGGTCGCCTCGGCGGCGCGCTCGAGCCCTTGCAGCCCCGCCGGATCCCCGAAGACGAGGAGCGTGTCGTCCTGCTGGACCCGAAGGGCGGGATCGAACAGGTCCCGCACGAGCTCGTTGTTCCGCACGAGCCCGATCACGTGGGCGTACACGGTCAGCTCCGGGAGGCGCTTGCCGATCAGCTTCGACGCGCGGAACACGGAGAACTGCGCGATCTCGCGGGTCCCGACCTTCTCGGAGAACACGATCCCCACGAGGTCCTTCGTGGTCGCCGAGAGCGCGAGCAGGTGGCCGACCGACACCGAGGACGGGATCACCACGTCCGCCCCCGCGGTCTTCGCGGTCTCCGCGAGCTCCTCGTCGTGGACCACGGAGATGATCCGGATGTCGGGGCGCAGCCGCCGGGCGCTCATGATCGCGAGCATGTTGTCCGGGTCCTTTTCGTGGGCGGTCACCAGGGTGGCGGCCGTCTCCACGTTCGCCTCCCGCAGGGTCGCGATCGGGCGGTTCTCGCGCTCGAGGACGGCGAGGGTCTTCTGCTTCGTGAGCGTCTCGTAGATCGCGGGGTCGCGCGTCACGACGACGCAGTCCATCCCGAGCTCGCCCAACTTCTCCGCGACGTAGCGGCCGAGGTGGGAGTACCCGAACACGATGACGTGCCCCTTCATCCGCCGGATGAGGCTGCGCTCGGCCGCCCCCCGGGCGAGGTCCCCGTTGACCACGGAGCTCACGGTGCCCTGGAGCAGCGAGGCCGCGGCCCCGACCGAGACGATGATCAGGACGATGAGCAGGACCGCCTCGCTCTCGTTGAGCGTCGAGAAGTTCCCGCCGTTCGGCACGTAGAGCCCGATGGTGGTGATCGTGGAGACCGAGGCGAGCAAGGCGTCGACCGGGTGCAGGTGCTCGTAGTACGAGAAGATCGCGGCCCCGGCCAGGAACATCGCGACCAGGATCGCGAGCTGTCGGTAGACGCTGCGCACGAGCACGAACGGCGCATACAGCGACTGGTAGAGGACGAAGCCGACGGTGCGCGAGTGGCGCTTGCGTCGTTGCGTCGACGGGCGCGTGAAGACCGGGATGTCCGCGGACGTGGAAGGGCCGGAATCCCGGCGCGACTTACGGCTTTCCTATCGGGCACCGGCCGAGCGGCGCGGGCGCCGGGAGCCGCCGGGGCCGGCCGCGGAGGCGGCCGGGCGGGGGGGCGCGCCCCGGCCGCGCCCCCGGGAACCGTCCCCGCTCAGCGCCGGCGGCCGGGGAGCCAGGCCGGCGGCGCAGCCCCCATCGGGGTGAGGACCGGATCGCTCCAACCGCCCGGGGTGCGCGAGAAATGCACCGCGGGGGCGAGCCGCCGGAGCCGGCCCAGCGGGGTGTCGCGTTCGATGACCTCGGGCGGGAGCAGGCGCTGCCGCAGCTTCATCACGATCGGCACCAGCTCCGCGGGCTTCGACACGAGCGACTCGTACTGGCGGAACGGGTTCAGGGCGAAGGTGCGCTCCTCGGGCGGGACGAGGCCGAGCGACAGATACCACATCGCGTTGCGGGTCAGGCTCACCGTGACGTGGTAGCTTCCGCCCTCCTTCGCCCGGCGGTAGAGGGCCGCGGCGGCGCCGGCCGCGCCCATGTAGCCCGTCACGTAGTCGTTGATCAGCGCGGTCGGAGGCATCGACGGCTTCCCGTTCTCGCCCTCGGCCATCGCCACCCCCGAAGCGGAGGAGCCGAGCATGTCGAAGCCGCCCCGCTCCGACCACGGGCCCCCCCAACCGTAGCACCGAACGCTCACGACCACGATGCCCCGGTGGTCCGCGGCGAGCTGCTCCGGGTCGAAGCCGAAGTTCGCGAGCTTGCGGCCACGGAAGTTGTCGACGAAGACGTCGGCCTGCTTCGCCAGCGCACGGCCCTTCGCCGCGTTGTCCGGGCGGCGCAGGTCGAGGTAGGTGGAACGGAATCCTACGTTCGCGTCGTCGTACACCCACGCGTGCTCGAAGTCGTCGACCCGATTGAACTGGAGCACCTCGGCCCCCTGCTCCGCGAGCGTGCGCCCGACCACCGGCCCGGCGACCGCGTGCGTCGCGGAGAGCACCCGGACCCCGCTGAGCGGCCGGTCGCCGGGGCCGAACGGCTGGGGATCACCTTGGGCGATCTTCCGCACGGCGATCACCGGCTCCCGGGCGAGGTACTGGCCCTGCGGGTGCTTCGCCCACTCGTCGGCGGTCCGGGCGATGCACATCGTGTGGCCGGCCTCGTTGGCGGCGTTCTCGAGCTCGAGCGAGTCCCACTTGCTGATCGCGTTCGCGACGCTGTGGTGGTTGGCCCCGCAATTGAAGAAATTCGTCCAGGCGAACTGCTGGGCCGGGTAGACGGCCGAGGGGTAGACCCAGCGACCGTCCTTCGTCTCGAACGGGAAGACGGAGAACGGGTGCGCGTTCCCGATCGGGTTCGGATACGGCCAGCCGTTGAGCGTCGGGCCGAAGGTCAGCTCCGGATCGATCCCGTGAGACGACCGGCGCAGGTCGATGGAGAGGTCCTGGCCCTCGCCCGAACGCAGCTTCCAGATCGAGGCCGCGCCGACGGCGGCCGCCATGGCCGAGAGCGCGAAGACGGAGCCCAGCCGGATCGCGCTCGGGAAGATCGGGTCCTGGCCGACGAAGGTGATCCGCCCACCGGTGTCGGACGGACGAACCCCGGTGCCGGCGAGCAGGCGTTCGAGCTCCTTCGAAAAGTCGAGCTCCTTGGACCGGGGCGTCGGGGTTCGGGGCG
>Ga0335074_10002275_pt1 | contig 26125 bp, 26 predicted proteins | sample Lox_Sample_23_FD_206715 | JGI IMG/M metagenome (GOLD analysis project Ga0335074, IMG submission 206715) | Soil microbial communities from Loxahatchee National Wildlife Refuge, Florida, United States - Lox_Sample_2.3 | ecosystem: Environmental > Terrestrial > Soil > Wetlands | place: USA...
TTGCATCACTCCATGAAGACAAGCAAGCGACGTGCCAGCCCCGCGGCCGCGGAGGGATCTCTCGCCATGCCTCGGCACCGCCTGCACGGTGCCGCCTGCACGGTGCCGCCTGCACGGTGCCGCCTGCACGGTGCCGCCTGCGGCAAGGCGTTGCCGCTTGCCGCCTCAAGCCAAGGCCAGCGACCTGCAGCAGGCGGCCGTGCCGCCGCTGGGAGTAAGCCGCGCGGCTTCCCGCAAAATCGCGCCGATTCAGCCACTTGCCGGCGCCCGGAGCGCTCGTTCCGGGGTCTTGGCATAGCTCTTGCTTTGGTCCCCCCCGAGGAGATTTTTCAACGATGTTTGAGAACGTTTTTGGAATTCACGAACAGGCGCTCACGCTGCACGGGCAGCGCCTCGGCGTGCTCGCCGCGAACCTCGCGAATGCGGACACTCCCGGATACAAGGCGCGCGACATCGATTTCGGCGCCGTGCTGGCGCAAACGCAGGGAGAGACGCAGCTGCCGCTCCAGGTGACCGACGTCGCGCACATCACGTTCGACGACGGCGATCCGCCCGAAGGCGACCTCAAGTATCGCATTCCTTATCAAGCCTCGCTCGACGGCAACACCGTCGAGATGCCGGTAGAGCAAGCGGCGTTCTCGGAGAACAACGTGCGCTACCAGGCCAGCCTCAACTTCATCAACCTGAGAATTTCCGAGCTGCAGCTGGCGATCGCCGGCCAGTAACGGCAATCACCAGCGCAGCAGCAAGCACCAGGAGACGCACATGTCGCTGTTCAACGTGTTCAACATCGCCGGCAGCGCGATGAACGCCGAGACCATCCGCCTCAACACGACGGCCAGCAATCTCGCGAATGCCGAGAGCGTCAACGGCGACGCCACCAAGGTGTATCGCGCGCGGCATCCGGTGTTCCAGGCGATGATGGACACGGATGCGGGCCTCGACGATGAGGATGCCTCCACGGGCGTGCGCGTGCTCGGCGTGGTGGAAAGCAACACCCCGCCGCTCAAGACCTACGAGCCCGGCAATCCGCTCGCGGACAAGGACGGTTATGTCTACACCTCGAACGTCAACTCGATCGAGGAGATGACCAACATGATCTCCGCGAATCGGTCGTTCGCGACCAATGTGCTCGCGGTCAACACCGCGCGCGACTTGCTGCTCAAAGTCATCTCCATGGGGCACTAGATCATGATCAACCTCATACATGCGGCCACCAACACCCCGGCGAGCGGCAACACCGGAACGACGGGCACGGGCGGCACCACCGGCAGCGGCAGCAGCAGCACCACCGCCAACGCGGCCACGGGCGGCGTCACCCTGGGAGGCACCGACTTCCTGACGCTCATGCTCGCGCAGCTGCAAAACCAGGACCCGACGAGCCCCGTCGACAGCAACGAGTTCCTGAGCCAGCTCGCCTCGCTCAGCGAGGTGCAGGGCATCACGCAGCTCAACACCTCCTTCTCGGCGCTTTCGAACTCGCTGGTATCGAGCCAGGCCCTGCAGGCCTCATCGCTCCTCGGGCACCAGGCGCTGGTCGCGAGCTCGACGGCCTCGTTGAGCAGCGCAGGCGGCACGATCAACGGCGCGGTGAGCGTGCCTCAGACGAGCTCGCAAGTCGTGGTCAACATCTCGAACAGCGCCGGTGCCCTGGTGCAGTCGATCAACCTGGGCGCGCAATCGGCCGGGCTCGCGAACTTCTCGTGGAACGGAGAGACCTCGAGCGGCTCGGCGGCGCCCGCGGGCACCTACAGCCTGAGCGCGCAAGTGAGCGGCGTCTCGGGCGGCACGGCCATCACCACGCTGGTGAGCGGCACCGTCGAGAGCGTGACCATGGGGTCGAGCTCGAGCTCGGGCTCGAGCGGCTTGACCTTGAACGTCGCCGGTCTCGGCAGCGTGCCCTTCAGCAGCGTACAGCAGATTTCGAACTAACTCATCAGGAGCGCAAGGCATGGCTACCTTCAGTATCGCGTTATCGGGCTTGACGGCCGCCAATTCGGCCCTCGATATCACCTCGAACAACATCGCGAACGCCGACACGACGGGGTTCAAGAATTCCCAGGCCGAGTTCGGCACGGTGTTCGATTCGGGTGCGGTCAACCTCAACACCTCCACCGGCGGGGAGGGCGTGCAGCTCGTCACATCGGCGCAGCAATTCACGCAGGGCGACATCACCACGACCTCCTCGCCGCTCGACATGGCGATCAGCGGCAACGGCTTCTTCACCTTGAACAGTCCGAGCGGCTACGTGTACACGCGCAACGGCGAGTTCCAGGAGGATCAGAACGGCAACGTGGTGAGCGCGACGGGACAGTTCCTGCAGGTCTACCCGCCGCTCACCAACGGCGGCTTCAATACCGGCGCGCTGCAGAACCTCAACCTCGATACCGCGCAGAGCGCGCCGGTTGCGACCAGCACGGGCGACGTGATCCTCAACCTGCCGTCGAACGATACCGCGCCGACGGTCGCGCCATTCGACCCGACCAACCCGGACACCTACAGCCAGTCGACGTCGACCACGGTCTACGATTCGCTCGGCAATTCCTATCCCGCGACCTTCTACTTCACGCAGACCGCGACGCCGGGCACCTGGGACGTCAACATGACGGTCAACGGCACGCAGGTCGGGGCCGCGCAGACGATGACGTTCTCCTCCACCGGCGCGCTCACCACGCCCGCCAACGGCAACGTCACCTTCGCGGGGTTCGACCCGACGGACGGCGCCGCGCCCATGTCCATGACCTTCAACTTCAGCAACACCACGCAATACGGCACGCAGTTCGGCGTGAGCTCGATCACCCAGAACGGATACACCACGGGCCAGCTGAGCACGGTGTCGGTCAGCTCGAGCGGCGTGGTGTCGGCGGTCTATACCAACGGCCGCTCCACCGACCTGGGCCAGCTCGCGATCGCGAACTTCCCGAACCCCCAGGGGCTGCAGCAGTTGAGCGACACCGAGTGGGCGCAGACCTTCTCTTCCGGGACCGTGGTCCAGGGAACGGCCGGCTCGGCCGGGTTCGGAACGGTGCAGGCGAGCGCGCTGGAAGACTCGAACGTGGATCTGACCACCGAGCTCGTGAACATGATCACCGAGCAAAGAGCGTTCCAGGCGAACGCCCAGGTCATCACCACGGCCGACCAGATGTCGCAGACCGTCATCGGTATCGCCACCAATGGATAGAGGGCTCTATGTGGCGATGACGGGCGCGAAGCAGATCATGCTGGCGCAGGCCGTCAACAACCACAACATCGCCAACATCAACACCGTGGGCTTCCGCGCCGACTCCGTGTCCTTCGTCAGTCAGCCGATCTACGGCGAAGGCTATCCCACCCGCGTGAACGCCGTGGCGAGCGATGGCGGCACCGACTTCTCGAGCGGTGTGATGCAGGGCACGGGACGCGACCTCGACATCGCCGTGAACGGCAAGGGCTACATCGCCGTCCTGGCGAGCGACGGCACCGAGGCCTACACACGCGCCGGCGATCTGCAAGTGGGCGCGGACGGCGCGGTGACCACGGCGGGCGGCAGGCCGGTGCTCACCGAGTCGGGTCCTCTGAACATTCCGCCTTCGACGACCGTCACCATCGGCAACGATGGCACGGTATCGGTGCTGCCGCTCGGCCTGGAGCCGGTCGGCGTCTCGCCGACCGACCGCATCAAGCTGGTCAACCCGCCGGAGAAGGATCTGCAGAAGGGCTCCGACGGCCTGCTGAGGATGAAGGATGGCAGCAAGGTGGACAGCGACCCGAGCGTGACCGTGACCTCCGGCGTGCTGGAGTCGAGCAACGTCAACGCCGCACAGTCGCTCATCAACATGATCGAGCTGCAGCGCCTGTATGAATTTCAGGTCAAGGGCATGAACTCGACCGACCAGAACGAGCAGATGGCCGAACAGATGATGTCGAACGCGGCGTAGCTCGGCACAACCCAGAGGAACTCAAGATGAATCTCGCACTGTGGTCCGCAAAGACCGGCCTCGACTCGCAGAACACGCAGATGGCGATCATTTCCAACAACCTCGCGAACGCCAACACGACCGGCTATAAGTCGCAGCGCGCGGAGTTTCAGGACCTTCTCTACCAGAACGTCCGGCAGGTCGGCGCACAGAGCACGCAGAATACCCAGTACACCACGGGCTTGACGCTCGGCACCGGCGTGCGCATCGTCGCGACCGAGGCGAACTATGCGCAGGGGAGCGCCACGACCACCAACAACCCGCTCGATCTCGAGATCTCGGGACGCGGCTTCTTCCAGATCACCCTGCCGGACGGCACGCTCGCCTACACGCGCGACGGATCATTCACCCTGGACAACCAGGGCAACGTCGTCACCGCGAGCGGCTATCCGCTGCAGCCCGCGGTCACGGTCCCGGCCGGCACCCAGTCGGTGACGGTGGGCACCGACGGCGCCGTCACCGCCGTCTCCGCGGCCGGCAAGACCACCCAGATCGGGCAAGTGCAGCTCGCCGATTTCATCAACGAGCAGGGCCTGCAGAACATCGGCAACAACCTGGTCATCGAGTCTGCGGCGAGCGGCTCGCCGCAGACGGGCACCGCGGGGGCCAACGGCCTGGGCACCGTACAGCAGGGCTCGCTCGAGACCTCGAACGTCAACACGGTCACCGAGCTCGTCAACATGATCGAATGCCAGCGCGGCTACGAGATGGACTCCAAGGCGATCACGACCACCGACCAGATGCTCGAGTATCTGACGACCAACCTGTCATGAGGCTCCCGATCGGCGATCTCCTGAGGCCCGCGGCGGCGGCCACCCTGCTCGGCGCGGCGCTTGCCGGCTGCTCCATGATTCCCTCTCACAAGGATCACAAGGACGAGCCGGTGAAGGTGCGCGCGCTGCCGCCGCCCGCGCCGCGCACCGACGGCGCCATCTATCAGGCCGGGCAGGAAATGGTCCTGTTCGCGGATCTGAAGGCGCGCCGGGTCGGCGATGTGCTCACCATCGTGCTGAACGAGGCGACCACGGCCAGCAAGAACGCGGCGACCACCACCTCGAAGACCTCCGCGGTGACCGACACGGGTCCGACCATCTTCGGCAAGTCGATCACCACCAAGGGCGTGCCGATCCTCGACACCACGCTGTCCGGCTCGCATACGTTCGACGGCGAGGGCACCGCCTCGCAGGGCAACAGCTTCGTCGGCAGCCTCACCGTCACCGTCGTGCAGGTGGAGAGCAACGGCAATCTGGTGGTCGAGGGCGACAAGACGCTGCGGCTCAACCAGGGAGACGAGTTCATCCACATCTCCGGAGTGGTGCGCCCCGCGGACGTGGCGACCAACAACAGCGTGACATCCGACAAGATCGCAGACGCGCACATCAGCTACTCGGGCAAGGGCGTCATCGCCAATGCCAACCGCATGGGCTGGCTGACGCGCTTCTTCAATTCCGTGTTCTCGCCGTTCTAGAGTGACCGCCCCATGTCCCACTTCGCGCGCTGCTTCCTGACCTCCCTGTGCCTTGCGGCATTGCTCGCCGCCACCATCGCGGCGCCTCCGGCGCGCGCCGAGCGCATCAAGGACATGGCGCAGGTGCAGGGCGTGCGCACCAACCAGCTGGTCGGCTACGGGCTGGTCGTGGGCCTCGACGGCACGGGCGACCAGACCAGCCAGGCGCCCTTCACCATCCAGTCGCTCACCAACATGCTCGCGCAGCTCGGCGTGGTGGTCCCCACCAACGTCACCCCGCAGCTCAAGAACATCGCCGCGGTGTCCGTGCACGCGATGATGCCCGCGTTCGTGAAGCCGGGAGAGACCATCGACGTCACCGTCAACTCGATCGCGAACGCCAAGAGCCTGCGCGGCGGGTCGCTGCTGGTGACCCCCCTGCACGGTCTCGATGGGCAGATCTATGCCATCGCGCAGGGCAACCTGATCGTGAGCGGCTTCGGCGTGCAGGGAAACGACGGCTCGAAGCTCACGGTCAACGTGCCGAGCTCAGGGCGCATCCCGAGCGGGGCGACCATCGAGAAGGCGGTCCCCACCCAGATTGCCCAGGGCGACTCCATCATCCTGAATCTCAACGACCCGGACTTCACCACGGCGACGCGGCTGGTCCAGGTGGTCGACAAGGGGCTGGGAGACGGGCTCGCCTCCATCATCGACGGCGGCTCGGTGCGGGTGCGCGCGCCCATCGACATCACGCAGCGCGTCGCTTTCCTCTCCGCGATGGAGAACCTGCAGATCGATCCGGCGAGCGCGCCGGCGAGGGTGATCATCAATTCACGCACCGGCACCGTGGTCATCAGCAGCAACGTGCAGGTGAGCCCCGCGGCGGTGTCGCACGGCTCGCTGACCGTGAGCATCAAGGAGGAGCAGAAGGTGAGTCAGCCGTCGGCGTTCTCCAACGCCGGGACCACCACCGTGACCAACAGCTCCACCATCAATGTGGACCAGGGCTCAAATCGCATGTTCCTGTTCAAGCCGGGGGTCGAGCTGGAACAGATCGTGCAAGCGGTCAATCAGGTCGGAGCCGCGCCCGGCGACCTGGTCGCCATCCTCGAAGCGCTGAAGGAGGCGGGGGCGCTGCAGGCCGAGCTGATCGTGATTTGACGGAGCCCTGATTTGACGGAGACGGGATTGATCGAGCGTCCATGACATCGCCCCTGACGACATCCTCGCCGGCGACATCCCCCGTGGCGACGGCGCTTTCGCCCGTGCCGCCCTCGCAGGCGGCTGCGGCGCAGGCAAACACCTATACGGACTTGAATGCGCTCGCCGCGCTCAAGAACGCCCCCGGCTCGCCCGCGACGATCAAGGCGGTGTCCGAGCAGGTGGAGGCGATGTTCCTGCAGATGATGCTGCAGAGCATGCGTGAGGCGAGCGAGGCGGACGGCGAGCAAACGAGCAACGAGATGGGCATGTATCAGGACATGTTCGACAAACAAGTGGCGCTCACCTTGAGCAAGCGTCAAGATCTTGGCATCGCGCGCTTGTTCGAGCGGCAGCTGGGCGGCGAGAGGGCGCAGCTGGGCGGCGAGAAGGCACTGCCGGCCGGCGGTAAAGCGGCACCGGCCGGCGGAAAATTGCCGCTCTCGCCCGCGGCCGGCGCGGGCCCCGCGGGCCAATCGAGGCCGGCGCATACGGCATCGAACACGGAGCCCGACGGCCGTGCGTCCGCATCCGCGGCCGGACCGAGCCTCTACGAGCAGGCTGCGCAATTCGTCGGGCAGGTATTGCCCACCATACGCAGCGCCGCCGCCACGCTCGGGGTGAACCCGATGGGGTTGCTGGCACAGGCCGCCCTGGAGACCGGCTGGGGCCAGCGCATGCCGCGCACAGCCGACGGCAATTCGAGCTTGAATCTGTTCGGCATCAAGGCCGGCAGCGAATGGGGCGGCGCGCGCGCCGTCGCCGACACGGTGGAGATCAGCGGCGGGATCGCGACGCAGCGGCGCACGGCCTTTCGCGCCTACGGCTCGATCGAGGAGAGCGTGCGCGATTTCGCCAACCTGCTCGCGACCTCCCCGCGCTATCGCGAGGCGGTCGCCGCCGGTGCGAGTGCGCAAGCCTACGTCCAGAGCATCGCCCGGGCGGGCTACGCCACGGATCCGGATTACGGCAATAAGTTAAATCAGGTGCTGAACGGCGGCACTCTGCGGGCTGCGCTGAGCGCGCGGCTCGCGCAGCTATAGAAACCGAGATCTGTGCCGATAGCCGTGATGTAGGTCCCGGGTCGGCGTCGCGGAGAGACGAGCTTGTCGAACATTTTCGGAATCGACGTGTCGGCACTTCAGGCCTTTCAGCAGGCCATCGAAGTGACCAGCAACAACGTCGCGAATGCGAGCACGCCGGGGTACGACGAGGAATCGATCGACCTCACCGCGGCTGCCCCGCAAGAGACGGGCGGTGCCTCCATCGGCGCGGGCGTGGTCGTGTCCGGCGTGCAGCGTGCCTTCAGCCAGGCGGCGACCAACCAGCTCAACACCTCGCAGAGCAGCCTCGGGCAGCTCAACGCGCTGCAGAACTACACCAGCCAGATCGACAACCTGTTCGGCACCACCGCGGGAGGACTGACCACCGCGCTGCAAAACTACTACTCGGGCTGGTCGTCGGTGGCCGACGACCCGACCTCCTCCGCCTCGCGCGAGGCGCTGCTCGGCGATGCGAGCCAGCTGGCCAGCAATCTGAATTCCACGGCCTCGCAGCTCAACGAGCTGAACACCGATGTCAATACGGGCATCACCACGGACGTCCAGCAGATCAACTCGATCAGCACGCAGATCTCGAGCCTCAACGCCCAGATCTCGGCCAGCAGCGGCTCGGGCCAGTCGCCGAACGAGTTGCTCGATCAGCGCGATCAGCTGGTATCGAATCTCTCGCAGCTGGTCGGCGTCACCACCACCAGCAACAGCGACGGATCGATCAACGTCTACGTGGGCAATGGGCAGCCGCTGGTGCTCGATCAGAATACCTACCAGCTGTCCACCGTTGCGAACCAGTTCAATGCCTCGCAGCTCGAGGTGGCGAGCTCGACCTCGGGCGGCGCCTCCATCTCGGGCAGCATCACCTCCGGGGATCTCGGCGGATTGCTCGCCGCCCGCACGCAGGCCATCGACCCGGCGCTCAGTCAGCTGGGGCAGATCGCCACCGCCGTCGCGCAGAGCGCCAACACGCAGCAGGCCTCGGGACTCAACCTCTACGGACAGCTGGGATCGAACCTCTTTTCCGTGGGCGCCCCGCTGGTGACGGCATCGAGTGCAAACACCGACGGCACCACGGCGAGCGCCTCGATATCGAACATCGGCGCGCTGACGTCGGACAACTACCTGCTCTCCTACAACGCCGGCGCGTACTCGCTCACCGATGCCACCACCGGCGCGAGCATCGCGCTGAGCGGTGCAGGCACGAGCGCGAGCCCGCTGGTGGCGAGCTCGGTCGGGCTGTCGATCGTGCTCTCCGGAACGCCTGCCGCGGGCGATCAGTTCCTGGTTCAACCGACGGCCCAGGCCGCCTCGACCTTCAGCGTGGCGCTGACCGACCCCTCGGGCCTGGCGGCGGCGGGGGCCATCCAGACTTCGGCATCGGACTCGAACACCGGGACCGCCACCATCGGCGCAGGCACCGTGCTCGATCCCGCGAATCCCGATCTGCTCGACACCACCACCATCCAGTTCCTCACGCCGACCACCTACTCGGTGAATGGCGCAGGCAGCTACGCCTACACCCCGGGCGGCAACATCGACGAGAACGGCTGGCAGGTACAGATCAGCGGCACGCCCGCCGCGGGCGATACCTTCACCGTGCAAAGCAACGCCGGCGGCACGGGCGACAACACCAACGCGCTCGCGAGCGCCAACCAACAGACGCAGGGCGTGCTGTCCGATGGCACCGAGAGCCTGTCGGGCGCGGTGAGCGGATTGATCAGTGCGGTGGGCGCCCAGGCGCAGCAGGTGAATACCGCGCAGACCGCGCAGACCGCCGTGAATACCCAGGCGCAGTCGAACGTGCAGTCGATTTCGGGCGTGAATCTCGACGACGAGGCGGCCAACCTGCTGCAGTGGCAACAGGCTTACCAGGCCTCCGCCCAGGCGCTCGCCGTCGCCAACGGGCTGTTCACGAACCTGCTCGACGCCGTCAACGGCACCTACACCTGAGAATCCGGAGCACCCAGTCATGCGCGTCACACAGGGCATGGAACAGACGCAGTTCTTGACCGCGCTCAATCAGCTCGAGTCGAACATCGCCACCACCCAGAACGAGGTGTCGTCGGGGCTCTCCTTCACCACCGCCTCTCAGAACCCGGTCGCCGCCGGTCTGGTCGCGGGCTACGATCAGGTGCTCGCGCAAAGTCAGCAGTACACCGCCAACGGCCAGAGCGCCACGGGCAGTCTCAACGTCGAGGACAGTGCGCTGACGCAGTTGCAGAACCAGCTGCAGAGCGTGCTGGATCTCGCGCTCGAGGCCAACAGCGGCACCGCCTCGACGGCCGATCTGAGCGCCATCGCAACCCAGGTGCAGCAGATCCAGGGGAGCTTGCTGTCCGTCGCCAATACCCAGGACGGGACCGGCAACTACATCTTCGCGGGGTACTCGACGCAGACGCAGCCCTTCGCGCAGAGCGCGAGCGGCGCGACCTACAGCGGCGATCAAGGCCAGCGGCAGGTACAGATCGGCGCGGGTCAAACAGTCGTGGTGGGCGACAACGGCGATCTGGTGTTCAATCAGATCAAGACCGGCAACGGGACCTTCAACGTCACCGCCGCGAGCGGCAACACCGGCTCAGGGCTCATCGGCGCGACCTCGGTGACCGATCCGGCCGATTATGACGGCGGCACCTACTCCATCGACTTCACCGCACCCGACACCTACCAGGTCCTCGGCGCAGGCGGGACGGTGGTGACCACGGGCACCTACACCAGCGGTCAGGCGATCTCATTCGCCGGCATTCAAGTGACGCTGTCGGGTCAGCCGGCCGCCGGCGACTCCTTCAGCGTCGCGCCGAGCACCGACCAGAGCATCTTCACGACCGTGCAGAATCTGGTCAATGCCCTGCAGGCGGGCACGGACACGCCGGCGGCGCAGACGCAGCTCAACAATTCCATCGCCGCCGCGATCAACGACATCAACCAGGCGCTCGATCAAGCGCAAACGGTGCAATCGAGCGTGGGCGCGCGCTTGAACACGATCACCACCGCGCAGTCGGTCGGCACCACTCAGCAGACCCAGCTGCAGCAGTCGATATCGAACCTGCAGAGCCTCGATTACGCGAGCGCCGTCACCACCCTGGACTCGCAGAACACCACGCTCAGCGCGGCGATGGAGGCCTTCACGCAGACGCAGGGCCTGTCGCTGTTCAAGTACCTCGCCGGCTGATAGCGCGCGCCGACATGGCGCTAGTGGTGATGGCCCCCCGGCCCGTGGACGTGCCCGTGCTCGAGCTCCTCGGCGGTGGCGCTGCGCACGCCGATCACCTCGACCTCGAAATGCAGGGTCTGATCGGCGAGCGGGTGGTTGCCGTCGAGAGTCACCATGTCGCCGGTCACGGCGGTCACCGTGAACACGCGCAGGCCCTGCTCCGTCTGCGCCCGAAACTGCATGCCCTTGCGGATCTCTCCGGAGCGCTGCAGCGTGCGCTTGGGCACCCGCTGCACCAGCGCCTCGCTGCGCGCACCGTAGCCCTCCGCGGGCGAGAGCGTCACCGCGAGCCGACTGCCGTCCGTCTTGCCTTCGAGGGCCTTCTCCAGGCCGGGGACGAGATTGCCGTGGCCCTGGATGTAGGCGAGCGGGTCGCCTCCCGATGAGCTGTCGAGCACCTTGCCGCCGTCGTCCTTGAGCGTGTAATGAATCAGCACCACGCTGTCCGCCGCAATGTCCATTCGATTCTCCGCGCCTCTGCGCCCCCGATGGCGAGCAGCTTACACAACTATTTTGCCAAGCGCGCCTCGAGATCGTAGGCGCTCGAGCGGATGACGCGCACCTCGGCCCAATCGCCGACCTCGAGCTGCGAGCCGTCGAGGACACGGACGACGCCGTCGATCTCCGGTGCATCGCTCGCCGAACGTGCGATGGCCACGTCGCCCTCCTTGCGGTCCACCAGCACCTGCAGGGCGCGGCCGATCTTCTTCTTCAGGCGCTTCGCGCTGATCTGTGCGGCGAGCTCCATGAACCGCTGGCGCCGCTCGCGCTTCAGCTCGTCCGGGACGATCGCTTCCTTCAAGGCATTCGCGGCCGCTCCCTCCACCGCAGAGTACTCGAAGCAGCCGACCCGATCGAGCTGTGCGCTGCGCAGCCAGTCGAGCAGCGTCGAGAAGTCCTCCTCGGTCTCGCCCGGGAAGCCGACGATGAAGGTGCTGCGGATGGTGATGTCCGGAACTGCGCGCCGCCAGGCGAAGATGCGCTCGAGCGTGTTCTCGGCGGCGGCAGGGCGGCGCATGAGCCGCAAGATGCGCCCGCTCGCGTGCTGAAACGGAACATCGAGATACGGCAGCACACGACCCTCGGCCATGAGCTCGACCACCTGATCCACGTGCGGGTAGGGATAGACGTAGTGCAGCCGGACCCACGCGCGCAGCTCTCCAAGCGCCTCCGCCAGATCGTAGAAACGCGTGCGCCGCTGCCGGCCGCGCCAGGCCTCCTCGGCGTACTTCAGATCGGCACCGTAGGCGCTCGTATCCTGCGAGATGACCAGGATCTCCTTGACCCCCGCACGCACCAGGGCCTCCGCCTCGCGCAGCACCTCGCCGATCGGCCGGCTCGCGAGCCGCCCGCGCATGGAGGGGATGATGCAAAAGCTGCAATGATGATTGCATCCTTCCGAGATCTTCAGATAGGCGTAATGGCGGGGCGTGAGCTTGACGCCGGGTTCCGGGATCAGGTCGAAGAACGGCTCGTGCTGCGGCGGCAGGTACTCGTGCACCGCCGCCACCACCTCCTCGTAACGCTGCGGGCCGGTGATCTTCAACACCTGCGGGTGGCGCTCGAGAATCTTCGCGGGCTGCGCGCCGAGACAGCCGGTGACGATCACCTTGCCGTTCTGGGCCAGCGCCTCGCCGATGGCCTCGAGCGACTCATCGATCGCGGCATCGATGAATCCGCAGGTATTCACCACCACCAGATCGGCGGCGGGATAGCTCGGCGCAACCTCATACCCCTCGGCGCGCAGGCGCGTGAGGATGCGCTCGGAGTCGACCAGCGCCTTGGGACAACCGAGGCTGACGAAACCGACCTTGGGCGATTTGCGGATGGGAGCGGGCAAGCCTCTCATTTTACCCCAAAGCATGCGCGTGCCGCTGCAAGAAACGCCCCCGCGGCCGATAAATGGTGCGGCGCGCCCGGGGCGCTGCGCAACGGCCGGCGCCGGGCGGCGTGCCGTTTCGCCGGGTTTTGCGACTGTCAAATACTTGTCGGCGAAACCGTGATGCAGTGCTGCTAACGGGAAAAAAACCCGGCAGGGTTCCTCTCAAGAACCGGCGGATCGATCCGATAAACGTACTTGAATGTGGTCACCGGTCCGCCCGCTCGGCGGGTGAAGTGAGCACAGGAGAAATGGGGCCTCAGGGCCGGTAGATCAAATACGGAGATTCAAATGGCATTAACACTCAATACGAACATCGACTCGGTGATTGCGCAAAATAACCTGACCGGTTCGCAGTCGCTGCTCACGCAGTCCCTGACGCGCCTGTCCTCGGGCTTGCGCATCAACAGCGCGGCCGACGACGCCGCGGGTCTGGCGATCAGCAACCAGTTCACCACGCAGATCAATGGCACGAACCAGGCGATCAACAACGCGAACGACGCCGTGTCCGAGGCTCAGACGGCGGCGGGTGCGCTCACCACCATCACCAACAACCTGCAGAGCATCCGCACGCTCGCGGTCGAGGCCGCCAACGGCTCGAACAGCGCCTCGGACCGTCAGGCGCTCGACCAGCAGGTGCAGCAGCAGATCGCTGAAATCACGCAGATCGCGCAGCAGACCACCTTCAATGGCTTGAACGTGCTGAACGGCTCGAGCGGCAATCAGACCTATCAGGTGGGTGCCAACGTCGGCGATACCATCTCGATCGACCTGGCCCAGGGCGTCGGCGCCAACCAGATCGGCGAGACGGCCACTTATGCGCCGACCGCAGCCGTCACCGCAGCGACCAACACCGGGGCCACGGGCGCGCTCACCGTTCAGGTGGGTACGAACGCGGCCGTGAGCATCGGCTCGAGCTCGAACTACGCCACCGGCGTCGCCTGGCAGGATGACACCTCGGCCTATGCGAAAGCCGCCGCCATCAACGCCGCGGGCGTCTCGGGCTTGACCGCGACCGCCAACACCACGTTGACCGACACCGGCGTCGCCGCCGTGTCGACCACCGCGGGCGGCACCTACTCTCTCGGCATCAACGGCGTCGCGATCTTCGGCAGCCAGAGCACCACCGCCGGCATCACGACCAGCGCCATCGTCGCGCAGATCAACCAGTACTCGACCCAGGACGGGGGCGTCACGGCGACCCTGAACGCGGCGGGCGCTCTGGTACTCAACGCGGCGGACGGCAGCAACATCGCGATCACGCAGACCTACACGGGCGGCGCCACCGGCGGCCTGAGCGCAGCCGATGTCGGCACCAACCGCGGCACCATCACGTTGTCCGCGGGCTCGAACATCTCGGTGGGAGGCAGCTCGGCGGCGGATCTCACGGCGTACGGCTTCACGGCCGGCACGTACACGCTGACCGCGGGTTCGACCCTGGCACAGCAGAACGTGCAGACGGTGGCCGGGGCGAATGCGACCATTCAGTCGGTCGACTCGGCGCTCGCGACGATCAGCACTTTCCAGAGCCAGCTCGGCGCCATCCAGAACCGCTTCACCGCGGCGGTGAGCAATCTCACCTCGACCAGCCAGAACCTGACCCAGTCGCGCAGCACCATCGAGGATGCGAACTTCGCGCAGGAGACGGCGAATCTGACCCAGGCACAGGTGCTGGAACAGGCGGGTATCTCGGTGCTGGCACAGGCCAACCAGGAGCCGCAGCTGATCCTCAAGCTCCTGTCGTAACGGCCGATAGCTTGATAGACGGGTAACGAACCCCACGGCCCGGCCGCCTCCAGGCGACCGGGCCGTGGTCACACAGAGGACCTTTCGAGGAGTAAGGCGCGATCCGCGTGATTTGAAACAGGTGTCATCATGGCGAGCGATGGAAACCCGGTACAGATACCGGCGATAAGCCTCGTGCACGGAAGTCAGGCGCCTACAACGGTCACAGTCCCGCAGTCGAGCGGCAAGGCACTGCCGCCCCATGGCAATGCCGCGACGTCCACCGCCGCCGCCAACGCAAAATCGAGCGCCTCGAACCGCAGCAACGATCTGCAGGCGCAGGTCGCTTTTCTCAACAAGTACCTGAACGAGTCGGGCAAGCCCGACCAGTTCCGCGTGGCCCCGAACTCCAACTCCATGCTGATCCAGGAGATCAATCCGGCCAACGGCGCGGTGCTCGGGCAGTATCCGGCGATCGCCTTTCCGGCGCTGGCGAGGAGCCTGGGGGTCTCGAGCGCCTTGATCGACGAGTACGCCTGAGGGCTGCGGATATCGGCGTGAATGCCGCCGGGGCGCCTGGTACGGGTCTTGCTTAAGTCCTGTGGATGAATGCCGATAAATCCACCATGCGCTTAAGAGGCCAGCACCCATGAGTTCAGCCGTCTCTTCCACCGGAAGCTCGAACACCGCCAATTCGGCTGCCAGCGCCAACTCGCTGATCACCTCCACCGGCATCGGTTCGGGGCTCGACATCAGCGCCATCGTATCGGCCCTGACCTCGAGCTACGGTGCGGCGCAGACCAACGAGCTGTCCTCCGAGCAGACCACCTTGAACGCGCAGGTGTCGGCATTCGGCACCTTCTCGAGCGCCCTCGACACGCTGCAGGCGACGCTGTCGACCCTGGAAGATCCCTCGCAGCTCGCCGGATACGACGCGACGGTGGCCGACACGAACATCGCGTCGGCGACCGCGAGCTCCGATGCGGTGCCCGGCCAGTACTCCCTGGAGGTCCAGAATCTCGCGACGGCCGCCTCGCTCACTTCGCAGGCGTTCGCGAGCGCCGGCACCACCGTCGGCACGGGAACCCTGAACATCGCGGTCGGCACCGCGACGGCCGCCATCACCATCGATTCGACCGACGACACGCTCTCGGGAATCGCCTCGGCCATCAATTCCGCCGCGAACAACCCGGGGGTGACGGCGAGCGTCATCAGCACCACGGACGGCGCGCGGCTGGTGATCTCAGGCACCAGCACCGGCGCCGCGAGCGCCATCACCGTCACCCAGTCCGGCGGCGATGGGGGCCTGTCCTCGCTGGTGTACGACCCGGCGAACGACGACACCACGCTCACCCAGACCCAGGCGCCGCAGGACGCGAACTTCACGCTCAACGGCTACGCCGCGACCAGTGCGAACAACGTGGTGAGCGGGGCGATCACCGGCGTGACCGTCGATCTGCTCGCGCCGTCGGCCGCCGATACGCCGACCACGCTCACGGTCAGCGCGAATCCGAGCGCGGCGGCGACCTCGATCGGCACCTTCGTGACGGCCGTCAACGGGGTGATCAGCTCCATTCAATCGCTCACCTCCTACGATGCCTCGACCGAGACCGCCGGGCCGCTCAATGGCAATGCGACGCTCGAAGCGTTCCAGGACCAGCTCGAGAACATCCTCGATACCGTGAATCAGAGCGGCAACAACGGCGGGATCGCCTCGTTGGCCGACCTCGGGATCACCGCGGATGCGCAAACCGGGCAGCTCGACACCTCCTCGAGCACCTTGAACAATGCGCTGACCGCCGATCTGACCGCCGCCGGCAATTTGCTCGGCGGCACCAACGGCATCGCGACCCAGCTCAACACCCTGATCAACCAGTACACCGGTCCGGCGGGCTTGCTCACCTCCATCAATCAGGGGCTGCAGACGAGCCTGAGCAACGTCTCGCAGCAGCAGACCGCGCTGCAGGCGGAGCTCGCCACCTATTCCGCCACGCTCACCGCCCAGTACAACGCCATGGACGCCGCGGTCGCGGCGCTCAAGGAGACGCAGACGTATCTCACGGCCGAATTCAACCCGAACCAGTCCTCGAGCTCGAGCTCCTCGAGTACCAGCAGCCTGGGCAGCGGCACACTGGGCACCTGAGGCGCGCGCATGATGCAGTCCCACCGAGGCGCGGCCCAGTACCGCGCCGTCCTGAGCCACGGCCTCATCGCCGATGCGAGCCCCACGCGGCTCGTGCAGATCATGTACGAGCAGATCCTCGCGCAGCTCGCCACCGCGCAGGGCTGCATGGAGCGCATCGAGAGCAACTTGCCCCTGAACGAGGTCATCGCCAAGGGCAAGTCCATGGGCAGGGCCATCCGGCTGATCAACCAGCTCAACGTGACGCTCGATCTGGAGCGCGGCGGGCAGATCGCCGAGAATCTGCGCGCCCTGTACGTCTACATCCTCGCGCGCCTGACCCAGGCGAACGTGACCAACGATCCGGGCATCGTCGCGGAAGTGAGCGCGCTGTTGCGCAAGATCAAGAGCGGCTGGGATCAGATCGTGACGGTCGGGCGATGAGCCGCACCGAGACCGCCGCGGCGCTGCAACGGGCGCTCGAGCTCTCGCAGAGCCTGTGCGCGGCGGCCGACGGCGGCGATGCGGCCGAGGTGATGCGCCTCGACGCCGAGCGGCTCGCGCTGCTAAAGTCGCTCCGCCCTGCCCTTGAACCCATGAGCGAGAGCGATCGGTCCATGCTGCGCGCCATTCTCGATTTGAATGCCCGGTCGATCGGCCGGATGGAGCACCGCTTTCGCGCCAAGTGCCGCGACATGGACATGCTCGCGGCCGGCAAGCGCGCCGTGCGCGCCTACGCCAACAGCCGCTACAGCCGCATCCCCTAGCGCGATTCTCCCATGCCAGAGTCGTTCCTCGGCGATGGTCTGATATACGACGAACTGCTGCCGCTGGCCTGGATCCAGGGGGTGCAGCCACAGGGCTTGGAGCTCGCGCGCCTCAACGCCGACAACCATCAGCTGCTGGGCGCCGAGGCGACGCTCGACGATGTGCGCATCTCCGAGGCGCTCGCCAAGGAGGAATCCTCGGCGCTGGTGCACGAGCTGCAGCGTCTCGAGTACAAGCTCAACATTCTGTTGCGGCTCACCGCCGATCTGGCGGTGCGCTCGAGCGCGCTTCCCCCGCCGCAACACGTGCGCCTGTCGGCGCGCGGGCTGGAATGGTTCGGCCCTGCCGCCCCGCACAATGGCAGCGCGGGCCTCGCTCACCTGTATATCAATCCCGCGCTGCCGCAACCGCTCAAGCTGCCGTGCGTCGTGACCGGCGAGCGCACGCACGAGTCGCAGCGGGTGGCGCAGCTGAAGTTTCACGAGGTGAGCGATGCGGTGGTCGACATGCTCGAGAAGCTGATCTTCCGCCATCATCGGCGGCTGGTCGCGGGGGCCCGCACGAGCGCGTCCTGAGGCGCACCCTTGGCGCCCCTGAGGCGCGGCCTTAACGTTCCCCTAGCAAATCTCTTAGGTTTCCTTTGGGGTATCTCCCTACATCGTTTACGGGTGTTTGCCAACTGCTGTCGCCGCGACGTCACAGTTAGTATTCACTGAGCTGTTGAGATTGATTGAGCAATCTCAATGGGTTAGCAGAAATGCTTCAGACGGTACCCGAGATTTGTGGACTCCGTCACACTTTTTCACGGGAAGGAGCCCCCGCTAGTGGTCGACGCCAAGGTTATTGTGATGGAGCCCTCAGATTCGCAAGCGCGAACCCTGGAGGCGTTGCTCAAGTTTCTGGACCTGTCTCCGGTCCGTTTTCACGACTTGGCGGAGCTCGGCCGCAAGACCGAGGGCGCCCATGACTGGCTCGCTCTCATCGTCGGCGCGCAGACCATCGAGACCGAAGGCCCCGAGCTGGTCGCGCGCCTGCGCGCCATGGCACAACCGCTGCCGGTGATCTATCTCTCGAGCGAGGGCCTGCCGAAGATTGCCGAGAGCAGCGGCGACATCGCCTGGCTGCACCTCGAGCTGCCGGTGAAGCAGCGGCGTCTCTCGGCGGTGCTCAACCAGGCGCAGAATGTGCGCAACGGCCACCCCACCCAGCCGGGCGCGTATCGCTTCAGACCGAGCGGCACCTCCGGCGCGATGCGCGCCATACACCGCCTGGTCGAGCAGGTCGCACCCTTCGACACCAACGTCCTGATCCTCGGCGAGTCGGGGACGGGCAAAGAGATGGTCGCGCGCCACATCCATGAGCTGTCCGGCCGCGCCGGACATCCGTTCGTGCCGGTCAACTGCGGAGCGATTCCCGCGGACCTGCTCGAAAGCGAGCTGTTCGGACACGAGAAAGGCGCCTTCACGGGCGCGCTGACCACGCGCGTCGGCCGCTTCGAGTTTGCCGAAGGCGGCACGCTGTTCCTCGATGAGATCGGCGACATGTCGCTGCAGATGCAGGTCAAGCTGCTGCGCGTCCTGCAGGAGCGCAGCTTCGAGCGCGTCGGCAGCAACCGCACGCTGCTGTGCAACGTGCGCATCATCGCGGCCACCCATCGGGACCTGGACGCGGCCATCCTCGCCGGCCGATTTCGCGAGGACCTGTTCTATCGCCTGAACGTCTTCCCGCTGCAGATGCCTCCGCTGCGCGAGCGGCTCGAGGATCTGGCGATCCTGATCGAGCATCTGGTGTGCCGGCAGGGTCAGAATGCGGGCCGCCACATCCGCCTGGACAAGAGCGCCATGCAATGTCTGGCGCGCAACCGCTGGCCCGGAAACGTGCGCGAGCTGGCCAATCTGCTCGAGCGACTGGCCATCCTCTATCCGGATCAGACCATCAGTGCCGCCGATCTGCCCGAGCGCTACCGCGCGAGCGCATGCGGGACATTCTTCGAGAATGCCGACCTTAAGGCGCGTGCCGCGGGCGGGGAGGAGGATCTCGAGGAGGCCCGAGCGGCGCATGCCGAGGCCGAAGATGGCGCCGAGGCGGGGGCCGCAGAGGAGCTCGGCGCGTACGATCGGCTCGAGGCATCCGATCGGCTCGAGGCGTCCGATCGGCTCGAGGCACGCGCCGCCGCCGCCGATGGCCGGCCTCCCGGCACCTTGAAGAGCGGTGGAATCGATCTCAAGGATCATCTGTCGGCGATCGAGATCGGGCTCATTCGCCAGGCGCTCGAGGAGGCGGACGGTACCGTCGCCGAGGCGGCGCGTCTGCTTAACATCCGGCGCACGACGCTGGTCGAGAAGCTGCGCAAGTATCGCCTGTCCGCCTGACGCGGCCCGTATGCGGCGCCGCGCAGGGCGCCCGCGCCCGACAAAAATTTGACGCAGGCCGCGCAGCGCTCCTGCCTGGAAGCGTAAGCGGTTGATCAGTTGAGAGAAAGCAATCGAGGCACAGAAGTTGCTTTCTCCTCGGGCATGGCAGCCAGTCCACTCGAGCTGATCGACACGCAGCGCAGCGAGCTCAAAGCCGCTTTTCACGCATTCGGTTCCGTATCCGAGCAGCTCTCCGGGGCCTTCGAGGCGCTGCGCTGCCAGGTGGCGCAGCTGCGCATCGAGCTGCTCGAGGCGCACGCCGGCAAGGAACACCTGGCGTCGCGCCTGTCGGCCCTGATCGATGCGCTGCCCGGGGGCGTGCTGGTGCTCGATCCGTCGGGCAGCGTCCAGGAGAGCAATCCCGCCGCCGTCGCGCTGCTCGGCGAGCCGCTGCTCGGTCAGCCGTTCGCCGCGGTGCTGGCGCGCGCCGCCGTCGGCAACGGCGCGATCGGCGAGCACATCGAGCTGCGCAGCGGCCGCTTCATCAACGTGTCGCGGCGCGAGCTCGCGCACGGCGGAGAGGTGGTGCTGCTCACCGACGTGACCGAATCGCATCTGATGAACGTATTCCTGGCGCGCCAGCAGCGGCTGGTCACGCTGGGCGAGCTGGCGGCGGGACTTGCGCACCAGATCCGCACGCCGCTCGCGGCGGCGCTGCTGTACGCCTCCCAGATGACCATGCCGGGCCGCAGCGCCCAGGATCTGTCGCGCTGCTCGGAGAAGACCGTCGGCAGCCTCAAGCAGCTCGATCGGCTGGTGAACGACATGCTCGCCTTCGCACACGGCGGCGCGGCGCGCGAGATCGTGAGCGTGAGCGCGCTGCTCGAGCAGGTTGCGCAATGGCTGCGACCCGCGCTGCGAGTCGGTGTTCGCCTCACCATCCGTACGGAGGCGCCGGAGCTCACCGTGCGCGCCAACGCGCCGTCGCTCGTTTCGGCGGTGCTGAACCTCGCCACCAACGCGCTGCAGGCGGCGGCGGCCGCGGACCTCGATCTCGAGCTGCTCGGGCGGCGCGCCGCCGGCGGGCGAGCCGAGATCGTGGTGAGCGACAGCGGACCCGGCGTGCCGCCGGGCATACGCGAGCGAATCTTCGAGCCGTTCTTCACGACGCGCGCGCGCGGCAATGGCATCGGGCTGTCCATCGTCAAGAGCGTCGTCGAGGCGCACGCCGGCAGCGTGCGTCTCGCCGCCTCGAGCCGCGGCGCGACCTTCATCATCGACCTACCCGCCGAGGAATCTGCATGAACTTAGGCAACGACTCGGTCCTCATCGTCGAGGACGATCCCACCCTGCGCGAGGCGCTGGGCGACACCTTGCGCGCCGCAGGCATCACGGCCGTGGCGGCGGCGGATGCGCGCGAGGCGCTGAAGCTGCTCGAATCGGAGGCGGTCGCGCTGGTCATCTCCGACGTGCAGATGCCGGGCCCGAGCGGCTACGAGCTGCTCTCGGACATCAAGCGGCTGCGCGCGGATCTGCCGGTGGTGCTGATGACCGCGTACGGCACGATCGCCCAGGCGGTGTCCGCCATGCGCAACGGCGCCACCGATTACATCGTCAAGCCCTTCGACGCGCAGGCGCTCATCGACATGGCGCGCCGCCAGCTGGCGAGCCTGAGCGCGCCGAGCGAGCTCATCGCCGCGGACCCCGAGTCGAAGCGCACGCTCGCGCTCGCGCGCAAGATCGCGGAGAACGATGCCACGGTGCTGATCACCGGCGAGAGCGGCACCGGGAAGGAGGTGTACGCGCGCTTCATTCGCGACCTGTCCTCGCGTGCGGACAAGCCCTTCGTGGCCATCAATTGCGCGGCCATCCCCGACAACATGCTCGAGGCGACGCTGTTCGGCTACGAGAAGGGCGCCTTCACCGGCGCGCTCAGCGCTCATGCCGGCAAGTTCGAGCAGGCGCAGGGCGGCACGCTGCTGCTGGATGAGATCTCGGAGATGGATCTGGGGCTGCAGGCGAAGATTCTGCGCGTGCTGCAGGAGCGCGAGGTGGAGCGGCTGGGCAGCAGCCGTACGCTGAGCCTGGACGTGCGGCTCATCGCGACCTCCAACCGCAACCTGCCGGACGAGGTGCGCGCCGCGCGCTTTCGCGCCGACCTGTACTATCGCCTCAACGTCATGTCGCTGCGCCTGCCGGCCTTGCGCGAGCGGCGCGGGGACATCCTGCCGCTGGCGCGCCGCGCCATGCAGGCGTGCGCGCGCGGATCGCGCGCGCTCAGCCTCTCGCCCGCCGCCGAGCGCAAGCTGGTCGAGTACGACTGGCCGGGTAATGCGCGCGAGCTCACCAACATCGTGCAGCGCGCGGCATGGCTCGCGTCCGGCGGCCAGATCGACGCCGCCGATCTGGACATGCAGAGAGCCGAGGCGGCCGCGATCGCAGGTACGGCCGGCGAGGCGCCGGCGGGCGCGCCGGCGAGCGCCCCGGCGGGCGCGCCGGCCGAGTCCGCTCGATCGCCGCAGGAGGCGGTGTTGAGCCAGGATCTGAAGGAGCGCGAGCGCGAGCTGATCCTCGCCACGCTGCGCGTGACGGGGGGCAGCCGCAAGCTCGCGGCCGAGCGGCTCGGCATCTCGCCGCGCACGCTGCGCCACAAGCTGCAGCAGCTCAAGGCCGCGGGCGTCATAGTCCCGCGCCTGCCCGCTCCCGAAATGATGACGGCCTGACCGTGAGCAGCATGCAGATCCAGCAGGTGCTGGCGGAGATGCGCGCACTGCAGGCGCGCGCCGCGGGCGGCCCCGCCGAGACGACGCCGGGCGCCGCGCAGCTGGGCGCCGGGCAATCGACGGATTTCGCGGCGCTCATGAAGGACTCGGTCGATCACATCGCCGCCATGCAGAACCAGGCGAGCGCGCTGGCGAGCGCCTACGAGACCGGCGACAAGAGCGTCGATCTCACCAAGGTGATGCTCGAGGTGCAGAAGGCGGACCTCGCGTTTCGCGCGATGACCCAGGTGCGCAACAAGCTGATCGACGCATATACCCAAGTCATGAACATGTCGGTGTAATCGAGGATTGATCCATGGCTGACATCGTACCGGCGGCGCCGCGCGGCTTGCTCGAGGCCGCGCCCGTGCTCAAACAGGTGGGCCTGCTCGGCGGCGTCGCGGCGGCGGTCGCGGCCGCCATCTGGCTCGTGCTCTGGTCGCAGGGGCAGAACTACACGGTGCTGTACGGCCAGCTGTCGGAGCGCGAGAGCGGACAGGTCATGGATGCGCTGACCGCGGCCGGCATCGAGTACAAGCTGACCCCCTCGGGTGCCGTGTCGGTGCCGGAGTCGAAGGTCCAGGAGGCGCGCATCCGTCTCGCGAGCCAGGGCTTGCCGCAGAGCGATTCGATGGGCATCGAGATGATCCAGAAGGATTCCCCGCTCGGCACGAGCTCGATGATGGAGAGCGTGCGCTACCAATCGATCCTCGAGACCGAGCTGGCGCGCACCATCACCAAGGTGGAGGGCGTCGAGGGCGCGCGCGTGCATCTGGCGCTTCCCAAGCCCTCGGTGTTCCTGCGCGATGAGCACAGGGCCACGGCCTCGGTCATGCTGCAGCTCTATCCGGGCCGGCGTCTGGAGCCCGGGCAGGTGGCCGCCATCGTGCACCTGGTGGCCTCCAGCGTGCCCGACCTGAACGCGAACGACGTCACCCTGGTGGATCAGTCCGGCTCCTTGCTCAATTCTCCGGACGACAATTCCGAGTCCGCCATCAGCAACCGCCAGCTCGAGTACACGCACAAGCTCGAGCAGAGCTACCAGCGCCGCATCATCGATCTGCTCGAGCCGCTGGTGGGCGCGGGCCGCGTGCGCGCCACCGTGACCGCCGACGTCGATTTCACGGTGACCGAGGAGACGCGCGAGGATTACGATCCGCAGAAGACCGCGGTGCGCAGCGAGCAGACCAGCAGCGAGACGCGCAAGGGCGGCGACGGCGCCGAGGGAATCCCCGGCGCGCTCAGCAACCAGCCCCCCGGAACCTCCGGCGCGCCGGTGATTCCCGGTGCCTCGGCAACGCCCGGCTCGCCGCCCGGCCAGAGCACGGCCGCGAGCTCCGGGCCGTCCTCGACCTCGCAGAAGAGCACGCGCAATTTCGAGGTCGACCGCACGCTCGCCTACGTGAAGGAGCCGGTAGGCACGCTCAAACGCCTGAGCGTCGGGGTGGTGCTCGATGACTGGCAGAAGGTGGGCGACGACGGCAAGGTGACCACCACACCGATGAGCGACGCGGACATCAAGCGCTTCACGCAGCTGGTGCGCGAAGCGATCGGCTTGAAGGACGATCGGGGCGATCAGATCAACATCCTCAACCAGGCGTTCAAGAGCGACGCGCCGGCGGGTCCCGTGGAAGGTCCGCCGATATGGCAGGCCCCGTGGGTCATGCCGCTGGGTCGGCAGATCCTCGGCGCCGGGCTGGTGCTGCTGGTCGCGTTCCTCATCCTGCGGCCGCTCATGAAATCCCTGACCAGGAGCGCAAAGGGCGGGCGCGGGCAGGATGCGGATGCCGACCGGCTGAGCCTCTCGGGCCAGAGCGGCAAGCCGATCAAGCTGCAGCCGAGTTTTGAGCAGCAGATCGCGGCGGCCCGCACGCTGGTCGGGCAGGATCCGAAGCGTGCTGCGCAGGTCGTGAAGGAGTGGGTCTCCGCCGATGGCTGACAAGCCGGAAGATCTCGCAGGAACGCAGCGCGCCGCGATCCTGCTCATGAGCCTGGGCGAGCAGGACGCGGCGAACGTCCTCAAGCAGCTCGACGCGCGCGAAGTGCAGAAGCTCGGGCTCGCCATGGCGGAGCTCAAGGAAGTATCGCGCGAGCAGATGACCTCGGTGCTCGACAACTTCATCGGCATCGTCGACGGCAAGGCGAACATCGCCTCCGGCTCGCAGGATTACGTGCGGCGCGTGCTCACCCAGGCGGTCGGCAAGCAGAAGACCGACCTGCTGCTCGACCGGGTATCGAGCGGGCAGACCGGCCAGGGCATCGAGGCGCTCAAGTGGATGGATCCCATGGCGGTCGCGCAGATCATCTCGCGCGAGCATCCCCAGATCGCCGCCATCGTGCTGTCGCATCTGGAGCCGGAGCAGTCGGCGAGCGTCCTGCCGCTGCTCTCCGAGGAGATGCGCACCGAGGTGCTGATGCGCATCGCCTCCCTCGCCGAGGTGCCGCAGACCGCGCTCACCGAGCTCGATCAGCTGGTCGAGAAGCAGGCGAACGTCGCCCCGCCCTCGCCACTGCGGCGCATCGGCGGCGCGCGCGCGGTCGCGAACATATTGAATGCCATGGAGCGCGACAAGAGCGGCGAGGAGCTCGGCAAGATCGAGAAAGCGAATACCGAGATGCACGGCCAGATCAAGGAGCTGCTGTTCGTGTTCGAGAACCTGCTCGACGTGGACGATCGCGGCATCCAGGCACTTCTGCGCGAAGTGGGCTCCGACACCCTGGCGGTGGCGCTGCGCGGCGCCGAGCCGGAGGTGTCGGAGAAGATCCTGAAGAACATGTCCAAGCGCGCCGCCGAGATCCTGAAGGACGATATGGAGGCGCGCGGCCCGGTCAAGCTCGCGGACGTCGAGGCGGCGCAAAAGGAGATCGTGGTGATCGCTCAGCGCCTCGCCGAGGAAGGTACCATCAGCCTGGGCGGCAAGGGAGCGGGCGAGTTTGTCTAGCTCCATCACCAAGGCCGACGCCGCCAAGGCCGAGCTCTGGTCGGCGCCGGAGATGGGCCAGGCCGCGCCGCGCCCCGGCGTGCCCGCTGGCGGTACGCCCGGTGCGCCTGGTGCGCCCGACGCGGCGAGGCCTGCGAGCGGCCAGCGCGTTCCGATGCCGACCGTGAGCGGGCTCGCCGATCTGCAGGCTGAGGCCTACCAGGAGGCGTTCGAGCAAGGGCTCGCCGAAGGCCGCGAGGCCGGCCGCGCGCAGGTGCGCGCCCAGGTCGAGAAGCTCGAGGGCATGTTCTACGATCTCGCCAAGCCGTTCGAGGCGCTCGACGCCGAGGTGGAGCGCGAGCTTCTCACCCTTGCGATGGCGCTGGCCCGCCAGATCGTGCGGCGCGAGCTCAAGGCCGATCCCTCGCAGATCATCGGCATCGTGCGCGAGGCCATCGCAGTACTGCCGGTGGCGGCTCGCGAGGTGCGGGTGCATCTGCATCCGGAGGACGCCGCGGTGGTGCGCCAGAATCTGGCGCCCACCGAGAGCGAGCGCGCCTGGCAGATCGTCGAGGATCCGGTCATGGCGCGCGGCGGCTGCCAGGTCACGACCAGCACCTCGCGCGTCGATGTGCGCCTCGAGACGCGCCTCGGCGCGATCCTGAGCGAGCTCATGGGGACCGAGCGGCAATCCGATCCGCGGGGCGCGGGCGCATGATCGC
>Ga0335074_10002276_pt1 | contig 26120 bp, 24 predicted proteins | sample Lox_Sample_23_FD_206715 | JGI IMG/M metagenome (GOLD analysis project Ga0335074, IMG submission 206715) | Soil microbial communities from Loxahatchee National Wildlife Refuge, Florida, United States - Lox_Sample_2.3 | ecosystem: Environmental > Terrestrial > Soil > Wetlands | place: USA...
GCGATTGACAACAGGACTGCGAAGGCGAGAAGGGCCCACAGGATATTCTTCATAGCTGGTCTCCGATTCAAAAGCAAAACAGTGGTATGGACACAACCTGGCTGACCGGAATCTTACTGGCGTCGCGCTGGGGGTGTCAACAACCGCTTCGGCGAGGGACTCAGCGGATGGACTCGCTGGCCGTGGCCACGCGTTTGTGATAGCTTCCGGCAAAATCAAGGGAAGGCGGGCCGGACAGCGCGTTGGGGCGGGGTTCCGACGACGTGCAGGCGATTCAGAACGACCTGAACATCGAACTCGGCTACCGCTATCGCTCACGAGCGTGATTCCCGATGATGCTGGTGATCAAGCGGGACACCAAAACCCGCGCGAATCGAAAGGAAAGCCGGGCACGCGTGCGCCCCATATTTGGCTCGAGCAAGACGGCAAGCAGATTTCGACGCTCGATCTGTTTGGCAAGAATTTCGCACTGCTCGCCGGCCCGCAGGGAACCCGGTGGAGCGAAAGCGGCGCCGAGGCGGCCACGGGACTGGGAATCGACCTGGACATCCACGAGATCGACGCGCGTGGACCGAAGGTTCCGGGCGGGAGTTTCGCCGAGGCGTATTGGGATCGCGCCCTCCGGTGCGGTTCTCGTTCGCCCTGACGGTTTTGTAGGCTGGCGATCCAAGGACGCGCAAAACGCGTCACCCGGCACACTCGGAAGAGCGTTGGGTTCTCTGCTGTGTTGGAAGCCCTCCTAGTATCACTTGCTTTATGCAAGTGATGTTGCTATCGTCCCACACCGTGCCCGGAAGACCCAGCTCGAAGCCCCGGTCCGGATGTCCCGTCAGCATCTCGCTTGAGAGATTTGGCGATCGCTGGTCGCTCTTGATCATTCGCGACCTGATGGTTCGCGGATACAGGACCTTCAGGGAGTTTCAAGAATCGGGGGAAGGGATCGCGACAAATGTTCTGGCGGATCGTCTAAAGAAGCTTCAAGCCGCGGGGATCATCACAGTGGAAGCGGACGAAACGGACGGCCGGAAATTGAACTACCGGCTGACGGAAAAAGGGATCGATCTCGCCCCGGTAATGCTGGATCTGCTGGTGTGGGCGTCGCGGCATGAAGAAACCGGAGCGCCGTGCGCCGTGATCGAGAACATGGCCGAGAATCGCACCGCCATCCTCGCGGAGACCAAGCGGCGCTGGCTCGAACGAGACTCGACGCCGCTGCTTCCCAGATTCGATGTCGCGGGTGGCGCTCGCGACCCTGCGCGCCGGCGCCGCAGCGGCTGAACACTTCGCGATCGGGTTCCCCCAGGCCACGGAAGCTCAAAACTTGAAAGGGAGGCACTATGGGATTGAATACTCATCTGAACTTCAACGGCGAGTGCGAGGCGGCATTTAGATTCTACGAGCAGACGCTTGGCGGCAAGATCATATCCATGCACACTTACGACTCCACGCCGGCAGGCCAGCAGGTTCCGCCGGACTGGCAGAAGAAAATCATGCACGCGGAGATGAAGATCGGGGACGTCGTCTTGATGGGCGCTGACGTTCCGGCCGACCGTTATCAGACGCCACAAGGTTTTTCGATTACGTTTCAGACCGATCAACCCGCCGAAGCGAATCACGTGTTCGCGGCTCTGGCGCAAAACGCCGAGGTGCAGATGCCGATCCAACAGACTTTCTGGTCGGCTCGCTTCGGAATGCTCGAGGACCAGTTTGGAATTCCCTGGATGGTCAACTGCTCTCAAGCCGCATCCGCATCATCGGGGCACTGATTCGCTGGATCGGGCGCATCGCGAGGAGCCGCCCGCGCAGATAATCAAATGAGGGAGACTCGGAGGAGCGAGAGATGAGCAGAGTTCGACTTCTAGTTGGCACGCGCAAAGGCGGGTTCATTCTTACGGCGGACGGCAAGCGCGAAAAGTGGGACGTCAGCGGCCCGCACTTTGCGGGCTGGGAGATTTATCACATGAAGGGTTCGCCCGTCGATCCAGACCGGCTCTATGCCTCGCAGTCGAGCGGATGGTTTGGGCAGGTGATTCAGCGTTCGAGTGATGGCGGCAAGACCTGGGAGACGCCGGGAGGCGAAAAAATGCCGACTCCGGGCAGCATGCCGGCCGGCGCAAGCAACAAATTCGCGTACGACGTTTCTTCTTCCTCGGGCAAACCTCTCACCACTCACCAGTGGTACGACGGCACGCAGCATCCGTGGGAGTTCAAAAGAGTCTGGCATCTCGAGCCGTCCCTAACAGAGTCCGACACCGTTTACGCCGGCGTGGAAGATGCTGCGATCTTCCGTTCTACGGACGGAGCTGTATCGTGGCAGGAACTTTCCGGGCTGCGCGGCCACGGCACCGGGCCCAAATGGCAGCCCGGCGCCGGCGGAATGTGCCTGCATACGATCATTCTCGATCCGAGCGACCCGCAGCGGATGTTCATCGCGATTTCGGCAGCGGGCGCCTTCCGCACAGACGACGGTGGCAATACCTGGAAGCCGATCAACCGCGGCCTAAGGTCCGAATACATTCCCGACCCCAATGCGGAGATTGGCCACTGCGTGCACCACATCGCGATGCACCCCGCGCGGCCGGGCGTGCTCTACATGCAGAAGCATTGGGACGTGATGCGCAGCGACAACGCCGGCGATCTGTGGCAGGAAGTGAGCGGAAATCTGCCGACCGATTTCGGATTCGTGATCGACGTGCACGCCCACGAACCGGAAACCATCTACGTTGTCCCGATCAAGAGCGACTCGCACCATTTCCCGATCGACGGAAAATTGCGCGTCTATCGCAGCCGTAGCGGCGGCAACGAATGGGAGCCGCTGACCAAGGGCCTGCCGCAAGGCGATTGCTATGTCAACGTGTTGCGCGACGCGATGGCCGTCGATTCGCTGGACTCGTGCGGAGTCTATTTCGGCACCACGGGCGGCCAGGTCTACGGCTCCTCCGACGCAGGCGACACCTGGGCGCCTATTGTCCGCGACCTACCGGCTGTGCTATCCGTGGAAGTGCAGACGCTTCCATGATTCAGGTAATGCTTCCGGCGCATTTGCGGACGCTGGCGCACGTCGACGGCGAGGTGGCCGTCGACGTGGAGGGGCCTGCGACGCTGCGCGCGGTGCTGGACGCACTCGAGGCGCAGTATCCGGTGCTGCGTGGGACGATTCGCGATCACGTTACACTCGAGCGCCGGCCGTTTCTGCGATTTTTCGCCTGCCAGGAAGATTTGTCGCTCGAATCCCCGGACACGCCACTGCCCGAGTCGGTCGTGCGCGGCAGGGAACCGTTCATGATCATCGGAGCAATCGCCGGCGGCTAGCGAGCGATCTACCTTTTGGGGCTTTCGCGCAGACAGTTTCCCCATACTCCTTTATAATAGGCGGCGCTTCGATCTCATTTCGCGGACCCGACTGATGATCTCAATCCGCCCCGCCACAGCCAACGATGCAGCGCTGCTTACATCGCTGATCCGCGAACTCGCGGAATATGACCGGCTCGGCAACGAGGCCAGTGTGCTGGAAGAAGACATCACGCGCGACGGCTTCGGCACGCACCCGAAATTCCGCGCCGTGATTGCCGAGTGGAATGGCGAACCCGCGGGTTACGCGCTGTTCTTCGAGTTCTACTCTACCTTTCAGGGGCGCGCTGGAATATTTCTCGACGATCTTTTCGTGCGCCCGCACCTCCGCAAGCGCGGGATCGGCACGGCGCTGCTCGCGCACATCGCGGGAATCACGTGGCGCGAAGGATATTTTTGCATGCGCTGGGAAGTCCTCGACTGGAATAAACCCGCGATCGAGTTCTACGATAAGCTGGGTGCGGTCTTCATGGATGAATGGAAATCGGCCTGCCTGATTGGCGATCCGCTCGAGGGAGTGGCGAAAACCGCCAAGTGATTCTCTGAAACCCGACTACTGTCTCGGGGAAATTACCTGTGGCTCGATACCGACTTGAGCCGGTGCAGAGGCAGCGCGACTGACAGGGCGCGACCTGTCGGGCCGGTCGAATTCGAAGATTCCCCACGGGTCGGTGGCAACCAAAAAACGGTCCGGCTCGACAAGCACGGCCGTTGGCGTCAATGGGGTGCCTCCATTCATGGTGAGGTAGTAGACGCCGACTGGGCTGCCGTCTTTACTGAACCCCACCAATGTGTTGCCGATGCCCGCCCACGTCTCTTGCGTCGCGGGGTCCACGCTCACCGCCGTAATCTGCGGCTTGTCCGTGGAATTTCTTCCGAGGTCGCCGAGGTTCACTCGCGCGGTCGCTGTAATGCCGTCCTCACCCGCACCGAAACGCCCGTGGGGATAGAAGTGCGGGCGTGGCTGAATTCCATCGGCTGCGGCACCCGAGAATCGTGCGTTCTCCGCTCCCCCGCCAGCGCCCAATGGACTAGTGAAGCCATGTGATCCGCCCGCCGCTCCAGCGCCGTCCGGTCCGCCCGGCCCAGCGCCGCCGCGCGGCCGGAAATCGCGGGCGTTGAAAATCGACCAGGCAGCGAACGCCCCCTGAGAGCCGAGTGTGGGTTGGAAACCCACGCCCACCGGAACCGGATTGCCGTTCGCGTCGAACGATCCGAAGACGTCACCGCCGGAATTCACATTCAAATCCTGAGCGTTGAACGACAGGTCCCCGCCAGGTTCGTCTTGCGCGCTCGCTGCAAAGGAGTTTCCTCCTCCGAAAAACTGCAGAACCCCGCCGTTCGAGTTCGTGGTCTGATCGGAAAAGCTAGAGCCGCCTGCATTCCCGCCGCGATGCCTGCCGCCTCCTGCGCCTGATATCGTGCCCATGCCAACGTGGAATTGCGCGCCCTGCGACGAAAGTTGACCCGAAACCGTTCCGCCCAGGGTGTTGCTGCCGAAGTTGTAAGGCGCACCGCCGAAGTTGGCTTGCCACGGACCCTGCTGCGCCCCCCCTCTCCCGAAATCTCCTCCGGACGCAAATAGCTGGTTGAGACCCATGCCCACGCCCGTGCCGAATTTCAAATCGCCCGATGAACCCACGCTGAACCATTCGCCGGTGCGCTCGGAAAGCGAAAGTTGCGTGAAGTTCAAGCCGAACTCGACTCGATCGGTCGGTGTGTTTGGGCTGGTCTCGAAGAAGCTTTCGGGAAGCGCTGTTTCATAGGCGACGTACCCGAAGCGGTCGTATTTGCGCAGAGTGGGCTCGGGCAGAGATGTGAACGCGAAGTAGACGCCGCCCGCGGAATCGCCCGTAATTCTGCCCCAATCGATCACGCGACTTTTGTCGGCATCCCGGCTGGAGTCGTCTTCTTCCACATACTGAGGATCGCCGAAGCTGCGAACGACCTTCCCGCGCTCGTTGATGATCTGTACGAGATGAGTCGACGTCAGCGAGGTGACGGCGAATTGGCCCCCCGGGAGCGCGACAACCGATGTGGGAGCCATGACAGGGACCTTTGCCGCGAGCGAGCCGTCGGGGTTGAAGATTTCAATCGCGTTCGCGCCGCGGTCGGCCACAAAGAGACTGCCGTCCTGGCCGAGGTCGATGTCCACTGCGTACCGGATCGCTGCCCCGTGAGAGTTGGCGTTTGGAATCTGGCCGACGCGATTTCCCGCTGCGTCGTAAATCGAGATCACGTTAGCTGGCTTGGCGAGGATATAGTAACGCCCGGAGGAATCCCGTTTCAGGGCAGCCACTCCGGCGCCAACAGACGGGAAGACGCGCGCACGCGGCTCCGCCACGGTCCGAATCTGCTGGCCCACAGCCGGTTGAGGCAAGCCGCCGAACAACAGACCGAATACCACTGCCCCGAACGCACCCAGTCCCGTTTGACGCGCCATCCGCATCCGCACCCTTACATTCCCCTCGGACAGCGAAGGGCATGCTATTCATCTACTTGCTCTGATGCGGGGTGAAGGTTCCAGGGTTTTTCGGGGGCGGAGCAAACTGTTGCTGCATCTTACTACACTGTACACAAAGAGGCAGCGGCAGATGCAAACGACCTCGGCGCTAAGTCTCCGGGGATCTCTGAGTATGGCGGAGAGGGGGGGATTCGAACCCCCGACACCCTTTTGGGGTGTAACTGCTTAGCAGGCAGCCCTGTTCGGCCACTCCAGCACCTCTCCGCGGGGCTGATCGGAAGATCAGTGTACTGTAGTCTCCGCCGCTTTTCCATCGGCGCCGGCCCGCTATGACGGCCGGGTTACCGCACCCGCGACCGGACGACGTGCCGATGCAACCCCGGCACGCCATTTCGGTATCATCCAAAGCATGACTTCCCGGCCTGCCCAGCCGCTGGCTGCCGCGGATGCGAGACGCCCGGAGAACGCGCCGAGCCCTCCCTCCGCCGAATTGCGATTGCCTGCTGCCTTTGCTAGTACGATCGACCAATGCTGGCGCAAAGCTGCGGCGCCCGCTGACTGGGATCTTTCCCGCGTGCAATTCGAGACTGCGCTGGCGCGCAGCGTGGCGCACCGCTTTTCAGGCGCGGCCACACAAACGGAAACGCGCACGATGCGAAGCTACCTTGAAACGCTGCACCACCCGGACTTGGCACTCGCTTGTGCGTGCAGCGCGGGAAGCGAGGCCGCGTGGGAGTTTTTCGTCGCGCAATTCCGCCAGGAGCTTTACCGCGCGGCTCGGGCGATCGCAGGCAGTGCAAGCGGAGATTCGAATTCGCGCGAGATTGCCGATTCACTGTACGCCGATCTCTACGGCCTGCGCGAATCAGACGGGCGCCGGAAATCGCTCTTCGATTATTTTCACGGCCGCAGCAAGCTAGCCACGTGGCTCCGCGCGATCCTTGCGCAGCGCCACGTGGACGCGATTCGCCGCTCGCGAAAACTCGAGCCGCTCGAAGACGAGAGCCGCGCGGAACTCAGCGGAATCGTCGAACAAGCGGCGGCGAACGCATCGGCAGGGTCATGCTCATCTCGCGCAGCGGCCGGCGATCCTCCCGATCCCGACCGGGCGAGGTACTGCGGCATGTTGCAAGCGGTTTTATCTGCGGCGCTGGCCGCGCTCGAGCCGCGAGAACGGCTACGCATGGCGTATTACTACGTGGACGGCCGGACGCTCGCCGAAATCGGGCGATTGCTCGGCGAGCATGAGGCCACCGCGTCGCGCAAGCTCGAGCGGACTCGGCGCAGCCTGCGCGAATGTGTCGATGCCACGTTGCACCGAGACAAACAGCTGAGCGAAGCGCAAGTGCAACTCTGCTACGAATATGCGCGCGACGAGTGGCCATTCGATCTGGACGCGACGTTGCGGTCGGCGGGCGCGATTTCTTCTGACGGCGGATCGTGATGCGGCGCGCAAGATTCGAAATTTGGCGCGTTCTAAGGGATGGAGGAGAATAGTTTCATGGCTTCGCGAGAGCGAGACGATGCGATGGCCGGCCTGCTGAAACGCAGCCTCGCAGGTGAGGCGGGCGCCGCAGACGGCTGCCCCGCGCCGGACGCGCTCGCCGCCTATTTCGAGCGCTCGCTCGACGCGGAGGAAACCGCGCGCGTCGAGTTGCATCTCTCGCAATGCGGGCGCTGCCGCGAACAGCTTGCCGCGCTGGGCCGGGCGGAGCAGGTGGCCGCCACGCCAGCTGCATCAGCGCCGCCCAAAGCAACTCGCGCATCCTGGCTGTGGGATTGGCGCTGGCTCGCGCCTGTCGCAGCTGTGCTGATCCTGACCGCAGTGTGGGCGACGCGGCGTCCCGAGTTGACTCGAATTCCGGAGCACTCGAAACAGTCTCCCGCGGCAGTGCCAGCTCCTCAGTCCGCGCAGCAACCAATTCGGCGTGTCGATCGGCAACCGCCGCAACAAGACAAGCAGCAGCTTGCTTCGCGGGTGGCTGCACCGGCGCCGAGTGCGCCTCCGGCACCCCCCGCACCAGCGCCCGCAGCCAACTTCGCTGCCGGGGTTGGTATGGCAGCGTCGGCGGACAATTCGCGATCCACAAATTCGATGGCTCCCAAGTCCGCTTCGCCCGATGAGCTTTCGAAGAAAGCTGCGCGACAAGAAGGTGCGACCGATCAAGCGCCGAACGCGCCTGCTGTCACCAGCGAGACCCTCACGATTCAGACCGAGTCGTCCCCTATCGCATCCATCGCGCCTGAGTCCTCGCCGCACAGCAACGGAGCGGTGGGCGGCGTAGCTGGCGGTGCTTCGGGTGCACCCAGCGCAAGAGCGCAGACTGCGAAGGAGAAGGAAGCGCCCGCGCTCGTCAGCACCTTCCGCGCGCGCCCTGAAATCGTCACGGAGAACCAGGCGGGAGAACTTTCGAGCGCGCGCATCATTACGACGTCCGATTCGAATATCTTGTGGCGGATCGCCGGCGGTGGGTTCATCGAACGGTCCGAAGATGGCGGCGCAACATGGAATGGAACGCTGCCAAACCCGAACGCGCATTTCGTGGCCGGCTCGGCGCCGGGCGCGAAAATCTGCTGGCTTGTCGGCCACGACGGCATCATCCTTCTCACCGAGGACGCATCGAACTGGCGCGTGATCCCGCCCCCGGTGCGCGAGGATTTCGTCGCCATCAGTGCGCGCAGCGCTTCTTCAGCAACGGTGACTACGGCCGATGGCCGTAAATTCACAACCACCAACCAGGGCGAAAGCTGGACCGCCGCAAAGTAGCTGCGAAACTCGACTGCAAGAATCCTGGCCCGCGCCGTTCTAACCTGGAAGCCCTTACGTAATCGTCGTGCAAAGGAGACATACGATGCCCTCATCTGGAACGAGAATCTTCGGCTCGTGCGCGCTTGCGGTCGCGGCCCTGCTCGGGCCACTCGCCTGGAAACTGAACGTCGCCCACGCTGCGCCGCGCGCCGGCGAACAAGCTGCGAAGGCCGAGACCGCTGCGCCCGCAACGACGACCGAGAAAGATCAAACCGATCTCTCCGTCACGGTGTACAACTCGAATCTGGCGCTGGTTCGCGACGTCCGGCAGATTCATTTGCAATCGGGCGTATTTCCGTTGCGGTTTGAAGACGTCGCCGCGTCGATCATGCCGACCACCGTGCATTTTCGCTCGCTCACCGATCCGTCGAAGGTCAATGTGGTCGAGCAGAACTACGAATACGATCTGCTCGATCCGCAGAAGCTGCTGCAGAAATACGTGGGCCGCGAAGTAACCCTCGTGCAGCGCGAAACGGATGCAGGCTCGACGAAGCTGGTCGAAACGAAAGCGCTCTTGCTCGCGGACAACAGCGGACCCGTGTGGAAGATCGGCGATGAAATCGTGACGGGAATGACCGCGGACTCCTACCGCTTTCCCGATTTGCCGGCGAATCTCTACAGCCAGCCCACCCTCGTCTGGACGCTCGACAATCGCGGCGCGAGCGCGCAGCGTGTGGAGGCTTCCTATCTGACGAACAACATGAACTGGAGCGCGGACTACGTGCTCAACGTGGCGCGCGACGAGAAAACAGCCGATCTCGACGGCTGGGTGACGCTCGTGAACAACAGCGGCACCGGCTACGACAACGCGAAGCTGCAGCTCGTTGCCGGCCAAGTTCATCGAACTGGCCAGCCTCAAGGATTTGTTGCCGGTGCGTTGGTGATGAACAAAGCGGCGGAAGCAGCCGCGCCCCAATTCCAACAGGAAGGATTCTCCGAATATCATCTGTACACGCTCGAGCGACGCACCTCGATCCAAAACAACGAATCAAAGCAAATCAGTCTGCTCAATGGAACGAACATTCCGGTGGAGAAGTATCTCGAGGTGGAAGGAGAGCCTTACTACTACCGCAACCCGCAGGGAATCGGGAACGCGATCCCGCAGCCGGTGAAAGTCTTCTACCGATTCAAGAACGACGAGAAGTCGGGGCTCGGCATGCCGCTGCCCGCGGGAACCGTGCGCGTCTATCAGGCGGACTCGCAGGGCGGCACGCAGTTCGCGGGCGAAGACACGATTGAGCACACGCCCAAGGACGAGACGCTGCGCATCTACGTGGGCAACGCATTCGACGTGGTGTGCGAGCGCAAGACGACGGACTACAAAAGGCTCGCGCCCGATCTCTTCGAGCTGGAGTACGAGATCACGCTGCGGAACCACAAGGACGGACCGGTGACGGTCGAGGTGCGCGAGCCGATCGGAGGCGATTGGGAAGTGCTGAACTCAAATTACAAGTGGACGAAGCTCGACGCGACGACGATTGGATTCGAAATTCCCGTCGATAAGGATGGGACTTCCACTCTCGACTACCGCGTGCGGGTGAAATGGTAGCGAAGCAGAATTGCGCGAGCTGGCCGCTTAGCTCGCGGCGACACGCTGATCGAGCAATGCGATCTCGTGCGCGTACAGTGGGTTTGCCGGAAATTCGGCGGCAAGTTCGGTGAGCAGCTCGCGGGCACGGTCCATCTGATGTTCGCGCTCGCAGGCCAGCGCCAGTAGAATCTTCGCGAACGGCCCCAGGTAATGGCCATGATCGGCGGCCATCTGCATCTCCCGCATGCCCTTCGCACGGTCGCCGTGGACGCCACCGAACCAGAGAAACGCGCGCTTGAACCCGGGCATGCAGCCGATAATGTAGTTGCTCGCTCCGAGCGCCACGTAGGCATCCTGCGCATTCGGGTCGATCGCCAGCAGGGCGTTTGCTTCGCGTTCGGCCTGGCGCATCAGGCTCAGCGCCGCAAGCTGCCTTTTTTCGATGATCCCGTCGTAATCGGATTCCATCCCGTCGGTCAGCGTAAGAACGAGAAGTCCGTGCGGATCGTTCGGCCGCGTCAGCAGCCACTGCTTGGCCATTTTGCGCGCTTCGTCGTTGGTTTCAACGAACTCATCGTTGCGGTTCGCGGAAGGCTTTCCGCCGACGCCGTTCAGCAGTTTGTTATCGTTCAGGAAGAAGTCGGAAGTGAACACGCCCTTCGCGTTGAATTCCTCGTAGAGATAACTTGCAGCCTCGGCGGCCTTGCCCAGGGGGTCGGCAGGCTTCAGTTTCTGGTACTCCAGGAACTGCGCGCGCGCATCCTGGAACCGAAGCTCGTAAAGCTGGCGAAATCCCGACTCGAGGAGGCCGCCGGCGGGATCGGCTTCGACCGTGACTTCAGTCGACTTCGCCACCGCGTCATCTGTAGCTTGTGCCCGGGCCGCGATTGCGACGAGCATGCACAGGGCGCAGAGCACCGCGACCTGTACAGCCATTTCGTTTCGCCGCTTCCACATCGTCGCGCGCCTATCGCCTTCTCTCGGCGACCCACGGGATGCCGATTCTACTCTCGACCGCCGTGCCCACCACAGTATTCGAGTGGGCCGAGGCTCTCTGGGTTGCTCTGGGAAGATGCGGTCTAGAGGTTTCTGAGTATAAAATCCGTAATTCTCTGGTAGAGCTGCACGCGGGCGCGCCAGTCCGTCATACCGTGGCCGCGCCCCGGAAGAATCATCAAGTCATCGGGATACGTCCCCACCAGGATAAGCTCATTGATTAGTTCGGTGGTGTTGGCGAAGTGAACGTTGTCGTCGCCCGTGCCATGGGCAAGCATCAATTTTGCACGCAGCTGTCCCGCCTGGTGTACGGGCGAAGAATCGATGTAGCCTTCAGGATTATCCTTCGGCCGGCCCATGTAGCGCTCCGTGTAGATCGTGTCGTAGAGCCGCCAATCCGTGACCGGTGCAACCGCCACTCCCGCCTTGAAAACCCCCGGCGCGTCGAACAGCGCGTCGAGCACCATGGTGCCGCCGTAACTCCATCCCCAGATGCCGATGCGCCCGCCATCGACGTATGGGAGCGACTTGAGGTATTTCACGCCGCTAAGCTGGTCTTCGAGTTCAATTTTGCCGAGCTGGCGGAAGATGGGCACCTCGAAATTATGGCCGCGGCCATATGAACCGCGATTGTCCAAGGTAAAAACGATGTAGCCTTTTTCCGCCATCATCTCGAACCACAGAAAATCCGAGTATCCCCAATCGTCGCGCACTTCCTGGTCCTGCGGGCCGCCGTAGACATCGACGAGCACGGGATATTTGCGCGACGGATCGAAATGGGGTGGCTTGATCATCCTGGCGCACAGCTTTGTGCCATCATCTGCGGCGACGTTCAGAAACTCGACAGGCGACAGCACGTAGTCCGCCAGCTCGGGCACCTGATCCTCGTTGATCACGGCGACCCGCGAATCGTCCATGCGATAGAGATCCTGCCGCGGCGGAGTCATGGCGTTCGAATATGTGTCAACGAACGCCGACGCATCGGGCGCGATCAGCGGATCGTGCGTGCCGTTTTCACGGGTGACCCGCGTGATGCTCTTATCCGCGAGCGAAAGCCGGTAGAGTTGGGCGTCGCGAACGTCGTCTTTATTCGATAGGAAGTAGATGTAGCCGTGCGCTTCATCGACGGCCGGATGGCTCGACGCGCCGGGGCCAAAGCCGCCGTTCCCCGAAATCTGCCAATCGCCGCTGGTCAGCTGTTCCAGTTCGTGGCCATCGAGATCGTACAGGTAGTAGTGGCGAAAGCCCGTGCGTTCGCTCGACCAGAGGAACCGCTTGTCGTCCGAGAAAAAGTAAAGATCGTCGGCGATGTTGATCCAATATTTGTCCGTTTCGGTGAGTAGATTGGAGGAAGCGCCGGTAGCTGCATCGCAGAGCAGCAGATCGAGCTCGTTTTGCGCCCGGTTGAGGCGCTCGATCGCCACGCGCCGGCTGTCCGGAAGCCATTGCACGCGCGCGAGGTAGACGTCCGGGTCTTTGCCCGTATCCATCCACTCGGTTTTGCCCCCCTCGATCGGAATCACACCAACGTGCACCTCGGGATTCGCTTCCCCCGCCTGCGGGTAGCGTTCGTATTCGACCGCGCCGACGGGCGAGCTCATGTCGACGATCGGATAGCGGGTCACAGGACGCTCGTCCATCTGGTAGTACGCGATCTTTGAGGAATCCGGCGACCACCAGTAGGCAGTCGACGTTTCGAGTTCTTCCGGGTAGACCCAATCGAGTTCCCCGTCGAGAATATCCGGGCTGCCGGCGGTGGTGAGCGGTTTTACATCGCCCGTGGTGATGCTGGCGAGCCAGAGATTTGACTCGCGCACGAAGCTCACCCACTTGCCGTCGGGCGAAAACTTCGGATCGTCGATATCGAACGCGCCCGAAACCAGCGTTCTCGGCGTCATCGTATTCAGATCGAGCAGCACCAGGCTGCTGCCGCCAATCAAAAGCAGCGAATTGCCCGCCGGAGACCAGAGATACTTTGCGGCCTCCACGCGGCCGAGGCCCGTCGACTGAATCGCATCCGTTCTTTCCGGCGGCATCGCGGACTGCAGCACATCCGCCTTCACCAGGACCTTGCGCTCGCCGGTCGCGGCGTCGGTCGTCCACAATTCGACACCGGACCGGTCGCTGCCGAAATACGAGATGCGTTTGCTGTCCGGCGTCCATTCGATTCCTTCGGTGAGATAGCCACTAAGGCTGGGCGCGGTATAGATGCGCTCGACGGTGAGCATTTTCGTGCCCGCGGGTCGCGCGCCGGCAACACACGCGCTCGACATCACGGCAAGCGCGAGAAAGAACGCTCCGCGCAACGCGGTGATCACGCAAGCGTTCGATTTGCCCCGGATTTCGCACACTCTTTCTCGCAACCTAGCCGCGCGACGTTCACCAAGAAGCATCATCCCTCCCGATTCGCAAATTACCATCATGCATTCCGGATCGTTCTTTGGAAAGGCGAATCAGCTGCCTCGAACGCAACGCAACCGACGTTGCGAGATCGGAAATTCAGGCAATTCGCCCGATCTCTCGCCTTGTGCGGCATTGATTTGTACACCAAGCACGATAGAATACCTGAGCGATACGTTCCTCTTATTCTACCGTCTTGATGGAGACGCGATGTCCAAGGCCACGTCTTTAGGTGTCGCGGTCTATCTCACGGCGGTCGCCACCATCATCGCCGCGTGTTCGAGCGCTCCCATTACACTCTCTCTGTCCCCCTCCTTGCCGCAGGGGATTGATGAGGGGCAGACAGTTGCCATCTCGGCCACAGTGGTGAATTCTTCCAAAGGCGTGTCGTGGAGCCTGTCTGGCCCTGGTTCGCTCGTGGGCGCGACGCCATCGTCCGTTGTGTATGCGGCACCAGCGAATGTCTCCAGCGCGGCGCAGGTGAGAGTCACAGCGACGGTGGCAGCGGATTCGATGAAGACCGCCTTTGTGCAGATCACCGTGAACCCAAACCCGCAAATTCCTTTTCAGTCCCTTCCGAATGGATCGGTCGGCTCGCCATACAACCAGACGATCGCGCTCACTGGAGGCACTCCCCCCTTTCAATGGAGCGTGTACAACGGCCCCATTGAGACCGGATCGGGCGTAAGCGGAGCAGTCCCGGACGGCCTAACGCTGAATACCGGCAGCGGCGCGATCGGCGGAACACCGACCGGAGGAGGGACGTGGTATTTCGAAGCCACTGTGACCGACGCAACCGGCGTAGGCGCGGTCAACGGCGCCCTGAGCATTCAGATAAATCCCACTGGTCCCGCGGGAACTGCAGTCCCGTTCTTGAATCAGCCGCTTGCGCCGACGGCAGTTTCTCCCGGCAGCCCAAGCTTCCTATTGAGCGTCAGCGGAGCCGGATTTGCTGGCGGCGCCACGGTAGACCTGAATCGCGTGCCGCTAGCAACAACGTTCGTTGATAGCGAGCATCTCGTCGCGACCGTCCCGGCAGCGGACGTCGCGAGTGCCGGAACAGCCGCTATCACGGTCGTGAATCCGGCGCCGGGCGGCGGGGCGTCCAACGTGGTGTATCTCCAGGTCGGCGCCCCCGAGGCGGCGGTCAGTTTCGCGAATGCCAAGAATTCACCGCTGACGGTTTATTTGCCGGTTGGGCTCGCGATAGGAGATTTTAACGAAGATGGCAAGCCCGATCTTGCCGTAGCGGGAAACATCCGGATTTATTTGTTTCTCGGGAACGGCGACGGTACATTCACCGCGGCGCCGGGCTCGCCGTTGTACATGCCGAGTCCTCCCTACGACGATTTCGGAAGCCCGTATGTCGCCACGATAACGGCAGGCGATTTCACCCATGCCGGACATACCGGTTTGGTCGTCGGGTCGGCCCAGAATGAAGCCGCGTTTACCCTTGCAGGCAGTGGGAACGGAGCTTTCGCTTTTGCCGACACTCCGGCGAACGCCCCACAGATGCCGACAACCTCGGTGGCCGTGGGCGACTTCAATGGAGACGGAGACCTGGACCTGGTTGCAATAGGTGGCGGGGGTGGCGCATCACCGATAACGTTACTCGGTTATGGCCACGGCGCCTTTAACGACGTTGTGCAGGTTTTTCAGGATACAGGATCTTCGTCGGCCGTGGGAGACTTCAACAACGACGGAAAACTCGACCTGACAATCGATGGCGCGAAGATCTTGCTTGGCGTTGGCGACGGAACATTTACGCAAGCGCCGCTGGCGGCCGCCGGTGATGGACCAGTTGCTGTCGCGGTGGGCGATTTCAATGGCGACGGCAACCTGGATCTTGCTGTTTGCGATAACAGCGGCAACAACGTGACCATTCTGCTCGGCAATGGCAATGGAACTTTTACGCCCGCCACGGGTTCGCCGATCCCGGTTGGAAACCAGCCCTATGCGATCGTCGCGGGAGATTTCAACAACGACGGGAACCTCGATCTTGCGGTCGCGAATTACGGAGATGGCACAGTCAGCCTTCTGCTCGGCAATGGCAACGGAACATTCACGCAGGCATCCGGTTCGCCTTACGCCGTAGGCAACGGCCCTTACCAGATCGCCGCCGCGGACTTCAACGGCGACGGAAAACTCGACCTCGCCGTCGCGAACCTGGGCGACGGAACCGTCTCGATCCTCCTTCAACAGTAGCTCTTCAAGGATTTGGAATCGGCAACCGCGCACTCACGAATCGCCGTTTTTCTAATCGACATAGTTACAGCGGCTTGCGAGGAATCGGAAAGTGGCGCGCCCGGGAGGATTCGAACCTCTGACCTTGTGCTTCGGAGGCACACGCTCTATCCATCTGAGCTACGGGCGCGCAGTGACGCTCCCGGTGCGAGCGGCGGGAACGCGCGAGGAAACGTCGCGAATCGATTCTACCTTGCCCTGCCGGTGCGAGCAAAAGAATCCGCGGCGATCTGGCTCGTGCGAGTACGCAGGTCGCGTGATGCGGCGCGAATGGTATAATTTCGCCGCTCATCGCCATGAACGAGCTCCTGTCACACTGGGTGGAAATCGCCGAAACGCGGGGCCTGCGCATCCTCGTGATCGCGCTGGTCGCAATCATTCTTGCGCGCACGCTGAAGGCAATCACCACGCGCTTGGTGCAGCCCTCGAAGGGGCCGACACGCGTGGCCCAACTGCGCGAGCAACAGACGCGCACAATGGCCGGCCTCCTCTATAGCCTCGGCGTGTCGCTGATCGTGGCGGTCGCAATTCTCACGGCGCTGCCTGAATTCGGCTTCAATGTGACGCCGGTTGCGGCGGCCGCGGCGGTCGCCAGCCTTGCATTTGGCTTCGGCGCGCAGACGCTCGTAAAAGACCTGATTAACGGATTCTTCATAGTTTTCGAGGATCAGTACGTGGTGGGCGACCTGATTCAGCTCAATGGCGAAACCGGGCGCGTGGAATATCTCACGCTGCGCCGCACGGTACTGCGCAATGCGAGCGGAGCAATCGTCACGATTCCCAATTCGCTCGTCGGCCAGGTGGCGAACTTGAATCGCGATTGGTCGCAGGCGTTTATCGACGTGACGGTGCCTTCGGACGAGGAGATCGGGCGCGCCCTCGCGGCTCTCGAAAAAATCGCCAACGACTTTCGCAACGACCCGAGCTGGTCTCCGGCGCTGCTGGACGGCCCTCGCGTGCTCGGCGTCGAGTCGATGTCGCTCGATGGCACGGTGCTGCGCCTCCAGGTCCGTACGGGCCTCAATCGCAAGGATGACGTCTCGCGCGAAATTCGAAGGCGAATCAGGATGGCGTTCGAGGGCTCGCAAATCCCGCTCGCGAACACCCACAAAGTCGAGCTGCAAGGCATGACGGCGCGGATCGAATCCTGATTCCACTAAATGGCTCTCTCAAACGGCGCCTTGCGGCGGCGCGCCCATTCCCATGGAACCGTGTTAGCATGTCGCCTGCAAAATATGAATCGGAACTGGAATGGGAGGCTTCGATGAAGAGAATTTACGCAACTATGATGATACTGACGGGGGCGCTCCTTCTCGCGGGTGCCGCACACGCGCAGGTGACGCTGAACTCAGTCCGGCTCGGAGCGCAAGACCCGGCAGCGTTGGCGAAGTTCTACGAGACCGCATTCGGCATGTTTGAGACCAATCAGATCAATGCACCCGGCGGCGCAGAGATCTTCGTGAACTTCGGTGCGACGGCCAACGAGGCAAAAGCCAATAAAAGCAACCCGATCGTCATCAGCCACCGCGATTCCGACGACATCAAAGACCCCATCGCGCACGTGATCCTGAACGTGAAGGATATGGCGGCGACAGTCGCCGCAATCAAGGCGGCCGGCGGCTCAATGGCCGGCGAGCCTCGCGCGTTCGGAAACACCGGCATCATGATCGGCATCGCAATCGATCCGGTCGGCAACCGCCTCGAGCTGATTCAGCGCCCGTAGATCAAGGCTCTCGTAATTTTGTCGGGTGGAATTGCTGGAGGCGCGGGTGGGAATCGAACCCACGAATGAAGGTTTTGCAGACCTCTCCCTTCCCACTTGGGTACCGCGCCTAGGACGCACAGTATAGCGAAAGACACGCCGGGTTTCAGCACGCCGGCGCATCCTGAGCGCTGCGGCCGTTAATCATCGACGGCTTCTCCCGGGCCGGACTTCGCGCTACAGTGAATGCGATGATTCTCGTCGCGTGGCTCGTCGTCGGTATCCTTGCAATCGTCGCGGTAGGCGCCATCGTGTGGTCGGCGGGCAGCCGATCGGAGGCGCAACTCTCCGCTGTGCGCCAGGAGATGCAAAATTCCCTCGCGGCGCAGAGCCAGAACGTCACTTCGCAAATCAACGCTCAGATCGGGCAGCTCGCGCAATCGGTGACACAGCAGCTCGGGCAAGTGCGGCAGGAGCTGCAAACGGGCGTCGCGACGACGGGACAGCTCACAAGCGATGCCCAGCGCGAAGTGGCGCGGCGCTTGCAGTCGTCAACGGACATGCTGCTGCAGATGAGCGAACGGATCGGCGAAATGCAGCAGGCGAGCCAGGATCTTTCGAAGACGACGTCGACGCTCCAGGCGATTCTTAGCGGCGTGAAAACGCGCGGGGCGCTCGGCGAGACGATGCTCGACAATCTGCTTTCGGACGCGCTGCCGCAGAGCGCCTACGCGACGCAGTATCGGTTCGCATCGACAGGCAGCATCGTCGATGCGATCGTGCGCAGCGGCGACCGGTTGCTCTGCATCGACTCGAAGTTTCCGCTCGAGGCGTACCAACGGCTCGTCGAGAGCGGCGAGGAGGCGCGGCGCGACTTTTCGGTAGCCGTCCGCAAACACGCCGACTCGATCGCCGAGAAATACATCCTGCCGCACGAGAACACATTCGATTATGCGCTGATGTACGTTCCGTCCGAAGGCGTCTACTACGAGCTGGTGACCGCGGAGGATTCCAAATACGAGTCGCTCGACAAGTACTGCCGGTCGAGGCGGGTGTATCCCGTTTCTCCGAATCTCTTGTGCGCATTTATTAACGCGGTTGCCATCAGCCTGCAGGGACAGAAATTCGAGGAAAACGCGCGCCACCTCTTTGCGGGGCTCGCAGGACTCAAGAAGCAGATCGAATCCTTCGGGGACGCCTACGACAAGCTCGGGGTGCACCTGCGCAACGCGCAACGCAACTACGAAGATGCGGGCGTGCGCCTTAACAAAGTGACGAACGCGATCGAAAAAATGTCCCAGGGAGCGCTGCCCGAGGCTGAACCGGTGCAGCAGGTGCTGCTGCCTCCGTCCGAGGAGTAACGCTACAAGGATGTGCTGGCTGCATCGAGCAGCGTGCGCAAGTCGCCGGGGATTGTCGCTGAGCGAATCTGGTCGAGCGCGATAGCAACTTGCCCGGAATCCTGCGGATGACGATCGAGTCTCTCAATCAGCTTCTGAATGTCGCGCTGCGAATCTTTCGGCGCGAGAAGTTCGGCCGCCTGCAGGTACCGGCGCGTCACGGCCGGATCGGGTGCGCCGATCACGCGGGCATGAAACGAAAACGTTCCCGACGCGACCGCCTGCACTTTGATCGTCGCTGTATTTGACGCGCCGCCGCTGGTGACAACTTGCTGCGATTCGCCGCGGAGGAAGCGCAGCACGCCGGGAGTTTGGTTCTCGACCATGAGCCGCAGCTTCTGATCGGATCCCTGAACCCCCACGAGAAGATCGCCCTTCTTGCCAGGCAGGAGCGCCGGATTCGGACCTTCGAATTCGAGCGCAACGATCGACGTGCGGGCAGCGAATTGTGCGGTGTAGGTCGCCACGGAGATCGTCGCGGGCCCGGGCTCCACGTTGCGCCCCGGCAGCACCACTATGCACTCGGGCGACGCAGCGAGCACCAGGCTCAGTTGTCCATTGATCTTCACCAGGTTGCCGTCCGCCTCGCCGCTCAGGGCCGTTCCGCAAATGGAAAACTGGTCGCGCAATGAAATCACTGGAGCGACCTTGAGCGATGGAGGGGGATCGCTTGCGGGCGGATCGACGAGGGCGGCGAAGGAAGTGCCTGAAGCTTTCGCAAGGATGTAGCCCGCTGATGCTGGCGCGGTGAAAAGAGCGCGACCGGTGCCATCGGTCGTTACCTGCTGCTCGCCAACCTCGACCTTCACCCCGGAGGCGAGCCTGCCGTCCACGCCGAGAGCCGCGAGAGTTGCCGGCCGCCCGGCCACGATCCGTGGCGGCAGCACGACCGTGACGCTCCAGGTGGTGAGAGGCGTCGATGGCGCCTGCGCGCGGACGGTCGAACGCGCCGCGAATCCAGCCACAGCCAGGAATTCCACTGCCAGCAAAACTGCCGGCAGCAGATGGCCGAGTCGCAGAGTCAGAATCGATCGGGTCATCATGATGCAATCGTTGTGCTAAACGTCGCGTGACGCAGCCCCAGCGTCACATGGTCATTGTAAAACGCGGCGAACGGAAGGTCAGCATCAGTTATCGAGACGCACGACGAAGGTGGTGAACTGCTCGTCGTCACGCAACTGGTTCGCGAGCTGGCGGGCGGCTTCCTCGGTCGGCAGCCACCCCACCCGGACGCGGTAGAAAGTCCCGTTCGGCGAGTCGTAGATCGCGATGTTCACGGGCGAATAGCGCACCGAAAGCCGCGCGCGCAACTTCTCGGCATTTTCCTCATTCCCGAAGGCTCCCACCTGGACGCCAAAGAAGCCCTGCGTGAGATTTGGTCCGGAAATCACCTGGAGCCGGACGGGCGCGGTTCCGGGGCCGACCATCCCGATGGCTTGCGCCGCGGAGAGTGAAAGGTCGATGATGCGGTTCGCGACAAACGGACCCCGATCGTTGATCCGCACTTCCGTCTGCATCCCATTGCGAAGATTGGTGACGCGAACCAGCGAGCCGAAAGGCAGCGTCCGGTGGGCAGCCGTGAACGCGTGCATGTCGTAGATTTCGCCGTTCGACGTGCGGTGACCGTTGAAAGGGACGCCATACCAAGACGCGACTCCTTCTTCCACGTATTGCCCCGGGATTGCCGGCTGCGCTTCCACTGAAGGAGGCTGGCCCGAGGGGGCGGATGGCTGCGGCAGCGGAGCGGGTGCAGGAGTTTGAGGCGCGTAGGTGTGGTGGGCGCAGCCGGACGCAATAAGGGCGACCGCTGAAAGGAGCGCAAGCCGCCGTGGAAGAGTGATCCACGCCCGGCGATGCGCATCGACTGGCTTGCGCTGGAAATCCTTCCGCGAGGCGGAGAATTTCACGCGGCTTCCCGGTTCACTTGTTTGCACTCAAGTCCGGTATTATAAGAACGCTCTCTCGTCCTCGCAAGGAATGCGGGGTGAGTGGCGCGGCAAGGTGTTTCGGTCCCATCGCGGCAGACAGGAACGGTAAGACTACATGAGTGGACTTTTCGGCGGCCGCCCGCAGGCGCGGCCGAAAATTTGCCCGTCGTGCGGCAGTCTGGTCGGCTCGGTGGCGACGAAGTGCCCGCAGTGCGGCGCAAGCGTGAATTTCTCACTCGCAGCGGCCAGCCGATCCCTGGGGCGGCTAATGCCGACCACTGCACCCGCAACGTACGCGATCCTCAGCGTTTGCTGCGTGATTTTCGCCGCAAGCTTTCTGGCTACGTTTTCAAAGAACGGCGGAATGCCCATGCAGGGCGGGATCGAGGGACTGCTGAATTTCGGCGCCATCGACAGCAGGGTGTTGATTAGCCTCGGCGCGTCGTTACCCCAGCCGATTGATTGGTTGCAGCCGTGGCGTCTCGTGACGGCCATTTTCCTCCACGCGAGCATCCTGCACATCCTTTTCAACATGTGGGTGCTGATGGACATCGGCCCGCAGATCGAAGAGCTCTACGGATCGGCTCGCTATCTATTTGTCTTCGTGGTTTCCGGAATCGGAGGTTATGCGGTGAGCAGTTTTGTCGGGAAGTTCAGCGTGGGCGCGTCCGGTTCGCTGCTTGGACTGATCGGATTGCTGCTCGCGGTCAGCATCGGCCGTCGAAGCATGGGGATGCAGATGCTTCGCAACCAGCTTTTGCGCTGGCTGATTTACATTGTTGTGTGGGGATTCTTCTTCCCTGGAATCGACAATTGGGCGCATCTGGGAGGGTTCGTCACAGGGTTTATTCTGGGCAAGCTCATGGCGGAACGCACGCCGGCGTCACCAGAAGAACGAAAGCGCGCCTATGCGATGGGCTGGGGCGCGGCGCTCGTCGTTGTCGCGAGCTTTGTGATGGCGGGGCTGAGCGCGCTGGGTAAGTAGCCGGCTCGTTGAGCCTGCGCGCCTGCTTATTTCGTCGCGGAAGTCTGCGGCGTTTCCTCAGCCTGAAGTTGCCGGGCGACAACGATGCTGTAGTGAATCCCGGAGATGATTACGAAGGCTGCCACGCAGTAGGCACAGGTTTCGCGCAAGAGCCGCAGCAGCTCGTTTTCCCACACCGCCAGCAGCAGCACAAGCGTGACGAGAGAGATCTCGAAGAACGTCGTCGCTTTACCCCAAATGCTCGGCGGAAACGGGCGAAAGCCCACTGCCAGCAAGATCACGGCGCACGCGACGAGAATCAGAATGTCGCGGCCCAGTACCAAAATCGCCAGCCACCAGCCGATTCTGGCCTTAAGCGCCAGCACAAAATACGAGGACGACAACAGCAGCTTATCGGCGATCGGATCAAGATACGCTCCCAGTGGAGTCCGCTGGTTGAGGCCACGGGCAAGCAATCCATCAAGCCCGTCGCTAACGCCGGCGAGCACTAAAATCCCGAGCGCCCAATCGTAGCGGTCGTACTTGATGGCGATGACGAAAAAGGGAAGGAAGGCCAGGCGCAGGAACGTGAGCTGATTGGGGACGGTCAATATTCGATTGCGTATCGGCATCATCGGGTCAGTCCGGCAAAAGGGGAATCGGCAGATTGGGCTCCGATCAGGCGAACTGCGCGAGGTAGTCGACCAGAGAGCGGCCCACCTTCTTTTCGAACATTTCGGCGAGCGACGGAATCGAGCCCCGCGCTTCATCGAGCGCGATCCGCTCGATTCGGAGCATGGGGAAAAACAGCGTGGGCAGCCCGACGCGATCGCCCTCCGGATGCAACACCTGGAGGATGAAATCGTCGAACGAGCCGAGATCGATGCCGCGCAAGGTGACGCCGGCGCTCGAGATTTCGACCAATTCGCCCCAGAGCCGCTCTTTCGGACTGTGCAGGCTCACGACGACAATCGAGCGCGGCTCCATCGTCCCTCCCAGTAAATTCGAATCAGACGGAAATCGTTTGCAAGTCGGGCGCGAGCCGCAGCCTCGGCTCGGTCAGCTTCTGCACGTCTTCAGGCGTGACGCCCGGCGCCACCTCGCGCAACAGCAAACCCTTCGGCGTCACCTCGATCACCGCCAGGTCGGTCACGATCAGGTCAACGACGCCCACCCCGGTGAGCGGCAGAGTGCACTTCTTCACTATTTTCGGCTCGCCGTCTTTCGTGGCATGCTCCATCGCTATGATTACGCGCTTCGTGGCGGCAACGAGATCCATCGCGCCGCCCATACCTTTCAGCATTTTGCCGGGGACCGCCCAGTTGGCGAGATCGCCCGTTTCGCTCACCTGCAGTGCGCCGAGAACGCTGGCGTCGATGTGGCCGCCGCGAATCATGGCGAAAGATTCGGCGCTTGAAAAATAGCAACAGCCGGGAATTTCGGTCACCGGCTCTTTGCCGGCGTTGATGAGATCCGGGTCCTCTTCGCCTTCGTAGGGATACGGCCCGATCCCGAGCATGCCGTTTTCCGACTGCATGATCACTTCCACGCCCGGCGGCAGATAATTAGGTACGAGAGTCGGAATGCCGATGCCGAGGTTGACGTAGTAGCCGTCGCGCATCTCCTGCGCCACGCGCCGTGCGATGATTTCCCGTTTGTCCGCCAGAGCCATCAGGCCACCCCGCGCTTGCGCTTCGGCCCGGGCTCCATCGGCTTCAGGTAGTCCGTGCCCTGGAAAATCGCGTCGACGAAAATTCCGGGCGTGTGAACGCCGTCCGGGTCGAGTGCGCCAAGCTCGACGACTTGCTCGGCCTCGGCGATGACGTAATCGGCAGCGGTCGCGACGACTGGATTGAAATTGCGCGCTGTTTTCCGGTACACGAGATTGCCCCAGCGGTCACCCTTCCAAGCCTTCACGAATGCGAAATCCCCGCGGAGCGCCGGAACCAAAACGTGCGGACGGCCGTTGAATTCGCGCACTTCCTTGCCTTCTGCCACCATCGTGCCATAACCGGTGGGCGTGAAAAACGCGGGAATGCCAGCGCCGGCCGCCCGCATGCGTTCGGCGAGCGTGCCTTGCGGATTCAATTCCATCTCGATTTCGTTGTTGAGCGCCAGCTTCTCGAAAAACTTGTTACTGCCCACGTAGCTCGCGATCAGTTTCTTGACCTGGCGATTTTCGAGCAGCAGGCCGATGCCGTAGCCGTCGATGCCGGGATTATTTGAGACGACCGTGAGATTCCTGGCGCCCTGCTTGATGAGCGCGCGAATCAGATTTTCGGGAACGCCGCAGGTGCCAAAAGCGCCCACGAGGATCGTCGCGCCGTCTTTCACGCGGCCGATCACGGCTTCAGCATTCGCCACGCGCTTATCCATCCAACGCTCCTCGAGTCAAGATTACAGCGGAAGGAATGTTTCAGTTTACTACAACTTCGCAGCGTGCTTGCGCGCCTAGGCGGCTACTTTGGGTCGATGCCACGACGGCTTACGCCTTCGCGGGCCGCGCTTTTCAGGATGCGGATCTTGGCGGCAACGCGGGCAGCGGCATCGTCCGCACTTGTCGATTTCTCGATTTCCGCAACCAGCGCCGACCCGACGACGGCGGCGTCCGCGATCCCGCCGAGCACGGAGACGTGCGACGGCTGCGAGATCCCGAATCCGACGGCTAGCGGCAGCTTCGTAAATCGCCGCACGCGCCGCGCGAGGTCCGGCAGATCCTCGGGAAGCGATGCGCGTTCGCCGGTGACGCCGGTGCGCGAGATCAGGTAGAGGAAACCGCTCGAGACACTCGCGATTTTGGCGAGGCGCGCACCAGTGGACGTGGGCGCCGCGAGAAAGACGGTGTCGAGGCCGTGCGAGTGCATCGCCGCAAGATAGTCGACCGCCTCCTCTGGAGTCAGATCGGTTGCGAGCGCACCGTCGGCGCCGGCTGCGGCGGCCGCAGCGGCAAACGCCTCGACGCCCATTTGTAGAATCGGATTGTAATAGCTGAAAAGGATGAGCGGCACATCGCTCGTCACCCGAATACATCTGACAAGGTCGACCACGCCAGCAAGCGTGGTCCCGGCGCGCAGTGCGCGTTCGCTAGCGCGTTGAATGGTCGGGCCGTCCGCCACTGGATCGCTGAACGGCACGCCGAGCTCGATCACATCCGCGCCGGATTCGGCGGCAGCAAGGACGACTTTTGTCGTGGTGTCGAGCGATGGATCGCCGGCGGTGATATAGGCGACCAAGCCCATTTCGCCGGCCCGCGCGAGCTTTGCGAAACGCGCTGCGATCCGGCCCGCACTCGAACGCGCGGACTTCCCAGGGGCTTCGTTGTTTGACCGGGGAGACTTGGGAATGGCCGCCTCAGACATAGCGCGAGAGCGTTTCCATGTCTTTGTCGCCGCGGCCGGAGACGTTGAGGATCGCGATCTCGTCTTTTTTCATCTTGGGCGCGCGGGTTATCAATTCGGCCGCCGCATGCGCCGACTCGAGCGCGGGAATGATGCCTTCCTTGTGTGCGAGCGTGCGCGCCGCCTCGATGGCGGCTTCATCGCTTACGGCCGTATATTGGGCACGCCCTTCGTCGGCGAGCCACGCGTGCTCGGGGCCCACGGCCGGGTAATCGAGCCCTGCTGAAATCGAATGCGTCGTTGCTATCTGCCCGTCGGCTGTTTGCAACACGTATGTGTACGTTCCCTGCAGGACGCCGGGCCGCGCGCCTGTGAAACCTTCCGCCGCCGCGAGCCTTGCGGCGTGTTCGCCGAGCACGTGCCCGCGCCCACCAGCTTCGACGCCGACCATTTTCACAGAGGCATCGCCGAGAAACGCGTGAAACAGGCCGATGGCATTCGAACCGCCCCCGACGCACGCGAAGAGGTAGTCCGGCAGCCGGCCTTCGGAGCGCAGAATCTGTTCGCGCGCCTCTTCGCCGATCACTTTGTGAAAATCGCGCACGATTTGCGGATACGGGTGCGCTCCGAGGACGGAGCCGAGGAGATAGTGCGACGTGCGGACGTTGGTGACCCAATCGCGCATGGCTTCGTTGATCGCATCCTTCAGCGTGCGGCCGCCCGCATGGACGCCGATCACTTCGGCGCCGAGCAGGCGCATGCGATTTACGTTGAGGCGCTGGCGGTCCATGTCCTCGGTGCCCATGTAGACGGTGCACGTGAGGCCGAGGCGTGCCGCTACGGTTGCGGTTGCGACGCCGTGCTGGCCCGCGCCGGTTTCCGCGATCACGCGCTTTTTGCCCATACGCACGGCGAGCAGGCCCTGGCCAAGGCAGTTGTTGATCTTGTGCGCGCCCGTGTGGAGCAGATCCTCGCGCTTGAAATAAATTCGCG
>Ga0335074_10002277_pt1 | contig 26118 bp, 22 predicted proteins | sample Lox_Sample_23_FD_206715 | JGI IMG/M metagenome (GOLD analysis project Ga0335074, IMG submission 206715) | Soil microbial communities from Loxahatchee National Wildlife Refuge, Florida, United States - Lox_Sample_2.3 | ecosystem: Environmental > Terrestrial > Soil > Wetlands | place: USA...
CAAGCGCGTTGCGGCCTTCGCCGACCGACGTGTGGACTTGCGAAGCCATCTGCTCGCGAAAACGGCCGACGGACGCCAAAGCGGTGGCCTCCAGGTTCTGCATGGCTCCGGCCGTAAACTGCTCGAACTCTTGCTGGCGTTCGGCGAGCATACCGCGGCTATTGATCGTGAACTGCGTGGCCTCTTGTTCTGAAATCCCGCGCAGCACTTGTCCGAACGATGCCGCGGCGGTTTCGGCGGCAGCGCCAATGTCCGTGCGCGCGCGGCTGGAAAGCTCGCTGGTTACGCTTTCAAGGTGTTGTTGAATCTGAGCGATGCGCCAGGCGGACTCCTCTTCGAGTCTGGACTCGAACTGGCGCGCGGCCTCGGACGTTTTCTCTTCAAAGGTTGCCGTCGCTGCCGCAAGCGTCTGCTCCGCCAGCACCTGCATGCGAGCGCGGGCTTCCTGCTGAAACCACTCCGACGAGCGCCCGATCGACTCGGCGGCCGCATGCGACGCGCGCACGCCGCCCGCATCGAGTTCCTCGGTCCATTTCCCCAGGGCTTCCCGGCGCGCCGCTTCGAAATCATTGCGCAAATCGGAGAGCGTCGATGCGAGCTGCGTCGAAGCCTCCCGCTGATTATTTTCGGCAACCTGGCGCAGCCGCTCGCGGAACAGCCGCAGGCTCCCCTCCGCCTGCAACTCGCGCGCGGAAAGCTCGCGCAGCAGTTCGGGCACGCGCTCGACGTGAGGCGCCACTTTCGACTGCACTTCGGCAATGGTTTTCTCGGCAAGTTGCTGCCCCAGAGCGTCGAGTGCCGGGCCGAGGCGGCCATGTGCATCCGCCGCAAGCCTTTCCACGCGCTGCCGCATCTCGTCGGTTTGCGCCTCCAGAATATTTTCGAGGCGGCGATGGAGTTCGTTGAGCGTGTCGTGGCTCGCTGATTCCAATTGTCCGGAATAATCTTTCAGGCGGCTCGCCGAGTGCTCGATCTCCGAGAGAGAAGACCGCGCTTGCTTGATCTCTTCCTCAAGGGTCGATCGCAGGCCGGCGAGCGTTTCGCGAGCTTCGTTCGTCAACTGCCCAAGAGGATTGCTTAGCTCGGCGAAGCGGTTAGATATCATCTGCTCGGTGTCGCGCAGCACCTCTTCGGAACGCCCGGCAAGTTGCCGCGCCAGCCGCTCGACGCTGTCGTCGAGCGAGAATTGCAAAAGTTCGTTCCATTGTGCTTGCGCCGCCGCCATTTCGGCTTGCAGACGTTCACGCCAGTTCGTGTCGGCCCCCTCACCTGCCGCTGTCTCTTCCCGTGAAACGCCGTGATCCGGCTTCGCAGCCAACGCCGCCTCAGCGGCTTCGACCTGAAGCCGCGCTTGAGCCATCCGGCTGGCGGTTTCGGCCGCGGCTTCGCTTTCGGCACGCAGGCCGGAGGCCTTCGCGTCGAGCTCGTGCAATAGCTCGCGTGCTTGCGCCAGACTGCCCTCGAATTCGGCGCGCAACGCGCCAAGAAACTCGTCCTGCTTCGTGCTGAGCCCCGAAGAGAACGTTTCCAGCTCCTCGATGGCTGTTCGTATGCGGTCGCCGGCCTGCGCCGCGGCGCTCTCGGCAGCCCGGCTGGCCTCCCGCTCGATTTCCGCCTTCCAGTCGAGCAGCAGCGGATTTCCGGGCTCTGGCACGCGCTCCGGCGCGTACGTGGAACCAGCGGACTCGAAGTCATTCGACGGGTTCGTAATCTCGGACATGATCGTTTCCTTTGTGGCCCAGGTATTTGTGTTTTCCTGTCCCGGCGCGGGTGCGGCGTCTCGCCAGCTCTCGGGCGCGGGATCCATGCCCCAGACGTTGGCTGGGCTCTCCAGCTCGACCCCGATTTGAAAGAACTCGCGAACGGAATGCGGTCTCTGAATCCAGGCCACGCGCGCTCGCACGTTGCGCATCTCGCCGGCTTGAGGCACTTCGAGCGTGACCCACGTGTTGCGCGGGAGATGATGCTTCGACGAATAACGGCACCCGTGCAGATTGAGCGCCAGTGTGGACGTGCGCTCTTGAAAGGGCTGGCCGAGCAGATCGATGCCCCGAACGATCAGAGGAACCGATTGGGAGAGTCGCTCGCTGCGACGGCGCTGCGTGCTGGGTTGATTCGAGTCCATGGTGTGCACCTGATTCCTCAGACTCACGAGCGCAGCATAACACTGTCGCCCGTTTGGGTCGAGAGGCGAAAAATTCGCGAAAAATCTCCGCTTCGAAAGATTCAGGCGGGATTCAGCAGGATCGATCCGCTCGAGAATGCGCCGCTATTTCTTCTTGGTTTTGCGTTCGTTCACGATTGTCGATGTGCCGCCGCTCAACTGATTCAGCCCATCGAGGGTTGCTTTCGCTTGAGCGGCGTAAGGACCGTTCGGGTCGGCGTCGATGCAGTGCTGGTACGCATCGGTGAGGCCCGGAGGGAACGTATAGGTCAGCTTGTTTCCGTCCTGCTTCGATGTGATTTCGGAGGTGAGGGCTCCGCCCAGCAGGAACCACGCCTGAGCGTCCTTCGCATCGGCAGCCGTAGCCTTCTGCAGAGGCACGACGGCCTCGGCAAGATGGTTCTTGTTGCTTAGCACGATGCCAATGTTCTTCCAGCAGCGCGCGGTGAGGGTCGGGTCGAGCGTACCCGCTTTGTCGCAGTCGGAGCCCGCTTCCGTCACTTTTGCCGTGAGATCGCTGGTGTCGGGCTGCGCGGCGGCGGCGTTGACGGTGGCCGTGCTGAGATCGACGTAATAGGAAGGCTGCGGGTTCATGTCGATCGCCTTCTGATACGCGTTCACCGCGTCGGCATAACGGCCGGCGCGATCGTAGGCTTGTCCCAGCGTCGACAGCACCACTGCGTGGTTTTTCGTGTCCTTTGCCTGCACGCCTTGCTCGGCTTGCTGCAGTTCGCTAATCGCCGTCTGGTAATCCGTGTTGATCTTGTCCTGCGTGGCGGTCTTCTGATCCGCTGGCATCGTGGCGAGCTGCTTGCGAAGCGTGTCGGAGTCGTCGAGCGCCGCTTTCCCATTGTTGAAATGGGTCTGCATCTCCTTGAACGCGTTCTGCGCTTCCTGGCGCTTCTTCTGCTCTTCCGCGGCCTGAGGCGTCCCTTGTTGCTGCGCCATTAGTTGCTTGAAGTTGAAATCGAAGTTGTTGGAATCGTCGGGCTTGATGACGATTTGCTGTTGCTTGAAGTTCAGGCCGGCCGCCTGATTGGTGAGAGTGATTTCGTAGGTGCCGCCGGGCATCCCGATCTGGCTATACTTGCCGTCCTTGTCGGTTTTCAACGTGAAAGTCCGACCAGTGTCGCTCTTCAGAGTTACCGTAACATCAGGCCACGGCTTGCCGTTCATATCAAAGACCTGACCCGTCACGCGCCCCTCTTGCGCCTTGACGGTCGCGGTGAGCAGCAGAACGAAAGCCAGCACTCCCAGGACATGGACCAGTCTTCTCATGTGATTTGTCCTCCCCCAACAAACCCCTCGCCACATTATCGCGCAACTTGCGCCCGATAGGCGATAGGGTCACGCACGCCGGCTTCGGCGAAGGCCCGCAAGCGCAGCCGGCAGCTGTCGCATGCGCCGCACGCTTCGTCGTCGAACTGATAGCACGACCAGGTGCGGTCGAGCGGCGCGCCCAGTTCAGTTCCGCGACGGACGATTTCGCTTTTGCGCATCGCGATGACCGGTGTCACGATCTCGATGCGCGTCTCGGGCCGCGTGCCTTCGCGGATCACCGCCTGGAACGCGCGATAATACTCCGGCCGGCAATCCGGATAGCCGGAACTATCCTCCGCAACCGCCCCGATGAAAATTGCAGTCGCCCCGATCACTTCCGCCCAGCTCACTGCCGCCGAAAGAAAGTGCGCGTTGCGGAAGGGAACATACGTTACGGGAATTCCGGCATCCGGCGCAAGGGCTTCTCCCGATTCCGGCACGCGGATCCGGCCGTCGGTAAGCGCCGAGCCGCCGATCTGCGCGAACGCGTCGAAGCGAACAACCAGGCGTTCGCGAACGCCGTAGAAATCGGCGATCGCGTCGAATGCGCGGCGTTCGCGGCGCTCCGTCAGCTGGCCGTAGCTGGCATGGAGCAACGCGAGGCGGTGAGTCTGATTGGCGATGGCGGCCGTGACGCAGGAGTCCATCCCCCCGCTCAAGAGCGCAATCGCTTTGGGCTTTTCCGTCATGCGCCGATCAAACTCCTTCCGTAGCCGGGTCCCAGATGAATTTGTGCAACTGCAAGCCCAGGCGCACGGCCAATCCGTCGGCGAGAATCCACTCGGCGAGTTGCCGAGCGCTCAATCCCGGCCAGCGGCCTTCCGGATCCTCGAATACCGGAGAAAACAGAACCTGGTGGACGCGCTCGGCGAGGCGGTGATGGCCCGTGAACTCGCGGGCGAAATCGTAATCCCTGCGGCTGGCAATCACAAATTTGATTTCGTCCTTGAGGTCGATCGCATCGAGATTGGCTGGATCGAAGGTGCCCGATTCGCCCGAATCAGGGCACTTTACATCGACGATCTTGATGACTTCACGCGGGAGGTCTCCGACGAAACGCTCGCCGCTCGTTTCGATCATCACGGTATAGCCGGCAGCGAGAAGCTTCTGCGCTAGCTCCGGAGTTTCCGGTTGCAACAACGGCTCGCCGCCCGTGACTTCCACGAGCGACGTTTTCCGTTCGGTTTCGCCCGCCAGCGAAGCTACTCGATCGAGGATGCTGTCGACGCTGTATTTCGTGCCGCCGTGAAATGCGTACGCGGTGTCGCACCACACGCAGCGGAGATTGCAGCCCGTGAGGCGCACGAAAATGCACGGCAGTCCCGCGCGCGTCCCTTCGCCTTGGATGGATTTGAAAATCTCGGTGATGACCACCGCTATGCCTCGAGGTCCTGGAGGAACGATTTTTTTCGACGAACCCGCCCGTCGCTAGGCAACTCACGGTAAAAAGGCTCGCGTTTGCACCCGCGACCGGCTACGGCCGGTAGGTCGCCGCAGTGGTTTCCGTTTCCCAGACTGTGACGCTGCCGACTCCCGCGCCGTTGGGAGTCTCGCGTATCTGTTTCGAGATCTGCTCGCAGATGTGGCGCGCGATGTTTTCGGCGGACGGATTCAGCACATCAAAGGGCCGAAGCTCATTGAGATATTTGTGATCGAGCGACGCGATCACCCCGCGGATCACTTGCTTCAGATGAACGAAATCGTAGAGCAGCCCGACGTGATCGAGTTCGGGGCCGGCGAGAACGATGCGCACTTTATAGTTGTGCCCGTGCAGGTCCTCGCATTTGCCTTTGTAATTGCGGAGGTTGTGGGCCGCCGCGAATGTCTCTTCCACACTGACTTCGTACATGGGCCTTCTTTCGAGCCCCGAGAGGTCGCGTCGCTCGCCCGGAAACCGCACTATTCCGGGTGATCTTCCATAAAACGGGCGACTTGCGTCAGGTCCTGCGTGGTTTGGTACTTGGGCAGGGACTCGAGGAAAATTTTACCATATTGCATGCGCTGGATGCGGTTGTCGAGAATGGCGAGGATGCCGCGGTCGGTCTTGGAGCGGATAAGACGGCCGAAGCCCTGCTTGAGGGCCAGCACGGCCTCGGGAACCTGGTATTCGGCGAACGCGTTGCGGCCGTCTTCCGTGAGAGCGCGGACGCGGGCAGCGACGATCGGGTCGCTCGGCACCGCGAAAGGTAGCTTGTCGATGATCACGCAGGAAAGCTGTGCGCCGGGGACGTCGACGCCTTGCCAGAAGCTCGACGTGGCGAAGAGCACCGCGTTCGGAGTCGAGCGGAACCGATCGAGCAGGATCGAGCGCGGCGCTGTGCCTTGCAGCAGGAGGGGAAAGCTGACGCGCCCGGACACACGCCCGTGAATATCCTTCATCTGCGCATAGCTGGTGAAAAGGCAGAAAGCACGGCCCTGCGAAATTTCGAGCAGCTTCACGATTTCGTCCGCAGCGCCCGCCGCGAAGCCCGGATTCCGCACGTCGGGGAGCGAGCGCGGCAGATAGAGCAGCGCCTGCGACTCGTAGTCGAATTCCGGCGGCAGCACTTCCTCTTGCGAAGGCAGCACGCCGAGCCGCTGCTTCAGATAATCGAAGCGTCCGCCGACCGCGAGAGTGGCCGACGTGAGGATCACCGTATCGAACTGCTCGAAAAGCTTTTGGCGCAGAATCTCGCTCACATCGATCGGCGTCGCCGCCAGAAAGACGCCGCGGCCGCGGCGCTCGTACCAGTAGACGTAGCTCTTCTCTTCGCTCTCCATCAGGAACGCGAGCTCGCGGCGCGTCTCAGCGGCTCGCCGCGCGAGCGCGATGATTTCCTCCGGCTTCGGCGAGATAGCGGAAAGCTCCGCTTCCGTGCGTTTCACAGCGGCGGCGAGGTCGTCGTACGCCTCGCGATTCTGATCGAGGAACGCATTTCGCTCGACCGGGCCGAACGGGTAACGGCCCTCGCGCTCCGGAAAGCGCTCGAAGAAGGCGCGGGCGCGCTCGCGCATCCGCGCGAGATGCTTGTGCAGCGGCGCGGCGTCGATGCGCAGAATGCGCAGCATGCTCTCCGTATCGCGCACGAGCTCTTCGAAGCGGTAGCTTGAAAGCTGGCGGCCGAAATAGTCGCTGGCGACATCCTCGATCTCGTGCGCTTCGTCGAAAACCACTGCCGAATATTCGGGGAGGATCGAGCCGAAATCGTCCTGGCGGATGGCGAGATCGGCGAAGAAGAGATGATGATTCACGATGATGAGATCCGCTTCGTGCGCGCGCTGGTGCATCGCTGTGACAAAGCAGCGCTGAAATTCCGGGCACTTCTGCCCGCTGCAGAGGTCGCTGCGGGCGTCGATGCGATTCCAGAGCTCGGCGTCGTCGGGAAGAAACGTCAGCTCGCTGCGATCGCCGGTTTCGGTGAGCTTCTCCCAGTCTTTAATTTGCGAAAACCAGTCGATCTCGTCGATCCCCTTCAGGACCGGCTGGCCCTCCATCTGGTGGACTTTCTGGCGGCAGAGAAAATTGGCTCGGCCTTTCATGATCGCGGCTTTGAGATTCGGTGCGAAATGCTTCTGCAGGAAAGGAACGTCTTTCTGGAAAAGCTGCTCCTGAAGCGATTTGGTCGCCGTCGAAACCACCACGCGCCGGCCGCTGCGAATCGCTGGTAGAAGGTAGGCGAGGGTCTTGCCGGTCCCCGTTCCCGCTTCGACCACCACGTGCTGATGTTTTTCGAAGGCGTCCGCGGCGATTTTCGCCATCGCCAGCTGCGATGGGCGGAATTCATATCCGGGGTGACGCTTTTCGAGCAAGCCGCCCGGGCCGAAGATGCCTTCGACGGTGATTTCCTCGCGTTGGGCGGTGGCGGCCTTTTTCGGCATAGGTATGGATGGTCCCGAGATACGGCGGCAAAATTCTAAAGTAACACAATGGGATTGCAACACCGTATCCCGCGTCGAATGGGCCGTCATCCTGAGCGAAGCGAAGGCTCTCTCTTCGTCTTCGGTGACGCCTCGAAGGGTGGGTTACACCGCGGGCACCGGAGTCAGCGCCGGGAGGTTGCCTCGAGCAGCTTCGTCCAGCGAGCGAGGTGCTCCAGCGACGGAGTGTGCGTGTGATCGACGCGGAGCGGCGTAATCGAAGCGGCGCCATCGCGAATGGCGGCGTGGTCCGTGTCGGGCTCGATGCCGCCGACGAATTGCTGCTCGCTGAGCCAGTAGTAGCGGCGTCCGCGAGGGTCTTCGCCCGGCTGCAAGACGTTGCGCGTGATCTTCGACGATTGGCGCGTGATGCGCACCTCGCCCGTCCAGCCCTGCGGGATATTGACGTTGAGCAGCACGCCCTCCGGCAGGCCCTCGCTAAGGATCAATGGAGCGAGCGTGCGCGCGAAAGCCGCCGCGGGCGCGAAGTCGAATTCCTGGGCTCGATATACGACTGAGATCGCCACCGCCGGCGCGCCGTTGATTGCCCCCTCCATCGCTGCGCCTACGGTGCCGGAATAAAAGATATTTTCGCCGACGTTGCCGCCGCGGTTGATTCCGGAGAAAACGATGTCCGGTTTTTCGTCAAGGAGGGTGTGAAACGCGAGGATCATCGCGTCTGCGGGAGTGCCCTCGATGGCGTACTCGCGCTCGGCGATCTGGTCGCAATAGATTGGCTGCCGTAAGGTGAGCGACTGCGCGGCCGCGCTATGATCGCGCGATGGCGCGACGATTGTGATCGTGCCTAAATCCGCGAGAGCCACAGCCAGCGCGCGCAGCCCCGGCGCGTGAATCCCGTCATCATTGGTGATCAGAATATTCGGCATGAGAAGTCCGCCGCGGGTGAAAAACGACTCGAAGAACCCGACAAACTAAGGCGGAGGGAAACAATGGTCGGGACGACTGGATTTGAACCAGCGACCTCACGCACCCCAAGCGTGCGCGCTACCAGGCTGCGCCACGTCCCGACCGCACTGGCCGCAATCAGCCCGCATGTGGCTGTTTGGGCCGGGAATCAGCGTATCACTCGCGTTCGAGGAGGGTCAAGACAGCGAGCAGCTCTTCGTGCAGATCGAGCAGGAATTTGCGATGGGCGCGCGAACCGCGATCGAGTTTGATGGGTGCGGCGGGAGATACGCTGGCTTCGGCATCGGCGTTTGCACTAGCGCCATCGCCATTGCCGGCCGCGCCGGCTTGATCCATGAGGTGCTTGCGTGCGCCGGCGATGGTGAAACCTTCTTCGTAGAGGAGACGCTTGATCTCGAAAACGGTCTCGATATCCTCGCGGCGGTAGAGGCGATGGCCGCTTGGGCTTTTCACCGGCTGCAGCATCGGAAATTCGGACTCCCAGAAGCGCAGGACGAACGTCTTCGTCGCCGTAAGGCGGCTGACTTCGCCGATGCGAAACAGGCCGCCGCTTTCGGGGATCTCCGGAGCGTGTTGAGCCGCGCTTGCCATGCTTTTCTGTATCCTAGGCCGATTTCGGGCCGTGTCAACTCTTTGCTGCTAGGGCTTCGAGGAAAGCTCGATGGCCTTCAGGATCCGCTTGGTCATGCGCGAGATGAAAAACGTAATGCCGAACGCACACGCCACCACCATGAGCAAGACCGAAAAGATCCCCATGGCGACGGTCCTCGCGGTGACTGGCTGGATTTCGTGGCCCGCGTGCACGGCCCCAATGAATGTGAGCAGATGCAATACGAGAAACAACAGGAAGAACAGCAGGCCCGCCATTTGCCATCTCTGGCTGCGATTCACCGCGTCCAAAGACTTCCGAAGGATTGTTTCCATTTCTTCTGCCATCACACGCTCCTTGTCGGATCGAGTTTCTTGCGAAGGGTAGCCAAACCGTATGCGAGGCGCGATTTGACGGTCCCCAGGGGTATCTCCAGAATTGCGGCGACTTCCGGAAGAGACATCTCCTCCTGAAAGTGCAGCGCCAGGACCGCGCGGCTCGCCGCCGAAAGCGCGTCGCTTTTCAGCAACTCGGGCAACAGTTCCGGCGGCACGGCGGCCTCGGCAGCCGGGATGTCGTCGAGGACGGCTTCCTCGCGAACCTGCTCGGACCAGCGCTTCTCTTTTTTCAAATGACGGAACGCCGCCCGGCTCGCGACCCGATAAACCCAAGGGCGAAATGCTTCCGGCACGTCCAGCCATCTCAGCTTGCGAGACACCAGGATCAGGACTTCCTGCAGCACGTCATCCGCGGAGCCCGCGCCGACGAGCCTCACCAAGTACCGGCGGAGCCAGAGCTGTACGGCGCGCAGCAGCAGTTCGAGCGCCTCGCGATCGCCGCATTGGGCCCGGAGCACCCATTGCGCCTCTTGTTTGGAAGTGGCCACGCGCTCTCGTCAATCATCTAGAGACTCGGCCGCGCCGAAAGGTTCGGAAGGCAGCTAGAAATTTGCGAACTCGGGTAGGAGCCTGCTAGCGCCCGCGGCCTCTGCCGTGTCCGGGTCGGCGCTTGCTCTTGTCGCTGTGGCGCGGTGTGCGTTTCTCGCCCTTGGGGAATTCGCGTTTTTCGAAGCCGGGGCGGTCGCGCTTCTTCAGGCGCTGGTTGAAGCGAATAGGCGTGCCGATGAAATCGAAGGCGGCACGCAGACGATTTTCGAGGAAGCGCTGGTAGCTGAAGTGCAGCGGCTTCGTCTGATTCGTGAACAGCACGAAGGTGGGCGGCGCCGTCGTTGCCTGCGTGAGGTAATAGATCTTCACCTCGCGGCTTGCGGGAGACGTGCCGCGCTCGAGATCGACGTTCGCGAGCCATCGATTCAGTTCGCCCGTCGAAATGCGGCGGCGGCGCGCCTCGACCACTCGGTCGATCAGCGTGTAGAGCTTTTCGGTGCGCTCGCCGGTAAGCGCGCTGAGAAAGACGATCGGCGCGTAGGCGAGGAATTTCAGCTTCGCGCGGACCATCGGCTCGTAGTCGGCAAGCAGCCTGGCCGGATTCGCGCCCTTGCCCGATTCTTTGCCGCTGTGAGCCTTCTCGCGCGCGGCTTTTTCCTGCGCCGCTTTTAGCGCGAGATCCCACTTGTTCATGGCGATGATCACGGAGCGGCCCGACTGCTCGGCGTAGCTCGCGATGGTCGCGTCGTGCGACGTGACGCCGATGGACGCATCCACCACGAGCACGGCCACATCCGCACGCTCCAGATGATTGCGCGCCATGATCACGCTCAGCTTTTCGGCGATAAGTTTGGTCTTGCCCTTGCGGCGGATCCCAGCGGTATCGAGGAAGCGGTAGGTCTTGCCGTTGCGCTCGACGACTGTGTCGACCATGTCGCGCGTTGTGCCAGCTTCGGGCGAAACGATCGCGCGCTCCGCGCCGACGAGTTTGTTGAGCAACGTCGATTTGCCGACGTTGGGGCGCCCGATGATCGCGATGTTGACGTCCGGCTGTGCCGCTGTCGACTCGCCCTGCGGAAGATCCTGCGTCAGCGCATCGAGCAGCGCGTCAACGCCGTAGCCGTGCTCCGCCGACACCGGGAAAATTTCGTCGCCGAGTTCGTAGAACTGTGCGGCAAGCTCCGCCTGCTTCGCCGTATCCACTTTATTCACGGCGATCACGGGCGGCTTGCCCGCGCGCCGCAGGAGCTGCGCGAGTTCGGCGTCGAGCGGCAGCGGGCCCGCGCGTCCGTCGACGATCTGCACCACGCGGGTCGCGTTTTCGATCGCGAGGCGCGCCTGCCGCAGGATTTCGCCGGGGATGCCGGCTTTGTCCTCAGGCACGATTCCGCCGGTGTCGACGACTTCGAACGCGCGGCCCTCCCATTGCGCGGTGCCGTAGATGCGGTCGCGCGTGATGCCGGGTTCGTTGGTGACAATCGAGCGGCGCGTGCCGGTGAGGCGGTTGAAAAGCGTGGATTTGCCTACGTTCGGCCGGCCGACGATCACGATGGACGGGAGCGGAGTGGTCATTTCGCGGCCGCGGCCAGCTTTCGCTGCAATTCTAGCCGGCGCGCCATAAGGCGGTGCAGTTCCTCGGGCGCCTTCGGTGATTCGATCAGTTTCTGCAATTCGGCAAGCTCCTGTTCGACGGGGCGGCTGCGCAGGACCCCGAGGCAACTTTCGGCTTCTTCCCACGTGGCTTCGAGCGACGGCTCGAAAACAATCTCAAACAGCAGGCGGCGATCGCGTTCATCGAGGGCCGAGGCCAGGGCAGCGGCGTCGGGCTGCTCGCTCACCTTGGAGATGAGCACTTCGAAGATTCGCTCCGTCTCCAGGCCGCGATGCAACGATTCCGCGGCGAGCGCGGCGGCCAGCTTTTCGCGGAATCCTTGCGCTTCCATCAGCATTTGCATCAGGCGGCGTTCGGCGGGGCGCACCGGCGCGCTAAGCAGCTCCGCTTTTGGTTTCACCTCGCTGCGGCGCTCGATGGCGGCGCGGCGCAGGGCTTCGCGCAGCACGGGCTCGTCGACGCGCAACTCGGACGCAATCCGCGTGGCCCACTCCGAGCGCAGCAGCCGGTCGGGCAGCCGCTGCACGTAGGGCATCAGGAAATTCAGGGCCGCCACTTTTCCCGCGGCCGTGGTGCGATCCATCTTGCGCGCCTTTCCGATCAGGTAATCGAGAAACGGCGGCGCCTGCGCCAGCAATTTGCGATAGGCTTCGACGCCCTGCTCCTTGATGAATTTGTCCGGGTCGGCCGCTCCCGGCAGCGCCAGCACGCGCACGTCAAACTCTTTTTCGAGCAGCAGCGCTATCGAGCGCTCGGTGGCGGCCTGGCCGGCCGTGTCGGGATCGAAGTTTACGATCACGCGCCGGGTGAACCGGCCGAGCAGCTTGATTTGCGATTCGGCGAGGCTCGTGCCGCAGCTCGCGACCACGTTGGCGATCCCCGCGCGCGCCACCGCGATGGCGTCCATGTAGCCCTCGACGAGAATCGCGAAATCGGCCTGCCGGATCGCTTCTTTCGCGCGATCGAGGTGATACAGCAGATTGCTCTTCGAATAGACCGGCGTCTCGGGCGAGTTCATGTACTTCGGCATGTCGTCGCCCATTGCGCGGCCGCCGAACGCGATTACTTTGCCGGAATCGTTGGCGATCGGGAACATGATGCGGCGGCGGAAGCGGTCGTAGAGCCGCCCGCCCTGATCGCGCGAAAAGAGCCCGGAAACTTCGAGCACGCTTTCGGGATATTTCGGTTTGAGCTGGCGCAGCAGCGCATCGCCGGACGACGGCGCCCATCCCAGCCCGAATCGCTTCATCGCCTCCCGATCGAGTCCGCGGTCTTCGAGATATGCTGCTGCGACTTTGCCTTCAGCCGCTTCCTGCAACTGCCGCGCGAAGAATGACGCCGCTTGCGCGTGCATCTCGACGAGCGAGGACCGCTGCTGATTCTCTCGCCGCTCTTCGGGTGACCGCTCGCGCGGCCTCGGAATCGGGATCCCGCATTTTTCAGCGACAATCCGCAGCGCTTCGGGGAACTCGCACTTCTCCATGGCCATCACAAACTTGAAGATGTCGCCGCCCTCGTGGCATCCGAAGCAGTAGTACATCTGCTTCACCGGATGGACGCTGAACGAAGGAGTCTTCTCCTGATGGAACGGGCACAGCCCCGTGAAATTCTGCCCCGTCTTCTTCAGGCGCACGTATTCGCCGATGACGCGGACGATGTCCGCCTGCTGCTTCACCTTCTCCGCGAATGATCCCGCTTCCGCCATCTAGGATTTCAATTCTGCCACAGTAACGGCGGTCCCGCCCCGGTTGTCGGCCTCTGCGTGAATGCGATCGACGAGGGGATGCGCCGACAAGAACTCAGCTAAACCGCGGCGCAGCGCGCCCGTCCCGTGGCCGTGGATGATTCGGACGCTCGGCCTCCCCGCCAGCGCGGCGTCATCGAGAAACTTGTCGACGCGCTCCGTCGCTTCCTCCACCGTGCAGCCGATCACGTTGATTTCCTCGGTTCCGGACTCGCTGCCTGGCTGAGCGTGGACGGTGATCCCCCGCTGTCTCGCCCCTGCTGTGGCCGCGCCGCGTTTTGCCGGCGTCGCATCGTTCTCGATGGCAACCACATCCGCGAGCGGCACCTTCATCCGCAGCGGCCCGGCCTGCACTTCTGCCGAGCGCCCATCGTGCCGCTGAAAGACGACAGGCTGCTTGAATCCCTTCACCGTGATTCGCTGGCCCGCGGCGAGCAGCTCCGGGGCCACGGGCGCTTGCGGCGCCGCGATCGCCACGCCCAGGTCCGCTTGTGATGCTGCCAGCGTATCGACCACCGCCGCGTCCGCGTCGGCCCGCGCCTCCGACTCGACCTTGCCCATGCGGCGTCCCGATTGTTTTTCGAGCTGGGCGCGCAGCGTGCGATCCTTCACGTCCTCCACCATTCGCGCGACCTCGGCCTCCAGCCGCTTCTGCGCTTCGCGAAAGCTTTTCTCGAGGTCGGCGATGCGCTTGCGCTGCCGCTCGACCCACTCCGTCTGCAGCGAACGGCGCTCCTCCTCGAGCTGCGCGAGCTCTTCGCGAGCCTGCCGCTTTACGTCCTCCATTTCGTCGCGGCTGCGATGGAGGTAGGCGATCAGGCCGCGCGCCTCGCGCGATTCCGGCGACAGGCTCGCCTGTGCGCGCTCCACCACCCGCGCGGGCAAACCCAGCCGACGCGCGATTTCGATTCCGCTCGACGTGCCCGGCACTCCGACGAGCAGACGGTACGTGGGCCGCAGATTCTCTTCGTCAAATTCCATCGCCGCGTTCACGATGCCGGGCGTGGTCGACGCGTACGCTTTTAGCCGGTCGTGATGCGTGGTCGCGAGCGTCAACGCGCGCCGAGCGCGAAATTCTTCGAGCAGCGCGACGGCGAGTGCCGCGCCCTCTTCCGGAGCAGTGCCTGTGCCCATTTCGTCGACGAGGATCAGCGAGCGCTCGGTGGCCATCTCGAGCATCGACTTCAAATTCAACATGTGCGCCGAAAACGTCGAGAGGCTTGCCGAAATGGATTGCTCGTCGCCGATGTCCGCGAGCACGCGATCGAAGATCGGAAGTTCGGCGCGCTCGGCCGCCACTGGAATCGCGGATTGCGCCGAAAGGGCCGCCAAGCCCGTAGTTTTCAGCGCGACCGTTTTGCCGCCGGTATTCGGCCCGCTGACGATCATCACCGTTTCACCGCCACCGAGCGCAAACGAAAGCGGCACCGCCTTCAGGCCCTGGGGCCGCAGTGTTGCTTCGAGCACCGGGTTGCGGGCCGAGTCGAGGCGCAGCGAATTTCCCGAAGTGAACTCCGGAATCGTGCAGTCGAATTCGCGGGCGAAGCGCGCGCGCGCGAAAATCGAATCGAGATGGGCGATTTCCGCCGCCGCCTCTTCGAGCGGCCCTCGATCAAGGCGGACACGTTCTGTCAGTTTTTCCAGAATGCGCGCAATCTCGGCAATTTCTTCGTCGCTAAGCTGGACGAGGCGATTATTGAGGTCGATTGCTTCGAGCGGTTCGACGAATATGGTCTGACCCGTGCCGCTCGCACCGTGGACAACGCCGGGAACGTTGCGCCGTTCGGAAGCGCGCACGGGAATCACGAACCGGTCGTTGCGTAGCGTGATGTAGTCTTCGCCCTTTTCGCCGGCTTCGCCGCGAGCGCGCAAGATAGACTCGAGCGAGCGCTGAATCTTCTCGCGCGCCTGCCCGATGCCCGCGCGGATGCGCTTTAACTGCGGCGACGCATCGTCGCTGATGTCCCCATTCGGCAGAATCGCACGGCGAATCGCGGCCGAGAGTTGCCCGAAATCGGCCAGCGCCTCCGCTCGCTCCGCGAGCCGCGGATACTTGGCGCGCTCGCCCTCGCCGCGAAATGTCCGCCGCGCGCCGCCCACCGTTTCCATCAGCGAGACGCTGTCGAGAAGCTCGGCAACCGTTAGCACGGATCCCGGAACCACCAGCCGCGCGAGCCAGGCTGCGGGATCCGCGAGTGAGCCCAATCCGAGCTCCGATCCGGCGCGCAAGTAGGCGATTGCTTCGCGCACAAGCTCGAATTCCGCGCCAAGCGCAGCGGCGTCCTGTTGAGGCGTGAGCGCCTCGACCGCCCGCCGGCCAGGCGCACACGTAGTGAACCCCCCGGCAATATTCTTCAGGCGGTCGAATTCCAGCAGCTCTTCGGCAGTGTGCAACACGGAACCTCTTTGGTGATTGTAGCCCGGTTGCCGGTGGGAAAATCAGCGCGCGGCTATAAACGCCCGGCAAGGTATGCGGCGGCGTCCCGCGGCGACGCAGCCACGTGCACCAGTGGCGCGTCGCCCGCGCCGCGCTCGCGCGCGCGGCCGAATTCCACTTCGCCCACGAGATCGACGACCGGCCGCCAAAAATCTCCCAACGCGACGAGCGGCCTCCGTGCCATCGCGCCTTTGTTCAGCATCTCCCATGCGACCGCGAGTTCCACGAGCGTTCCGGTGCCGCCGGGGCAGGCGACGTAGCCATGACCGCGCGCGATCAGCTCGAACAGGCGTTCCTGCCACGTCTTGACGCGAATTTCTTCATCGATCCATTGATTCGCGTGCGAGCGAAAGAATCCCGCGGTGACCCCCAGCGTTCGCCCGCCGGCTTCTTTTGCGCCGCGCGACACCGCCTCCATCACTCCGGCGTAGCCGCCCGAGCAGACGCGAAAGCCTCGCGCCGCTAGTTCGCTTCCGAGCGCCCGCGCCACGACATATTGCGGATCGTCGACGGACAGGCGTCCGCTGCCGAAGACGGTGACGATTTTCTCGTCGCCGCTCATTTCGATTTTCGCGCGGGCCGCCCGCCACCGAGCGTTTCGACCATCGCGGTCGCGATCGCATCGATGGTCGCCGACGCGCCTGGCCCCTGCTGCCCGTCGTTGTTGCACAGGATCGAGAACGCCAAATACTCTCCGCGCAGCGTTGTGGCGTAGCCTGAGAGGGAGTGATCGTGCTCGATCGTTCCGGTCTTGGCCTGGATCAGGCCCGTGGCCGCGGTATTTTTCATGCGGTCCTCGAGGGTGCCGTCGACTCCCGACACCGGCAGCGTCGAAATGAAATCGTTTCCCCAGGGCTGCCGCGCGGCGTAGCGCAACAGCATCACCATCGCGCGCGGCGTCACCAGATCGTCACGCGCCAGCCCGGAGCCATCGGACAGTACGACGTCGCCTTCCGGAATTCCCGCCGCGTGCCGAAAATCCGCTTCGACTTTCAGCCCCGCGGCCGTGGAACCGAGCCCCAGCTTTTCGCGCGCCACCGTGCGCAGAAAAAGTTCTGCGTGCAGGTTGTTGCTTGATTTGTTTGTGAACCGAATGCTTTCGATCAGCGGCGGCGAAAGATGTTCCGCGAGCACCGTCCGAATCGCGGCTGCGCCCAGCTGCGCTGTTGCACCCGCAGGCGGAAACACTGGCTCGCCCGCGGGAGTGCTTTCCGGGGGCTGGGCGTGTTGCACGCGCACCTGACCCGTCACGCGCACGCCGCGCATTTCGAGCAGTGCCTTCAGCGTGCGCGCCGTAACCTCGGCCGGATCTGTCATCGCCAAATCGAGCCGAGCGGGCGCGTGTCCGGCCGGAATCGTGCCGCGTATCTGCAGGAAATCCGCGCCGGGCTGCCGAACGACTGCGAGATTCGAAGCTGCTCCGGGCGCGACCGTGGTGATGTCGTGACCGATGAAATCGGCCGCCGCGTCAGGGTCGGTTGTGATCGTAGCCGCATCGCTGGCGCTTGCGCCCGGTTCGACGAAGACGGCCACCGTGTTGTCATTGAATGTCAGTGCGGTAACGGGCGCGCCGAACGTGAAAAAAAGATCGCCGGTGCTCCATCCCGCGGGATACGGATCGTAGGGAAAGTAGCTGTCGTCCGCGACGATATCGCCATCCACCTCGCGCAGGCCTTTCGCCACGGCTGCATCGGCCATATCCGCGACTACCTTGTCGATCGCGCCTTCACGTTCGCCCGTGCCCGTATACGGGAATTTGCGATTGGAAAGATCGGGATCGCCGCGCCCCACCAGAAACAGATCGCCCGAAAGCCGCCCGTCGCTGCCGAGTGCTCCAGGCGATTCCAGTGTCGTGCGAAATCGATAGTCGGGGCCGAGCGTGGCAAGCGCGAGGGCCGTCACAAAAACTTTCGCGTTCGACGCGGGCGCGAAAAAATGATCCGCATTGAGCGCGTAGATGGTTTCGCCCGTGTCGCGATCCGCGACCACGATTCCCCACGCCGCCCTTTGCGCGTGCTCTTCATCGAGCGCCTTCTCGACGCGCGCGCGGAATTGCGCCACATTCGCTTGCGCCGCCGGGGAAGGCTGCTGCGCCATCTCGGTATTCGCGAAACACAGAAAAGCCGCCACAGAAGCCCCGCAAATACCGATACGAAAGGCATGCGCGAGGAATCTAATCAACAGATGCCGGCGTCCGCGCGAATGGCTGCCGTTGACGCGACGCATGTGTCTGAGGGGTGACAACGCACCGATTATATTGCATTCGCGGCCTTCGCGGGCACGCCTCGCGCTCCGCCGCCGATTCAGTTGCGCTGTCGAGTTGAAAGCCCCTATGATGGAGTTCGCAATCGTAAATTCATTGGAGGCGCTGATGAAGAAGATACTGTCCATTTTGCTCGCCGCCGTTCTCGTTTGCCTGCCGTTGTTCCTCGCGTCCGCGCCGGCCCGCGCGGACGATAAAGCCCACGATGAAGACAGGCTCGAGAATGCCGGCCAGGTCCTCAAGGAAATCATGAATATCCCCGACGACATTCCGCAGAGCCTGATCGACAAGGCCGATTGCGTTATCGTGATCCCGTCGGTGCTCAAGGCCGCATTCATCGTGGGCGGCAGCTACGGCCGCGGCGCGATGACTTGCCGCAGCGGCGAGACTTTTCAGGGACCCTGGGGCGCGCCGACGATGATCGCCCTCGAAGGAGGCAGCTTCGGATTCCAGCTCGGCGGCCAGGCCACCGATTTCGTGATCCTCGTCATGAACCAGGGCGGGGCGCGATCGATTTTGAATAGCAAAGTGAAGGTCGGCGGAGACGCCTCCGCTGCCGCCGGTCCCGTGGGCCGCGATGCCGAAGCCGACACCGACGTCACGATGCGGGCGGAGCTGCTCACTTACTCGCGGGCTCGCGGCTTGTTCGCGGGCATTTCGCTCGAAGGATCGACGCTGCGTCCCGACAACGACGCGAACGAGCGCATCTACGGGCGGAAGATCCCCGCAACGGACATCGTCCTTCACGGAGCGGTTCCTATTCCGCCTTCGGCGAAGGCGCTTATCGAAACGCTGAACCAGCACAGCCCGAAGAACCTTTCGAAATAACGCTCTCGCGCCGTCCGCTCCGGAAGAGACGACGCTCCGGAGCGGAGGGCGCCCGACAAATTCGCTACCCTTCCTGACACCCTGGCGTGGCCTCTTTCGGTTTGAGTTCTGTCGAAATATGACCTATAGTCATAATTGGTCGCAGGTCATCCAAGCGCATATGCCAACCGCAGTTTCCACCATCATGTCTCGAAATAAGGCGAAACGCAGCGCCGGCCGCCGCGAACGGCGTCGCGCCGAAATTCGCGAACGCTTGTTCCGCGCCGCCCTCCGCCTCTTTGGCGAGCGCGGCTATCTTGAAACGACGGTCGAAGACATCACCGAAGCCGCCGATGTGGGCAAGGGAACGTTCTTCAATTATTTCCCGACGAAGGAGCACGTACTCGCGACTTTCGGCGCCGAGCGCATCGCGGCGATCGAAAGCGCTCTCGAGGAAGCGAAGAGAGGGCCCGCCATGCCCGCCCTGAGGCGGATGGCGGTTGATCTGGCGGGGATGTGGTCGGAGAGTCCGGAGCTTCTTCGCGCCATCTATTCGGCGCACGCGTCGTGCCCGCCCGTGCGCGCGGAGCTTCACAAGCGCCTCGTGGTCGGGCGGCGGCTGATCGCCGCGATTTTTGCGCTGGCGCAGAAGCGCGGAGAAGTGCGCCGCGATCTTCGGCCTCTGGAACTCGCGCGCCTGATGCAGCTGATTCTTTTCGGCGCCACGCTCGCATGGGCCATGAATCCGGAAAGTTCTCTGCGCGTTACCGAGGGCCAGGTTTGGGATCTCGTCGCTCCGACCCTTCTTGCCGATGAGAAAAGCAGGATGCACAAGGGCCGGCGGAGCTCCAAGTGATGATGGCAAAGCGACTTTCGTCGAGATTTCAGCGGGGGGCTCTGAGTCCTACATGGTATCACCTTCATCCAAGCAACGAGCCGGAGGAGGATATTTCGTGACAGTTCGATTGGGATGTTCCTGGGCCATTCTTGCGTTTGCCGCGCTCCTGCTCGCGGTTGCGCCGGCGCGCGCGCAAACGGGCGGAAGCCCTCCCCCGGGCGCCTCTAGTCCAGGTCCAGTGCCCGCGCCCATGGCGACGCAGGGCGACTATTCCGGCAGCGTTCCTTCGGCGCCCGTGCAAGGTGTCCTGAAACTCTCTTTGCAGGAGGCGATGGACCGCGGGCTCCAGCAGAATCTCGGCCTGCTGCTTTCGGGGCAGGACGTTCGCACGGCGCGCGGCCAGCGCTGGCAGCAATTGAGCGCTCTACTGCCGAATCTGACGACCTCTTCCTACGTTGACGCTTCGCAGGTCGACCTGGCCGAGTTCGGCTTCAGTTTCAAGTTTCCCGCGGCCTCGGGGATCGTGATCCCGCCCGTCGTCGGGCCGTTTGCTTACTATGATTCGCGTGCCTACGTCACGCAGACGCTCCTCGATTTCAAGGCGATCAATAATACCCACTCCGCTTCTCAAAGTTTGAAATCGGCGCAGTACACCTACAAAGACGCGCGCGATCTCGTGATCCTGGCGGTGGGCAACACGTATTTGCAGGCGGTTGCGGACCAGGCCCGCGTCGAGACCGCCGATGCACAAGTGAAAACCGCGGAGGCCCTCTACGACCAGGCAGCCGACCAGGTGAAGGCGGGCACTTCTCCCAGCATCGACGCCCTGCGCGCGAATGTCGAACTCAAAACGCGCCAGCAGGATCTGATCCAGTCGAAAAACAATTTCGCGATTGCCAAGCTGACCGTGGCGCGCGTGATCGGTCTCGCGCCCGGGCAGCAATTCGAACTCACGGACGACTCGCTCTACCAGCCCTTCGCGGGACTTACGGTCGACGAAGCCTTGAAGCGCGCTTATGCGAATCGCTCCGATTTCCAGGCGGCCCTCGCGGACGTTCACTCGGCCGAATACGCCCAGAAGGCCGCGCACGACGGTTATTTGCCGACTCTTTCGTTTAGCGCGGACTACGGCCTGGCGGGCACTTACGATGGACTCAACACCCACGGCGTGATGGACGTTCGCGGCACGCTCAACATTCCGATTTTCCAGGGCGGCAGAGTTCATGGCGACGTTCTCGAAGCGGATGCCCGCCTCGAACAAAGCCGCGAGCGGCTCGATAATTTGCACGCCCAGATCGACGACGACGTGCGCACCGCGCTCTTCAACATCGAGTCCGCCGAAGAACAGGTCGCGGTCGCGCGCAGCAATATCGATCTGGCCGAGCAGACGCTCGCCCAATCGCGGGATCGCTTTGCCGCCGGCGTCACCGACACGGTTGAAGTCGTGCAGGCCGAAGAAGCAGTCGCCAGCGCGCACGAAAGCTATATCGCGAGCCTGTATGCGGACAATTACGCCAAGATCTCCCTGGCCCGCGCCCTCGGCCAGGGCGAGCAAGGCGTCAAGGAATATCTCAAAGGAAAATAGAGACCATGCCAGAAAGAACTGAAGTCGAAACTCCGACCAACCAGCCCGAGGAGGCTTCGTCCGCCGGCGAGATGCACCCGGAACCGCCGGGGCCCGAATATCGCCGGCGCAGTTTACTCGCAAATCCCCGCGCGCGAATTTTCCTCGTGATCGCGGCGATCGTGGTGATTGTCGGCGGAATCTTCGCCTGGCGCTATTTCTCGAGCTACGAATCGACCGATGACGCCGAGGTTGACGGCCACCTGATGCCGCTGAGCGCCCGGATTTCCGGGTACGTGTTGCACGTCAACGTCGACGACAACCAGGCCGTCCACAAGGGCGACGTCCTCGTGGAAATCGATCCGCGCGACTATCAAACCGCGCTCGATCAGGCGAAAGCCAATCTCGCCAGCGCCCAGGCCACCGCGCGTTCGCTCAATATCACCGTGCCCGTGACGAACGTCAGCACTACCAGCCAGATAAGTTCGTCTGAAGCCGATATCGACAACGCCCAGGCCGGAATCGTCGCGGCGCGCCAGCAGTATGATGCAGCTCAGGCTGACCTTATCCAGGCGCAGGCCAACGACGTGAAAGCCCAGAACGACCTCGTGCGCTACAAGCAGCTCGTCGATAAGCAGGAGATTTCGCGGCAACTGTACGATCAGGCGGTCGCAGCGGCCGCTTCAGGCGACGCCACCGTAGCGGCCGCCAAGGCCAATGTCTCGGCCGCCGCTCAGCAGATCACGCAGGCTCGCGCGCGTCTTGCGACGGCCGAGGCTAACTTGCGCTCGTCGCAAACCGGTCCTCAGCAGGTCGCCTCGACGAAGGCTCGCGCGCTTTCCGCCCAAGCGGATGTCGAAGAGAAACAGGCCGCGCTCGAACAAGCCGAGCTCAATCTGCAGTACACGAAGCTGATCGCGCCGGTGGACGGCGTCGTTTCGAAAAGCGTGGAAGTCGGCATGAACGTACAGCCCGGCCAGCAGCTGCTCACGATCGTGCCCCTCAACGACGTCTGGTTCACCGCGAACTTCAAGGAAACGCAGCTCAAATATATGCGCCCGGGACAGAAAGCTGAAATCAAGGTCGACGCGAATGGCCGCACCTATCAGGGCCATGTCGATAGCATCGCCAACTCGAGTGGCGCGCGCCTCAGCCTCTTGCCCCCGGAAAACGCCACCGGCAACTACGTCAAAGTAGTCCAGCGGATTCCGGTAAAAATCGTGCTCGATCCTGGCCAGAACTCCGACGACTATCTCCGGTTGGGCATGTCCGTCGAGCCGAAGGTCTTCGTGAAGAATTGAGTTTGCGCGAGACTCAAGTGCAGCGCCGCGGCCTTCGCCTTCGTTTCTAAACTTGCAGCGGCTGCATTCTTGCTTGCCTCGGTAGTTTGCTTCCCGTAGTCTGTCGGCCGGCGTTGCGGCGTGACTTCCGCGCCTAGCGAGGTACTGGATGAGCTGTCCGATCTGCGGGAAGCGCCCGCCGAAGCGATTTTGCCCCGCGAAGGGTGAAAAAATCTGCGCGGTCTGCTGCGGGCGCGAACGCGAGGTGACGATCGATTGCGTGCCGGATTGTCCGCATCTGATCGCCGCCCATCGCTACGAGTCCGAGCATCGCAAGCCGGCCTCCGCCGCTGACTTGCCATATCCCGATTTGAAGGTTCCCGTCGATTTCGTCTACGAGCACTGGAACCTGATTGCCGGTGTGGCGACCGCAATCCTCAACTTCCAGCTGCAAAACAGGGAGCTGGCCGATGGCTCCGCGCTTTCCGCGATTGAAGCGCTCGTGGAGACCTATCGCACGCTCGGCACCGGAATTTACTACGAGCATCCGCCGGATATGCCTTTGGCTCGCCTGCTTTACGGCGAGATCAATCAGTTCTTGCAAGAATTCCGCAAGGAAGAGGCAGCACACTCCGGAATCACCCGATTGAAAGACACCGAGGTCTCCCACCTGCTCGTCTTCCTGCTGCGTGTTGGCAAGCAGGAGACGAACGGCCGTCCTCGCTCGCGCGCCTTTCTCGATTTTCTGCGCGCCCGCTTCCCGCTCCCGGCCCAAGCCGCAAAAGAAACGTCCCGCATCATCATCCCCTAGCGCCGGCCTGCCCCTGAGTTGCGGTAACGAAGCGCGCCTTACCGGTTCATCGCACCACAACGCGCAAGACGTGAGCCATCATTCCGAAGCGCAATAGGTTCGGGGAATCTGCTGTTCCGATGCTGGGCCAAGCCCTGGCCACTTAGGTTGGCAGCTTGAAATACGGGTTCACGATTATCCCAACCACATTCCCGAACGGATCGTGCACGCTTCCCGCCATGATTCCGTCGCCCACATCCTGGACCGGCTCGTTTGCCGTGGCTCCCAAGTCGAGCAACCTCTGATACGCTGCGTGTGCATCCGTCACACCCCAATACGCGAGGCCGGAGGCAGCACGCTTCGACCCAGCCTCGGGTTCAGGGATCAGCCCGAGTTCGTACCCGCCCACGTTGAATCCCACGTAAAACGGCTGATCAAAGTACGGCTGCAATTCCAGCGCTTCGCTGTACCACTTTGTGGCCTTCGCGAGATCCTGCACCTGATACACGACGGTTCTTAGCCCGAGAAACATGCACAGCCTCCTTCGATTGCGGCGACGCATCCACTCTCGCGGCGGAAACGGGCGGCCGCCCCGCCAGAAATGCGCCCAGGCACAGCAGCGCGAAGAGCATGGTAATCCTCGAAACGGTCTTCAACTTCATTCCGCGCGGCGGCTTCGCCGGCGCTGCCGGAACAAGCACAGGCCGAAGTGCGCGTCCCACGCCTCTCTCAGCGTCCTCTGCGCGTCGCCGTCCTGGTCCCTTCGTGCGCCCGGTCTGGTGAATCTTGCTTTTCTCTGTGCCCTCTGTGGCAGTTCTCAGTGTCCTCTGTGTTTCATTCCCGGCTGCCTTCAAGCTCTCGCCATCCCGTTTAGCTGTGGTTCTGAGTTGTGCTCTACGCTGCGTGTTCACTTGGGGCATGCCAGCTCTCCATTCTTCCAGTCGATTTGCAGTTGCGGTGTTTTCCAAGCCCGCTCCGGTGACGTCATCGGTTTGAACGGCCGCGACGAGATTCCATGCTTCTGCCGCAAACCTTCCACGCGCGCTGCGATCTCCTTGCGATAGCTCTCCGGGGCATACCCGTACCCGCGATACCACTCGCGATACTGCGCAGCGAGCCTGGGGAATTTCGCTTCGACGAATCCCATGAACGTCTTCCACGAGGCCGGCATCAGGAACACGACACTCGCGGCGACCCACTGTGCGCCCGCGTCGCGCGCGGCCCTTATCAGCGCATCGAGATCGGCTTCGCGGTCCGTGATCCCCGGTAGAATCGGCATGATATTGACGCCCGCGTCGATCCCGGCCTCGCGCAACTTGCGCACCGCTTCGAGCCGCAGATCGGGACGCGGCGCGCGCGGCTCGATGAACCGCGCGAGGCGCGTGCGCAGCGTCGTTACCGTCATATGAATCGTGATCGACGACCGCTCGGAAATCCGCTTCAGCAGGTCGATATCGCGCACCACCTGATTCGATTTCGTGGTGATCGAGAGGCTCAGCCCGTCGCGCTCCGCCATCTTTTCGAGGATCGCGCGCGTCGCTCCGAACTCGCGCTCAGCGGGCTGGTAAGGATCGGTTGCCGTGCCGATGGCGATGTGCTCGCCCCAGATGGCCTCCGATGAGAGATCGCGCGCCGTGAGCGGCCCTGCGTCCTTCTTGACGTAAATCTTCGACTCGAAGGCTCCGCCATCGAGCTCCATGTATTCGTGCGTGTAGCGGGCGTAGCAATACTTGCAGCCGAATTCGCACCCGCGGTAGGGGTTCACGGTCCAGCGGAAGGGCACGCGTTCCGAATGGCACTCGTTCAGGATCGACTTGACGGGGAGGAGAAAGTACTCCGTTCCGCGTTTGGCTTCGGCGCGGAGGGAGGATGCGGCGAGGCGCGCAATGCCGACCAGTTCCGTCGGGCGCTTCTCACTCCGGGCAGGTACCGGAGGGGGCGCGGAAGCACCGTTCGGTGACTCACGAGTGCCGGGGCAAGCGGCTGTGGGGAAAAGGGTGAGACTGGCCTCTTTCGGGCGCCCGAGACGACGCCGAAGCGTCTTCGGAGCTGCTCGAAATATGGGATAAGTGGCCATCGGTCTCGCCGCACGAACCGCACTATATTCGCCTTTCATTCGCCATGTCAAGAGTTTTTTATTCGCTTTTATTTCGCCTGCACGGGCGAACAGGGCTGCTGCTGGAAACCCTGTCCCGTCCAACGAAGCGGAGCTTGCCCGCCGGCCGTTATACTGGCAGAGGAAACAAGGGGACCCAGCCGGTGGAACAAGTCGGGATTCTGCTCGTTGATGACGACATTACCAGTCAGCAAGCGCTGAAAAGCGTTCTCGATTCCGAGGGCTGGCGCGTTCGGATCGTGCCGAAGGCTTCCGACGCCCTTGCAGAGCTGGCGACGGGCATCTGGAATCTCGCTATCGTCAATGTGGCTCTGGCCGATCCTGGCGGACCTCTCTTCGCGATTCTGAGGGAACTCGCCCAGGCGCCTCTGGCGGAGCCCAACCCAACCATCACCGAGGACAGCCCCAACGAACCGCCCCCGCCCAGCAGGCGCATCCGGGTCCTATTTCTCGTGCCGCTGCTGATGGCCAAGGACGTCCAGCCAATCCTCGAACGCGAGGGCCTGCCTCACTCGCCCAAGCCTTACCACCTGCACGAATTTCTCGAGCGCGTCAGCGAACTGCTGCTGGAATCGGGCGCCATCACGGAACAGATCCGCGGCGTCGGCGGCTTTGCCGAGCGCAAGGTTCGCCGCCGCAGCCAGCAGCGCTTCGGCCGCGGCACCCGCGCCGGCGCCATGTTTGCTCCTCGCGACGACTACCACATGACCGAAGAGGAAATGAACGAGTGGGAGCGCGAGGAAGAAGCGCAGCGCAAGAAGCGCCAGAAGGACCAACCCCCCGGCTCGAGCTTTTAGCTCTTTCAGTGCACGGCTTCGCCTTCGAAATTCATCTTCAAAAGCTGCAAGAAAACTTGCCCCTGCCGTTCTCAGCATAGTGCGGC
>Ga0335074_10002278_pt1 | contig 26114 bp, 24 predicted proteins | sample Lox_Sample_23_FD_206715 | JGI IMG/M metagenome (GOLD analysis project Ga0335074, IMG submission 206715) | Soil microbial communities from Loxahatchee National Wildlife Refuge, Florida, United States - Lox_Sample_2.3 | ecosystem: Environmental > Terrestrial > Soil > Wetlands | place: USA...
TCCCGCGCAAGACCTTCTATCTCTTCCTCAAGGAATGCGAGTTCCGCTTCAACTACGGATCGCCTAAACAGCAGTTCGAACAACTCAAAAAATGGGCTAACCTCTAACCCTTATCTACGTCAGCCCCAACAAAAATATTGCGCTTTCGGCGAAGAGATTGGGGCCCCATGCATCCGCCTGCATCGGATGCGTGCGGCCCTCTTCGCTGAGCGCGAGCGCCCTTTCCGTGACGGCGCCCGCTTCGCGCGCCAGTCCCGCGAAGTCCGCAATCGTACAAAGGTGAATATTCGGCGTGTCGTACCAGGCGTAGTCGAGCGCGCGCGTGCGCGGCATCCGCCCGAGCGCCAGAAGCGACAGCCTGATGCGCCAGTGGCCGAAATTCGGGAACGACACGATCGCCCGCCGACCGATGCGCAGGAGATTGCGCAGCACCGTGCTCGGCGCACGCGTCGCCTGGATGGTCTGGCTCAGGATGACGATGTCGAAGACCTGCGACGGATATTCCGCAAGGTCGGTGTCGGCGTCGCCCTGAATGACGGAAAGACCGCGCGCGACGCAGGCGTTCACGTTCTGCTGCGACAATTCGATGCCGCGGCCGTCGACGTTCTTGGCCTGCGTCAGATATTCGAGCAGCGAGCCGTCGCCGCAGCCGACGTCGAGCACACTGGCGCCCTGCGGAATCATTTCGGCGATGGCCGCGAGATCGGGACGCAGCGCCCGCACCGACGGCTTCACGCGACGCCGCGGCTCGCCGCCGCCGAGTTGAGGAAGCCGCGCACGGTCGCGAACATTTCCGGCTCGTCGAGCAGGAAAGCATCGTGGCCGCGATCGGTCTCGATTTCTACGAAGCTCACATTCGCGGCCACCGCGTTGAGCGCATGCGCGATGCGCTTGTTCTCGGCCGTCGGGAAGAGCCAGTCGCTCGTAAAGGAGATGATGCAGAAGCGCGTCTTGGTGCCACGGAAGGCTTCCGCCAGCGAGCCGCCGTGATCGGCGGCGAGGTCGAAATAGTCCATTGCGCGCGTGATGTAGAGATAGGAATTGGCGTCGAAGCGATCGACGAAGGTCATGCCCTGGTGATGCAGGTAGCTCTCGATCTGGAAGTCCGGGCCGAAGCCGAACGAGATCGCTTCGCGGTTCTGCAAGGCGCGGCCGAATTTCCGCTGGAGCGCCGCTTCCGAGAGATAGGTGATGTGCGCCGCCATGCGCGCGACGGCGAGGCCTTTTGCCGGACGCGTGCCCGCGAGCTGATAGGCGCCGCCCTGCCAGTCGGGGTCCGCCATGATGGCCTGCCGGCCGACTTCGTGGAACGCGATGTTCTGCGCAGAATGCCGCGCCGCGGTCGCGATGGGAATGGCGGAGACGACGCGCTCGGGATAGCTCGATGTCCACTCGAGCACCTGCATGCCGCCCATCGAGCCGCCGACGACGCAAAGGATCTCCGGAATGCCCAGCGCATCGAGCAGCATCGCCTGCGCGCGCACCATGTCGTCGACGGTGACGAGCGGGAAATCGAGACCGAAGGGCTCGCCCGTGGCGGGATTGATTTCGGCCGGTCCCGTCGAGCCCATGCAGCCGCCGATGACGTTCGGACAGATGACGAAGAAGCGGTTGGTGTCGATGGCCTTGCCGGGACCGATCAGCACGTCCCACCAGCCGGGCTTGCCCGTCAGCGGATGGCGGCTGGCGGCGAACTGGTCGCCTGACAGCGCGTGGCAGACGAGGATGACGTTCGACTTCTGCGCGTTCAGCGTGCCGTAGGTCATGTAGGCTACGGTAAACGGCTCCAGCGTGCGGCCGGAATCGAGGCGCAGCGGCTGGGCAAACGTCATCGCCTGGCCGGGATCGATGCCGGGCTCGGTGATCGGACGCAAAAAGCGGGGATTCGCCGTTTCTGCCAATGCTCCCTCCGACGGGCGTTCAGAGAACGCCGGGCGGGCTTGCTAAAACCCGGCGCCCCCCATGTCAAATTGCCCGTCAAATCGTCCTTCTATTTTGACTCCACGGCAACGACCCGATACGCCGTTTTCCGGAAGCCAGCCGGATAGACCGCTCATGATCCCGACGCCCAAACCCGGCGTCCTTGATATTGCCGCCTATGTGGGCGGACGCGCGCCCGCGGGCGGCGAGGACGACTCCCACAAGCTGTCGTCGAACGAGTCTGCGCTCGGCCCCAGCCCCGAAGCGATTGCGGCCTTCGAGCGCACACGCTCCTCGCTTCATCTTTATCCCGACGGCGGCGCGACGCTCCTGCGCGAGGCTCTCGGCGACGTCCACGGCCTCAATCCCGATCGGATCGTTTGCGGCAACGGTTCAGGCGAGATTCTGACGCTCCTGGCCGATGCTTATTTGCGTCCGGGCGACGAGGTGCTGTTCAGCGCGCACGCCTTCCTTCTCTATCGCATCGCGACACTCGCCAACAGCGCCGTGCCGGTCGTCGTCCCCGAGAAGAATTTGCGCGTCGATGTCGGCGCGATGTTGAAGGCCGTCGGTCCGCGCACGCGCATCGTCTATCTCGCAAATCCCAACAATCCGACGGGCAGCTACCTTACAAGCGAAGAGGTGCGCCGTTTTCATGCAGGACTGCCGCCTTCGACGTTATTCGTGATCGACGCGGCATATGCGGAGTTTGTCCGGCGCAACGATTACGATGCGGGCATCGAGATGGTGTCGCAATTCGACAACGTCGTGATGACGCGGACGTTTGCGAAAGCTTACGGCCTTGCCGGCCTGCGCGTGGGTTGGGCGTTTTGCCCCGCGCACGTTGTCGACGTGCTCGATCGCATCCGCGGGCCGTTCAACGTGTCGTTGCCGGCGCAAGCGGCCGCCGTTGCGGCATTGCGCGACAAACGGCACGTCGAAGTCGTCGTCGACCATAACGAGAAGTGGAAAGCCTGGCTTACCGAGCACATCCGTAAGACGGGACTGCGTGTCGATGACAGCGTCGCCAATTTCATCCTCATTCATTTTCCAGAGACGGGGCCGCATGATGCGAAAGCGGCCGATACGTTCCTCCATTCACGAGGAATCGCGCTCCGAGCACTCGGCAACTACAATCTGCCGCATTGTCTCAGGATGACGATCGGGAGCGAAGACGCCAACCGCCGCGTGGTGCAGGCGCTGCAGGACTTCATGGCAGGGCATCGATGACGATCGATTCCAGGCCTGTCTTCAGCAAGGTGGCTCTGATCGGCATCGGTCTGATCGGTTCGTCCATGGCGCACGCGATCAAGCGCGGCGGGCTGGCGGCGCATGTGGCGGGCTACGCGAACGATCCCGGAACGCTCGAGAAAGCGCGCGCTATCGGATTTGCGGACTCCCTCCACGACACGCTTCAGCTGGCCGTGCGCGACGCCGATCTCGTCGTGCTGGCGACGCCGGTCGGTGCTTTCGGGGCGCTCGCGAAAGAGATGGCACCAGACTTGAAGCGCGGTGCGATCCTGAGCGATGTGGGTTCGGTGAAGACGGCGGTCGTGCGCGACGTCGGCCCCTTCGTGCCCGATCATGTGCATCTGATCCCCGCACATCCCATCGCCGGCACGGAGCAATCCGGTCCCGAAGCGGGCTTCGCGGAACTGTTCGACGGCCGCTGGTGCATTCTGACGCCGCCGCCGGGCGTCGACGCGCATGCGCTCGACACCCTCAAGACGTTCTGGCAGCGCATGGGCAGCCAGGTCGAGATCATGGACCCCAAGCACCACGATCTCGTGCTCGCCATCACCAGCCACGTGCCGCATCTGATCGCCTACAACATCGTCGGCACCGCGGCCGATCTCGAGACCGTCACCGAAAGCGAAGTGATCAAATATTCGGCCGGCGGCTTCCGCGACTTCACGCGCATCGCGGCGTCCGATCCCACCATGTGGCGCGACGTCTTCCTGAACAATCGCGAAGCCGTGCTCGAGATGCTGACGCGCTTCAACGAGGATTTGAATCTCTTGCAACGCGCCATCCGCTGGGGCGACGGCGACATGCTGTTCAACCTCTTCACGCGCACCCGCGCCATCCGCCGCTCGATCATCGACGCGGGCCAGGACAGCGCCGAACCCAATTTCGGCCGCGCCAAGAAGAAGCCCTGATCGGACTAATAAAGGGCGTGCAGGAAGCCGACCGGTTCGAAACCCACATTTTCGCCGGCGGCTTTTCCCGGGCCCACGAACAGAAGCCCGTCCTTGAACACGACGGTCAATGGCAAGGTGCCATTCTTGTCCGCGGGTTCGCGACGGGCGAGATCGGCCAGGACGGTCAGCACGGCGCGGTGCGCGCGGGGATGTTCGCTCACGCTTGCGGCTTCTTTCTCCAGCGCGTCGCAATCGGCGAGCGAAAACGAGAGCGAACCCGCGAAACGGTGGGCGTCGTCGAGCGTGAGCGCGCCCGAACTCGTCGCCTCGCATTTGCCCCAGAAGACGGCCGCTTCGTCGACCCTGAAACCGCCGCCGCCCGCGCGCCAGCCGTCGAGCGCCTGGCGCCAGTCGGCCTGGCCTGCGAGCACTTTCGCGAAAGGACCGGCGGGCGCGAGGCGTCCCTCGATGCGCGCGCGCGACAGGCCATCGGGAAATCCCGCCGCCGCATCGCCCGCGAAACGGACCGCCTGCAGGTCGGCCACGAGATCGAGCGCGTCGAAGGCAGGATCGCGGCGGATGTGGAACTGCGCGCGGCCTGCCGCGAATTTGTCGGCCGAGAGCGAGATGATGTCGAGATCGAAGCGCGCGAGCTTGCCGTCGTCGATGATGGCGCTGGCGCGAAGCGCACCGGGCGTGAAGCGGAAATTGCGCGCCTTGCCGTCTTCGTCGGTCCACGAGATTTCCTGCGGCCCCGCCGCTTCCATCACGACCTTGTCGGAGTCGTAAGTCAGGCGGTGCGAGGCGAAAGCGTTCGCGTGCCAGACGATCGGGCCCCTGGTGCTGTCGACGGTGATCGTGAAGTCGCTGAACACCGCGTCGAGCCGGAACGGAAAGCCCGCGATGCGCTTCGAGGCGAACTGCATGTGAACGCCGGATGCGATCTCGCGGCCGTTTTCGGCATCGAGACGCTGCGACAGCGCGTCGGCGGCATGCCACCAATAGATCATCACCGCCGCAGCCAACGCCACGAACAGGGAAAACGGGCCGTAGAGAAAGAAGCGGTGCGAGAAGGACATAAGTTCGTTTACCACTTTCAACGGTCGTGGCCCGCGAATGAAGGCCGCCCAGATGACGTTTTCGAGGACTGAACAGAATTCGTCGCCGATTCCTAGCCCAACATTCGCGGGCGTGCACATTTCATCTGGGTGGCCCGGGTGTGCCTACCCGCAGCGCGAAAAGCCGCAGGAGAGGCAGGTATCGCAGCCTTCGAGCGGGACGAGGCTGGGGCTCGAGCAGCGGGGGCAGGTGCGGCCGACGGCCGTCTGGCCCGCGACGGCGCGGAGCTTTTCAGGCAGCGGCAGCGTCTCGCGCGGACTCATGAAGGCGATGGCGATCAGATGCCGCTCGATCACGTCGCCGATGGCGGCCAGGAGCGAGGGCACGTAATGGCCCGCCATCCATTGCCCGCCGCGCGGATCGAACACGGCCTTGAGCTCGTCGACCACGAACGAGACATCGCCGCCGCGGCGGAACACGGCCGAGATCATGCGCGTCAGCGCCAGCGTCCAGGCATAGGCTTCCATGTTCTTCGAGTTGATGAAGATCTCGAAGGGGCGCCTGCGTCCGTCTTTCTCGATGTCGTTGATGGTGATGTAGAAGGCGTGGTCGGAATCCGGCCATTTCACTTTGTAAGTGTGGCCCAGAAGCGATTCCGGACGGTCGAGCGGCTGGGTCATATAAACGACGCCGCCATCGCGCGCGAAAGGCAGCACCGGCTCTTCGCTGTCGGCTTCCGGTTTCACGACCGGATCGGCGATCGCTTCGAGCACCGAACCCGTCACCGCATTGGGACGATACGTCGTGCAGCCCTTGCAGCCGGCTTCGTAGGCCTGGCGATAGACGCCTTCGAAATCGGCGAAGGAAATATCCGCCGGCACGTTGATCGTCTTCGAGATCGAGCTGTCGATATGGCGCTGGCAGGCCGCCTGCACCGCGATATGGTCGTGCGGCGACAGCGTCTGTGCATTGACGAAATAGTCGGGCAGCTCCGCTTCCTCGCCGAAAATCTCGCGGAACTTGCGGTAGGCGTAGTCCGTGACGAGCTGTTCCTCCCGTGAACCGTCGGCCTTGAGCACCTTGCGCCCATACGAATAGGCGAAGACAGGCTCGACGCCGCTCGACACATTGTCCGCGAACAGCGAGATGGTGCCGGTCGGCGCAATGGAGGTGACGAGCGCGTTACGGATGCCGTGTGCGGCGATTTTTTCGCGCAATGCTTCCGGCAATTTCGCGATGTTGGGCCGCGCCAGAAACGCGTCGCAATCGAAGAGCGGGAAGGCGCCTTTTTCCTCTGCGAGATCGGCCGAAGCTTCGTAGGCTGCTTCCGAAACGATGCCGAGCCAGCGGTCGATCAGCTCCAGGCTTTCCTGCGATCCGTAGCGCGCGCGGCAGAAAATGAGCGCGTCGGCCAGGCCCGTCACGCCGAGCCCGATACGCCGCTTGGCGAAGGCTTCGGCGCGCTGGTCGGACAGCGGAAAGCGCGAGATGTCGATCACGTTGTCGAGGAAGCGCACGGCCACGCGCACCAGCCGCGCCAGCTCCGTCTCGTCGAAATGCCAGTCGTCCGTAAACGGAGCGTCCACAAGCTTGGCGAGATTGATGGAGCCGAGCAAACAGGCACCGTAGGGAGGCAACGGTTGCTCGCCGCACGGATTGGTCGCGCGGATGGTCTCCGCGTAGGCGAGGTTGTTCTCCTCGTTGATGCGATCGATGAAGATGATGCCGGGTTCGGCGTAGTCGTAGGTCGCGCGCATGATGCGATCCCACAATTCGCGCGCCTGCACCGTCTTGAAGATGCGGCCCTCGAATTTCAGATCCCACGGCGCGTCGTTGCGCACGGCAGTCATGAACGCGTCGGTCGCGAGCACGGAAAGATTGAACATGGCGAGGCGCCCGGGCGTGCGCTTGGCGTCCACGAACTCCTCGATGTCGGGATGATCGCAGGCGAGCGTCGCCATCATCGCGCCGCGCCGCGAACCCGCGGACATGATGGTGCGACACATCGCGTCCCACACGTCCATGAAGGAGACGGGCCCGGAGGCGTCCGCGCCCACGCCTTTGACCGGCGCGCCTTTGGGCCTGAGCGTCGAGAAGTCGTAACCGATGCCGCCGCCCTGCTGCATGGTGAGCGCGGCTTCGCGTAAGTGGGCGAAGATGCCGCCCATGTCGTCCGGGATGGTGCCCATGACGAAGCAGTTGAAGAGGGTGACGCTGCGGTCCGTGCCGGCGCCGGCCAGGATGCGGCCCGCCGGGAGGAAGCGGTAGCCGGCGAGGGCTTCCGCGAACGCCAGCGCCCATTCGCGGCGCTTCTCGGGGGCTTCGGCTTCGGCCGCCGCCAGCGCCACACGCGCCCAGCTGTCGGCCACGTCGCGGTCCACGGGCGTGCCGTCGGCCGACTTCAGCCGGTATTTCATGTCCCATATCTGACGGGCGATGTCGCTCATGGACGGCCGAATGTTCTCTCTACGTTCTTATAACACAAGATCGGTGAAGGGCAGCTTCACATAAGCCGAAAATGACGGCCGGCAAGCATCAATTTCCAGGGATTCCCGGCTGTCACGGCCCCGTCGCCGGGAACTGCTTAACTCCCGGCAAGTTGCAGGACGGTGCCTTTTCGCTTGTCTTTGACGGCGGCCGGGCACTTGCGCAATTCTGCAACCGACAGCGGGAATTCAGGGGATGAACATGGCCGGATCTCACGAAGATGAAGCGGTAAAAGTCGAACGCGATCAATCGCCCACCTGGATGATCCGGCTGGGCATGGCCCTGATCGGCATCGCACTCATCATCGGCGCGGCCATCGCCTCGCAGATGCACCTGATGGTGACGGGCATCTACGGGCAGCTTCTGCCCTGGGTGATCATGCTGGGCGTGCTGCTGGGCGCGGGCGCCGTCATCGAGTCGATCAAGACGAGCGTCTGGATCACGCTGATCGCGGGCATTTCGGTCGTCGCCGGCGCCTATTTCGTCACCGGCCGCTATGTGGTCAATCTCGACGCCTCCGCGCATGCCGTCTTCGTGGTCGACAGGTTCAGCGGCGAAACGCATTATTGCGACCAGGATTCCTGCAAGACCCTCTCCGAAGGCGTGACGCTCAAGAAGGTCGTGAAGCGCATTGAAGCCGTTCATCACTGAGATCACGGGAGGCCGCGATTAGCGCGCGGCCTTCTTCCCTGCGCGTGCGCCCGATCGAAGCGCGCGACCGCGCCGGCTGGGAGCCTTTGTGGAAAGGCTATCAGGTCTTCTACAAGGCGGACATTCCCGCCGCCGTCACCGACAAGACCTTCGCGCGCTTCCTCGATCCGGCGGAGCCCGTGCACGCGTTCGTCGCCGAAAACGGCGGCCGGATCATCGGCATCGTGCATTACATCTTCCACCGTTCCACCTGGACGGACGGGCCTTACTGCTATCTGCAGGATCTCTTCACCGTCGAAGAGGCGCGGGGATTAGGCGTCGGGCGCGCGCTGATCGAAGCCGTCTATGCGAAGGCCCGCGAAGAAGGCGCCACCCGCGTCTACTGGCTGACGCACGAAACGAACACGGTGGCGATGCAACTCTACGACAAGATCGCGGACAAGTCGGGCTTCGTGCAGTATCGGAAGATCCTGTAAGCGCGGGTGACAGCTACGCATTGGGCGATGGGACCGGGTTCATTTCGCCGAGAAGTGTCGGAATGAGTTCCGATACGGTCGGGTGAATGGGCATCGCGCGGCGCAGCGCCGTGTATGGCATCCGGGCGTTCATCGCATCGAGGATTCCGTGGATCGCCTCGTCACCGCCGGGTCCGAGAATGGCGGCGCCCAGGATCTGGCGCGTCTCGGCATCGGCAATCGCCATCATGAATCCCTGCGTCTCGCCTTTTTCGATCGCGCGGCCGACGCGGGTCATGGGACGGCGACCGACAAGGAGCGGACGTTTGGTGGCGCGCGCCTGCGCCTCGGTCAGGCCGACCCGGCCGAGCGGCGGATCGATGTAGAGTGCATAGCCCAGGATGCGATCGCTGACGCGCCGCTGTTCGCCGTCCAGGAGGTTCGCAGCGACAATCTCGAAGTCGTTGTAAGCCGTGTGGGTGAAAGCGCCGCGACCGTTGCAGTCGCCGAGCGCCCAGATGCCGGGCGTGCTGGTGCGCAGTCCGTCATCGACGACGATGTAGCCGTGCGCATCGGTCTTCACGCCGGCCTTGTCGAGTCCCAGATCGTCGGTGTTCGGCCGCCGCCCGACCGCGAGCAGCACATGGGAGCCCACGACCACCGGCGGACCGGACGTGCACGCGAGCCCGACTTCGATTTCGACGCCGCGCGGCTCGAATCGGATGCATTTCGCATTGAGGCGCACGACGACACCCTCGGCTTCGAGAATGTCTTTGACCGCAGCCGATACGTCCTCGTCCTCGCGCGCAATCAGCCGCGGCGCCATCTCCACAACGGTCACCTGAGCGCCGAAGCGGCGATACATCTGCGCGAACTCGAGGCCGACATAGCTGCCGCCGATCACGACCAGATGCCGGGGCAGCACGTCCAGCTCGAGAATCGAACTGTTGGTCAGCGTGGCAACGCGATCGATGCCGGGCATGTCGGGAACGCGCGCGCGGCCGCCCACATTGATGAAGATCTGCTTCGCGGTGAGCCGGTCGGCGCCCACTTCCAGCTCGGTCGGTGAAAGAAAGCGCGCGTGACCGCGGTAGACCGTGCAACGCTCCATGCCCTCGAGCCAGGACTCGACGCCTTTCCGGTCTCGCGTCGAGATCGCGTCCTTGCGTGCCTTCACCGCCTTCATGTCGACCGTGACCTCGCCGCCGGTGCTGAAGCCATAGTCCTTGGCGCGGCGCGCCAGCTGTGCCGCATAGGCGCTGGCAATGAGCGTCTTGGTGGGAACGCAACCGGTGTTGACGCAGGTGCCGCCGAAGAGCTTGCGCTCGACAAAGCCGACCGACATGCCGGCCGCGGTGAGTCGCCCGGCCAAGGGTGGTCCTGCCTGGCCGGCGCCGATGATGAGAGCGTCATAGGTGTTTGTCATGCGAGAACTCCGTGGGGCCTGCGCGGGGCAGCGACGGACACCGCAGACATCTGATCTTGTCGGAGATCGATATCAACATCGCCCTGACGCTTTGAGCGAAGGAATTCGCCGCTGGTACTGGTGTTTTCGACCGCGAACGTCGCAATGCGGTTCACAGCGTTTACCGAGCGGCAGCCGCGCTCTTGCGTCAAGTCCGCACAGGACGTGTTTTGAGGAGGAATGCTAACCTGAAGATGAGCGCTGCCGTTCCTGCCTGATCCTTTCTGCGCGGACACTGCCGAGGTGTCATCATGATTGAATCTCCCGATTTTCGGAGTGCGCGATTGCCGCTCAGCCACGGAGCGGGCCATATGCCCGCACTCGGGTTCGGCACCCTCATTCCCGACGCCGCCGCGACGATCCGTGCGACCGGAGACGCGCTGAAAGCCGGATTCCGGCATTTCGATTGTGCGGAGCGATACCGGAACGAGCGGGAGGTGGGCCAAGCGCTGCAGGCGGGACTTGCCGCAGGGGGAATTGCGCGCGAAGACATCTTCGTTACGACGAAGTTGTGGAATACGAACCACCGGCCCGAACGCGTCGAACCGGCGTTCGAGGCGAGTTTGGACAGATTAGGGCTCGACTATCTGGATCTCTATCTCATTCACACGCCATTCGCGTTTCAACCGGGAGACGACCAGGACCCGCGGGATCAGAACGGCACTGTTCTCTACGACCGCGGCGTGACGTTGCTCGATACGTGGAAAGCGATGGAGAGTCTCGTGGACCACGGCAGATGCCGGGCCATCGGGCTGTCCGACATCGGCTTGGATGGACTGTCGCCCATCTGCGAAGCTGCGCGCATCAAGCCGGCGGTCGTCCAGGTCGAGGCACATCCGTATCTGCCGGAAACGGAGGTTCTGGCGTTCTGCCAGGCGAACGGCGTCGTGTTCCTGGCCTTTGCGCCTTTGGGTCACGGAATAAGGCCGGGGCCGCTCGAAGATCCGGTCATTCTGGGCATTGCCGAACGCGTTGGAAAGACGCCGGCGCAGGTGCTGCTGGCCTGGGCGGTGCAGCGCGGCACGGCTTTGCTCACCACGCCAAGGACGGCGGCGCGCGCGCGGGAGAATTTCGACGTCTCCGCCCTTCCGGATGACGCGTTCGACGCAATCAATCGCATTCAGACCAGACGGAGGCTCAATGACGTGGTGAAGACCGGCAGCCCGGGTTTCATTCCGCAAGGACGATGATCACGTGTTCAACGCGCGCAGGATCAGCGCATCAAGACTGTAGGGTCCGGCGCCGGCCGAGACGACGATGATCAACATGAAAGCGTAGAGCGTCTCCGGCAAATAGAGCCAATCGTCGATGCGATCCGCTTCATCGATCGGCTTGTAGAGCCTGATGCGCGCCCGCCCGGACGTGGCAATGGCAACAAGGATGATGAAAAGCAGGCCAAGTGCTGCGAGCGGCGCCAGGAGTCCGACGAGGACCGCACCGCCGGCGGCGAACTCGACCGACGGTACGAACCATTGATTGAAGCCCAGTATGTGAACGCCGAGGCCCTTGAGCTCATCGACAAATAGACGGTGGCGCTCTGCGTTGAACAGCTTGTGATAGCCCGACAGCATGAAGAATGCCCCGATCGCGATCCGGTTCAGGGTCATCGCGAGGTCGGTCCATCCGACACCAGTGAACAGCAAATGCCTCATGGCCCGATGCCGCACAATACATCGATCGAATATTTTCCGGCACCGGTGACGCACAGCAGCAAGAAGCCTCCCATGATGCTGAGATTTTTGTAAAAGGCTTCCAGGCTGTCGAGCCGGCCCGCGCCTTTCACCGTCCAATAGCGATGCTCAACGAGCGAAGTTCCCAGCGTATAGAAAACCAGAAGCGCGGCCGAAGGACGCGTGAACGCACCAATAGCGATCGCGAACGCAACCGGGAGCTCCATGAAGATCGCCACGGCGGCGGCCAGCATCGGCATCGGGAGGCCGTCCTGCACCATCTGGCTTACCGTGCCGGAATAGTCTCTCAGCTTTCTCCAGCCGAAGATCAGAAACAGTGCCGCGAGAAAAAGACGCGCCGCGAGAATGACCGCATCGTTGACATCGTTCATCATAACGCTACCGCCGATCTTGTCGTTGCGAGCGTCAGCCGGCGGATGATTTAAATCGGCGGCCGGCGCATGATACGACCGCCATCAGCGGCGACGATTGTCAAGGAGATCGACATGGCGGACGACGGTATCAGAACGGCTCTGGATCGCCACTGGGCAGCCTCCGACGCCAACGACTTCGAGACCGAGCACCAGATTTACCGCGACGACGCGGTGCTCGAATATCCGCAATCGGGCGAGCGCATTCGCGGGCGGCGGAATATTCAATCGTCGCGCGCCGCGCAGCCGAACCGGAAACGTTTCACCGTGCAGCGGATCATCGGCGCGGGTGATCTCTGGGTCAGTGAATTTATCCTGACCTATGACGGGCGGCCGTCTTACACCGTGAGCATCATGGAGTTCTGCGATGGGAAGGTGGCCCGCGAGACCCAGTATTTCGGCGATCCGTTCGAGCCGGGACCTTCCCGCGCGCAATGGGTCGAGCGGATGACGTGACATGCGGTTTAGGCCAGACGCGGAAAGAAAGCGTGAAGTGGTTGCGGGCGCGATTCCGCTCTACGGCAACGGAGCTGCGAGATATACTAAAGCGACCAGCGATCGCCCAACTGCACGAGATTTCAGCTCGGGAGGAGAGCAATCTCAAAGCGCTGGTCGTACCTGCATTGGCGGCCTAGCTGTCGCAGCATAAAATTTTCCCGCACCCTCCATCCGAGATGCTTTCCGGCGCGAACTCGCTTTAAATGGCCGCTCCATCCGATTCGGTCGCTTTTCGCATGTCTTCTGCCGCCCAAGTCCTGCCTTCGAAGCTCGACATCCTGCGCGATGTGTTCGGCTTCGGCGCGTTCCGCCCGGGGCAGGAGCAGGCGATGGATGCGGTGCTGGCGGGACGCAATGTCCTCTCGGTCATGCCGACGGGTTCGGGCAAATCGCTCTGCTTCCAGGTGCCGGCGCTGATGCTGGGCGGTCTGACGATCGTCGTCTCGCCGCTGGTCGCGCTCATGCAGGATCAGGTGGCCGCACTGAAACTGGCAGGTGTTGCCGCCGACACCATCAATTCTTCGCGCGACCGTGACGACAACGTGGCCGCCTGGCGGCGCGCCGCAAGCGGCCAGACACGGCTTCTCTATCTTTCGCCCGAACGGCTGATGACGGCGCCCATGCTGGCGGCGTTGGCCAAACTGCCGGTGCGGCTGATCGCGGTCGACGAAGCCCATTGCATCTCGCAATGGGGACCGGCATTCCGGCCCGACTACGAAGCTTTGTCGCGTCTGCGCGAAGCCTTCCCGCGCGTGCCCATCATGGCGCTGACGGCCACGGCCGACGAAAGCACGCGCGCCGACATCGCCGCGCAATTGTTTGCGGGCCGGGTCGAGCCGATCGTGCTGGGTTTCGACCGCCCCAACATCAAGCTCACCGTCGCGCCGAAGCAGGGCTGGAAGCAGCAGCTTCTGTCGTTCGTGAAAGCGCGGCCGGGCAAGAGCGGTATCGTCTATTGCCTGTCGCGCAAGCGCACGGAGGAAGCCGCAAGCCTGCTCGCCGATGAAGGCATCAAGGCGCTCGCCTATCACGCCGGCATGACGAAAGAGATACGCGAGGCGAACCAGAACGCCTTCATGACCGAGCCCTATATGGTGATGGTCGCAACCATCGCCTTCGGCATGGGCATCGACAAAGGCGATGTGCGCTTCGTGTTTCATGCCGATCTGCCGGCGAGCGTCGAGAGCTATTATCAGGAGATCGGTCGTGCGGGCCGCGACGGCGAGCCCGCGGAAGCGCATATGCTCTACGGCCTTGAAGACATCCGCGTGCGCCGGCAATTCATCGACCGGGAAGATTCGAACGACGAGCGCAAGCGGCGCGAACATCAGAGGCTTGGCGCGCTCGTCAACTATTGCGAGGCCGCCACGTGCCGGCGCCGCATCCTGCTCGGCTATTTCGGCGAGAGCGCGGAACCCTGCGGCCATTGCGATCTGTGCCTGAACCCGCCCGACCTTTCCGACGGCACCGAGCATGCGCGCCGCGTCCTCGATGTCGTGCAGCGGACGGGCGAGCGCTATGGCGCCGGCCACATCGTCGACGTGCTGTGCGGCGTGGAAACGGAAAAGACAACCACGACGGGCCATAGCCGCCTGCGCATCTTCGGCTCAGGCGTCGTACTCAAGAAGACGGAATGGCGCTCGCTGATCCGCCAGCTCGTGGCGGGCGGATTCCTTCATCACGACGTCGCGGGCTTCGGGGGCTTGAGCCTGTCGGACCAAGGCCGTGCGCTGCTGCGGGGGCAGGGCCAGTTCCAGTATCGCGCCGAACGGCCGCGCGAAACGCGCCGCGAGCGTGCTGCGGCCTCATCCGCGCCGCTCAGCGATGCGCAGGGCGCCCTGCTGGCGACGCTCAAGAAGCTCCGCCTCGGCCTCGCGGCCGAACGGCATCTGCCGGCCTATCTCATCTTCTCCGACAAGACGCTGGCCGAAATGGCCCGCGCGGCGCCGCGAAATTTAAGCGAATTCGCGATGATCAGCGGCGTCGGCTCTTCGAAGCTGCGCGATTTCGGGCAGATCTTCATCGACGCCATTGCCAGGCACCACGACCAAGATTCTTAGCGCAGTGGACCCAGTGGTTGCGCAATGGACGCGGCAGCACCATGCCCATGCCGCCGGTAAGGGCACGAACCGCCACGTCCACTGCGCAACCATCGCGGCCTCTGCGCTGAAATTCCCGCGCGCGATTTCGGGCAATTTTTTCTCGACGCGATCGCCGGCCACAAAGTGCAGCGGATGAGACAGTCCGCTTCGGGCAATGTCGCCGATGTGCCTAAGTTCGCATGTTTGCACGCGAACACGCGCGACCGTTTTACCGCGCAATAACTACGCCCCGCGGACACGCGGACATTTCTAACGCCGCGCCGCGCGTATTATCCGGTTGTAAACTGCGAACCGTCATCTTCCCCGCACTTCGCCATTTGGGGCGGTCAATTCTTGGGGAGACCAGTACGGTGAGAACCATCATCACATCTGCAGTAGCGGTGCTTGTCCTCGGTACGGCGTCCGCGCAGGCGCACAGCATCATGGAAAAGGAAGTCGTCGTCTATTACGACGATCTCAACGTCGCGACGCCGGACGGCGCGCAGGCCCTGTACGCGCGCGTGCAGATCGCTGCGGCGGAAGTCTGCGGCTATCAGCCGGTGAACAGCAACATCTCCGCCATGCAGGCGTTCAAGGCGTGCAGCGAGGCCGCTGAGGCGCGCGCCTTCAAGACGCTGCCGTTCGATCTCTCGGGGCGCATGAACGGCAAGACCGAAACCGTCGCGTCGCGCTAAATCTCGCGCCAATACAATCGCCACGGAGATGCCCCCGCGTCTCCGTGGCGATGTCTTTTGTTAAAAGTGCCTTCGTCTGCGATCGTCAACCTCGGTCGCCACCGCCGATACCTTCCAGGATGGCGAGAAGATTTTCGGGAAAGATCGTTTCCGACGACGCCGACAGCGCTTCGCGCGTCCACCATCGATGGTCGGTCATGATTTCAATCTCGTCAGGCGTCCAGCCTTCACGCGACAATGCCTTGTCCAGCACGCGGACGAGGAAGAACCGTTCGTCGGCTTCCACGTGTTCGCCATCCGCCAACTGGAGGACGAACGTGCGACGTGCGATCTCGTGGCCGACGGTATCGACGCGGATGCCGGTCTCTTCGTGAAGCTCGCGCATGGCCGCCTGCTCGAACGTTTCTCCGTCTTCGACCGCGCCTCCGGGTGTCGCCCAATGATTCAGGCCTGCGAGCGCGCCGGTTTTATGGACGAAACGGAACAGCAGGACGCGCCCGTCTCGATCGAGGACGATGAGGCGCGCGGACGGTCTTCGGCGCATGGACGAGTCTTCGAGGCTCCGGACGGGCTTTTAATGCATCTTGTAGCGGATCGGGACGCTCTTCGGGCCGGAGACGAAGTTCGCTTCGGAAAGCCTGGGCCGCCCGTCGAGCTCCACGCTTTCGAGCCTCGGCAGCAGTTCCTCCCAGAACAGACGCATCTCGAGCCGCGCCAGATGCTGGCCGAGGCACACATGCGCGCCGTAGCCGAAGGCGAGCTGCTTGTTGGGCGAACGCTCGACGTCGAAGCGGAAGGGATCGGCGAACACGTCCTCGTCGCGGTTGCCCGACGGATAGGAGAGAAACAGCCAGTCGTTCTTGGCGATCTTCTTGCCGTGCAGCTCGGTGTCCGCCATCGCCGTGCGCATGAAATGCTTCACGGGCGTGGCCCAGCGGATGGATTCCTCGACCAGCCCCGGAATGAGCGCCGGATTTTCCTTCACCTTGCGGAACTGGTCCGGATTCTCCGCCATCGCCCAGAGCGCGTGCGCGGTCGTCGACGACGTCGTGTCGTGTCCCGCCGTCGCCACGATGATGTAATAGCTCATGGCCTCGAACACGCCCAGCGGCTCGCCGTTGATCTTGCCGTTGGCGATGACGGTCGCCACGTCGTCCTTCGGCTCCTTGCGGCGGTTCTCCGTGATGGTGTTGAAATAGGTGACGAAGTCGGCGATGACGGATTGCAGCGTCGCCAGCGCCGTCTCCGGATCCTGCAACTCGCCGCTCTTGCGGTTGAGATCGGGATCGTTGCTGCCGAAGAGCTCCTGCGTCAGCTTCAGCATGCGCGGTTCGTCGACTTCGGGCACGCCCAGGACTTCCATGATCACGTGCAACGGATAAAGGAAAGCCACGTCGCGCGCGAAATCGCACTTGCCGCCCAGGCGCGCCATGCGGTCGACCGCGGCCTTGGCGATCTCGCGCGTGCGGGCCTCGAGCTTCTTCAGGTTCTGCGCCAGGAAATAGGGCTGCGTCAGCCGGCGATAGCCGCCGTGCTCGGGATTGTCCATCTGCACGAGCGATTTCACGAGATGGGGCGAGCCGCCCATGACCTTGCGCACTTTCGCGTCGACATCGATGGAGACGAGCGTCGTCGCGCGCGCTCCGTTGTGAAAGAGCTCGTTCTGCCGTTCCACTTCCAGGATGTCGGCGTATTTCGAGACGACCCAGAAGGGATCGAAGCCTTCGGGCTCAGCCACCGCCAGCGGCATTTCGCGGCGCAGGAACGTGAACGCGTCGTCGGCGCGTTTGCCGTCGGCATAGGCCTTGGGGTCGATGATATCGACCGCGATCTCTTGCGGAATTTTCATGCGCGTCTCCCTTGGCCGTGAGGCCTGATGGTTGTCGCTGATAAAATGTCATGGGCGGGGCGGTGCAACAAGGGCAGGCGTCGGCCAAAAGAGCTACGCGCGAACACCATTCGTTGCCGCAAATCGTACTTGTCGCCCGAATGTTGCTCTTCGCAACGGCCGTCCTTCGGCGCAGACTCCGGGCCGTTCTTTGACAATGTGAAATTGCGAATGCGGTTCACCTCCCGTTGCGGGGAGGTGGGCGCAATGCGTGCGCAGCGCGGTATCGCCCCCGCCCGAAATCGCGTGCCGCGATTTCTACCCCCACAAGGGGAGGGTGGAACGCGTCTGCGTGCGATTAAGGGCAACGAGGCGCGACGGGCCGATAAACCGTATACGGACGAATAGTCCCCTGGTAGTCGCTGTTATTGTCCATGCGCGCAGGGCACGGAACGCGCGAAAGCCGCATCGCTGCAGGCGCAAATGCACACTGCGCGCGGGCCGCTTTTTTCAGACCCCTGTTAAAGTCCCTGTTGGCAGGGATTCGCGACGCAGGCGACGGAGCGGCAACACCTCAATTCGCGTCGTTGCCGTCGGCGCACGACCGCAGCCGGCGTTCGTCGAGCGGCTTGTCGAGTTCGGGCTCGACATATTGGCAGAGCTTGGTCGTGTGGATGGTGCCGTTGGCGGTCTGGTATTTGAGGCAGGCCTGCACCACGAGCACGCCCTGCAGGTTCTCGATCAGCGCCTCGTCCGCCACGTCCATGATATCGGTCTGCGCGAAGCTGCGCGCGACGGCCGACGAGGGAAACACGATGCCGCCCTTGTCCGGCGTGATGAGGCTGTCGCAGGTGGTGTTGTCGCCGGCATAGACGGCGTTGAGCGTGGCCGCCGAAACCTCCTGCGGCACGGTTCCGCTGCGCATCATGACGACGACGCCGCGCGCGGGCTCGCGGCCCACATTCACATAGTCGAGGGTGATGTCGATGCGCGGCTTGCCGTCGCTCCTGAGCGGCGCGCGCCGGATCGTGATGGAAACCGGTGAAAGCCACGCGCGGTCGGCCCGCGCCGCGGCCGCGTCGGAGGTCTTGCCCGCGGGCGCCCGACCTTCGAGGACCATCACGGCCAGGGCCGTAACGCTCACGAGGCAGAGCGTGATCGAGACGAGGGTGATGATCGCCAGCGCGCGCGGCGAGAACCGCGTGGCGAAATCGATCTTCGCCGCCGACGCGACGAGGGCGGCCAGCCGCTGACGCCAAAGCGCAGCTGGACTCTGCAAGAACAATGGATCCGACATCGCCCACCCCCGCCAACATGTTAGTTTGATGACAGAGGCAATGCCACTCCCGCGAGCATGCTAGGCGGGTTTGCGGCGCCCGGCGTCGAAGACGATGCGGGCCGCCGTCACGAAGAAGCTGAGCCAGTAGATGGCCAGCCCCACGGCCGCAGCGGCGTCATAGGCCATGTCGACGCCGGGGACGGGCTCGATCGGGATGGCGATGATGCCGGCGCCCAGCGTGGCCGCCACCCGGAAACAGAGCGCCGTGACCACCCGTTTCAGGGGATTGCCCGCCGGCAGCCTTAAGGCGGCTATGACCAGCACCACGAACAGCACGGCCATCAGGCCGACGAAGATCAGAAGATCGGCGAAAATGTGCGTGACGGCAGTCAGGATATCCATGGTATCGCTCCCGGTCGCGGCCCGGCATATGTACCGCCCAAGTCGGGGCCGAAAGATGGCGGGCTTATCCGAAGAGGGCGGTGGCGCGGTCGATGCGCGCGCCCTGCGGCAGCGAGGGCGGCACGATGATGCGCCCCGTCGCATCCTGGCATGTCTTCAGCGTCCGGGCGGCCACCATCAGAAACCGGATCACCTGCGTCGAGAAGATGTCGTCGATGGCCCTGCGGCCCGCGTCCTGCAGCACGATCGTGCCGCTGTTGCTCAGATGCAGGAGCCCTTCGCGTTCGGCCGCATCGATCAGCCGGCGCACATGGATGCGCGACACGCGGAAGCGCCGCGCCGCGGCCGAAAGGGAAAACGCAATGGGCCGCGCCGGCGGGAAGACGTCGTCGGCATCCGCCGAAATGAGCGCGTGCACGATCTGGATGCCGGCATTGCGATGCATGAAGACGCGGAAATAGGGCGCGTCCACGTCGGTCTGGCGGGCCGCATCGAGAAAGGCTTCGCAGATCTTTTTCGTGAACGTCTCGAACACGCCCGGCTCGTCGAAGCGGTCGATCAGAAGCCCCACCGCCGGCTCGAGAATCTGCACCGCATTGAGGACTGCGCGCTGGTGCTCGCGCCAGGTGTCGAGAAACCGCGGCGTGGCGACATAGAGCGCGGGCGCGCCTTTTTTGTGCGCCGTCGAGCGCTCGACATAGCCGAGATAGCGCAGATAGAGCAGCAGCGCGCGGGCGCGTCCGGGACTGACGAGTCCGAACGAGGCGCACAGCGCCTTCAACCGCGGCAGCGTCAGGCCGCCCGTGAAATGCAGATGCGCGGCGCACAGCGCGGCGACGTTGCGGCCGGCGTCTTTCAGGATGCCGTCGAGGAAACGGTCGGCATCCCCTGCGACCAGCATGTTGCGCGCGAAAGTCCGGACGGTTCTGCCATAGCGCGGATCGGCGCGCAGCCGGCCATAGCTCTCCCGGCTGATCGCCGCGCCCGTATCCCACCGCATCAATCGTCTGATGTGCTCGCCCGACACGCGGCCCGCCCAAATCATTCGCCCCATGTGACGGTTACAATTCGTCCGCGTGTGGTGCAAGCAGGGCCTCGCGCAGGAGGTGTGATCGCGGTTGCTGCATTTTCCGCGCGGCGCATTTTGACGACACGAAAACAAGGCTTCGCGGGCCGAAGATGGCGGCGTAAACGTCAGGCGCAGGACGATCGTTCAGCCCTTTTGCACCACGTAGCTGCCGGGCTTCGAGCCCGGAACCAGCGTCCAGCCGGGCGCCAGATCGAGCGTCCAACCCGGGCCCACGATATGCGCGCCCGTGGGGTTCTGGGGCGCGGCCACGATCGCGCGGCTGAAATCGGTGGGCAGCAGCACACCTTCTTTCACGTCCAGCGTCCCCCAGGCATCCGTCGCGTGGAACGTCGGATAGACCAGTCCCGCATCGCCGAGGCCCACCTGCGCGGCCGGATTGAAGCTGAAGGCAAAATGCACCGCCTTCGGGAGCGTGAGTGTGGGACCGTCGACCAGCAGTGCGCGGTAATGCGCTTTCTCCGCCGCCGCTTTCGTCGCGCGTTCCGCCTCGGTCAGTCTGAGCGCCGCTTCGCCATAATACGGCGCGCGGTGTTCGGCGGAGGTTTGCGTCTTGCCGTGCAGCGTCGAGGCGAGCAGCGCGCCCAGATCGGATTGCGTGGTGAGCATCTTGCGCCATCCGGGCAGCCGCTCGTCGAGCAGAAGCCCGTAAGCCGGACCCGACGTGTAGGCGAAGGTGCGCATGAACGTCATGCTCTGGTCGGGATCGGTGAGTTTCGCGACCGTGCGCCAGAGCCCGGAATAATGATCGAGCGCGCCCGCGACCACGCCCGTATATTCCGGCACGCCTTCGGCGATCTCGAGGCTCGCTTCGGATTTGTCCGAACCCGGAAACAATTGATGGCGATGATCGCGGAAGGCGATCGCGTCGCGGATCGCCTGGGTCTGGCGCGGTCCCGTTTCGATCAGGGCGGCCGCCAGCGCGCGCCATTCGAGCTGCAGCCACACGCGGCCTTCCAGCGTGTCGAGCTGCAGGTTGGGCAAATCCGGAGCCTCGAGATGCAGCGCCGGCTGGATGCGATGGAACGGCTCGTGCGCCAGCGCGACGCGCCGCGAAAGCGCATCGCCATACATGGGCCACATGAGCTGTGTCCAACGCTTGCCTTCCCACACCGTCGGCGCATTCGAGATGATGACGTCCTTGGGCAGCGTGCCGACATAGACGCCGTCTTGCGCGTGCAGCACACCGTCGGAATCGGGTTCATTGGCGACGACGGAGCGCGTCTCGGGATCGACGAAGAACATCGCGCCGTAAAGCTTCATCCCCCACAACCGGCCGCCTTCGTGATCGGAGATGTCTTTGGCTTCCGCGAACACGGCTTTCACCTGTGCAATGTCGATCGGCGGCGGCGTTTGCGCATGGGCCGCGGTTGCTAGCAGTGCGATGGACATCGCCGCGAGACTGACGAACCTCATCATGATCTCCTGAAAATTGCCCTCGAGTCGGTACAGGTTCATTTTGTTGCACCGCATCGCCTGGGAATATAGGGTTTCCCCGGAGCGCTTCTGGGTCCGCGGGTGTGATCGTGGTTACTCGTTTTCCTGGCGCGGCCGCTCTCAGTGCGGGCGTTTTCCTGATGTCTGCGGCGGGCGCGCCGGCGCAGTCTTCCGCACAGCCGGGTCAGAAGCCGCCGGAGACGGTCATCGTCAACGGTCAAAGATCCGCGCAGGACGTCGACACGATCGTCTCGCAATTCATCGATGTGCATGCAGCCCCGAACCGCAAAACCGGGCTGTACATGCGCGACGATGCAGGCCCCGTCTGTCCGATCACCGAAGGCTTACCGCCCGCTTTCAACGCTTTCGTGACAGCGCGCGTCCTGAAGGTCGCGCACGATGTCGGCGCGAAGACGGACGTCAGCGGAAAGTGCAAAGCCAACGTCGAGATCCTCTTCACCGATCAGCCGCAGGCGGTCGTCAAGGCACTCGCGGAGAGGACCAACGGCGCGATTCTCGGCATGCATTTCCTGCACGAGAGGCCGCACCTCATGCTGGTCACCCATCCCATCCAGGGCTGGTACGTCACCGGCACGCGCTACGACGAAAACTCCATCGAACCTGTCCTGAGCGTCGGGCCGGACGGATCGACAAAGCCCATGGACGACAAGGGAATTGGAATCGACAGCGCCTATCACAATGCGCCGGAACGCGTGGCGCTGGGCAGCAAGATCCCGATGCGGCGCATCAGTGCGATCGTGAACGCGCTGATCCTCGTGGACACGAGCAAGCTCGCGGGCCACGAGATCGGTCCGGTGTCGGACTACATTGCGATGCTCGCGCTTTCGCAACCGAGCTCGCTCGACGCATGCAACGCGCTTCCCAGCATCCTCGATCTGATGTCGGACGATTGCGGCGCGCGCGAAAGACCGCAGACCCTCACCGATAGCGACTGGGCCTATCTCAAGGCGCTCTATGCGGCCGACTTGGGGGCGACGACCGTCTCCGTGCAGAAGAACAACATCGCCGGCGGGATGAAGGGCAATCTCGGCGATCATTAGCGCCCTTCAAACCGGCACTTCACCCTTCACGGTTGTCCGCACCATCTCGCGCCTGAAACCGTCATGGTCGTTGAAGGCGTGGTGCAGGCAGATGCGGTTGTCCCATAGCGCGAAGGTGTGCTTCTGCCAGCGCAGGCGGCAGGTGAAGGCCGGCTGCGTGATGTGGGTGCGCAGAAACTCGAGCAACGGGTCGGCCTCGCGTTCGTTCAGTCCCTGAATTCCCAGCGAATAGGTCTGATCGACATAGAGCGCTTCGACGCCCGTCACGGGATGCGTGCGCACGAGGGGATGATGGCGGCCTTCGATCATCGGCTTCTCGTCGAGATGGACGACGCTCGAGCCCAGCGTCTTCTCGGCGTGGCCTTGGCTCTGCTCCGCGATGAACGCCACCACGTCGCGCGCCGTCATGTAGACCTTCAGCGGCCGGAGCATCGCCTTCATCGTGTCGCTCAGATAATGGAACGCGAGCCGCGTATTCGCCCACATCGTGTCGCCGCCGTAAGGCGGGATGTCGATACCGTAGAGCAGGCTGATGGACGGCGGCCGTTCGAGGAACGGCGAATCCGTATGCCAGTCGCCGCCGAATATGAGCTTCGTCTTCTGATCCGCCTCTTTGCAGACACGCTGCACATTGGGATGCCCGGGCAGGCCCGTCGTGTACGCATCCGCGCCGAATTCGCCGAAGCGTAGCGTGAAGCGTTCCTGATCGGACAGCGACATCTCCTGATCGCGGAAAAAAATCATGCCGTGGCGGAAGAGCGCATCTTCGATCTCGGCGAAGGTGCGGTCGTCGATGTCCTTCACCTGCAGGCCCGCGATCTCCGCCCCCATAGCGCTCGCGAGCGGCAGCACGGTGATGTGGTCGTATTTTCTGGCACTGTTGTCGAAAGCGCCGGCGGGATGAAGTTTCATCGTGTCCTCCGCATGCGCGCCGGGTGGCCCCGCCATCCGAAGCTCGCGAAGCGAGCGCAGGATGGTGCGGGCGGCCGGACTTGAACCGGCACGGGGCTTTTAACCCCTACGGATTTTAAGTCCGTTGCGTAGTATTATAACTTATTGAAGTTATTATATTAATCACTTGTTTTGTGGGTTGGTGGGCTAATGAATGGGCTAATTTGCTATTTTCCGGCCCTTTATAGGGGCCAATAGAGGCGCGCTGACGGGCTTTCCTTCCGGCTGGCACTTTCACTTCGCTGGGGCCGGTTTAGCCCTGCCGGACCGATTCGCCTGGCCCACTCTTGCGGCCTTTCAGCGGGCGCTCCCCGCCCCTTTCTTTCCTTTTGAACACGGGTTGCGGATGCAACCCGAACTAGCCCTGCGGCAATGAGCGGGGTTAAGCCGTCAAGACCGCAGAACGCGAGTGGTGCGGGCCGGAGCACAGCGACTACCCGGTCGCGTTCTGCGCTTGTCTTGGCCTTGACGGCAAAGGGGCGCAGCCCCTCGTTTTAACTTAGCAGTGATCCGCTCATCTGGCGTCCTGTCTCTAATTGTGGCTAAGGCGTTCGTGCTCCGTCATCAAATAGGTGATGTAGCTGCGGATGAGGTTGCAGATAAGCCGTGCCTCTAGCGGTTGAACGGCAATGCCTTCACGCAAATCCGCACCGTGCCGTACTCCACCGCCAGTAGGCGATGATAGATAACCATGAAGTGCCGTAATCCAGCCCAGGACCTGTTCGAGCATTTTGCCCTTATGTTGTTTCTTGAGGTCGTCGGCAATTTTATTGAAGTATTTTCCTTGCACCGTTCCCGCATCGGTTTCCATTCCCTTGAACGCGGTAGAGACCGTCTCTAGCAACCACAGAATTTCCTGAACGGCAGGCCGAGCGTGTCCCTGAGCTAGCAAGGATTCCGAAGTCGCGAGAGAACGCTGGATGATCTCCGCAGCCTGTTCATCGAGCGACTGAACGCGTTGGGGAACGGCGATAGCGACAACTTCGCGCAACGTTACTAAATCTGGCGGTCTGATTTCGTAGCCGCCCTTATGTTCAGCTAATATGCGATTGATGCGAGCAAGATCGGGTAGCGCGTATTCTGGATGCTCCGTGTGTAGTGTATCGCAGGCATCATAGAATGCCTCGATAAACAATGGCGCGTTGTCCGAGGCGTTTCGCATGGCGCTATCAAGGTCGCTCTCGGCCCAACTCTCGCTCGAACTCCAGCTCGAAGCAGCGCCATAGGAGTTCGCGAAGGAGCTTTTGAAGTGCTCTAGTATTGCCTGACGATTGGGGGCTTGCGTGGCGATGCGGCCGATAAGGTCCGAGAACTCGCGAACTACCTCGCTGGAGATCGGCCCAGGCGTATCGAAGCGCCATGCGCTATTGAATTTAAGCATCGTCTGATCCGATCTCGATAACCCGAGCCATATCGATATCCTCTGCGTGCAATCCAGTGAGCGGGTTGTAATCAGTAACGCGCAAAGCGGAGCGGTCCTTTGGTTTTCGCTTTATCGCAAAGGTGACGGTCTTTCCTTCGGCCAATACCGCGCGAATGATCTTCTCAAGGATTAGCGATTGGCCGATAGTGGTGCCGATCCACGCCTTGCCGACGAGCGCGGCGAATTCGGTATTGGTAATTCTTCTGCCGACGTTATCATAGGTAAGAAGATTGCCCCCTTTTGGGCCTTTCAAGCGTCCACTGCTAACAAGCTGCTTCCATAGATCGAGCGGAAGGTAGATTCCGGGAAACAAGCCCTTGTCGTCCGGGTCAAAATTCACGCGGGAGCAGAATTTGAGCAAGAAGGGATTGTGTGTGAAACGAAACCCGTCTGGATCGTTGTCCGGCGGGACCTTCGCCAGTTCGGCGAGCAGATCATCCATTCGCTGGATTTCATCGGCGAGTTGGTCCCCCACCTGCCAGCGGAATTCCGGGCCGTCATTGCCGCGTTCCATCGCCTTGTATTGGACCATAATGAAGGAGCGGTACGTCTCGTTGTAGTAGATGAGGTCGGCACCGGTTTGCTTTTCGAGTTCGAGCTTATTCGCCATAATGACCGTCAGTCGAACATTGGGATTGCGCTGTGCCTCGAAGGTGCGCGCGGCATAGTGCGTTACTCCATCCGTGATCGCCGTAAAGCCCGGCACGGTCGAAAGGTCCGCGACAATCATTGCGTCCTCACGCACGTAGGCTTGCGGGAGCCCGTCGAGAAACGAGCGTTGGCCGTCGGCTGGCGACCATCCCATAAGTTCATCCTTGGGAAGGCCGGCAATCTCCAATGCCATGCCGACGGTTTCTTTCTGCATGGCAAGATTTTCGCGCGACCGTCCAGCAAGGGCGCGGATGCGTTCTCGTCGCCGCTCGGAGAAGCGGGTCAGGCGAGGTGCGACCGTATCGTCGAGCTTAGTGACAGCATCGACCATCGCGCCCAGCGTCTTCGGTGGTAGCACGCCTCCATTCACGAAGACCCGCTGCAAATGCGGGCGAAGACGTTTTGGTACGGCTGCCAGCAACGTCTCATGCGCAATGGGGGA
>Ga0335074_10002279_pt1 | contig 26112 bp, 19 predicted proteins | sample Lox_Sample_23_FD_206715 | JGI IMG/M metagenome (GOLD analysis project Ga0335074, IMG submission 206715) | Soil microbial communities from Loxahatchee National Wildlife Refuge, Florida, United States - Lox_Sample_2.3 | ecosystem: Environmental > Terrestrial > Soil > Wetlands | place: USA...
TTTTGCATCGACGTCAGCTTGTAATACTGGCGCGCGGTACTGAGCTGGAAGGTGCCGGCGTTCACTACTTTCTTCTCGTTCGAGTAATAGTCGCCGCGTGTCGACCAATAGAGACGGCCGTCGCCCTTCTTCACGATGCGCACTTGATTCTCGCCTTGTGCGATCAATTGTGATTCGTTCAGCGTGACCGTGGTCGCCGGCGCGAGCGCATCGTCGGCGGTGAACTTCCTGGTCGCAACCCTCTTGCCGTTGACCTCGATATCGACGCTGTAGTTTGGCTTCAGCTCCTGCGTGCGCTCGAGGTAATCGGTGAGGCCGCAGACGACCATCGCCGTCTGCTCGGTCGAATCCCAGTAATAGGCGTCGCTGCGATGGCTCACAAGATAGACCGCGGCTTTCGGAATCAGCGGGCTGGCCGGATCGGTGTGGTTGATGAGCTTCAGCGCGTACGCCGTCGATTGCGGCGTGGTGTCGCCGGCGTAGTCCATCAGGTAGTTCTGATCGCTCGGCCACCACGCCTGCGAGTCATCCTGCTTGGCTTCGCCCTCAAGCTGCGTCGTCAGATCCTTCGCCCGGCTGTCGTTGACCGCCAGCATCGCGAGACCAAGCACCGCTTGCCCATAGGCCGTGAGCGTGGAGCGCTGCGACCATACCGAATCGATGACCTGGGAATTGCTACCGCTGCCGCTAAGCACCAGTGCGTACGCCATGTACGCGCGCAGATCGGTGCGCGCTTTCGTCGACTGGTTGAACTCGGGCAGCAACCACGCGCGACCCTTGTCGATTGCCTTCTGCTTTACGTCGAATCCCGCAGCCTTCGCCTGGCTTAGGCCGGCCAGCACGTAAGCGGTCATAAACGGATGGCTGTCGTCTGTCTGCCACCAGCCCCAGCCGCCGTCGTCGTGCTGATAGTTGTAGAGACGGTCGAGTCCAGCCAGGACCTGCTTGTTCAACGTCGTGGGATCGATGTTGGACTTTACGCCAAGCTTCTTGAGCGCGTCGGCCACCAGCACGTCGGGCAGGAAGCTCGACATCGTCTGCTCGGTGCAACCGTAGGGATACGAAGTGAGGTAGTCGAGCGCGGCAAAGACCGAGCCTGCAATCGACGGCATCACGCTGATGGTGAGCTTACGTGTGCCCGCTTCGGCTGCGGTTGGGAAGGTTATCGGCTGCGATGTGTCGCTTGTGCCTGCTCCCGCAATCGATCCTGACTTTGACATTGCCAGCTTCACGCCGAACGGCACGACGGGCAGCGTGAGCTCCATCGCATCGCTCTCGACATCGGTCAACGCCTTGCCCAGCACCTTGGCCGAATCAACGTCGAGCACCTTCACACGATAGTCGACTTTGACGAGCCCGCGCGTTGGGACATTGATGTTCTGCTGAGCGCCGTCGAGCACCTGCAGGCCTTCGAACTGCATCGAGACCTGCGCAGTCTTATCGGTCGGCAGGTAGTTCTGCACTATGGTCGAGAGCGTGATCTCATCGCCGCGGCGGAAGAAGCGCGGCACCACCAGCCGCACCATGATGTTCTTGCGCACGATGGTGTTCTCGACCGCGCTGCCGACCTTGGTGTCCTGGGTGACGCCGCGCGTGGTGGCGCGCCACGACGTGATCGCGTCGGGATAATCGAACTTCACCGTTGCCTGACCGTTGCCGGCGGTTCGAACGTCGGCCACCCAGAAGGCAGTATCGGGGAAAGCCTTGCGAATCTTCGGCTGGACCAGGCGACCTGGCTTCAGTTGCGCCAGCGACTTCGATTGACGTACCGCTGCAAGCTGCATCTTGCGATGTCCCGCCTGCCCGCTGAAGTAGTAGCTGAGCGAACTCTCGGTCGAAACCTGCGAATAGACCTTGCCGTAGAAGGCGTTCAGGATGGTGCCGACTGTCTCTGGCTTGATGGCGTAGATGGCTTCGTCGACCACGCCAAGACTGAACTCAGCGACCACCGGCTTGCCGCTGGAGTCGCTCGCCTTGATGGTGTAGCTGGCACTCTCGCCCGGCTGATATTGCGGCTTCGACGGTACCAGCTGCACGTTGAGCTCGTGTTGCGCCGGCGGCACGCTCAGGCTCTTCGATCCTTCGTAGAACTTGTTACCGCGAATGAAGACTGCGCCGACATAGAAGTTCGGCGCGTACTCCGGCCGGATCGGCACATCGACCGTGACGCTGCCGCCATTGCTCTTGATGACTTGTCCGCTATAGAGGCCGTTGCCTTCGGCGGTCACCAGCACCGACGCGGGTTCTTTGCCGGTAACGATGAGAACGTGCGCGGTGTCTCCCGGCTGATAGCTCTTCTTGTCGGCGACGATTTGCACGCGCTCCTGTTCCGTGCCGCTTAACCACGAACCCGCGCCGGGCGCCCACAAATAGGCGTCTGCCTGGACGTCGCGCTTCTCGGGCGTGGTCGCGGTGACGAGCACGCGAAACTCGCCGGAGTCAGGAATCGTCAGCTTGACCTGCGCCTTGCCGCCGGCGTCGGTCTGGCCTTGCGTCGTCGTGATGGTCGCGCCCGCACCCTTGGGCCAATTCCAGGTGTTCATCTCCACGCGGAACGAAGTCTGCACCGGCTTCTTGTCGTAGTCCTGCGCGGTGACGCTGATGGTTGCGGTGTCGCCTTTGCCGTAGACGTATGAGGTCGGCTCGGCCGTGAGATAGAAGCTGCCGTAGGTGGCCAGCGCGTAGCCGTGGCCGGAGATCTCGCGATTGCCGGCGTCGGTAACGCGCGCCTCGATGCGATAGACCAGGTCCTGATGCTTGCTGTCGACGCGCGTGGGAATCGTGATCTGGAGTTTGCCGTCGGCGTCGAGCGTGCCGCTGGTCTCCTGCTCCTGCTCGCCGCCGTAATCGCTGCCGGCGTTTTCGTCGTCGCCTCCGCCTTCGTCTCCGTTGTCCTGCGCCTGATCTTCATCTTCGCTGCGCCCGATCGCCCAGTACGGCGAAGTGTGTACCACCCACTTCACTTTCGCATTGGCGACCGGCTCGCCGAAGTAATAACGCGCGTCGATGGTCGCCTTGATCGGCTGACCCTGCAGCACGCGCGGCGTTTGCGCCGTGACCTTCACCGAGTACTCCGGCTTCTTGTAGTCCTCGACCGCGAAGTTGGTGCCGTCGACGTAGTTGTCACCCAACTGCATCGACAGGTAGTACGAGCCGAGCTTGGCGTCGGCGGGAATCGCGTAGTTCCAATACGCCGTGCCCATGTCGGAAAGCTTGATCGTCTGCGTCCAGATGATCTCGTAGGTCTGCGGATCGCGCATCTGCAAGGTCAACTGTTGGCCTTGCGGGATGTTGTAACCGCCGGCAGTTTGCGCGCGCACGATGGTCTTGAAGTGCACCGTGTCGCCGGGGCGATATACGGGACGATCGGTATACGTGTAGCCCTTCAGCCTGCGATTAGGGTCGTCGCCGAGATTCCACGCGCCGGGCGTGTTGATGGCGAACTGCTCGGCGTTGACCGCCAGCACCGCGACGTCCTCCGGCTTGGCCGTAGTGATTGGCGTGTCGACCAGGCCTTGCTGATCGGTGGGCTTCGAGGCGACTTCCTTCTGATCGACCCACACCTTCACCGGAATGCCGGCAATGGGATCGCCGCTGCGCCGATCGACCACGAAGCTCATCAGGCGGCCGGTTCCGGCTTTGGTGATAACGGCGATGTCGGTGATGATGACGAGGGTGTAGGCGCGCAGCTTGCCGTCGGTGGCTTCGACCAGGTAAACCCCCTTGTCGGTTACGGGGACGCGGACCGTAACGCTCTCCCATTGCTCGTGCGCGGGTACCGTCCATTTCCACACCGAGACGACCTGCTGCTGATTCAGCACCGGCACTTGCGCGAAGCCCTCGACCTTCGGACCCTTGGGCTGTTCACTTCCACCCATTTGCCAGAGACGGATTTCATGACGCGACTCGGGAGAAAACTGCGCGCGGATGAAGTCGCGAATCCATGCCCAAATGCGATGCTTCCACGCGTGGAATTTCTCCAGCCAGGTGTGCGCCTGCTTCGGCATCGCCGGACCTTGTCCGCCGAAGTTGTGGAGCTCCTGCATCTGGCCGAAGAACTTTACCGGATTGTTCACCCGATAAACGCGGAACTCCAGCTCCCTTACGTTGTGCGCGTTGACCGCGATCTCGGGCGTCTCGCCGGGAAGGAAAGTCTTTTGGCTGGAGAGCGAGAACCAGGATTCGGTGTCGGTGTCTTGAGCGAAAACGGGAGCAACGAGGAGCTGAAGCAGGAGCAGCAGAATGAGGGTGCGACGCAGCACGTTCGGATAGAGCGGACTTTCAGGTCTGCGTTTCGCCGCACCTTTCTTTTTCCAAGCCGGCTTTAGCCGACGACACTTCTTTGTTCCGCCGGCTGAAGCCGGCTCCAGACCGTACTGGTGGCGGCCGACGCGAGCCTGAAGGCTCGCTCTACCAAGCTGAGGTTCGCGTTCGTGCGTCCTCATTCGCCGCCTCGCAGGATGTTCCAGCGATAGACGCCGAGGAACGCGGGATTCGAGGCGACGGGCCGCCAGCGCGCGTCGGGATAGTTCAGCAGTTCGGCAATCGACAGCCGCTTGATCTGGCCCGGAGATTTGCCGTTCGGGCCGGTGTGATACACGACGAACTGCTCGCTTCCCGGCTCAACCTGGCTGCGGCCAAGAAAGATCATCGCGTGAAAGGGCATTCGCTCCGCAGAATCCTGGCGGAAGAAAAGCACGTCGCCGGGCCGAGCGCGAGCGACATTGCGTCCAACGGCAAACGTGTTGTGTCGCCACAAAGTATCGGCGTCGGCGAACTGCGCGAACGCGCCATCGCGAAGATCGCCTTCAGCGAATCGCCCATCACGAACGCGAAACAGCTCCGCTCCCAGCGGAGTGAAAGGATACTGGTACTGCTGCACATCGCCGGAGGTGGCGGGAGCGGGCAATGCCATCACGTGCGACCAAGTCGCGTCGTGTTCGCGCAAAGCTTCGCGATAGGCAAAGCGCAGCAGCGCAGCACAGTCGGCAATCTCCGGCAGCGGCTTCGCGCGATAGTATTGCGACTCGGCCAGCAGCGTGAACCAGCGACGAAACGCGAGCCGATCGGCAGGATCGTGCAGGCGGAGAAAGTCGGGCGTTCCATCGCCGACGACATCCGCATCGTCGGGCGTGGTTCGCAGCGCGATCTCCTGCGGCGCAAATCCGGGAGCCGCGATTCGCAGCTTCGCATCGCCGGGAATCACACCCGATCGCAGCGACGCGATTGCCGAATCGCCGGTGACGCTGAGCGACTCGACGCTAGCTTCATGCGGCGTTTCGACCTCGATCTGCAAGCCGCGCAAGTCGCGGCCGTTCGGCGAATGGATGGTTAGTTTGGCAGACGAGAAACCGTCGGCAGGAATTGCGGTCTCGCAAAGCTGCGCGCTGAAAACCGCTGGAACCAACGTGCGATGCACCGTAAAGGCGCACACCACGGCGACAACTGCCAGCACAGCCACCACTGCCAACCTGCGAGGCACGCCGCGCACGCCGCTCTCTCCTCATTTAACGGGACGCGCGGATTATAAGAGCAGCAATTAGCAATTAGCAATTAGCATTTGGCACCTGGTCTGGCAGCTGCTGATCGAGGCAACTACCAACCACTCAGCGGCAACTGCAAAGTGGTAACTGCCGACTGCTCATGGCTGCTTTTCTGCTTTATCATGATGTTATGAATCTCGGCATGCCGGAGATGATCTTCATCTTCCTTCTGGCGCTCGTCGTCGTGGGCCCGAAGAAGCTGCCCGAAGTCGGTCGCCAGCTGGGCAAATTCCTTGCCGAGTTCAAGCGCGCCAGCAATGAGTTCAAGCATCAGCTCGAAGCCGAAATGCTCAACATCGAGCTGCAGGAGCGCGCTAAGAAGCAGCAAGCAGATCCGCAAGTCCTGCCGCCGGAGGAGCCTTGGGAGCGCCTGATACGCCCGCTCGCCGACACCGTCAGTCGCACCCGGCAGGAGCTGGTCTCAGCCGTGAGCGCCGATCCCGACACGCTTCAGCAGCGCATTCCGCCTGCACCTGCGGAGCAAGCTTCCGCATCTGCTAAGTCAGCCGATCACAGCTAACATGCCAAGTCCTGTCGTCGAATCCGCCCAGCAACGCGCCTCGGAAGAGATGACCGGCATGAGCTTCCTCGAGCATCTCGAAGAGCTGCGCCGCCGCATCATCTACAGCGCGCTCTATATGGTAGGCGGCTTCGTCGTCTGCTGGTGGTTTCACGAGCAGATCTTCACTTTCATGCAGAAGCCCATCACCACGGCGCTGGCCAATCACCATCTCGACCAGAAGCTGGTTTACCTGAATCCCACCGATCCCTTCAACATGTACCTGAAGATCGCATTCCTGGCGGGAATCTTCGTGGCCTCGCCGTTCGTGCTCTATCAGGTCTGGGCGTTCATCGCGCCGGGGCTTTATCGCCATGAAAGGCGTTATGTTCTGCCCTTCATGTTCTCGACGGTTGGGCTGTTTCTCGCCGGCGGCTGGTTCGGCTACAAGATGGTGTATCCGGCGGCTCTGGACTTCCTCATCAGCTTCAGCGGGCAGTTCACGCCGATGATCACGGTTCAGGAGTACACCAATCTGTTCCTGACCATCATCGCCGGCCTGGGCATCGTCTTCGAAATGCCCATCCTCATCTTCTTTCTGTCGCTGATGGGCATCGTCAGCGCCGGCTGGATGTGGCGCAACTTCCGCTATGCCATTCTGGTGATCTTCATCATCGCCGCCATCATCACGCCGACCACCGACATCATGAACATGTGCATCTTCGCCGCGCCCATGATCGTCCTCTATGTGCTGAGCATCGCCATCGCCTGGTTCGTCCATCCCACCCAGCGCAAGAAGCGCGCCGCCAAGGCAGCAGGGAACTAGCCGCGAGTCCCGAGCTGCGAGCCTGCCCACAGCTTGCCGGAGGTTCGCGGCTAGTGTTGGACGCTGCCCGCGCGAATGCTACCATCCGCGGAGGAGATTTCCCGTGCCGTTTGTCGATATCACTTCGCTGCGCGTGACAGAGCGCCTTCCCGGCTGGCATGGTCGCTACTTCCATTCGGCCAACATGACCTTCGCACATTATGACTTCGTGTGCGGCGCGACCATTCACGAGCACTTCCATCCAGAAGAGGAAGTGTATGAGGTGATTGAGGGCGAGCTCGAAGTCACCATTGGCGGCGTGTCGCAGATTGCGCGAGCCGGAGTTGCTGCAATCGTCCCGGCTAACACTCCGCATTCGGTGCGGGCCGTCACCGACGGTCGCGTTATCATCGTCGACCATCCGACTAGGCCGGAGTTCAGCTAGGTCAGCGCCGCCCGGGCAACGGAAGAGTCGGCTGCCACGCCGGCGTTCCGACCCTTTCCTCTTGTCATGACGAGAAGCTTTTAGCCTTGTCATCACGAGGAGGGCTTTAGCCCGACGAGGGATCCGCTTTGCTTTCGCGGTGGCTACGAACCGCCGCGCTTCGGCCAGATGTGCTCCCGCACACCCTCCCCCCTCATTTTCAAAGTCTTGATCGCGAGGACTTTAAGCAGAAAATGATCTCTAAAGTATTGAAGGGCAACGGCTTACTTGGCAACTGTTTGACCCGCAACACCTTACGTCCATCGAGCAATAGCGTCGGATCCGCCCAACCTTGACGACCCGCCAACTCCTTTTCAAAGACCTTCGACCTCCACAGAATTGCCCGAGAGGCCATTAGACACTAAGCCCAACCCACCAGCCTAAGCCACAACGCCGATCTGTCAAGATTACGAAAGTGGTGCCGAACGTAATGGCAAGAGTGGCACCCTCGTAACCTCAGATTGAGCTGCGACGAGACGCACCGAAGCCCGTGACCTCGGGCCCGATCACTCAAAGGCCGCGAACGAGCAGGGCGCCCGCGCGAACTATCAATCGTGACTGCGGTTTTCGAATGACTGGGCCGACAAGCAGCCCTACGCGAGCTCCAGCCGAAAAGCAGATCCCTCGTCGCGCTGAAGCGCTCCTCGGGATGACAATTAAAAAGGAACGACTTGACGCGGGCCTAAAGGCCCGCACTACCCTCAGCTGCCAACAACAACCAACAACCAACAACCAACAACGGACAACCGACAAGCGACAACAGTCTTCTGCTACTTGCTGCCGACCCCTGGCTTCAGCTCTTCCGTCTCAAACTCCTTCCAGTTCTGAATCACGGTCGTCGTCGCCTCGTGCAGCTTGGGTACCGCCGCTGCCGCCTGCGTGGTGGGAGCAGCGTCGACCTCCTGCAGCATGGTCAGCAGTTGCAGCAGCGAATCGCGCGTTCCGGTCAGGCTTTCGCTACGCGGGCCGCGCCTGAATCTGCGCTGGCCGCCCGCCACCGCATCCAGTTTCTTGCTCAGCTCGTCCAGCTTGGCCGCTTCGGAGCCGGTTGCCTTAGCGCGCATCGCCTTCAGTCGCTCACGCTCCGCATTCGCCTTTTCCACCACCGGCTGAATTGCCAGCAGATCCTGATACACCGACCACGACGCGTCGAACTGCTTCTGCAAATCTTCCGGCGAAGTCTTCACCCGCGGATCCATCTCGATGCGGAAGGGCGCGGCGTACTTGCGCCCATCCACCGTCAGGATCAGGCTATAGTGCCCCGGCATGATCCACGGGGACGTTGCCTGCGGCGCCGTTTCTCCCGGCACCGCGGCAATCGGATACTCCGGCTTGATGCCCGGCACTGGCGCCCAGTGCAAGTCGAGGATGAAGCGATGGAATCCAGCCGCCGTCGACAATTGTTGCGGCGGCCGCACCCAATACGTCGGAATTCCTAGCTCTGGATCGGGAGGCGGCAGGGGATCAGCGCTGGAGATGCGTCGCTGCAGCACGCCTTTGCTGGTCATAATCTCCAGCGTCACCGGCCCGGTCGCGGGCGTCTTCAGGTAGTAGTCGACGATCGCGCCGTCCGGCGGATTTTGTCCCGCCGGAGTATCGGGCGGCAGGGGCGTATCGGTGTTGCTGTCCCAATGAATGCGCAGCGCCGGCTGGGGAGCACACAGAAACGCCTGCTGCGCCAGAACTTTGTCGTCCAGCTGGCGCAGAGCCGTGATGTCATCCAGAATCCAGAAGCCGCGCCCGTGCGTGGCCACGGCCAGATCGTCGTCCTTGATCAGCAAATCGCGAATCGACGTTGCCGGCATGTTCAGCCGCAGGGACTGCCAGTGATCGCCATCGTCGAACGACACATAAACCGCGCCCTCGGTCCCGGCAAACAGCAGTCCGGCGCGCCGCGGATCTTCGCGTACCGAGTTCACATTCTCATCCGCCGGAATGCCGTTGGTAATCTCGGTCCAGCTCTTTCCGGAATCGTGTGTACGATAGATGTGCGGGCGCAGATCATCCAGCCGCAGCGTATTGATCGCCGCATATGCGGTCTTGGCGTCGGTGTGGCTGGCTTCGATCACGGAAACTTTCTGCCAGGCTGCAAGCTGCGGCGGCGTGACCTTGTTCCAGTTCGCGCCGCCATCATTGGTGATCCAGATCAGCCCGTCGTCGGTTCCCGCCCACATGAGTTTGGGATCGACCGTGGAGAGCGCCAGCGCATAGATCACGCCGCGCTGCCTGGGCTGAGCAGCCGGCTGGGAGCTGTAGATGCCCACGCTCTTGGGTATGTCGAAGGTCTTACGCGTCAGGTCGGGACTGACTTGCTTCCAGCTTTTTCCACCGTCGGTGGTGGCCCACAGGGTGTTGGCCGCGAAGTACATCAGCTGCGTGTCGAACGGTGAAAACGCAATTGGCTCGGTGCGGATTACGCGAAAATCAGGCGCTCCCAGCGGTACCGGCATGATGTTCTGCGCCTGCGCCGTGCGGCGATCGTAGCTTGTCAGCTTGCCTCCGATAACGATGTCAGAATCGATCGGATCGGGCACAACGTAGCCGTATTCTTCTGCGCCGACCGGATGCCAGTCGCGAAACGTAATCTCGCCATCATTGCCGCGGCTGGCGATGCACACCGAGCCGCTCTCCTGCTGTCCGCTGCACAAGCGATAGGGAAATGCGTTGTCGGCGTTGACGTGATAGAGCTGCGCTGTCGGCTGGTTGTACCACGAGCTCCACGTCTGCCCGCCGTTCACGCTGATGATCGCGCCCTGATCACTGGCCAGCGCGATGATGCTGGAGTCGTTGGGATTGATCCAGATGTTCTGATAATCGTCGCCCCCCGGCGCGCCGCGGAATCCCGTCCACGTCTTGCCGCCATCAGTCGACTTCCATGTCACGATGCTGGTCATGTAAATCACATCGGGATTTTTTGGATCGATAGCCGGAACCGGCAGGTCACCGCCGCCGATGCGGGTTTTCGGGCGCGGGTCGGTTGTGAATGTCGACCAGGTTGCACCGGCGTCCTCCGAGCGGTACAGCTCAACCCCACTCTTGGTCGCGACCGACGCCAACAGCCGCTTCGGATTGCTGCGGGAAATCGCTACATAGGCTTGGATAATGCCGGCCGGCAATCCGCCGGCCAGCTGCTTCCACTCTTTGCCGCCATCGGTCGATTTGAAGATTCCGCCGCCGGTGCCGTTGAACTCGCCGTTCTCCCACGGTCCTTCACGCGCCTCCCACAATGTGGCATAGACGATCTTGGGATCCGCGGGATCGATTTCCACATCGTTGCCGCCGACATTTTCGTTGCTGTACAGAACCTTCTCGAAGGTCTGCCCGCCGTCGGTCGAGCGATAAATGCCGCGCTCAGGATTCGGTCCGTAGGGATGTCCGGCTACGGCGACAAACAGGCGATTCGGATTCTCGGGATCGACGGCGACCTTCGGAATTTGTTGTCCATCGCGCAAACCAAGATGCGTCCAGGTCGCGCCCGCATCGGTTGATTTGTACATACCATCGCCTACCGACAGATCCGGCCGATGCAATCCTTCGCCGCTGCCGACATAAACAATGTTCGGATCCGACGGCGCAACCGCGATCGTGCCGATCGATCCCGACGGCTCCCGGTCAAACAGCGGCTGCCAGGTGCGACCGTAATCGTCCGTCTTCCACACTCCACCGTTCACCGCCCCGATGTAGAAGACATTCGGCTGGCTGGGAACGCCACATATGGCGCGTGTGCGCCCGCCGCGAAATGGCCCAACGTTCCGCCACCTCATTTCTTTCAGAATCGAAGTGTCGATTTGTTGTGCGGGGAGCTGCCGCGCGAGGTTCGTGACCACGAGAATGGCAAAGCTGAGCGCGAATAAGAGTTGCTTCTTCAACATCAATCAATCACCTGTTCTATTTCGTAGACGGATCGCTTATCGCGAAGGCCCAATCGCTGATCGGCCCATGCCGCAAGGCGACAATGTAATGTAATCTATTCCCACCGATCTTTGCAGGTGAAGGATCTCCCATTTGAACCATCGCGTAAGCCGTATTTGTTCGTCTGTCCTTATTGTCTTCGCTGCGCTTATTCTGAACATTCTTGCCCGCGCCCAAACCGTTTCTCCGGCATTGTTGAGCGGATTGCAGTGGCGCCTGATCGGCCCGTTTCGTGGCGGGCGTGCGGTTGCGGTCACGGGCGTGACCGGCGGCGGAAGCGTCTTTTACTTCGGCGCGGTTGACGGCGGCGTCTGGAAGACTACCGATGCCGGCGTCACCTGGACGCCGATCTTCGACGGCCAGCCCGTCGCCTCGGTTGGCGCGATCGCGGTTGCGCCATCCAATCCCAACGTCATCTATGCGGGCACCGGTGAATCCGACATCCGTTCCGCCCTGAGCTCCGGCGACGGCGTCTATAAATCGACCGACGGCGGTCAGACATGGAAGAACGTTGGCCTGCGCGATTCACGCCAAGTCAGCCGCATCGTCATCGATCCGGGAAATCCGGATGTTGTTTACGTCGGTGCGCTCGGCCACGCCTATGGCCCGAACAGCGAGCGTGGCGTCTTCAAGTCAAGCGACGGCGGCGCCACTTGGACGCACGTTCTCGATAAGGGCTCGAACATCGGCGTCTCCGACCTCGCCCTCGCCATCGCCACTCCAAATATTCTCTTCGCCGGGACCTGGAATGCTCATCGTCCGCCATGGAGCACGTACGCTCCAGTCAATGGTCCTGGCGGCGGTCTCTATCGCTCGACCGACAGCGGCGCGACTTGGACGCAACTGACCGGCAACGGCCTTCCCGAAGTCGACTGGGGCCGGGTTGGGGTCGCGGTATCGCCCGATGGCAAGCGCGTTTACGCGCTGATCGACGCGGGCAGGAAGTCCGGTCTCTATCGCTCCGACGATGGCGGCAACACCTGGATGCTTGCCAACAGCGACCCCCGCCTCACCAGCCGGGGTTGGTATTTCATGCAGCCGACGATTGATCCCAACAATCCTGACGTCCTCTACATTCCGAACATCGCGCTCTATCGCACCGAGGACGGCGGCAAGACCATCTCGATTGTGCGCGGCGCCCCCGGCGGCGACGACTACCACCAGCTCTGGGTCGATCCCAAAGACTCCTCGCATCTCATCCTCGGCACCGATCAGGGCACCACCATCAGCGTGAATCGCGGCCAGACGTGGAGTTCTTGGTACAACCAGCCGACGGCGCAGTTCTATCACGTTATCACTGACAACCAATTCCCCTATCACGTCTACGGCGCGCAACAGGACACCGGCTCCATCGCCGTGCCCAATCGCACCGATCACGGCCTGATCACCGGCCGCGACTGGTATATGGTTGGCGGCGGCGAGAGTGGCTGGATCGCCCCTGATCCCCGCGATCCCGACATCCTTTACGCCAGCGGCGTCTACGGCAGTGTTGTGCGCTTTGACGTACGCACCTCGCTCAGCCAGGAGATCACCCCTTGGCCGATGCCCAACTTCGCCGGCGAAATCAATCAGCGCAAGTATCGTGATCCCTGGACGCCGGTGCTGGTGCTGTCGCCGGTCGATAAGAATGCACTGTACCTCGGCACGCAGTACGTGATGAAGACGAGCGACGGCGGCCTGCATTGGACCGCAATCAGCCCCGATCTCACCGGCGCGGAGCCCACTGCCGCACTCGAACGGCCGGCCGGACCGACGACCCTGCAGAACGCCAGGCAGCGCGGCTTCGGCGTGGTCTTCAGCATCGCGCCCTCGCCGCTCAAGGCCGACGAAATCTGGGCGGGGAGCGACACCGGGCTGTTGCATCTTACGCGTGATGGCGGCAGGAACTGGCAGAACGTGACGCCTCCCGGTATCAGCGATTGGAGCAAGATCGCAATGATCGAAGCCTCACGCTTCGATCCCGCGGTCGCTTATGTCGCTGTCGATCGCCATCGCCTCGACGATCAGAAACCGTACATCTATCGCACGCGCGACTATGGCAAGAGCTGGCAGCCCATCATCAACGGCATCGCCGCCGATTCTTTCGTCAATGCCATTCGCGAGGACACGCAGAACCAGGGACTGCTCTTCGCCGGCACTGAGCTTGGGATTTACATCTCGTTCGATGACGGCGATCACTGGCAGCCGCTGCAATTGAATCTGCCGGTCACGTCCGTGCGCGACATCACCATCCACGGCGACGATCTCGTCATCGCCACCCACGGCCGCTCGTTCTGGATTCTCGACGACATCACGCCGCTGCGTCAGATGAACTCGCAGACGTCGGGCGCGCGACTCTACAAACCGGCGACCTCGGTTCGCATCGACAACGATGTCTTCCTCGGAACACCGCTTCCACCGGAAGAGCCCACCGCCAAGAACCCGCCTGACGGCGCGATCATCGACTACTACCTGCCGACGGCCGCGAAATCCCTAATGCTTGAAATTACCGACTCCAGCGGCAAAGTCGTGCGCCAATTTGTTGCCGGACCACGCAAGGAGCGGCCACATCTGCCCTTGCCCATTGCCGGGCGCTGGATACCCAAGCCGGTGGTGCTGGAGGACAGCGCCGGTGCACATCGCTTCGTTTGGGATCTGCGCTGGGGAAGCTCGGGCACAAATCCTGAGGGGGAAGGAGACGAAGGTTTCGGCGCGCCGCGCGGTCCGCGTGCCATCCCCGGCACCTATCGGTTGAAGCTCACCGTCGACGGCACAACTCTCACCCAGCCGCTGAAGCTAGAAATGGATCCGCGCTCGCAAATTACATCTGCCGAGCTGAATGACCAGCTTCGTGTCGGGCTGCAGATCTTCGCCGAAGTGCGGGCCAGCCGCAAGGCGCTGGCCGAAATCGCCGCGGTCAAGAAACATCTGACCGAGATCGAAACCCAGAGCCTGAAGCACCATGGCGAATTGCTCGCTCAGCTCACCGAAGTCAACGCCATGATCAAGCAAATCGAGCGGCCGGAGAAGCCGCAGCTTCCGGGCACGATCGCAGGACTTGAATCCGCTAGCACCGGTTTAGGAGCGGCCTTGCGCGTCGTCGAAGGCGGAGACCGCACAATCCCGTCGCAGGCCATGGATCTCTACCGCGAGTCCAGCAAGGTAGCGACCGATAGCATTGCGCAGTGGGAACAACTGAAAAAGGTGCAACTGTCAAAGCTGAACCAGGCCTTGAAGAAGGCCGGCCTTGCGCCGATCCAGGTGTCGCTAATCGAACGCGAGGCGGAATATGAGATGTCAGAATAGTGTGTCGCCCGTGCCGTCAGGACGTTGAGGCGTGGAAGTCCATTGCGTAGTGCCTGGAGCGCAGCCTGAGCAATCGATTCCTCACTCCGGACGACGGCCTGAAGGCCGGCACCAGCCACGCCAACCGCCAGCTTCCTAGTGCCGGAAGTGGCGCACACCGGTGAAGACCATTGCCAGGCCGAGCCGATTGGCGGCGTCAATCACATCCTGATCGCGCACTGAACCGCCGGGCTGAATGATTGCCGTCGCACCTGCTTTGGCGATTTCCTCGACGCCGTCGGGAAACGGGAAGAATGCGTCGGACGCAGCGACGGAGCCTTTGATGCCGAGCACGGATTTCATCGCTCCGATCTTCGCCGAGTCGACGCGGCTCATCTGTCCTGCGCCCACTCCGGTGCTCTGGCCATTGCGCGCGTAGAGAATCGCATTGGATTTGACGTGCTTGCACACCTTCCAGGCGAAGAGCAGATCGCGCATCTCCTGCTCGGTCGGCCGGCGCTCGCTGACGACTTTCAGATCGGATTCGGCGAGCGGGCGCACGTCATTGTCCTGCAGCAATACACCGCCGGAGACATTCTTCAGAATCCACTTCTGCTGCATGGGAACAACTTCCAATAGCCGCAGATTCTTCTTCGTCGCGAAGATCTCGCGCGCTGCAACGTCGAACTTGGGCGCGGCAATTGCCTCGACGAAGAGCTTTGCCATCTCTGTCGCGGTATCGCGATCGATGGGGCGATTGACGCCGATCACTCCTCCGAAAGCCGAGATTGGGTCGCACTCCAGCGCGCGCTGGTAGGCCTCCACCAGAGCCGTCGCGACAGCCGTGCCGCAAGGGTTCGTATGCTTGATGATGGCGCAGACAGGTTCTTCGAATTCCTGTGCCAAGTCCCACGCCGCCTGCAGATCGACGATGTTGTTGTAGCTGAGCTCCTTGCCCTGAAGCTGCTTGCCGTTGGCGATGCCCTTGCCTGAACCGTCGGAGTACAGCGCGGCCTTCTGGTGCGGATTCTCGCCGTAGCGAAGATCGAATGCCTTGCGGAAGCTGAGACGCAAGGTCTCCCCAAAGCCGCCGTTGCCCTCGAGTTCGAACTTTCCTTGACTGTCGGGCGTGCCGATCCGCTCCAACGTTGACGCAATGGCAGAGTCATATGCCGCTGTCGTGGCAAAAGCCTTTTGTGCCAGCCGCCACTTGGTCGCAAGCGAGAGCGATCCGCCGCTATTCTCCATTTCACTGGCGATCGCGTCGTAGTCTGAGGGTGAAGTGACAATGGCAACGTCGTGAAAGTTCTTTGCCGCCGAGCGCACCATCGACGGCCCACCGATGTCGATGTTCTCAATGATTTCCTGGAAGTCCACGCCAGGCTTCTCGGCCGTCTTCTCGAAGGCGTAGAGGTTCACCACTACCATGTCGATGGGCTGGATGCCGTGCTCGCTGACTGCGGCAAGGTGCTCCGGCTTACTGCGCATGTGGAGGATGCCGCCGTGAACTTTGGGATGAAGCGTTTTTACACGGCCATCGAGCATCTCGGGAAAGCCAGTGAGATCGGAGATGTCGCTGACCGCGATGCCGGCCTGGCGCAATAGCTTGGCCGTACCGCCGGTGGAGACGAGATCGACGCCCATCTGCAAGAGTCGGCGTGCGAAATCAGCCAGCCCTGTCTTGTCGGTTACGCTTAAGATTGCCCGTTGGATTCTTGCCATGAATGCCTTTCCACCAACCCAAGAAAATGCCTGATTATTCAGAATAACGCATCCCGTGACTGGCCTGGTTTGCATCTAAGTTCGACGGATGGAACAGAATCGCATCGCGATCGTGCTTGCCGACGATCATGCGGTCTTGCGTGAATCGTTAACCGCCCTGCTGCAATCGCAGCCCGAATTCGAAGTGGTCGGCGCCGCTGCCAATGGCGACGAGGCGCTGCAGTTGGTACAGCAGCACAAGCCGCAGGTGCTGGTGCTGGATCTCTTCATGCCGGAAAGCGACGGCTTTGACGTGTTGCGGACACTGGAGCGCGCGGGCAGCCGGGTGGCTTCGGTGGTGCTGACCGGCTCAGAAAGCCGCGACGATTATGTGCAAGTGGTGCGCCTGGGGGCCCGCGGTCTGGTGTTGAAAGCGGACAATCCGCAGAAGCTTTTCGCCGCCATCCGAGCCGTGGCCGAAGGCGAGCTGGCGTTTTCCGACGAGATCGCGCGTAACGTGCTCGACGCCATGGTCTTGAATCAGCCTACTGCGCCAAGTTCCATGACGCGTTTGTCTGAACGCGAACGCCAGATTTCCTACATGGTGGCGCGAGGGATGAAGAACCGCGATATCGCTTCGGAGCTCAGCATCAGCGAGAACACCGTGAAACGGCACCTGCAAAGCATCTTCTCCAAGACCGGGTCGCGTGACCGGCTGGAGTTGGCGGTGCTGGCGCTGGGCGAGATCGAAAAAGCGGCGTGAGGAATCGCTCTTCGCTATTCGCCTTTCGCCTTTCGTCGTCAGCGCCGCGACGCTTCGACGATTTGGAATAAAAACCGCGGTCTTCTGATGGCGCTCTGAGGTGAACGGTGTCTGGCGAATAGCGAAAGGCAACAAGCGTTATTTCCCAGCGGTTGCCGCCATCTTCTTCACCATGGCAATCACCAGCTTGCGATCGCTATCGTTCAGGTTGGGCGAATAGCGGCGAATCTGGGTCAGGAAGCGAACTTCATCCTCACCAAGCTGTGGTGAGGCTTTGCTGCCATTGTCACTGGTGCTCTCGCTGAAGAATCGAGACAAGGGAAGATCCATGGCGGTCGCGATGCGAGCCAGCGTATCCAGCGATGGAATGGTGTGGCCATTTTCTACTCGCGACAGATAACAGCGCAGCAGACCGGTGCGTTTTTCGATGTCACCCTGCGACATGCCTTTTTGCAAGCGGAAGTTGCGAATGGTCTCGCCGATGTTCATGGATGGTTCGCGTCCTGGAAAGAGGTGGCCACGGGAGTGACTGCATAGTAACCATTGCCGGGAAGACTGGCAAGTGAATTTTCGCGCCAACGATATCCACAACGTAAGCTGGCCTGAAATTGGGAAGGATCCCGGAGTTCGCACAATCGGGGATTACGAACAGCCTCCTCAGCCCAGCGACAGCTCCATATAGATCAAACCTTCTACGGGCTCCAGCGGGGCAGCACCGACTTCGCGGAAGCCGAGCTTACGGTAGAGCCGGACGGCCGACTGCATCAGCGCTGCGTAGGAATCGAGCCGCATCGAAGAATAGCCCAGGCGACGAGCTTCCTCCAGCAGCCGCTCGGAGAGCTGTTGGCCAAGCTTGCCACCGCGAAACGCCGGACGCACATAGAGCCGCTTCATCTCACACGTACTTTCCCGCGGAAAGGGACGCAGGGCAACGCAGCCGACCGGCTGACCAACGACCGTCGCCAGCAACAGGGTTCCCTTCGGCGGAGCGTACTCGCCGGGAAGCCCGGCGACTTCGTCGTCGAAGGAACGAAAGCAATAATCCACTGGCAGCTGCGCGCGGTATTCGCCAAAGAGGTAGCGCAGCTGTTCCATTTGTTCAGGAGTTGCCGCTTCGACGATTTCAGACACACTGCACCATTAGTTCAGGGCGACCCTACGATTACCTCAGCGGCTAAAGCCATCACCAAATACGCGCACTTTATGCACGCCTGAAGGCGTGTTCCACCCTACCATCTCGGATGTCGACTAGCCCATCAATATGCCGCCATTCACATTCAGTACGTGACCAGTGACATAAGCCGCTTCGTCGGAAGCCAGAAACTTCACCGCATAGGCGACATCCATGTCGCTGCCCGGGCGTCCCAGCGGAATGCTCTTCAGAATATTTTCCTTCAATTCGGCGGGAAGAACTTCGGTCATCGCCGTCTCGATGAAGCCCGGCGCCACGGCATTGACCGTAATGTTGCGCGAGCCGACTTCACGCGCCACCGCCATGGTCAAGCCGATCAGGCCCGCCTTCGACGAAGAATAGTTGGCCTGGCCAACTTGCCCGATCTGTCCGAAGATGCTGGTGATGTTGATGATCCGTCCCCAGCGCTGCTTCAGCATGGAGCTGATGACCGCTTGTATCAGAAGGAATGGCGCGGTGAGGTTGGTCGCGAGCACATCGTCCCAGTCGGCGCGTTTCATCCGCATGACCAGCTGATCGCGCGTGATGCCGGCGTTATTGACCAGAATGTCGATTTTGCCGAAGCGCGCAATGACGGCTTTGGCGACGGTTTTGATCTCCTCTTCACGGCTGACGTCGAGCTTGAATGCGGCCGCTTCCCGGCCCTTGCCGTTGATCTCAGCAGCCAATTGATCGAGCTTCTCCTGCTTGCGCGCGCACAACGCCACCTTTGCGCCCGAGTCGGCCAAAACCAGCGCGACCGCGCGGCCAATGCCTTGTGATGCTCCGGTAACCAACGCGACCCGCCCTTCGACGCCAGACATGAATGCCTCCTATCGAAAGCAGGATTATAACCAGCGAGGCATGTGTCCGGCACCGGCGAGGGACGGTAGTGCCGAATAGAGGCCGCAAGGTCAGGGAACAGCGACGGCGGTGACCGGACGTTCCGCGGCATCGATCTCAGCTAACAGGGCCTGGGCTTGTTTTGCCGTGACGCCCTTGGGATCGCGCGTCAGCACCGCCTGGACTTCGTAGCGCGCGTCCTTGTAGAGCTTCAGAGGATAAAGGGCACAGGCCTTCACCAGATGCAGGCTGGCAAAGCCGTCCCCGCCCAGTCGCTGAGCCTGCCGGGCAAATTGCAGAGCTTTTTGATACATGCCCACCGAGACCGAGGCCTTCGCCATCTCAAAGTATAGCTGCCACGAGTGAGGAGAGAGCGAGATGCCGCGTTCCGAAACGCGAAGCGCGTCGTCGAAGCGCCCTTCATGGTTGTAGAGCGCTCCCAGCTCGATATAAGCCGCACTATAAGCCGGATCAACGTGGGTTGCCGCTTCCAAATACTGTTGAGCTTGCTCCATGTCCTGTTTCTGCATCTCCAGCACACCCCGCAGGCTTAGAGCATCGGCAAAGCGCGGCTCGATCAGCAAAGCTTCTTCCAGGAGCGCGTCGGCTTCGTCATTGTTGCCTTTGGCGAAATCAGCGTAGGCTTTGCGGTAAATCTTCTTCGCGCTCTCGGGAACAAGTATGCGCGCCACTGAGATGGTGGGATCCTGGTAATAGCTCATCGTATCGCTGGGAAAGCGCAATTCGAGAACACGCGGTTCCGGCTGTACGATAATGGCATCGGCTACCCGAAAATCTCCCGATTCCGCCATGATTTCATAGGTCCCTTTGGGGATGTTGTAGATTGCGAAAGTGCCATCGGACTCCGTGTAGGTGGAGGTCACGGGTATGGCAGTGCCCGCTTGATCCACTTCAACGTGAACTCCCGGCAGCGGACGGCCGTCCGGCGCCAGCACTTTACCTTCAAGTGCGGCGATTACCGAGTCGGAGGATTGGGTTTTCCCATGGGGATCGACTTGCGCGCGAACCAAAGTGCTGAGACAAACTGCGAGGGTCAGGGTTACGACAGAGGCCCGGGAAACCATGGTACTCACCTATTCGCTAAGTTCCGCGAGGTATAGTTCCCTTTCGACCTCCCTTGCGGTTGGTCTGCAGAGCGCCACGCTTGAGTGCGGGCGTTTCTCGCGCACCGCACTGCAACGTGAGATGAAGCTTGAACAAAAAAGTTGGCCGTACCGCCGCGCCATGGTGCGAAATAAATAGAGCGTGAGATAGGCAACCGAACTGAGAGAGCAATGAGCCACCAAGCATTCACCATTCGCCCGGCCCGCAACCTTCTGGGCAGCTTGCGCGTGCCGGGAGACAAATCGATCTCGCATCGCTATGCCATGCTGGCGGCGCTGGCGCCGGGACCGTCACGCTTCGACAATTTCGCGCCCGGCGCCGATTGCGCGAGCACGTTGGGATGCGTGCGTGACCTTGGCTGCGGGGTTTCGCGGGACGAGAAAGGAGGTGTGACCATCACTGGGCTGGGGCCGCAGCTGTGCGCGCCAAGAGATGGGCTGGATTGCGGCAACTCCGGCTCGACCATGCGCATGCTGTCGGGAATTCTGGCGGCGCAGCCGTTTGCCAGCCAGTTGATCGGAGACGAATCGCTGTCACGCCGGCCGATGGGGCGCATCATCGAGCCGTTGACGCAGATGGGAGCGAAGATCAGTGCGGCGGATGGCGACCGCGCTCCGCTGCGGATTGAAGGCACCAAGCTGCATGGCATCGACTATCAAGCGGTGGTGGCGAGTGCACAGGTAAAGACGTCGGTACTGTTTGCCGGCCTGCTTGCCGAGGGCAGGACGACGGTCCACGAGCCGGCGCGAACCCGCGATCACGGCGAAGTGGCCCTGCGGGCGTTCGGAGCGGAGGTGGAGCGGACACAACACTCGGCGTCGATTCAAGGCGGGCAAGCGCTGCATCCGCTGGAAGCTTTTGTGCCCGGCGACATTTCTTCGGCAGCGTTCTTCCTCTGCGCGGCTGCGATTTTTCCGGAATCGAATCTCGTCATCGATGGCGTACTGCTGAACCCTACCCGCTCGGCACTGCTGGATGTGCTAACGGCGATGGGCAGCCGGCTCTCCATGTTGCGCGTGGAGGAAACTCATGGCGAGTTGGTTGGGACAATTGCGCTGCTACCCGGACAAGGGCGACATGTGACCATTGAAGGAGCTTTGACCGCGCTGCTGATTGACGAACTGCCGGTGCTGGCCGCCATTGCTCCAAGAAATCTTCAAGCCATGGGCGCGCAGGTGGAGCAGACGCAAACTGGATGGCGCATTCCGGGAGGGCAGCGGCTGCACGGAGCCGAGATCGAGAGCTATGACGATCATCGCATCGCCATGGCGTTTGCGATCGCAGCCTTGCGCGCCGATGGCGATAGCATTATTCACAACGCCGAGTGCGTCGCGATTTCGTATCCGGGATTCTTTGAGGATCTGGAGAAGCTGGTGGAGCGGTGACCCTCCCCGGTTTCGCTAGACTACGTTCCGATGACTACGCCACCATCGACCGAGATCACGGCTCCGTGAATGAAGCTGGCCTGATCGGAGGCCAGCCAGACATAGGTATTGGCCACGTCTTCGGGAGTTCCCGCGCGGCGCAGCGGTGTGCGCGCGATCATTGCCTGCAGCACCTTCTCCGGCATCGCCTTCACCATGTCCGTAGCAATGAAGCCGGGAGCAACGGCATTGACGCGAATGTTATAACGCCCAAGTTCGCGCGCCCAGGTGCGAGTCATACCAATCACACCTGCCTTGGATGCCACGTAATTGGTCTGCCCAAAGTTGCCCAGTAGTCCCACCACCGACGCCGCGGAAAGAATCACGCCACCACCGTTCTTGATCATGTGCGGCAAAATGGCGCGCGTCGCGAGGAAAACGCCCTTCAGATTGACGTCGATCACCGCATCCCACATTTCTTCCGACATGATGGATTCAGGGCCATTGCCGTTCCATTTGACCAGTTGCGCGTCGCGCACGATGCCGGCGTTGTTGATGAGCACGTCGATGCGCTGCCACCGCTCGATTACCGCTGCGGTCGCCGCTTCAATCTCCGTGACGTTCGCCACGTTTACCGATTGAAAATAGCCCTCGCCGCCGGCCACTTGAATCCTCGACTCGAGTTGTGGACCGGCTTGGGAAGAGACATCCCAGGCCGCGATGCGGGCACCTTCTTCCGCAAAGCGCATTGCGGTGGCGTGGCCAATTCCCGCGCCCGCGCCGGTGATGACCACCACCTTGTCGCGCAGTCCGCTGTCGTAAGCGGCTCGTCTTCGTTGGTGAACATGGGGAATTTCGGCAATGCAGTCAATGATGGAGGTTGTGTTCGCTTGAGGCGCAGTCTCGAGCGGCTGGGTCGAGGATGGTTCGAAATCAGACATCGGTGCTCCTGGCCGGCGCATTTTGGCTGAGCCATGAGTCATGACGGGCAGCTTCGGCGCGGGCGGCTTGTGGGGGATGGATTGTGGGTGCGAAAACCAGAACAGACTAGTGCTTTTGTTGCAATGCGTCAAGACTTGCGGCGAGATTTTGTTTTGCTTTTTGGGGTTCGCCGCTTGCGCCCGGCCAATACCCCCTCCAGCTCTTCCACCCGCCGCCGCAGCTCTTGCACTTCGGCGACAGCCGTCTCCGGTGCTGGCGGGGCGGTTCTTTCCGCAGAAGCTTCTTTCTCCGTCCCCGGCCATGGCGCCGGCAGGAAGCCAAACGCATTCAGCGGGGAAGGCAGCGCGCGGTAGGCATTCTGATACATCTCCATCATGGCCTTCATGTAGCGCAGGGCATTTTCCTGAGTGGCTTTGCCGGAAGCCACCACCATCTGCCGCAGCACGTCCAGCGGAAAAACCGAGTTCGGCGTTTTGGCGTCGTCCACCACAATCTGCGCCAGTATCAGCCGGGTAATGTCCTCGCCATTGGCAACATCGATGACGCGGAGGTCGTAGCCGTCGCGCACCAGCTGCGCCACCTGCTCCTGGTTGATGTATTGGCTGGTCCGCGTATTGTACAGCCGGCGATTCTCGTACTTCTTAATGATCAGCGGCTGCGGGCCTTTATTTTTCATTTGCGCTTGACACGGGTGCCGCGAAAAGGCGAAACTGATGTATGTTGCAGTGCAGCATAATATGCAACATCGAAAAACGTTATCCAAAGGAGCAGATCATGCCGGCCAGTTCCAAGTCAAGCAAGAAGGCGGCCCCGGTGAACGGCGCCGTCGCCGATCATGAAATCACCGAAGTCTTTACTCCCCTCTATCTCAATGCCGTGGCTCGCGTAGCCGAGCTGCAGAAGAACGCTCTCGACGTCGCCGCAGAGCAGACCTCCGAGTGGCTCGGCGCCTGGAAAAAAGCTTTCAGCGCTTTGCCGCTCAATCCTCCCACATTCTTCTTCGACCTTGCTAATCAGGCGATGCAGATCGGCGTCGAAACCCAGAAGAGCGCCATCGATCTGGTCGTGGAACAGACCGAAGCCGTAGCGGAAATTACCAAACAGCGGGCGGATGCCTATTCCAAGATCGCCGAGACCGCGACCGCGGCCTTCCAGACCACGGTCACGCGCTCGGTTGAGGCACAGAAGAAGGCTCTGCAATTTGCCGGCGAGCAGAATAAGGCAATCTTTGCTGCAACCAAGAAGCAAGTCGGTGATGGGTCGGTCGGCGTTGTCGTCGATTCCATCGAGCGCAGCACTCACACGCTGCTGGAGGCGCAGAAGTCCATTCTCGACGCCACCACGAAACCCTTCGTGCAATAAGGGCTATCCATCTGGGGTGAGGCAGCCGCGAGGCGAAGTGGGTCGGGCTGCGCCAGTAGGCTCGCGACTGTCTCCCGATGTATCGTTAAGTAGAGGTTGAGAATGGCTGACCAAGCCAACAATCAGAAACCGTTCGATCCCATGCAGCCATGGCGCAGCATGCGCGATGCCTATCTGGACGCCTGGGCAAAGTCCATGGTCGAGATGGTGAATAGCGAAGCCTACGCTCAAGCCACCGGAGCAATGCTTGATGCCTATCTGACCGTCTCCGCTCCCTTTCGCGAAGCCGTCGAGAAGGCGATGCTGAAGACGCTGGAACAATTGGCCATGCCGTCGCGCGCCGATGTCATCTCATTGGCCGAGCGCATGACCCATATCGAGATGCGATTGGACGATATGGATGCGAAGCTCGATGCGCTCGGCGAATTAACCGCCAGCCGTTCTGCGGTGACGTTGACGGAAGCGGTTGCCGCATCCAGGAAATCGCCGCCGGGAGCCAAGAAAGCTACTCCCCGCAAGCCGGCCGGGAGGAGCAAGAGGTAATGGCAGAAGCGCCGGTTGTGACCGACCCATTCACGCAGGCAGCCGATCGGCTGAAGACCCTCAACAAGGTCATGACGACCAAGGCCGCGATTGCCCAGACTCCTAAGGAGTTGGTCTGGGCACTCAATAAAGCGAAACTTTTCCGTTACACCCCGGTTGTGCCTGCGGAGAAGCGCCATCCCGTTCCGTTGCTGCTGGTGTTCGCACTGATGAACCGGCCGTACATTCTGGATCTTCGTCCCGGGCACAGCTTCGTGGAGTACATGGTCGCGCACGGGTTCGATGTGTATCTGCTTGATTGGGGCGCACCCGGCCCGGAAGACAAGAATCTGCAGTTCGATGACTACACGCTGGACTACATGCCGCGTGCGATCCGCAAACTGAAGGCGATCTCGGGATCAGAAGAATTCAGCCTGCTGGGCTGGTGCATCGGCGCCATTCTCACCTCAATTTACGCCGCCCTGCGGCCGGACGACGGCCTGCGTAACCTGATTCTGTTGACCGCGCCGCTGGATTTTTCCAACAAGCAGGGATTGACTTTCGCGCGCTGGGTCGATGAGCGCTACTTCGACCTCGACCGAGTTCTGGGAGTCTTCGGCAACATGCCCGGCGAAATGATCGACTATGGTGCCAAGGCGCTTAAGCCGGTGGAGAACTACGTTACCAATTATCTCAAGCTGTGGGATAACCTCGACGATCCTCGGGTGGTGCAAGCCTGGCACGCCATGAACACCTGGGTGACCGACAACGTCCCGTTGGCGGGCGGCGCATTCCGGCAGCTTATCGTTGACCTTTACCGTAATGATCGGCTGATGAAAGGCGAACTCGTGATCCGCGGACAGAAAGTCGACTTACGCAAGATCCGCGCGAATCTGCTGACGGTCATCGCCGAGGGTGATCACATCACCCCTTCCTGCCAATCCGAGTCCGTTATGACGAAGGTGAGCAGCAAAGACAAGGAGCTGTTCCGCGTCTCTGGCGGTCACATCGGCATCATGGCCGGAAGCGGAGCGAGTAAGCATACCTGGCCTCATATCAATAACTGGTTAACCACCCGTTCGGAACGATCCTAAGGTGCAGGAGACGTAGCAGCCGATGGGCGCATCGTTCATCGGCGACGACGAATTGGGAACGCAGGTTAAGTCGTAGGCCTTAGCTCTCTACGATTTTTTTCAACGGAAATTCACCATACCTCTTGTCCGCTCGTTCATCTAACCACCAGGACCGTTAGGTTTGAATTGTGATCCTGCATTTGTGTCCGCAGATTAATTAACTCATACTTCCTCACTTTTCTTATCAGGAGTTGTCGTTATGATCGCCTCTCTTCCCTATCCTTACACGCGACGCTTCTTTGAAAAAGAAGAAGTCATCATCTCCAGTTGTAACTACTGCTTGTCTCCGGTTGCCGAATCCAGCAACGAGGCCGAATTAAAGGCCAAGGAGGAGCAGCACTCTTGCCCGCAAAAAATCGGAGCTCCGCCTGCTCACCCGGCGAGAGCGAGTTCGAAGTAGAGCAGCAGCTTTCTGAAGCCAGCTTCGCCAGGATCGATACGGGCCCGATCGGCGCGGGCACGAATCGTTGTCGGGCACACCGGAGTTGACTCCTGTTACAACCGTGAGGCTTTTGTGTAACAGGCCGGTATCCCGGCAAAAGTAGACTCGTCGGCATCGGGCCCCAGGTTGTTCCGGCAGTTTTCTCACGAAGGTAAGTCCGCAAGTTGCGAGTATGCGACCCACAATCGCTGCGAGATTGTCTATGTCATTAAAGCCGTTTGTCGTCAATTCGCACGG
>Ga0335074_10002280_pt1 | contig 26109 bp, 16 predicted proteins | sample Lox_Sample_23_FD_206715 | JGI IMG/M metagenome (GOLD analysis project Ga0335074, IMG submission 206715) | Soil microbial communities from Loxahatchee National Wildlife Refuge, Florida, United States - Lox_Sample_2.3 | ecosystem: Environmental > Terrestrial > Soil > Wetlands | place: USA...
AGCGTGGCTGACTGCCCGGACGGGAGGGAGCCCAGCTTCCAGGCCACTACCCCGCCCAGCCGAGTGCAGGCGTTCGAGCACCCTGTCACCTGGAGCTGCGCGGCCGCCGTGGCCCCGGCCACCACGCTGGTGGCGAGTGCCGGACCCGTGTTCGTCACCGTCAGCGTGCACGTTCCGCTGCTTGCGACGGTCAGGCCGGACGGGCACGACAGGGCCGCCTTGATGTCCGCCTTATCCGACACCGTCACCGCGAACGGTCCCGCGGTCACTGACCCGGCCGAGCTCGACGCCGTCACCGAGTAGCTGAATGATTTCGTGCCCGCCGGCGGAGTGCCGGACACCAGCCCGGTCGAGCTGTTCACCGACAGCCACGACGGTGCCCCGCCACCCAGGGTGAACGCCGGCGCCGGGGTGCCGGAGGCGGTGAACTGGTAGGAGTACGGCGTGCCGGTCGCCGCCGTCAGCGGCGGGGAGTCGGCCGTGAACGCCGGCGCCTGATCCACCGTGATCGTTCCCCGCACCGTCGCCGCCGCCGTGTAATCGGTGCTGCCCGCCTGGTTAGCGTCGATCACGCAGCTGCCAGGGGCGCTATAGCTGACCGTGTCACCCGACACGCCGCACACCCCGGCCCCCGACGACGAATCGACGGTGAACGTCACCGGGTTTCCCGACGCGCCACCGGTCGCCGACAGCGTCGCGGACTGCCCTACTAGGCCTGTTGCCGGAGGGGTGAAACTGATCGTCTGCGGCGCCTGGGTCACCGTGAACGTCCCGCCGGTATACGAGATCGCATACCCCGAGGCCGCGGTCAGCCCCGAGCAGCTCGAACCGTCGATCGTGTAGCTGCCCCCGGCGGTCAGCGCCGGGCCGATCGCGGTGCCGCCATTGACCGTCGCGCAGGTCACGGTGCCCGTCACCGTCCCCGGCGAGGCGGTGTAGCTCGCCGTGAACTGCGGGGCCGACGACCCGTACACCTGCGTCCCGGTCACCGTCACCGGGATCGAGGTCACAAGCGAGTAGGTAATGGCGACCTCGCCGTCCGGCGAGTCATCCGGCGCCGCCACCCCGTCGGTGACGGACGTGCCGGTGGCGCTGGGGTCGGTGTAGCTGGAGCCGCCGCCACCGCTGCCGCCGCCGCCCATGATGAGCGTGCCCCCCACGGTGTCGCTGGCGCCGCCACCGCCGCCACCGCCGCCGTAGTACCCGCCGCCGCCACCGCCGCCACCGTAGTACAACCCGCCGTCCCCGCCGGTGCCGAGCGTGCCGCTGTTACCGGCGTTCGCGGCGCGGCCTGCAGTGGAGCACGGAGATGACAGGGTGCCGGCCTGGCCGCCCGCGCTGTCGCCGGCCGGCGACCCGGCGTCGCCGGGGCCGCCGCCGCCTACCGTCTCACCGCACGAGCCGGCATCGTTAAGGCTCGCGCCGGGTTCCCCGTTCGAGTCGGCGTTGCCGCCGTTGGCCGTGGGGCCACTCCCTCCAGTGCCCTCCGCCGCCGCACCGCCGCCACCGCCGCCGCCGGCGATGAACACCCGGTTGCCGAGCGGGTAACTGCCATCGGATGCCGCGACGCGGACGTCGGTCGCGCCGCCGCCGCCGCCGGCATCCGCTCCGCTCTCGCCGCCACCGCCGAAGGCGCTGGCCGTACTGCTGTCGCTCGTGCCAATGGCGCCGGCCTGCCCGACGTTGACCTGTAGCACGTCACCCGGGCTCACCGTTAGCGTCCCGGTCGCTTCCGCGCCTAGCCCGCCGGTGCCGGAGCCGCTGCCGTTGCCGCCGCCCTCGGCGCCCCACAGGTCGAACGTCGCCGAGGTCACCCCGGCCGGCACCGTCCACGTCTGCGACCCGCCGGTATAGCAGAAGTACACCGTCTCGAAGCCCGGGCCGAGGCCGTACACCGGGCAGCCGGAGATCGTCTGGGCGGCAGCCTGCCCGGCTCCCGCCACGCCCCAGCCGGCCAGGCCCCCGCCCGCCAGCACGCACGCCGCCGCCCACGCGGTGGCCCTTCCTCGCAGCCCGCGCCGGGTCCGGCGTGGCCATGCGTTCTCGTTCATGATTTCGTGATGTCCTTTTCCCATGGACTGCAGCCCCCGCAGTCGTCGCAGTCGTCGAGTAGGAACGCCCCCCGTCCCGGGCATCTGAAACCGAGCCTTCTCCCGCCTGAACGCTCGATCAATGGACCTAGGTGCAGTCTTCGCCACCCGGCTTCGCCACCCGGCGAGTTGGTCGTCGGTCCCAAACGCATTGAGTGCCCTTACGGGCCCGGCCGTGGTTGCGGGGGCGCGCACATCAGGTCGCGGTAAGACGCGCGGTTGCGAGGCTTGGCTGCCGCGACGTTGATAACAGCAAGAAGAGCAGCGGGCCTGCCCAGATAACAGTAAGAATCCCGGACCGGGGCTAGAGACACCCGATGTGGCACCGGCCGCCTCGGCCCGCCCCGGCGACCCGCCGCTAAACGGCCCGCGGCCACCATGACGGCACGGGCAACGACAGACCCGTCGACGGCGGGGCTCTCGGGGCGAGGCAGACGCGTTAGGACAAGTGGCGTTCGGCGGGGCCGTCGTAGGCGGCGAGCGGCCGGATCAGGCTGTTGCCCGCGAGTTGCTCGGCGATGTGCGCGGTCCAGCCGGCGATGCGGGCGGTGACGAAGATCGGCGTGAACGTGGGGGTGTCGAAGCCGATGAGGTGGTAGGCCGGCCCGGCGGGATAGTCGAGGTTGGGGTGCAGGCCCTTGGCGTCGAACATCGCCGTGGCCAGCGTCTCGTAGATGTCGAGCAGCCGCTGGCCGTCGCGCAGCGCCGCGATGTCCGCCAGGGCGGCCCGCATCGTGGGCACCCGCGAGTCGCCGTTCTTGTACACCCGGTGGCCGAAGCCCATGATCGTCCGCTTGTCCGCCAGGGCCCGGTCCAGCCACGGCACCGCGTTGTCGGCGATGGCGATCTGATCCATCATGCCCATCACGGCCTCGTTGGCGCCGCCGTGCAGCGGACCCTTGAGGGCGCCGATCGCGGCTCCAATCGCGCTGTAGATGTCGGACAGGGTGGAGGTGACGACGCGGGCGGTGAAGGTGGAGGCGTTGAAGCTGTGCTCGGCATACAGGATCAGCGAGGTCTCGAACGCGGCGACGATCTCCGGCTCCGGCACCTTGCCGAACGTCATGCGCAGGAAGTTCGCGGCGAACCCGAGGTCATCCCGGGGCGGCACGGCCCCGAGCCCATGACGCCGGCGCTGATCGGCGGCGACGATCGTGGGCAGCACGGCGAACAGCCGCAGCGCCTTGGCCGCTCCCGCTTCCGCTGAGTTGTCGTCCTCGTCCGGGTCGGCGGCGCCGAGCAGGCTGACCGCGGTGCGCAGAGTGTCCATCGGGTGCGCGGTGACGGGCAGGCCTTGCAGCGTGGCGGCGATGAGCGGGTCGAGGGCACGCTGGGTGCGCTCGGCGCGGTGCTGCGCCGCCAGCTGCGCGGCCGTGGGGAGCTCACCGTGCCAGAGCAGGTAGGCGACCTCCTCGAAGCTGCACCGCCGGGTGAGTTCCTGGACCGGATAGCCGCGGTAGGTGAGAGAATTGCTGGCCGGGTTGACCATGGATACAGCCGTGGTGTCGGCGTAGACGCCAGCGAGTCCCCGGCGCACCTCGGCGGGCTGGGTGATGGTCATGGACGTGTTACCTTTCCTGGCGCGGTGTCCCGCCGGCGCACGCGCGGCGCGGCTAGACGCGGAAGTTGTAGATGCCGGTGTCGAAGGTGTTGTAAGCCTCGTAGTCGAGCAGGTCATACAGGTCGCGGCGGTGCTGCATGCGGCCGAGCAGCGATACCTGGCTGCCGCGCTCGGCGATGGTGCTCAGGCCGTCGTCGGCGGCCCGCATGGCCAGCCGCAGCAGGGTGACGGGGTAGATGACGACGTTGATGCCGAGGTTCTCCAGCGTCGTGGTGTCGAGGAGCTTGCTCTTGCCGAACTCGGTCATGTTGGCCAGCAGCGGCACGTCCACCGCGGCGCGGAGCCGTTCGAAGTCGGCCTCGCTGGCCATGGCCTCAGGGAAGATCAGGTCGGCGCCGGCGTCGGCGTACGCCTTCGCGCGGTCGATCGCGTCAGCCAGGCCGTGGACGGCCGCCGCGTCGGTGCGCGCGGCGATGACGAACCCCGGGTCGCGGCGCGCGGCCACCGCGGCGCTGATCCGCCGCACCGCGGTATCCAGCTCGGTCACGTCCTTCCCGGCAAGATGACCGCAGCGCTTCGGGTTGACCTGGTCTTCGATGTGCATCCCGGCCACGCCGGCGTCTTCGAGGACCTGCACGGTGCGGGCGGCGTTCATCGGCTCGCCGAATCCGGTGTCGGCGTCCACCAGGGCGGGCAAGCGCGTGACCCGCGCGATCTGGCCGGCGCGGCCGGCCACCTCGGTGAGCGTGGTCAGCCCGATATCGGGCAGCCCGAGGTCGGCGGAGATGACCGCACCGGAGACGTAGACGCCCTCAAACCCGTGCCGGTCGATGAGCATGGCCGACAGCGGGTTGAACGCGCCGGGGAAGCGGAGCAGTTTCCCGGAGGCGAGCGCGGCGCTGAACGCGGCCCGCTTGTCAGACGCGCGGGTGCTGTCGTGCAGCATCAGAAGATCCCCCGGGTTTCCGGCTGCCTGGATGCCTCGGCGATGCCGGGAAGGGCGAGGCCGGCCAGCTCGTCCGCGCCGAGATCGGGCAGCCGGGTCACCGCGTCAAGGAACCGCTCCTGGGCAGCCGGGTCGATGACCTCGCTGGCGAGGGTGCGGAACTTGCCGATGTACTGCTGCCGAGCGAATGGCCGCGCGCCCGCGGGGTGGGCGTCCGCGACGGCGATCTCGTCGGCGAGCAGGGTCCCGTCCGCCAGCGTGATCTCCACCCGGCCGCCGAACGCGCGCTTGGCCGGATCGGGGTCGTGGTACCGCCGGGTCCAGTCCGGGTCCTCCGCCGTGCTGATGGCCCGCCAGAGCCGGACCGTGTCGGGGCGGGCCGCGCGCTGCGGCGCGTAGGAGCGCAGGTGGTGCCAGTCCCCGTCTTGCAGCGCGACCGCGAAGATGTAGGGGAGGGAATGGTCGAGTGTCTCCCGGGACGCGGCGGGGTCGTACTTCTGCGGGTCGCCGGACCCGGAGCCGATCACGTGATGGGTGTGGTGGCTGGTGAAGATCACCACGCGTTCGATCTCCGCTGAGTCCCCGACCCGTGGACGGAGGCGGCGGGCCAGGTCGATCAGCGCCTGGGCCTGGTATTCGGCCGAATGCTCCTTGGTGTACGTCTCCAGGATGGCCCGCTTGGGCTCGCCGGGGGCGGGCAGCGGCACGGTGTAGGTCGCGCCGGGCCCCCCGAGCAGCCAGCCGATCACCCCGTCCTCGCCCTCGTAGATCGGGCTGGGGGAGTCCTGGCCGCGCATCGCCCGGTCGGCCGCCTCGATGGCGGTCTTTCCCGCGAAGGCAGGCGCGTAGGCCTTCCAGCTGGAGATCTCGCCCTTGCGCGACTGCCGGGTCTGGGTGGTGCAGTGCAGCGCCTGCCCGATGGCCTGGTACACGACGCCGGTGTCCAGGTTCAGCAGCGCCCCGAGCCCCGCCGCCACCGACGGGCCCAGGTGCGCGATGTGGTCGATCTTGTGCTCGTGCAGGCAGATTCCCTTGGTCAGGTCCACTTGCACCTCGTAGGCGGCCGCGATCCCGCGCACCAGGTCGGCGCCGGTCCGGCCGGCGTGCTGGGCGACCGCCAGCAGCGGCGGGATGTTGTCCCCTGGATGGGAGTACTCCGCGGCCAGGAACGTGTCGTGGAAGTCAAGCTCCCGCACCGCGACCCCGTTCGCCCAGGCGGCCCACTCCGGCGACGCCCGCACTCCCGGTGCCGCGCCCCACACGGCCGCTCCTGGCTGTGCCGGGTGCCGCAGCGCCTGTTCGCGCGCCGCCCGCACCGGTCGGCGCGCCAGCGCCGCGGCCGCGACCGCGGCGTCGTCGAGCACCCGGTTGATCGCCATCGCGGTCACCTCGGCGGTGACCGCTACCGGGTCGGTGGCCACCTCGGCCAGCTTCCAGGCCAGCTGGTTCTCCCGCGCGAGGGCCGCCGACGACCGGTACACGCGCACCTCGTGGTCGATCACCGGCCCCGCCTCTGGCTGATCTCGCCGACCAGGCCGGGGACGACCTCGAACAGGTCGCCGGCCACGCCGAAATCGGCGATCTCGAAGATCGGCGCGTCCGGGTCTTTGTTGATCGCGACGATCGTCTTGGCGGTTTGCATTCCCGCCCGGTGCTGGATGGCGCCGGAGATGCCAACTGCCACGTACAGCTGAGGGGAGACGGTCTTGCCGGTCTGGCCGACCTGGAACTGGTGCGGGTACCAGCCGGCGTCGGTCACCGCCCGGGACGCGCCCACCGCCGCCCCGAGCGCGTCGGCGAGCTGCTCGATGACCTTGAACCCCTCGGCTGACCCGGTGCCGCGGCCGCCCGAGACGACGATCTGCGCCTCGGTCAGGTCAGGCCGGTCGCCTTTGGCGGCCACCACCTGCTCGGTGACGCGCGCCGCCTTGGCCGCGTCGCTGGCGGCGAATGCCAGGTGGTCCATGTCGGCCGCGGCCGGAGCGGGCTCGGGACTGACCGCGTTGGGCCGCAGCGCGATGATCGGCGTGCCCCTGACCACGCGTGAGCGCACGGTGACCGCGCCGCCGAAGTTCGGCTGTTCCGCCACCGGCTCCCCGCCGTCCCCGGTGGTGACGTCCACCGCGTCGGTCAGCACGCCGGAGCCGGTCTTGACGGCCAGCCGCCCGGCGATCTCCTTGCCCTCGGCCGTGCCCGCGATCAGCACCGCCACTGGGGATTTCTCCGCGACCAGCCGCGCGAGCAGCTCGGCGGCCGGCGCCACCGCGTACCCGCCGAAATCGCCGGAGTCGGCCACGTACACCTTCTGGGCGCCGAACTCCGCCAGCCGCTCTCGCCCGGCTTCCGCGCCGGGCCCGGCCCAGACCGCCGACGGCTCGCCGAGCCGCCGGGCCGCCGTCAGCAGCTCCGCGGTGACCTTCCTGATCTCGCCGCCAGAATGCTCCGCCAGCACCAGTACCTCAGCCATGTCCGCCTCTCAGATGAATTTCCGCTCGGCGAGGAACGCGGCCGCCTGCGCGCCGCCGTCTCCCTCGTCCGGCACGATCACCCCGGCCCCGCGCGCTGGGCGGGCCGCGAACTCCGCCACCGCGGTAGCCGCGTTGCCCAGGCCCACCCGGCCGGGGTCGATCCCCGCGTCGGCCAGCGACAGCACCTGCACCGGCTTCTTCTTCGCCGCCATGATCCCCTTGAACGACGGGTACCGCGGCTCGTTGATCTTCTCCACCACCGACACCACCGCCGGCAGCGACCCGGTGACCACCGCGTACCCGTCGTCGGTCACCCGCTGGACGGTCACCTGCGGGCCGGAGATGTCCACCTTCGACGCCAGCGTCAGCTGCGGCACGCCCAGCCGCTCGGCCAGCATCGCCGGCAGCACGCCGGTCCGCGCGTCGGTCGACTCCGACCCGCAGATCACCAGGTCGAATCCGGTCCGCTTCAGCACCTGCGCGAGCACCAGCGACGTGGCCAGGGCGTCGGATCCGGCCAGTGCGTCGTCGCACACGTGCACCGCCTTGTCCGCCCCCATCGACAGCGCCTTGCGGATCGACTCCGACGCCTTCCCCGGTCCCATCGACACGATCGTCACCTCGCCGCCGTGCGCCTCAGCGATCTTCAGCCCTTCCTCGATCGCGTACTCGTCGAGCTCGTTGATCAGCCCGTCCGGCGTTTCCCTGTCAAGGGTCCCGTCGCCCGCTTCGAGTCCTCGCTCAACCGCGGTATCCGGCACCTGCTTGACACACACGACGATGTTCATCGGCATCCTCATCGCTAATGGGACTTAGTACCTTGATTAAGGTACTAAGTCCCTATGGTGGAGGCAAGTGGCATCCGTCCGCGCGATGAGGTAAACAGTGGCGGTCATGAGCAAGGCATCGGCACGGGAACGGTTCGCGCAGGCAGCGCTGGCCCTGTTCGACGAGCGCGGGTATGAGCAGGTCACCGTCGATGACATCACCGAGCGGGCGGGCCTCGGACGCACCACGTTCTTCCGGAGCTACCGTTCCAAGGACGACGTCATCTTCCCCGACCACGACCTGATGCTCGGGCAGGTGCGGGACCGGCTGGCGTCCTCCAGTCAGCGCACCGCCCTAGCCGCCGTGTCCGACGCGGTCCGCCTGGTGCTGCTGCACTACATCGCCGAAGGCGACCTGGCCCGCCGGCGCTACCGGCTCACCAGCACGGTGCCGGCCCTCCGCGACCGGGAGATCGCCAGCGTCGCCCGCTACCAGCGGCTGTTCCGCGAGTTCATCACCGACTGGATGCGGGAGTCCGGCGAGCGGGACTCGCTGCGCGCCGAACTCATGGCCGCCGCCGTGGTCGCCGCGCACAACCACGTGCTGCGCCGCTGGCTCCGCGGCGAATCCCCGGATCCGATCCGCGAAGTCGACGACGCGATGAACCAGGTGATCGGCCTGTTCCCGATGTCCGCGGGTGCCGGGGGCGGCGGGGACGCCGGCACTACGATCGTGGCGTTCCGGACCGGGCAGGGGATCGAGACAGTGCTGCCCGCGCTGCGCCGCCTGGTCGAGGGCACCCCCGGCTAACGACGGCACGTCGGCCGATGGGGCCGGCGGCTGACCGGCCTGGCGGACCCAGCTCGGCTTCGGGCGCCGCCGCAGGCCGAGGGCGCGGATCCAGATGTCGGTGATGACTGCCAGGGCGGCCTCGTCGTCGTCGTGCCGCTCCGGTCCCTCGATCCACCAGTAGCAGAAGTTCGACGTCATCGAGACCAGTGCGGTGGCCACCCCGTCGGGGTCGACGGCGGGATCGGCCACGCCGCGGCTCTGCCATCGGCGGATGGCGGCGGCGATCCGCGAGATGTGCTTGCGGCGGGTGCGGAACTGCATGTCGTAGATCTCGGGATCGACGCTGGAGAGCCGCTCGAGGACGGCGAAGAACACGGTGTTCCCCCGGTAGGCCTCGATGTAGCCGCGGATCGACTGGGTCATCGCGGCCACCGGATCCAGGCCGCGCAGCTCGGCTCCCGCCACGCCACTGTCGATCTGCTCCCCCACCTCCCGGCACACCGCACGGAAGATCTCCACCTTGGAGGGAAAGTACGTGTAGAAGCTGCCGCGGGCGACGCCTGCCTCGGTGACGATCTCCTCGACATTCGCGTCGATGTAGCCGCGCCGCTCGAACACGCGCCGGGCGGCGTCGAGCAGGGACCGGCGAGTGCGGTCGCCACGCGCGTTTCCGCGTTCCTGGTGGGCGCTGCGCCGCGCCGCGGAGGTACCGACAGGCGTCCATCCGCCGCGAGTCCTGGCGGCGCCAGTGCCGGTCCCGGTCCCGGTCCCGTTACGGCGCGGGTCCGGGGGCGAGGCCGTCTCTTGCGTGCTGGTCACCGGACCATTCTGCCTCACGCTCCTGGTCTCAGTTAACCTGATCGACATTCATGTCGATCCAACTATCGACATGAATGTCGAGTTAAGTTAGCATCGGCGCAACGGTCAGCTCCCCGGTGCGGGTCGCGGTGGCGGACTTGATCGGCATCTATATTCGAAAATCCCTTAAGAGCACTTAGGTAGCGGGCCATTCACACTGGCCTCGGGCTCGGGCACGAGCTTCCATCTGCTAACCCTCAGGCAGGAGAACGACATGGGATCATGGCGAAGAACATTGCGGGAATGTAACAACGGGCGCCGGACGCGAGCTCGCGTCATGCTCCCGGCCTCGGCCGCGCTGGCCGTCGCGGCACTCGCGGCGGCGGGCTGCTCGTCCAGCACCTCATCCAGCAGCGCGCCCGCATCCTCAAGCACGTCAACCCCCAGCACCTACAGCGTCGGCCTGATCGCCGACCTGTCCGGCAACGGCGGCGTCGACCTGCCCTTCGAGCAGGCGATTGTCGGCAGCGTCAACGCGGCGAACGCACGCGAGCCGGTGCACGGCCACAAGTTCAAGCTCATCGTGTGCGATTCCCAGACCAACGACAACGCCGACGCCGCCTGCGGTCAGGAGATGGTGTCCGACCACGTCGTGGCCGTGTTCGACCTGGCTGGCGAGGCCGCGGCACTGCCCTATCTCCAGTCCGCCGGGATACCCGACCTCAACGACGGTGCGCTGCAGCAGGACTGGACCAGCCCGGTCTCGTTCGCGACCAACACGCTCGGCCTAACCTCCACGGTCGGGTTCATGGCGCTGGCGAAGACCCAGGGCTGCCAGAGCATCGCGGCAGTTTCGACGATCGCCGCAACCCCGGCGGCCGCGGCGGAGCAGGAGGACGCGCTGTCCGACTCGGCCAAGGCGGCTGGCATGGCGTTCAAGGACTACATCAGCGTGTCAGGCACAGTGCCCGACCTGGCTCCGTACATCACCCAGGCCGTCGACAAGGGGATCGACTGCATCGCCCTGGAGGGACTCGGAGCCCAGGAGGTGAGCATGCTGAACGCGATGGTCACCGAGCCGTCGAACATCAAGATCATCACCGGCATCTCGTTCCTCTCGGCGCCCGGCGAGGCCGCGTCCCTCGAGCCGATCGCCGCGAAACTTGGTTCCCGCCTGGTCGTGCTCACGGCGACCGAGAACGTGGCGGATCCGCCGAACTCCCTCGTCAAGCAGTGGGTTTCTGACCAGGACTCGTACGGCGGGAAGACGCCGGACCTCGGCTCGTCCGTCGCTCAGACGTTCTGGGCTGAGCAGCAGCTGCTGACCCAGGTGGCAAACCAGGTCTACCCCGACGTCACGGCGAGCACGATCCTGAAGGGTCTCGATAACGTGTCCGGCTTCTGGCCGGGGGTGTCACCGCCGGTCTCGTTCAACAAGCCAGTGAAGAACGCCTTCGGCCCGCGCGTGTTCGCCGTGTGGATCGCCCCGACGAAGTACGTCAACGGGGTCTCCTTCCCGCGGACCGGTCCCTTCATCAACCTGCTTACCGGCGCAACGAGCGAAAACACTCAGGCCGGGTAGCAATGGAATTCCTCCAGCTGGCTCTCACCGGCCTGGCGGTCAGCGCGAGCTACGCCATGCTGAGCCAGAGCATCGTGGTCGTATACCGCGGCACCGGCGTGCCCAACTTCGCGGCTGGCGCAGTCGGGATGTTCGGCGCCTACATTTTCTACGACCTGTGGCCGGGAACCTGGATGCCCTGGCCGCTCGCCCTGATCGCGGCGCTGCTGTGCTGCGCCGCGATCGGGGCGGCGATGCACCTCGTGGTGATGCGGCGGCTGCGGACCGCCTCGACGGCGACGAAGGTCATTGCGACCCTCGGCCTGATGACGCTGCTCACCGCGGTGGCGGATCAGTACTTCGCGCCCTACGGGGCGGTCCAGGCGGTCAAGACCTTCCTGGGCAGCGGGCTGTGGCACCTGTCCGGGCAGCTCAGCGTGAGCTCGGAGCAGCTGTGGCTGGTAGGCCTGTCGGTGCTGCTGACCGCCGGGCTGGTCGTGCTGCAGCGCCGGACCCGCTTCGGCCTGGCGACCAGCGCTGTCTGCGAGAACGAGGCCGTGGCCGCGGGCATGGGCTGGTCGCCCGACTTCATAGCGGCCGCCAACTGGGCCATCGGCGCTGTCATCAGCGGCCTGGCGATGATCCTGCTGTCCCCGATCGCCGGCATGTCGCCGACCAACCTGACACTGCTGGTCGTGCCCGCACTGTGCGCGGCGGTGATCGGGCGCTTCGACTCGGTGCTGCTCGCGCTGGCCGGAGCGTTCGTGCTCGGCATCGGCGAGTCCGAGGTCGGCCTGGTCACCTCGGCGTCGGGCTGGTCGGAGGCCGCGCCGCTGATCGTGCTGATCGTCCTGCTGCTGATCCGGGGTGAGGGCCGCGGTGACCGCAGCGAGGTGCCGCAGCGGCTGGCCTCCGTCGGCTCGGGCCGGGTCGGCATCGCCGCCGGCGCCTGGGCGGTCGCGGCCGGGGCGCTGCTGCTGGTGCTCCCCGTGAGCTGGCTGGGCGCGGTGACTGCCACGCTGCTGCTCAGCATCGGCCTGCTGTCCATGGTCGTCCTCACCGGCTACGCGGGCCAGCTGTCGCTGGCCCAGTACGGACTGGCCGGGGTCAGCGCTTATGCGGTGGCGCTGCTCTCGGCGCGGTTCGGCGTGCCGATCTGGCTGGCCATCGCGGCGGCTGTTCTCGTGACGGTATGCCTCGGGATGATCGTCGCGGCACCCGCCCTGCGCAGCCGGGGCGTCACGCTTGCCATCGCGACGCTGAGCCTGGTGATCGTCATCGAAGACCTGCTGCTCACCAGCCCGACCACCGCGGCATGGCTCGGAACTAACACGATCCCGCCGCTGTCGTTCTTCGGCCTGAGCCTGAACCCGCTGCTGCATCCGCGGTCATTCGGGTTCCTCATCCTGGTGGTATTCGTCCTCGCCAGTCTCGTCGTCACCAACCTCCGGCGGGGGGCAATGGGCCGGCGGCTGCTGGCCATCCGGGCCAATCCGCAGGCGGCCGCCTCCATCGGGATCTCCCCCACATCGGCCAAGATGTACGCGTTCGCGGTGGCCGGCGGCCTGGCCGCGGTCTGCGGCGCGCTGACAGAGGCGCAGTTGTCGTATCCCGATTTCAGTCTTTTCAGCACGCTGAGCTCGATCACCCTGGTGCTCCAGGCGACGCTTGGCGGTATCGGGTGGATCGCGGGAGCGCTGACCGGAGGAGTGGCGGCCGCCGGCGGTGTGGGGAACCAGGCCCTGGGTCTGGTGATCTCGCCGTCCAACTGGCTGGAGGTCATCACGGCGGGGATTTTCCTGCTCGTGATCCTCCAGACGCCGGACGGAGCGGTTCCGCTCCAGGTGGCGCAGATCCGCTGGCTGGCCGCCCGCTGGAAGGGCTGGAAGCCGGCGCCCAAGTCGTCGTCGGCCGACGCGTCCACGTCGTCGGCCGACGCGTTCACCCGTTCGGTGCGGCTCGGCCGGATCCTGGACGGCCGCAAGGAACCGGTAGCCCTGGAAGTCGAGGATCTGACAGTGATCTTCGGCCGCGTGCGCGCGGTGGACGGGGTATCCCTGTCGGTGCAGCCCGGGGAGGTTGTCGGGCTGATCGGGCCGAACGGCGCGGGCAAGTCGACCTTCATCGACGCCGTCTGCGGCAACGTCCAGCCAGCCGGGGGACGCGTCACACTCGGCGGCCGGGATATCGGCAGGCTCCGGCCCGCCAGGCGCGCCAAGCTCGGCCTGGTTCGCGCCTTCCAGCACCTGGAGCTGTTCGAGGACATGACGGTGGGCGAGAACCTGCTGACAGCGTCTGAACGGCCGCGCTGGTGGCGAGGTGCCGCCGACCTCGTGTGGCCGGGCGTCGCGAGGACCACCGAGGCAGCTAGGCTGGCGGCGGAGGCCTTCGGGCTCTGGGAATTCGCTAGCCGAACGCCCAGAACCCTGAATCACGGGAAGCGACGGCTGCTGGGAGTCGCGCGGGCCTTCGCGGCGGACCCCGCGATCGTGCTCTTGGACGAGCCGGCCGCCGGTCTTGACGCACGGGAGCGCCGCGAGTTCGCCGGCCTGCTCCGCAGGGTGGCGGGCGAATGGCGGATCGGCATCCTGCTGGTAGAACACGATGTGAACCTGGTCTTCGGGGTCTGCGATCGTGTCGTCGCGCTGGTCAACGGCGCCGTCGTCGCCGAGGGGAACCCGGAGCAGGTCCGGCGCAACGAGGCCGTCAGGACCGCCTATCTGGGAAGGGCCACGGAGCCGCACCCGGATCAAGCGGAGCTGCGGGCCGATCAGGTGGTGGAGTGACGATGATGCTGGATCTCAGCCAACGCAGCGACGTTGTCGTGGCGACCAGGGCGCTATCGGTCGGCTACTCGGGTGTGCCCGTGGCGCGCGACCTGGACATCGAAGTTCGGCGGGGGGAGGTGGTGGCGCTGCTCGGGCGGAACGGCGCCGGGAAGACCACGACCTTGCACACCATCGCCGGGCTCCTGCCGCGGCTGTCCGGCCAGGTTCTGCTGCACGGCACGCCGCCGCCGCGGAGTTTTCATCAGCGCGTCAGGGGCGGCCTGGCACTGGTGCCGGAGGAACGTGCCGTCGTCAGGCGCCTGACGGTCGCGGAGAACATAAAGATCTCCAGAGCGTCGGCCGACGCGGTCTTCGAGATCTTCCCTGAGTTGCAGCCGCTGCGCCATCAGCGCGTCGGGATGCTGTCCGGCGGCGAGCAGCAGATGCTCGCCCTGGGAAAGTTCATGGCGGCCCGGCCGGACGTGCTGCTGATCGACGAGTTGTCGCTGGGGCTCGCGCCGCTGATTGTCGGGCGACTGCTTGAGCGGGTGCGGGACGCGGCCAGCAAGGGCACCGGGGTGCTCCTCGTCGAACAGCAGCCGGCCACCGCCCTGATGGTCGCCGACCGGGGCTACGTCCTGTCCGGCGGGCGGATCCAGCTCGCCGCGACCAGCGACGAAATGCTCGAGCAGCTGGCCGACATCGAAGCGATGTACCTGGACGAGTCTGCCCTCACCGACGAGGACGGGAAGACTGCTAGCAAGGGAGCGAACTCATGACCTCAGGCACCTCAGGCACCAGCGGGGAGCGGCCCGGACAGGCGGCCTTCCTGAGCGGAATACGCGTCGTCGAGCTGACCACGGCACTGGCCGGCCCATACGCCACCACGATCCTGGCCGACCTCGGCGCCGAGGTCATCAAGGTCGAAGGCACCGAGGGCGACTCGATGCGCCGGCGGCGCGACGCTCCCGAGCAGGTCAGCCTTCCGTTCGCGATGATCCACCGCAACAAGTCGAGCCTGGCGGTGGACCTGAAGGACCCGCGCGGCCAGCAGGCCGCCCGGCGGGTGATCGACACCGCGGACGTGCTCGTCGAGAACTTCCGCCCCGGCGTGGTCCGCCGACTTGGCCTGGACTACGAGTCCGTCAGGGAGACGAACCCCGGCATCGTCTACTGCTCGGTCTCCGGGTTCGGGCAGACCGGCCCGCTCAGCCCGCTCGGCGGGGTCGACCTGATCGCCCAGGGGTTCGGCGGGCTGATGAGCGTGACAGGCTTCTCCGCCAGCGAGCCGGCCAAGGCCGGCTATCCCGTCTCCGACTTCGGCACCGGCATGTGGGGGGCGATCGGCGTGCTGGCCGCGCTGGCCAAGAAAGCGGTGACCGGCGAGGGCGCGTACATCGACGTGTCGCTGGCCGAGTGCGTGGCGTCCTGGTCGCTGTGGGAGGTCGCCGACTGGCAGGCGCGCGGCGAGGTGCCCGCGCCGCTCGGCACCGCCCACCGGCTGGCGGCTCCCTACCAGGGATTCGCCTGCAAGGACGGCCGGTTCATCAACGTCGCGGCGACCGGCCCGCGCTGGGGCGAGTTCTGCGAGGTGACCGGCGCCCCGCAGTTGCGCGAAGACCCGCGGTTCGCCAACGAGGTGCTGAGATACGCCAACCGGCTTGTCCTGGAAGAGCTCCTCGGCCGCCAGTTCGCGCTCCGGGACCGGGACGAGTGGATCAAGCTGCTGCGGGACGCGAAGATCCCGTGCGGGCCGATCAACACGATCCCGGAGATGCTCGCGGACGAGCACCTGGCGTCGCGGCAGATGTTCGAGAAGCTCAGGCTGGGCGACGAAGACCGGACCGTGGTAAGGACCCCGGTGGTGGCGGCCGGTGCCCCCAGGGTGGTCAGGCAGCCGCCGAAACTTGGTGAGGAAACGCGGGAGCTGCTGGGCGAGGCCGGGTATGCCGACGACGAGATCGCCGCACTAGCCGGGGACGGGGTCATCGCTTACCCCGGATCGACGGAGGGATAGCGATGGCAGACGGCGAGGTACTGGTCGACGTTCGCGGCCCGATCGGCTGGATCATCTTCTCGAACCCGGCCAAGCGGAACGCGATGAGCGCGCAGATGTTCGCGGCGGCGCTTGAGGCCATCGAGAAGCTGGACGGCGACGCCTCGGTCCGGGTGATCGCGCTGCGCGGCGCGAACGGAACCTTCGTGTCGGGCGCCGACATCGGCGGGCTGTCCAGCTCGCCGCGCCGCGCGGAAAGCGCCAGCGCCAGCGCCGACACCGGACCCGGCATTCTGGAGCAGGTGCAGCGGGCCGGCAAGCCGGTCGTCGCGCTGCTCGAAGGCTGGTGCCTGGGCGGCGGCGTGGTGCTGGCGCTCGCCGCCGACTTGCGGATAGGAACGCCGGGGCTCAAGTTCGGGATACCGGCCGCCAAGCTCGGCGCGGCGTATCCGCTGGACGCGGTGACCGCGCTGGTCCGGTTGGCGGGCCCGGGCATGGCGGCCCAGCTGCTGCTGAGCGGGCAGTCCGTCGACGGTCGGCGGGCGTATGAAGTAGGCCTGCTGAACTGGGTGTTCGACGAGCCTGAGTTCGAGTCGAAGGCCGCTGAGGTCCTGGCCACGCTGGCCGCCGGCGCCCCGCTCACCCTCGTCGCCTCCAAGCGGGCCATCGCCGCGGCCTTCGACGGGAACAGCGGCGGCGGGCGGACCGAGGCGGCCATCGCAGCGTTCGCCGCCTGCTGGAAGAGCGCGGACTTCGAGGAGGGCCGCGCGGCGTTCCTGGCGAAGCGATCCCCCCGGTTCACCGGCAGTTAGCCGTTAATCCGCATAGAGCTGTTCGAGGTCGATGAGCCGGGCGTCGCTGGGCTTGGCAGCCGTCAAGTCTGGATGGAATCCCGCCCCGGAATAACAGGCGAGGACTGCATCGCGGGCATCAAAGCCCCTGGCGGTCAGCAGATCACGAGCGCGGCGCAAGCGTTCGACGTCCCGCTGGTCCATGATCCGATCCCACTTCGCCTCGCCAAGGGACAGGATCTTGCGCCGTTTGCCGTGTTCTGCCGGAGCGAGCACGGCGACATCGATTTGAATCTGCTTCCTGCTGCCAGGGTCGGCGACAACTCCCGCTCCCACCTCGCCCGGCAGGCCGGCGAACAGTTCCGGGTCGGCCATGATCGCATAGTCGCGGCATATGGTTTCGAAATGCGCCCCGACGATCTGGGAGAGAAACCGCGGCTGCGCGCTACGCCAGACCGTCGCTCCGTCACCGAGTTCCAGCCGTGCCCAATCGCGACTCATGATCGCCTGGTAGAAGGTGATCAACGGCTCGGCTATTCGGTACGTCGCGCGGCCGGCCCTGAACAGGTCGGGTTCCTTGACCAGAAGCCGGGAGTCCTCCAGAACCCGAAGCGGATGGGCTATCTCATTAGCCTTCCGGCCGACATAGTTGGCGATACCACCGCTGGTCGAGTTGCCCTCGGCGACCGCGGAAAGTACCGAGTGATAGAGCGATGGATCACGGATCTCAGTCTCTTCCACCAACAGATAGCGAGCTTCGCGGAAGAGCGGGGTCTGCGGGTTCAGTGCTGTCCGAATCACCCAGGCGTCGAAGTCGTCAAGGCCCGACGGGGCGTCGTCGCGGACCAACTCACGGCGGTAGGCGGGCGTACCACCGACTACGGAGTGCACGAGGACTGCCAGGGCCGGATCGGTGATGCCCCAGAACCGTGCCGCATCCCGGTACCCGAACGGATGAATCATCAGTTCGAGCCCAGCGCGTCCCCGCAGCGGCGCTCGCCCGGAGAGCAGCCCTCCCATGACGGACATCGCCGAGCCGCACAACAGGATTCGGGCACGGCTGCCGCCTCCGCTGCCGCCTGGCCCCAGTTCGCGCTGGATGATCGATGGCAACTCCGGCGAAGCCTTGACGAGGAAGGGAAACTCGTCAATCACCACAGGTATGGATCGGTCGCCTACGGCGCGAAAGAGATACGGAATGGCTTCCAGCCAGTCCCTGAAAGGAGGGACTGGCGAGCCGGTGAACCTGATGAGCGCGTCCGAGAACAGTCGCAGCGAGACCGCCTCGGTCAGTTCCAGCGCGGGAAAGTAGATTCCGCCAGTGACGGCAGCCAGCGCCTGAAGGAGGTAACTCTTGCCCTGCCGACGCCGTCCGCTTACTACACCAAGCGTTGCCCCTGGCCGAACGTCAGCCACGAACGACGCCAGGCCGGTCCACTCGGTATCCCGGTCAAACAGATGAGCAGGCTTCGCAACTCTGGCCACGGCTGTAGTCCAATCGCTCAAACATAGTTGATCGAAGTATAATTGATCGAAGTATACTTCGATTGGGAATGGCGAACCGAGAGTCCTGGTTCGGTTGCACCTGCCTCGGCGGGAGCCCAGTGGAAATCAACCAAGCGACCTAGGGATTCTCCGTGGGGTGTCGCGTACCCCTCCGGGCCGACACTGGCGGTGGTCTCGGACAACCGTCCGGGCCCAAGCACCGGCCAGGGCGCCGCTAAGACCCCGGCCCGCCCGAAGGGGAAGCACCACCATGAACACCCAACCGTCTATGAAGGACCAGCCAAGCCAGCCAAGCCAGCCCGGCCAGAAGCCCGGAAAGCGGCGCCGCCCGCACCTGCCGCGCCGCGCGGCGCTGGTCGTCACCTGTCTGGCCGGGGCCGGCACCCTGCTGCTGGCCGTGTCCGGCACCGCCTTCGCCACCGTTGACCAGACCAGCCCGCAGTGGGCCGAGCTCGGCCCCGACGGCTACACCGGCGGCCAGGTCAAGCAGGTCACCGAGGTCTACACCATCCAGAACAGCGCCGAAATCGGCACCCAGATGCTCGAAGACAACGGCAGCAGCATGAACCAGGGCGGCACCGTCGACGTCTGGAACCAGATCTTCCAGACCACCAACCAGTACAACCAGGGACCGGCGATCACTCAGGCCAACTACCTGTGGGAGTTCGTCCCCGCCAACCCCGCCAACGGGCCCTCCATCACCGACGGCCCCGGCCAGCTGATCAACCGGCAGTCCGGGCTGTGCCTGGACCTGGCCAACAACAACACCGGCAACAACGCCGCCATCGACCAGTGGACCTGCAACGACGGCGCCAACCAGCAATGGCAGGCCATATCGGTCGGCGGCGGCAACTACGAAATCGCCTCGGCGCTCGACTCCAACGGCAAGGTCCTGGGCATCGGCACCCAGAGCACCTGCATCCTCGACGGCAACGGCGACTCCGTCTCCGTCTACACCGCCGACCAGTACAACACCTGCGAATGGTGGAACATCCAGCAAGCCAGCTACGACTACGCCACCTACCCCGTAACCGCCGGCTACCTAACGGACGACGTCGACAACCGCGCCTACGAATGCGTCCCGACCGACAAATTCCGCATGACCGACTCGAGGTTCTCGGAGTGGGCTTACGACAATGCCAGCGACTCGGGGGTGGACGTACGGACCGATGCCGCAGCCGGCGGCAGCACCGGAGAGGTCCCCGGCGGGTTCTTCGCGTATTCCCAATCCCAAGGATCGGGCGCCGACCTGAATGGCCAGGCCATCCTGTACTGCGACCCGCAGCAGACCGCTCCGTGACACCTAGCAGCAACACCTGGCAGCGGCCGGACCTCCCACCCGCGGTCCGGCCGTCGCCTTCGGCCGTGCCGGGCGATCCTTACACGGTCACGCTCCGCAAGGTATTGCCGCGCCGTCCCGGCGCGACCACGGTTCGTTCGGAATAAAAGATCTTGAATTTCATCCTGAACGTACCGTTGTTTCACCCCACCCCCCCAGCCCCTGCAACCCCGGCCGGCGCTTAACGTGTTCTTAGTGTTACTGTCTGCGAAACTACTGACTGCCGCTGAGCCGATACGGGGGGCCAAGGTGACAGCGAAGCGAGACCGTGAGGATGAGCGGCTGCTGGCGCGGCTGCAGGGCACGCCGGTGGGGCGCCGGTGGCTGCTGAAGGCGGGCCTGGGGTCGGCGGCCGCCGCCGCGGCGGCGTCGCTGGGTCCGGCGGCCGCGGCGCAGGCTTCGCCGGAGGCCCGGGGGACCGCGGCGGCCACGGCGGCCGCGGCTTCCGCCGGGATGCAGTTCGCGCTGGACGTGCCGGGCATCTCCGGCCTGACGCTGGTGGCCAACGGGATAGACATCCCGCTGGTGGCGCACACGTCGGCGTCGCGGTCGGCGCTGCGGGCCCTGGGCGGCTTGTGGAAGTCGATGGACGTGGGCGTGCTGTCGCATTACGTGCCGGCGTCGCTGGTGCCGGCGATGCCGTCGTCGCGGGGGATGCTGGTGTCGGTGCAGGGCCGCCGCGGCCGCCGGAACGTGCTGGCGAACGAGGTGTGGCATGTCCCGGCGGCGGCGACGCTGGCGCTGGCGCAGGCCTCCGAGCGGCTGCTCGGGTCGCTGGCGTCGGTGGTGGACGACTCGCCGCGGCTGGCGATGCTGGGCCTGACCCTCAAGGACTTCGCGGCCGCGGCCGAGGTCGTGCAGCTGGACCTGGTCGGGGACACCTACCAGACCGCGACGGCGCTGACGATGAGCCACCCGAACATCGCCACCCTGGACCCGATGGGGGCGGCGACAACCAAGGCGGTGCTCGGCGACACCCCGCCGGTGCAGACCCTGGGCACCTATATCCGGACCATGCAGCGGGCCGGCCGGGACTTCGCCACCCTGGTGGAGGCGGTCGACTCTGACGGGTCACCGGCGGTGCTCGAGATCGACGGGACCGACACGACGTTCTCCACGATAGTGCTCAACGACACCGACACGAGGTTCATGTCGGCGACGAGGGCGTCGATCATGGGCGGCGCCAGCGCGGTGCGGGACACCGGCAGCCTGGGGGCGGTCACCGGTACGCCAGTGGAGGATGACCCGGCGGCGCAGACCAAGACCTGGGTGCAGCCGCAGGGCATCGTGCCGCAGTCCCAGCCCGCCGCCGCGGTGGCCGCCCAGAGCGGGGTGAGCGTGAAGGTGTCCAACCCGGGGTTCTTGTACGGCACTCAGACCAGCGTCGGCGGACTGTCGGGGACGAGGGTACCGGTGACGATCTACAACAACTACGTCCGCTGGATCTGGGCGTACGTGCAGTACCTCGGCCCGGGCGGGGTGAACCTGTCGGCTGACAATAACGCGAAGTTCCCCGACACCAAGCATGCCAAGTTCCTCGGGATCCTCCCGCCGGTGCCGACCGTGTTCGGAATCCCGCTGCTGTATACCAACACGCTCAAGGAGAGCCTGGACTTCCCCGCCGGTGCGCTGTCGGCCCGGCTGCTGTACTGCGGGCTGGGCGCCGACATCTTCGGCGGCGGCTGGCAGCAGTACTTCCCCGGCGCCTACTCCGGCGCCATCGCCCCTTCCGACGAGGTCACCTACCCCGCCCTGCTCACCGGGGTCCTGTGCATCGGCCTGAACGCCTTCGCCCTCGCCGCCGACATCCAGCTTGTCCGTGCCTGGACGACCGCCAGGAAACAGTTCGGCAGCATTCTCCGCGTCCCCGAGGAATTGCTTCCTTCCCGGCTCAAGGTCGCCCTCGGGCTGACTGTCCTGGAGCTCGCGGCCACGGAAGCCTGCGGGGGGCTGACGCTGTACAAGACCCTCCGCGACTTCGGTGCCGATGTCAGGAACCTGTGGCGCCTGCTGCTGCAGATGGCCACCGTGGTGCCCAAGCTGCTCTTCGCGAAGCCGTCGGCGGCGTTCTGGAAGATGATCGGCGAGGCCACCGCGGAGGATCTGACCGCCAGTACCCTGACACGCTCCATTCCGTTTTACGGGCAGGTGCTGGCGGCCGTGTTCCTGGCGGGGGATGTGCTGACGCTGGAGGAAGTAGCGGCGGGGTACCTGGCCTCGCCGTGGGTGATCGGCAATCAGGTGTCCCGGACGTATGACACGACGGTGACCATCTCCCGTGATCCGCGGTCGGGGACGTTCCCGGCGACGGCGCAGTCGTGGCGGCTGGAGGCGGTGGTGGACGGGGCGGCGGTGCTGTCCCCGCTGACCGGGACGGTGAATCCGGGCGGGGTGGCGCAGTCCGATCCGGTGGTGGTGGCGGTGAAGGGGGTGCCGTTCGGCGGGGCGTCGATCTCGTGGTCGGTGGTGTTCCTGGACGGCGCCGGGCAGCAGGTCGGCACCGGGGTGTCGGCTGCCTATCCGAACAATGATCCGGTGCACGTGCCGGATGCGGTGGCGTTCGCGATCACCCAGCTGCCGGCCACGATCACGGCCTCGACGGTGTTCAAGCGGGCGGTGACGACTGCCTGGAGCCCGGCGGTCAGCGGGTATGTGTGGTCGCCGGCGGTGAGCGTGGCGGCGACGCTCGGCAGCCCGGGGGCGGTGGATGTGATCAGCACCAGCGTGGCGACGCTGGCGGGGGTGGCCGGGGTGGTGTGGCGGGAGGGCGACCGGTATTACCTGCGGGGCGTGCCGGTCGCGCAGAACGGGCGGAGCATCCAGCTGGGGACCGCGACCCGGGAAGGCTACGCGCGGCGGCCGTTCCTGCTGCTGGACTCGTTCGTCGAGGCGTCCAGCGCGGGCAATCACGTGCTGCTGGAGCCGGACGAGGCCACCAGCGGATACCTGATCCGGAAGGTGTCCCTCAACCCGGTGACCGGCGCGCTGTCGTGGGATCCGGGTGTGTCGATGGGGATGTTCCTGCTGCCGGTGTCGGCGGCGGCGCTGCACTCGTCGGGCCGGGTGGTGGCCATCTCCACGGAGGCGGGTCGGCTGGGCTGGGTGCAGCCGGTGGAAACCGTCCGCCCGCAGCTGGCGGCCTACACCGCCGGCCCCGGCACCCAGGTCGGCCTGCTGTCCTCGCCGGTGGCGCTGGCGGTGACGAACCCGGGGACGGTGCTGGTGCTGGAGGCGGCTTCGCGGCGGCTGTCGGCGTTTGACCTGAACGGCAACCCGGCGGAGTACTTCACCGCCGCCCCGTCTCCGGGCTACGCGCTGCCGCTGGTGTCGGACGGCACCTACCTGGACGTGGCGGTGGACGGCGCGGAGCAGGTGTACGTCCTGTACTTCACCGGCACCGGGACCGCCCCGGCGGACTACCGGGTGGACGTCTACAACAAGGGCGGGTCGCCGCTGGCGACCCGCAGCCCGGGGGTGAACGTGCCGCACCTGGCGGTGGATTACTGGCGGTCGATCTTCGCCGCCAACTACGCCCCGCTGGCCGACCTCGGGACCACCACCCCGCACATCAGCCCGGCCCTGGGGGTGATCGAACCGTCCGTCAGCCGCTTCGACCCCACCCAGCCCTAGGAAGGCAGGCCTCAGAGGGGAGAGGCCAGTGCGGACCAGGCTGACGGGCAAGCCCGGGCCAGACCTCCAGCCGCGGATCCAGGACACAGCCCAAGACACCGCGTGGCACACGCTCACCGCCGAGCAGGCGCTGCGGGCCCAGGGCGTCGACGCGAAAACCGGCCTCAGCGCGGCCGAAGCGGCATCGCGGGCCGCCCCTGACCGCTACGGCCCGAACGAACTCGTCCGGGCCAAGCAGGAACCCGGCTGGCACGCGTTCCTCCGCCAGTACTCCGATCCGATGCAGATCGTTCTGCTGGCGGCCGGCGTCCTCAGCCTCTATCCCCTGCGGCAGCTGGGCACAGGCCTCCTGCTGATCGTGCTGACGCTGGCCAACGCGGTCCTCGGCCTCCAGCAGGAGGGCAAGGCCGAAACAGCCGTCGCCGCCCTCCAGAAGATGATGATCGTCACGGCCCGGGTCCGGCGCGACGGCCAGCAGACGGAAATCCCCGCGCGGCAGCTGGTCCCGGGCGACATCGTCGAGCTAGCGGCGGGCGATGTCGTTCCCGCCGACGGCCGGCTGCTCGCGGCCGCGCTGCTTGAGGTCGCCGAGTCCGAGCTCACCGGGGAGAGCCTGCCGGTCCCGAAGAGCACCGCCCCGGTCACGGACACCCAAGTACCGCTAGGCGACCGGACCGGCATGGTCTACATGAACACCGCCGTCACCCGCGGCACCGGCGAGTTCGTGGTCACCGCGACCGGGATGTCGACCGAGGTCGGTCACATCTCGGGGCTGCTCCAGGTCCAGCCGACGGTGAAGACCCCGCTCACCCGCCAGCTCGATCACCTCTCGAAGCAGCTCCTGGTCCTCGCGGCCGTCGCGCTGATCGCGTCGATGGCGGTCAACCTGGCCCGCGGCTACACTTTCAACGCGGTGTTCAACGCCGCGGTCGCGTTCGCCGTCGCCGCGGTCCCCGTGCAGTTGCCCACCGTGGTCACGACGATCCTCGCGTGGGGCACCCGGGCCCTGGCCGCCACCGGGGCCATCATGAAGCAGCTCAGCTCGGCCGAAACCCTGGGCTCCACCTCAGCGATCAACACCGACAAGACCGGCACGCTCACGCTGAACCAGATGACCGCGGTAGTGATGGCCGCCGGCGGCCATCACTACGCGGTCGAGGGCAAGGGCTACTCGACCGAGGGGCGCATCAACCGCGTCGCCGGGCAGGCCGAGATACCGCTCGACGAGTTCCTGATGCCCATGGTCCTCGCCTCGGACGCGGTGCTCAGCGACGGCGAGCTGATCGGCGACCCGACCGAGGGAGCCCTGGTGGCGCTGGCCGCCAAGGGCGGCATCGACGCGCCCTCGACCAGGCGGGCCTACCCGCGGGTCGCCGAGCTCCCCTTCGATGCCGAATACAAGCTCATGGCCACGTTCCACCGGATGACCGGCGCGAGCGGCAAGCCGGTGATCCGCTGCTTCGTCAAGGGCGCGCCCGACCAGCTCCTGGCCCGGGCCGCCACCATGCTGGATCCGGACGCCGGGCAGGTCCCGGTCGACGCGGCTCTGCGCGAGCGGTACCTGGCCGTCAACCACCAGTTCGCGGCCGAGGGCCTGCGGGTCATGGCCACCGCACGAAGAGACCTCGACCCGGCGGCCCTCGATCCCCAAGCCGACCTGCTGAACCTCGTGACCGACCTGGAACTGCTCGCCCTCGTCGGAATCGTCGACCCGCCGCGCCCCGGTGCCCGGGCGTCGGTCGCCCAGGCGAAGGCGGCCGGGATCGAGGTCCGCATGATCACCGGCGATCACGCCGTGACCGCCGCCGCGATCGCCCGCCAGCTCGAGATCGACGGCGACGTCATCACCGGAACGCAGTTCGACGCGATGAGCGAAGCGGAAGCAACCGAGGCGATCGCCGGTACCGGCGTGCTCGCCCGCGTCACCCCCGAACAGAAGGTCCGGCTCGTCGACCTGCTCAAGCGAAGCGGCCAGACCGTCGCCATGACCGGCGACGGCGTCAACGACGCGCCCGCGCTCAAGCAGGCCGACATCGGCATCGCGATGGGCGGGACCGGGACCGACGTGGCCAAGCGGGCCGCGGTGATGGTGCTGACCGACGACAACTTCGCCACGATCATCAAGGCGGTGGAACTCGGCCGCGGGCTGTACGACAACCTCGCCCGCTACATCCGGTTCGAGATGGGGTGCATGTTCGGCTTCATCGTCACGTTCTTCGGCGCCAGCGTCTTCGACATCGCCCACGGGGAGCCCCTGCTGCCGCTCCAGGTCCTGTGGGTGGCCTTCACCACCGTGACGATCCAGTCCATCGGCCTCGGCTACAGCCGCCCCGTCGAAGGGCTCATGGAACACAAGCCCCGGCCGCCCGGCCAGCCGATCCTCAGCCCGGCAGTCGTCGGCTGGCTCGTCTCGGTCGGGCTGGTCATGGCCGTCGGCACGCTGAGCGTGGTCAGCTGGGCGGAGCAGAACCACACGCTCGCGATCGCCCGGACGATGAGCGTGGTCGTCTTCTCGCTGTTCAACCTGTTCTTCTCGATCGAGACGAGGGACGCGCGGGAGTCGGCGTTCGCGCGAGGCACGTTCGCCGACCGGACATTCGTCGTGACGACCGGAGTCTCCTTCTTCCTCATCGTCATGGCGACCGTGCTCCGGCCGTGCCAGGCGATTCTTGACACGGTCACGCTCGACGTGCCTCAGTGGCTGCTCTGCTTGGGCGTGGCCCTGCTGATCGTCGCGGTCAGCGAGATCCGCAAGGCAGTGCTGCGCCGGACCGGCGCGACCACGGTTCGTTCGGAATAAAAGATCTTGAATTTCATCCCGAACGTACCGTTGTTTCACCCCGCCCCCCCGGCCCCTGCAACCCCGGCCGACACTTGACGTGTTCTTAGTGCTACTGTCTGCGAAACTGCTGACTGTCCGCTGAGCCGATACGGGGGGGCCAAGATGACAGCGAAGCGGGACCATGACGATGAGCGGCTGCTGGCGCGGCTGCAGGGTACGCCGGTGGGGCGCCGGTGGCTGCTGAAGGCGGGCCTGGGGTCGGCGGCGGCCGCGGCGGCGGCGTCGCTGGGCCCGGCGGCCGCGGCGCAGGCGG
>Ga0335074_10002281_pt1 | contig 26106 bp, 14 predicted proteins | sample Lox_Sample_23_FD_206715 | JGI IMG/M metagenome (GOLD analysis project Ga0335074, IMG submission 206715) | Soil microbial communities from Loxahatchee National Wildlife Refuge, Florida, United States - Lox_Sample_2.3 | ecosystem: Environmental > Terrestrial > Soil > Wetlands | place: USA...
CTCCTGACCGCCGATGACCGAGGTTGACACAACGCAGGACGGCCCGTGAGCCGGGAGAAGCCCCAGGACACGGGCCGTTTTCGCAGGTAGTGGCAGGTGTTGGGTTCGAACCAACGTAGGCTAAGCCGACGGTTTTACAGACCGTCGCTCCTACCCGAGCCACCCGCCGCTGACCAGCGCATAAGCAATTTGAGGAGTGATTCCGGGCAGTCCCGGTCCGCTATGCGTCCGTGCAAACCGGGTTCCGGGGCCGCGGAATGCACGGATGGGCACGGACGGCGAGAGTGGGAGCGGTTATGCCGACCGTCCCGCCCGTCTTCTCGCCTCTGACCTGGCATTTCAGGCTGCCGAATGGCTGTGCCGTCTCCTTCGCCGTGCCGGGGCGGTAATGCCCCTGTTCGCGGCGCCGACCCATCATGCTAACGAAGCGACTGGCGTCAGCTGGTTCTCACGTCGCGTGGGCTGCGACCACGTGGTTGCCGCCTGCCCAAGTGGCGCCGCAGACCGGGCACTTGACGTACCAGTCATCTGCATCTTGCTGGTAGGTGACGAGACATTGCTTTCCAGTTCCGGTGCACGGGTCTTGGGTACTCGCTCGATCGTCCACGCGCCTCCTCCCTAGCAGTTGCTTGAGGCGCAGCGGACGCAGTCAGCTGGCCCTGGCGGTGTCATTGGGTATGGCGGTTTGCTTCAGGTAGTCCAAGATCTCGATGATCGCGCCCACCTCGGGATCGGTGAAGAAGCTGTCGGGTCCACGCGGTGCTCGGCTCTTAAATGGCTGCTCGTAGAGACGGTCGATATCCAGGAAGCCGTTCCTGGTAAGTGATTCGATGATCAGCTCGACAAAGCTGTACTGCGCAGGGCTGAAAGTTTTGCCTTGCTGGAACGTGTCGAAGGCGCGTACGGCGGTCTCTCGGCGGAGGCCAGTGATGGAACGGAGGAACAGCCCGAAGCCGTGGTACTCATCGGTCACCATGTCGACATCAGCTTGGGTACCGAAACCCAGGTCAAGGAAAATGTTCTTGAGCTCGTCTAGGTCGGCGCTGCTGATCTGGCGGCCTCGCATGAGTTTCTGGACGAGCAGGTCGTTCTCGTGGCTGCGTAGGTAGGTGCGGACCTTCCGCTCGAACCTGCTGCGGTTGGTCCCGATGTCCATGCCTTTGAGCTCGGCGGGGGTGAGTTCGCCGAGTTCGTCTTGGAAATCGGTGAACACGACGCCGCGGCGCTTGGCGGGCAGAAGCCGGACGAGGCCGCGCACAGTGCGGCGCATGGTCTCCAGCATCGGCAAGGTGATGTCCTGCCACCAGTCCTCACCCGCGACGTCGCTGAGGAACTCGGCGTGCCGGTTGACGACCGGGTTGTTAAGTGTGGTGGGGTCCAGGAGGTCTTCGGCGATCCGTTGCACCTGCATCTTCAGTGCCTGGTACCCCGGATCGCCGACAAGCAGGCCCAACTGGAGGCGCAGCGCGATCAGGTCGAACCGCTTGACCTCCTCACTGTTCTCGTCGTCCTTGTACGCGCTGGGCAGGCCGGCCAGTTTCTCCTTCAGCTCGTCGCGTTTCTCGGCACTGATCTGCTTCCAGGAGTCGGCGTCGAGGTAGATGTTCACTTCACGAAGGTGCTGCCGGACCTCGATGTTGTCGCGGTCCATACCCGCGACCTCGGCCTGCAGTCGGGTCGCGACACCACGACGAACGGCGGCATCGCCTGTGGGCTCAGGGGTAGCAGGCTGAGCGGCCAGCTCCGGATAGAGGTGGTCCAGCGAGTAGAGCAGCTCGGTTCGCTGCGCGAACAGGCGCTCGCCCAGCGACGGCTGGACCTTGGCATCGGCCTCGGGAATGTCGGAGTTAAAGTACTCGACGTTGCGGGCGACATCGAAGATGATGAACTGCTTCTTATCCTGGCCAGGTCCGAACAGGTCTGGGCAAAGCCGGGTACCCCGGCCAAGCATCTGCCAAAACTTGGTCTTCGACCGAACCAGCTTCGCGAAAACCAGGTTGACGATCTCGGGTATGTCGATGCCGGTGTCCAGCATGTCGACCGACACCGCGATGTGCGGCGTGGAATCCTTGATCCGGAACTTGTCGATCAGGTGCTCCGCGCCCTTGATCTGGTGGGTGATGATGCGGGCGAAGTCGCCAGGCTGTTCCGGATAGATCTTGTTGAACCGATCGGCGATGAACTCGGCGTGTTTGTTGTTCCGGGCGAAGATAATCGTCTTCCCGAGGCGGTCTCCGCCCTCGACCTTAAGACCGTACGTCATGACCGTCTGCAGCATCTTGTCGATGGTGTCGGCGTTGAACAGATACTTGTTAACCTCATCGGCCGACACCTCGGTGGGAGTCCCGTCATCATCGTCCCACTCGACCTCGTCCCACTTTTCCTTTTCCTCGTCGGACAGGTCGTCATACTTGATACCGAGCTGGGGAATCTTCAGCGGCACGTTGATGGTGAATGGGCCGACCAGATAAGTGTCGGCCATGGCCTCGTCCAAGCTGTAGGCGTCGGTGGGGTTGCCCTCCTCCAGATTGAAGACCCGGTAGGTGTTACGGTCGATCTCGTTCTTCGGGGTCGCGGTCAGCCCTACCAGCAAGGCGTCGAAGTAGTCGAAGATAGCCTTGTACTTGTTGAAGATCGATCGGTGAGCCTCATCGATGATGACCAGGTCGAAGTAACCGGGGCCGAACTTGCGGTGTCCCTGATCCGACACCTTGTTGATCAGGTTGAGCATCGTCGGGTACGTCGAGACGTATACCCGGGCGTTGTCGTCCTTCTCGGTCACGAGGTTGACTATCGGCGTCCCGGGCAGGTGTGCTTTGAAGGCGTTAGTGGCTTGCGTGACGAGTTCCTTGCGGTCGGCAAGGAACAACACTCGCTTCACCCAGCCAGCTTTCTGGAGCAGGTCGACCAGTGCGATCGCTGTCCGCGTCTTACCTGAGCCGGTCGCCATGACGAGCAGGGCATGACGCTGGCCCTTCTCGAACGCCTCTCCTATCTTGCGGATAGCCCGACTCTGGTAGTAGCGCTGGACGATCTCCTCGTTGATTATCGCGCTGTTCAGTGCCTGGCGAGAGGCCCGGCGGGAGATCAGTGACCGCAGTTCGTCCTTGGTGTAGAAGCCCTGAATAGGCCGCGGCGGGTAGAAAGTGTCGTCCCAGATCCGCGTCTCGTACCCGTTGGTGTAGAAAATGACCGGGCGGGTACCGAACTTGGCCTCCAGTGCGTCGGCATACTCCTTGGCCTGCTGCTGTCCCGCGATCTCAGATGCGGTGGCGGCCTTCGCTTCCACCACCCCGAGCGGCTTGCCGTCAGCATCCCACAAGACGTAGTCGACATATCCCTTACCGGACTTGGTCGGAAAGCCCTCCACCGGATACTCGCGGTCTTCCTGCTTGTCCAGCGCCCAGCCGGCTTCCTTGAGCATTAGGTCGATGATGTGAGCCCTGGTGTCCGCCTCGTTGTACTCGTGCGTGTCACGCCGGGCGGCGTTAGCGAGCTTGGCAGCCTTGATCTCTTCCCGCAGCTGTTGTATCTCGGCGTCCAGATCCTGGCTGCGCCGCCGCTCCTTCGCCAACTCTTCCTGCTGTTGGGCGTAACGATCAGCCATCTGCCGAAGCTCTTCGAGCCGTTTCTTCCGTACGGAGGCGGGCTCCGGGACTGGGATTAAAGAGCTGTTGAATGCGAGGGTGGCCGGTGGGACATCAGTCTCATGCTGGGCATAGGTCCGCGCCAGCCAATACAGGACATGGAATAGCTCCGTTACCGAGCGAACGGCGTCCTTTGAATGCACCTGAGCGGCCGAATGGACCGCGAGATTGCCTTGCCGCCGGATTAGGTCCATCTTCGTCCGCAACGCTGGTCCGGCTTGGCGGACCAGTGACGGCTCGTTGATCATCACGCTCAGGTCGCGGTGGTACGGCTCCTTCAGGGAAGCGTCAACCATATAAACCCAGTTCAGCGCCTGCTCGACCGCCCGTCTAGAGTAGAAGCACGAGGTGCGGGGATCGGCGATGGCGAGACGCTCAGCGCGAACCGCCTCCTTGTATAGCTCCGGCCACTCGGCCTGCAGAAACCTGAAGTTGCTCACCCCGATGGCCCTTGCTCCCTCACCCGGACAGATGCGGCAAGTCTCTCACAACTCGTTGCGGAACGCCCTCTGCTGCAGGGACGCGAAGAGACGATCAAGTTTCCCAAGGTCTACATTATGCGATTTAATTAGTTTTTCAATCATCAAGATTCTCTCCGAGAATTCCCTTTGGAGATCGGCTGGCGGCAGCGGGATCTCTACCCGGGACAGACGATTCTTAGATATATTGAGCATAGATGCAGCACTCCCGCCCGCCAGATCTTGAATCTTGCATCGCTGGGATGGTTGAATCAGGAGCCTATGCAGATAATGCGGGATAAGCGGAGCATCTTCCCTGATCTCGAATCTGAAGATCAGATCCGGTAGCAGCAGTTTAGCAGGGGTTTCCTCGACGAATGCGGAAGCGGCTACTAGTTCCCGTGTATTCTTACGTGAAAAAAGAACGTCGCCCGGATGCACCTCGAATCGTTCGTCAGGTGACGTGTTGGGTGGCAGTGCCTTATTCTCACTTGGCTGGTATACACACCTAGTTATAGCGCCTAGCTTGAGTACGCCCCATTCCCCGACGCGAGCGGATCGGTCTAGGCAGGTTGGGCTTTTTCCACTGGTGATTCCAGACAGCAAGTCACCGAGAATTGCCACAGGCCAGCTACGAATATTTGACACGGGGTCGCCGAACATGTCGAGGAAGATGGACCGGGTTAGGTCATCGAGGAGAGCAATCGCCTGCCGCCGCTTCGCTCGCAACTCATCCGCTCGGCCCAAGATAGCCAATACAGATCTCTGAGCATCCGGCGGAGGGAGTGGAATCTTAATTTTTTTAAGAATCTTCGAATTGATATTTACTTGAGCGACCCCGCGGGCTTGAGCACTAAGCTGCTCGACAGTGCTATCGAGATATCGACGTAGATACTTTGGAAGAAGTATCTCTGGATCATATGGAGTAAGTCCTGCGATAGCTTGATTGGTGGCTGCCTCCACGTCAAGTATTGCAGTACGTCCGATGGTAGCGAAGATCGAGATGAGCACAGTTCCTGCTGGTAGTAGTTTTGCAGTGCTGTTCTCCAGGCCAGATTCTGTGATCGTCTCCTGTGTTCGGCTAACTTCCCCCTGTAGCATGTCTCCGATTTTTACCCATGGAATTGAGCCACCGTAGTAACTTGAGACTGCACGAGCAGGTGTTCCGCCGGCGATGACGCTGCACAACTCCCCCAAGGGGACCGTTGGCCAGCGGCTCATCCAAGCCTCGCCTTCAAGTCAGAGAGACCGGCCTGGATCTCGGATTCAAGGTGTTCGAGATCGGCGATGATATCGAGGGGCGGGCGGTGTTCGACGTCCTCGTGGACGACCTCCTTATAGCTGTTGAGGTTGAGATCGTAATTGTGGGCGACGATGTCAGTCTTAGGGACGCAGAAGCTCTGCGCGGTTCGGGCGCGGCTGATCTCGCTGCCGCTTCGGCGCGCCCAGCGCCCCAAAACATCGGGAAGGTTGTTCTTGGCGTGATCTCCCTCAGTTAGTGCGTCGGAGGGGCGGGCACCGAGTTTGTCTTCCAGAAGCAGCGGGGTTCGCTTGTCGTCGAGGCTGAAGCCATCAGCGATGACGTCGTAGAACCAGACGTTGCCGGTGCCACCAGAGTTGGTCTTGGTGAAGAAAACGATGGCGGTGGATACGCCCGCATACGGCTTGAAGACACCGCTAGGGAGCTTCACAATTGCGTCGAGCTTCTGGTCCTCCACCAGTTTCTTGCGCAGTGCGACGTGCGCCTTGGTTGAGCCGAATAGCACGCCGTCTGGGACAATGACAGCGGCACGACCACCTGGCTGGAGCAACCGCAGAAACAGAGCGAGAAACAGCAGCTCTGTCTTCTTGGTCTTGACGACCCGCAGCAGGCCCTCGGCTGTGGTCTCGTAGTCCAGACTGCCCGCGAACGGCGGATTGGCGAGAATCAGTGAGTAGCGTTCGGCCTCGTCGGCCGCGTTCGCGGCAAGTGAGTCGCGGTAGCGGATGTCTGGCTCGTCGATGCCATGCAGCAGCATGTTCATGCTGGCGATACGGAGCATGGTGCTGTCGAAGTCGAAGCCGTGGAACATGCTGTTGTGGAAGTGCTCCTGCTGGGCGTGCTCCAGCAGAGCGTTCTTGTGTTCACGCTGGACATACTCTGCCGCGGTGACGAGGAACCCGGCTGTCCCGCATGCAGGGTCGCAGATCTCGTCGCGTGGTCCGGGATTCATCATCTCGACCATGAGCTGGATGATGTGACGGGGCGTGCGGAACTGACCGTTGTGCCCAGCCGTGGCAATCTTGCTGAGCATGTACTCGTACAGGTCTCCCTTGGTATCGCCACGATCGAGCGGCAAGTCGTCCAGGGTATCCACGGCCTTGGTGAGCAGGTTTGGCGTGGGAATGGTGAACCGGGCGTCCTTCATGTGGTGCGAGTACGTCGAGCCCTCGCCGCCCAGTCGCCGCAGCCAAGGGAATACACCGTCGGCGACGACCTGGTACATGTCCTCCGGCGACATCTCGGTGAACACCGACCAACGTAGTTCTTGGGGATCGTCCTCGGTGTAGACCGGGTTCTCGATCGGCTTGCCAGTCCGGTTCGACTTGTTCTCCTTGAGCGTCTGCAGGTCGTCAAGGCGCTTGATGAACATGAGGTAGGTGATCTGCTCGATCACCTCAAGCGGGTTGGAGATGCCTCCAGACCAGAACCCGTCCCACAGCCGGTCGATCTTGCTACGTAGCTCACCCGAGATCACGCTGCGGAGCTTAGTGGAAGCTGGTCACCCGCAGGGAGCTCCGCGCCTTCTGGAGACAGCTACTGACGGGTGCCAAGGCAGGCGCCCGGCGGCAGGAGGGAGACGGTAGCTGCGCGGCTGGGGAGGCCCAGTTCGGCACCCACCAGCCTGACGAGTTTGTCCTGAGCGTTGGCGACCGCGCGGCACCTCACCAGCCCTGGACAGGACCACTGAGTTCCGGCGTGTATCGCCTCCCGGCATACGGTTCCGCAGCTTCTGTAATCAGGATGCCTGCTCGCCATCGTCTCCTTCCTCGTCGCGTGGCTCAGCGTCGGGAGTTTCGAGGGCGTCGGTGATGCGCTGGTTGGCGGCGTCGGCCTGGCCGTCGATGCAGTGGGCGTAGATCTTGAGCAGGACCGCGACGCCGTGCCCGGCGCGGCGGGCGACCTCGGTGGCGGGGACCCCGGAGTTCAGCCACAGCGACACCGCCGCGTGCCGCAGGTCATACGGGCGCCGGCCCAGCGGTGACCGGTACTGGGCGGGGGTCAGGGCCTTGGTGCGGGCTTCAGCCCACACGGCGCTGTAGGCGGAGTCCTGGATGATGCCGCCCCGGGCGGTCTGGAAGATCCGCCCGTCCGGGGTCGTCCCGTACCGCTTGTTGTGGGTGCGGAGCAGTGTGCTGAGGTCGGGTGGGATGGGGATGGTGCGGGTCTCGTGGGCGGCGCGGTGCTTGAGGCCGCGTTCCTGGCGGGCGGTGCCGTGATCGGTCCAGGCCGTGCCGGCGCGGGACGCGGACGCGGCCAGGTCGATCCGGCCCCACCCCTTCCCCGGCAGGTGCAGGTCGGTTTCGCGGAGCATGACCGCCTCCGAGGGCCGCAGCGCGGCGTAGTACAGGCAGGCGTAGAACGCTTCCAGGTGCGCGCCCCGGCCGGACAGGCCGCGGACGGCGGCCAGCAGGGTGCGGGCCTGGGCCGGGCTGACCACGACCCGCCGGTCCACGCTCGCTGCGACGGCGGGAGTGGTCCACTGGATGCGGTCGACCGGGTTGGCGGTCAGGTGGCCCTGCTCGACGGCGTAGCCCAGTGCGTTGTAGAACACCGACCGCTTGCGCCGCTGCGTCGACCCGGCCGCCGCCTTCCCCGTCAAAGTCCGCGCGCAGGCGGCCAGCGCCAGCCGCACCGTCGCGCTGTCCTCCAGCTCACCGACCGGCAGCGAGGCGCGGGCGGCCCACTCCAGCGCGGCGGCGATCTCCGGGGGTGGACTGGTGTGGCGGGTGGCGGGGTTGAACGCCCAGGCGAACAGCGCGCGGCGCAGCACCTTGGGCTCGGGCGCGCCCGGCTCCTTTGCGGCCAGCGCGATGGTCACGGTGACCAGGGCCTCCGCGACCGAGCGGCGGGAGACCGGGGCCAGGCCCGCCCACTTGGCCTCGGTGTAGGCGCGGGCATGCTCATACCAGGTGATCATCTCCCCCTCGGTCGTCTCGGCGCCCGGCAGGCCGGTGCGGCCGCTGAAGGCGCGACGGTCGCGGGCCGCGTCTTTCAGGCCGGTCAGGAACCCGTCGGCCAGGGGGCGGGCCTTGAACGACTTGCAGTGCTCACGCCCCTCAACCGCCCACCGGACCCGGTAGCGGGCCGCGGTGCCGGAGCCGAGCTTCTTGATGTCCCAGAACCGGACGTCGTAACTATCCATCTGCTGTCTGCTCCTGTCCGTCTTGTGTGTCTGCTTCCAGTTGGCGCAGCCACGCGGTGAGTGCGCTGCGCCGGACTCGCACCCCGCCGCCGGGCAGCCGTACCACGGCGGGGCCGGCCCCGGCCCGGCGCCAGCGGTAGAACGCGGCCCGCGACACCCGCAGCTCGGCGGTCACCTCCTCCATCGTCAGCAACCGGTCATCGCCAGCGCCGGGTGCATCCGGCGGGGTGGCGGCGGGCCAGCCGGGAGCGGTATGCGTTCCCGGGGGCGGTCCGTCCGTGGCGTCGCGACGACGAACGCTCCGCTCCTCCCGTCGCGTCAAGTCCAGCCCCGGCCGGGCCGGTGACGGCCGGCATCCGCCTGCGGCTGCAGGCCCGCGGAAACGGGAAAAGAGGAAAGGCCGCACGGGCGGTCCGTGCGGCGAGGCAGATCCTGCCGGGCGGCCCGGCCCTGCCGGAGGGGAAGATCGGCAGGAGCGGGCGCGGGGTCCCGGGCGGTGACCGACGGCGCACCCTCGCCATTGCCGGGGGCGGAAGCGGCCGGCCCTGCCACCGGACGACGGGGCGCACTGGCCTGCCGCCCGGAACCGCGCGCATCCACCCTCCACTCCGGCCGCCGTGTCAAGTCCGTCCAGCCCGGGGCAGGCTTGATACCCGGCCCTGAGCCACGCACCGGTACCAGCCGGTGTCCGGCCTGCCATGAGGGGGCGGCCTTGGGGGATCGCCAGCCGCCGGGCGGGTACCGCGCGATGGGGGCGCGGTGGCGCGCGCCATGCTGGCACGCGCCACCGTCGTGCCGCCGCCCGCGGGGCGGCTTTGCGAGAGGGTGCCCAGCTGCGGGGCAGCACGTTGCGCTGGCTGAAGGATCTGTCATGGGCTAGCTGGCCCCTCGTGCCGTCGCTTTTCCGCCCACTACAGAAATCGGGTTTTGAGGGTCTTTTTTCACGCGCTCCCGGGAACAGTCGCCGACGGGCGTGGCAGGGCAAGGCGACTCGTAGGGTCCGGTGAAGATGTCGTCCGGACGCCTACGTGTCATCTCGGACGTCATCTGCAGGGGTCTTGGCGCGACGCACGGCACGCCGCCCGCCTATGTCCAGAAATCCTGGACATAGAGTTATGATGGCCTTCATGACTTCCACCGCTGAGACGCTTCGCGCCATGCTTGACGAGACGGCCTTCAATGCCTTGCGGGGACTGGCCGCCGGTCCAGAAGCGGTGTCCGGGCGGATGATGGCCGCCGCGCTGGGGGTTTCCCCGACCACGGCCACAGCTACGCTGGGGAAGCTCCGCGACGCCGGGTTCGCGATGGCAAGCCGGGAAGGGCGAGCCGACCGCTGGCGTCTTAATACGGACAATGCCCTGGTCCGCTCCTGGCTGGAGGAAACGAGGGACGAGCCGAAGGCACCTGAGGCCGTGGGCGGCCCGAGCCCGTACTCCACGGGCGGGGGTGGCGTCACATTCGAGCGCAAGGTCGCGGTGCAGTACCTCACCCGTCTGCTGGTCGGCGACGGTGCCGCTGAACTCGGTGACGGAAGACGCGTCGTCACCGTGGCTTTCCAGCAGGCACCAGAGCACTCGGTCGACGACCTGGTCATTTACGCAGCCCATGCTGACGAGCTGGAGCCGTCGCTCGTCCTCGCGGTAGGAGTGCGCCGCTCACCCGACCTGGTGCAGAGCGACGAGTCGACCAGAAAACTCATCCGCGCTTTCGTGAGCGAAGTCATCAACACGCCCGGAGACGGCCCGGAGCACCGTTGCGCCCTTGTCGTCGCCGGCCCGCAGGAGCACGCTCAACAACTGGCGGTGCTCGCCGGCCTTGCCTCCAAGCAGATGGACGCGCCGGCCTTCTTCAGGCTCGTGCGCACGCCGGGCAAATTCGACGCCGATGTCCGCAGGCGCCTACAGCAGGTCGAAGGGCTCGTCAAGCTCGCACTCGCAGATCTCGGCGTGGCCAATCCCGGCGCACACCTGGTCAAGGAGCGCGTCTGGGAACTGCTGTCCCGGCTCACCGTGCTGATGCCGCGCCTGGAGACACCCGACGAAGCCGACTGGGCCGCGGTAGCGAACTCGCTCATCCCGGTTGCCCGCGGAGGAGACCTGCTCGGCGCTACGCAGCTGCGTGACCGGCTGGTCGCCCTGGCGGACGAGTACCCACCAAAGGCCGCCACGGTCAAGCCGAGCACGCTGCGGCGAGACGCGCATACGGCCATCGACTCCGCAAAACGCCGCCACCGGCAGGGATGGCAGGCGCTCGGTCACCTCCACGCGCGCGCAACGGCAGTGCGCGATCACATCACATCCGAGGACGGCGGCCGGACCCTTCAGCTCGACCGGAGCCAGGCAGCAGCCGAACTGCTCGCGCTGGCCGGGCCGTCAGCGGCCGCTGTCGTCGCGTACGGCGACTCTGGCGTCGGCAAGAGCGCGCTGGCCGCCGGCGCGGCTGTCGATGCGGCCAGCCGCGCCCCCGACGCCACCCAGGCTCTGTGCATGAACCTACGGCACCTGCCCGCGACGAGCCTGGAGCTGGAGGCTCACCTCGGCGCGCCGCTCGCCGCCCTTCTCGCGGAGCTCAGCGCTCCCCAGCGCCTCCTGGTCATCGACGGCGCGGACGCGGTATCGGAAGGATCCGAGACCGTCTTCCGGTATCTCGCGGACGCCGCCCGGCAAGCTGACGTAACGGTCATCGCCGTCACTGCAAACGACGCCAGCCAGCTCGTGCGGGACATCGTCGCTGAATGCTGCGGCGGGGATGTCGCCGAGTATCTCGTGCCGCTGCTGACGGACGCGGAAGTCGAGGAGACGATTGCTGTCTTCGGCGAGCTGGCGGCTCTCGGGGGCAACCCACGCTCGCGGGAACTGCTCCGCAGGCCCGTGGTGGTGGACCTGCTTGTCCGGGGCGGCGTCACCGGCACGCCGCTCAGTGACGCCGACGCCATGGAGCAGATCTGGGCGGGGCTGGTCTGCCGCCGGGGGCGGTCCGACCGCAGCACCCCGGACGCCCGGCAGCTTGCACTCCTGAGCCTGGCCGACCTTGCGCTGTGCGGAGGCGATCCCTTGGAGGTGGTGAGCCGGATCGACCCAGCCGCCCTTGAGGGGCTCCGCCGCGACGGGCTGCTGCAGACCTCGACCGACGACCCATTCAAGATCGGGCCGGAGTTCGCCCACGATGAGGTGCGGCGCTATGCCGTCGCTCGCCTTCTCCTCGCCGCCGGCGACCCGGCCTCGAAGCTGGTTGCCGCCGGCGTGCCCCGCTGGTCCCTCGGCGCGGCACGGCTCGCATGCCAGGTTCTGCTCGCCGCACCTGATAAGCCGGTGAACCGCTTGCAAGGCCGGCTCGCTCGCCTGCAGCGGGTATTCGACGACCTCGTCGCTGCAGGCCATGGTGAACGTTGGGGCGACGTGCCGGGCGAAGCGCTCCTGACGCTTGGCGACTGCGGCCCAGTCCTGCGGGACGCCTGGCCGAAGCTGCGCGCCGAACCCGGTACAGGTCTTCGGCGTCTGTGCCGTCTCGTGGACCAGAGGCTCCGCGACGCCAGGGGCGTGGTCCGGACGGTCGCGGTGGAGCCGCTCATCGCTCTCCTGCTCGACGACGAGACACCGTGGACCGACGACAAGCAGCTGCAGGACCTCTTCCGCGGCTGGCTGCTCGCCCTCGTCGTCGCCGGGAGGCCGGCCGGGTACCTGCTCCGCCTTCGCCTGCGCGACCGGCTCGCCGCCGTGTGTTCAGCGGCTGACCGCCGCCTGCAAGCCGAGCAGGAGGCAGCGGCTGCCGCACGCGCAGCACGTTCACCCGAGGAGATCGAGGAAGAGCGCAGCTTCATGGCCAGGCACCGCGGCCTCTTCGCCGGCGAGATCGGCTATCCGCGCACCCGGCACCGCGAACGCACGGAGATCCCGCACGAGATCACCGACGAGGTAATGATCGAGCTGCTCGCACTTCTCGGCCCGGACCTGGGCGACCAGGGCGAGGAGATCCTCCGTCGCGTCGCTCGGGACGCGCCGGGACACCTCGGCCCGGCGGTGGAGGAACTCGGCACCGGCCTGGCGCTGGCCCCCTGCCGGCGCGGATTCCTCGCGGAGCTGACGGAGGCCTACTACCTTGACGAGGAAGAAGACGGGTCCGGCTTCCACGAGGACGGAATCAGGCACCACCACTCACGCTCCTTCGGCGTGACGCCCCTCGCAGCGTGGAACCGGGGACCGTTCATGGTGCTCTTCCAGACCGACTTCCGCAACGGCGTCGCCGTCCTCAACCGCATGCTCAACCACGCCGCCCTCGCGCGTGCGCGTACGCTGGCTGGCCTCGGCCGCTACGGCGCTCCGGTCGATGACAGCGAACTCGACGCATACCGGACGGAACTCGGCATCACCGGGACCAGCCGCGTCTACGTCGGCGATGACCATGTGTGGACCTGGTACCGCGCCACGGGAGTCGGCCCCTACCCCTGCATGAGCGCGCTGGAGGCACTCGAGCGCGTCTGCGATCAGCTGGCTGCGGCCGGCGTCCCGCTCGCGAACATCGTCGCCGTGCTCCTCGACGGCTGCGAGAACCTCGCCATGCCCGGCCTCGCCGTCGGACTGCTCGTGCGCCACCTCGAAAACGCCGACCGCCTGCTCGACCGGTACCTGACAGAACCAGACATCTGGCACCTGGAGTTCGCACGGATCACCCACGAGAGCAGCGGGCTGGCGGCTTCCTCCGAGGGCATCGTCCAGGCTGAACGCCGCCGGTGGTCCCTGCGCGAGGCCGGCATGCTGCTTGTCCTGAACGCTGACGAAACGCGAGCCGACGAACTGCGCGCGATAGGCGGGCAGCTGGTCGCGGCCGCCCGTCGGGTGGCGACAGAAGCACTCGGCGCGGGTGCCGACGAGGCAGCCGCAGAACAGTTCCTTGCCACCGTGCGCTCCTGGGCCAGCGGCCTGGACCGGGCGACCTACGAAGCCCGGCAGGCGGAAGGCGGGATATACGTCCAGAGCACGCCGCCCGACGATGTCGCCGCCGCCCTGCGGCACAACGGCGAAGAGCTGGAGCGGGCGGGCCAGGCAACCCGCCTCATGGTCCGCTACTACATTGAGCCCCGCAAAGGCACGCCCCTGCCCTCGAGCGCCGAAGATCTCGCAGCAGACCTGGCCGTGGCCGAGCAGCTCCTGGACAGCCCGCCCGAGTACAGCCCCGGCGGCCCGTGGGACGCGCCGGCGGCCGTCGCCGCTACGGCACTGGAAGCCAGCATCATCTCCGGCGCGGAACTGCCCGCCGAAGCCCTGCGGTTTGCTGCCGAGACCGTGATCCGCATCGGCGAGGGAGCGGCGGAGCCGCACCCGTTCGACAACGAGGGCTCGTACTTCGAGCAAGGGGCCGACCGCAGCGCGGCACGCGCGCTTCCCCTGCTCATCCTGCCGGATGCGGCGGCGCTCCGCTCCGACCTGGACGGCAGGGACGGGTCTGAGGCGTACGCGCGGGCGACCGCGGCGGCGGGCAGCATCGCCCGGTCCCTGCCCAACGAGGTCCGGGTACATCTCGCGCGCGGTCTCGACCGGGTATGGGAGGCCCCGTGCACAAAGGACGGGACGTGTCATCATGGCACGGCGTTCCAGCTTGCCGTGGAGACGATGCGTGACTGCGTCTTCGGGCCGTGGAACCCGGACACCGGCAGGCGCCAGCCCATCGAGCTTGCCGACCCTGTCGACCGGACGCTCGCGGGTACCGCGGACAACGAAATCTACTTCTCCCGCCTGGATGGGGCGATCCGGGCGCTCGCCCCGGCCGCCCAAGCCGATGTCTGCGTCTCGGGCCGCGCCGGGGAACTTCTCACGGTGCTGCTGGCCGCGCACCGGCGCTCCCTGCTGTCCTACGACGATGACATGGATGACCGGGGCACCCATGCCCTGATCGCCGCCAGGGCGCTGCTGACCATCGCGGCCGAAGGTGACGACGGGCCTGTCCACGAGCACATTGACGCCTACGCCGAGAACCCGGCACTTCTACTGAACCTGCTCCGGGCGCTGTCGGCAGCGGGCGAGGAAACAGCCGGCCGGGCCGCGACCGCAGCACGCATCTGGCCGTCCATCGTCGCGCACGTCATCGATCTGCACGAGGCGGGGCACTCGCCGTTCCATGACCGGTACAACGGCAGCTACGCACTCGCCTCGCTGATTCCGAACGCAGCCGGCGAGGTCGCTTACCTGTACCGCGAGCTCGCCGGGGACCCGGTCGTCTGGTGGCAGCCGCTCTCCTGGCAAGCCACCGTCGAGCAGTGGCTTCCTCTTGCGCAGGGCGACCCGACATGCGTCGACCACCTGATCGGCTTCCTGCGCCCGCTGTCACCGCAGGACCAGGCACGGGTCGGCCTGTCGTGGATAGCAAGGCTCGTCCTGGCCAATCCTGGCAGGGTGGCGAACCGCACCTTCCTGCTATCGACATGGCTGGTCGAAGTCCGTCAGCCCGCATCCGACGCCAGCCTGCTGTCCGACTGGCAGCGCGTGGTCGATGCCCTCGTCGTAGCCGGCGTGGCCCGGCTCGCGCCGTACTCGGAGTAGGAGCCGTGCCTGCAACCGCGCCCGGCTGAACGCCTGCCTCGTTCATAGAGGCTGCCTCTTTTGATAGAGAGACCTCGTCGCTCCCTGACCGTGGCCGAGGCACCGCAGCGACGGCAGCGCCGCGAATCGCGTCCCCGAGCTCTTCGTCGTTACCATCCGCCACCTCATCGTCACAGACGATGTGCTCCAGCGCTTCACCACTCGGCGTAGCACCTGTTCTGCGGAAGCGGTGCACCGGTCTACTTCCGATGGCCTGTTCTTGTACCGGCGGGATACCTGGGAGGTACATCCCCGGCTAGCTGCGGGACGAGCCGAGTGCGAAAGCCAGGGCTGCACCCCCGAGTAGGCCGACGGCGAGTTTTTGCCGCGCCTCGGCTTGCTGCCTTTGTGCTGCCATTTGAAGTGCCTCGATCAGCAGGCCGCTGTCCTGCTTGAACGGCGGCGGTCTTAGTTCGGAGATGGCAGCCTCAAGGAGTTCACCGGACGGGGTGTTCAGCCAGGTGCCGAGCCGCAGAGCGCGGAACCCGGTGTCGGCGAGGAGTATGTCGGCGATCTGCCCGGCCTTGTAGACGCTGGCGATGGTCTGCCCGTGCCAGGCGCGGCCAGATCGTGGCCATTGCGCGGTGAACGTTTCCAGGTAGGCGGTGATCCGCTGCTGGGGCGTGCCCACGGGGCTTTCCAGGCTGCGGTCGATGGTCGTCCGGGCGATGCCGGTCAGGGCGTAGATCCGGTTCTTGCTGACCCCGGCCTGGTATGCGGCCTGGACGAGTTCATCACGCTGGACGGTCGCCCATGCCTGGAGCGCGGCCTCGGCTTCCTCGGTGGTCATGAAGTTAGTCTACGTGCATTGAGTGGTACAACTAAACTGTAGCGATTGCTACACTCTAGTGAGGTGGAAGGGAGGTGAGGGAAAGTGGCGGACAGGAGAGCGGGACGGATCCCGCATGTTCCGAGCCCAGGCGGTGGCCGGCAGCCGCGGGCACGTACCCAGGCTGGCCAGTGGCGCCGCAAGCGATCGGATGCTGGCAAGCGCAAGGGCACTCGCCAGAAGGGAGTCCTCGGCTGGCTTGGCCTGTGAAAGGGGTGGCGGCGACCGAGCCATGCTGCAGGCGTCCTGGACTGGGCCGCCGCCATCTCGTCAGCCTGGGGAGGGGAGCGTCTATGGCGACGGAACCTGTGTGCCAGGCACTGTCTCCTGCTGGGCAATGGCCTGAACGGCATCGATACAGCTATGGCGTCAGGTCCCTGTACTGCTTGGTGACAGCGAACTGGCAAGGCGTGATGGCGGGGCGGGGACCGCTGTGCGGAGTCAGGGCTGACACCGACCGCCGGATTTCCGCCGGCGGCGTCTGGCCCGGCGCCGTCCCGCAGGCATCCGGGCGGGAGGGCTTCCCTTCTTCGGGGTTACTTCTTTAGTTTCTTTGAAAAGGTCCGGCCAGCGTCGCCTGAGCTTGTATTCGATGAGGCGTGCTGCCAGGTCAGCCATGCCTTCGCTGAACTTGACCCAGAAAGACCTGAGCAGATTAAACAGCAGGAGGAGCACGCCGGCCAGCAGTTTTTGGGCAGGGTCAGTTATCAGGTTTCGTTCTAGAAGTAACCGATCACGGCGCTAATAATTAGCGTCAAGGCCCTTCCCTCACTGGCGGCTCCCTGCGTCCGGGCCTAGCCGGCATCCGGCTAGGCCAGTTCCGGGGAGAGGCTACCGCAGGCAGCAGCCGGGACGAGGCGATACCGGGCAGCCGGGCCGTGTTTCTGTCACCCGCGGAGTCGCCGCACCGGTTTAGCCGGCAAGCCCGCCGGGTGGCTTCTTACCTTCCCGGCGCCAGCACCCGGCTCCCTATCAGGTAGCAGGCACCTTCCGGGTACCCGCCGCGTACCTGAGGGGTACCCAGCCGGGGAAATGGTAGGAACAGACGCCGGGATTGGCTTTCCTGCCCGGCGGCGGGGTGCAGCTGCCGGCGTCGGCGTGCTGACCGCCGGGGCCCGGCTGGGCGGCAGGTCCCAGGAAAGTACCTGCCAGGTACCCCGCAGGTCCACGGGAGGGATACCGCAGGTCCCTGATAGGTCCACGGCGGCTGGCTGCATAGGGGGACGCGATATCCGCGACCCCTTCCGCCAGGGAGCTGCCCTATGCCTGACCACGACACCGCCGCCCCCGCTGGCTGGCTCGCAGGGCCACAAGCCCTCCAGGCCAGCGGGCCGGGCGGGTATGGGCCCGGCCCGCTCGATAGCGCTGATGCCGCGTTCCGGCTGCTGACCACCGGGCCGCGCCCGCTGGCGCTCAATCCCGCCCGGCTGGCCCCGGGCCTGCCGGACCGGCCGGTCGGGCTAAGTGAGCTGAAAGTATTGCTGCTGCACCCGGCCACCAGCGCCACGGCGCGTAACGCGGTGTGGGCGGAGCTGGTGCGCCGCGCCCGCACGGCCGGCCCGGCGTGGATGATCGGGCTGACCGGGGTGGCCATGCCGGGGCTACGCCGCGCCGCCACCACCTGGGCTGCGGGCTACCGTGGTGACCCGGCGGATCTGCAGGCCGAGGTGCTGACCGGGTTCCTGACCGCAGTGCGCCTCCTGGACCTCGACGGCCTGGATGCCGTTGCGCTGCCCTCGCGGCTGTGCTGGGCAGCGTGGCGGGCCGGGCGGTCCCTGGTCTGCACCGACGCCGCCTACGCTTCGCGGGCCCGCGAGCTGGATGACTGCCTCGACAGTCCGGTGAGGCCCTGGGGCCACCCCGACTTCGTGCTGGCCGCCGCGGTCCGCGCCAGAGTGCTGACCGCTGCCGAGGCCGAGCTAATTGGCCGCAACCGCCTGGAAGGCATCCCGCTGTCGCAGATCGCCCGCGAGAGCGGCATTCGGCACTCGGCGCTGTGCATGCGCCGCAAGCGGGCGGAAAACAAGATCACCGCCGCTATCCAGGCCGGGCATCTGAGCAGTCCTTGGCCGGCGGCATGAAAACACCCGGCGGTGTCAAGTGGGTGATGCAACGAGGAGGTCCCTTGAAGGGTTTGCCGAGGATGGCGTAGCTGAGGGTGCGGTGGGGACGGATATTGAGTCTGGCGGCAATAACCCGAGACCGTGCTGACTGTAGGAGGTAGGTCGGTACCGGCCGACACGTAGTAGCGGATCTGGCCGCGCACCCCAAAGTACGCTCATCGAACCGACTTCCTTCGGGGACCAAAGGCCGGTCGGTGAGGTGTTCTTCATCGCTCACGATCGTCCAAGGTCCAGCCACCGAATCTAGCACCCGGCGCCGCACGCTCGGCGCACGAAAGGATCCTGTTGCATGACCCCTGTTCGGCGGCAGCAGCACCAACGCTCCTGAAGAACCGAATAAACCTCAGCGGCCCTCGTAGGAGCCTGGCATCATAGCCGCGTGAGCAAAGGTAATCGCGTTCGGGCACAGCGCGCGCGAGCGGCAGCGCAGCTGCATGACCAAAATGCTAAGGCCCCAGAACATAAAATTCGCGTCCAAATACCAAAACCAAATGTTACAACCTTCACGCATATCATTGTGGTGCCCGAGTTCCCGGAAGGGCATCAGCTTGGAGGCGTAAGGCTGCCCCCAGGCGGGTCACCAGGAAATTATAGGATTGACGTGGTTCTTGGAGTTCCTGGAATGTCCAGGTCGGCTTTCTCTGATACCGATTGGGACATAATCAGCTCTGCTGGAGACTCTCTTCTTGAAGCTCCACCAGGCACAACTTCCCTCGTTCAGAAATGGAATATTGGAGGACCCGACGGCCCACGCGCTGGCTGCTTCGAGTTCGGGCTTAACGAAATGAGAAGAATCGCGACAGGAACCACGAGCATAGCCGCAGACAGTTTCCGGGACGCACTTGCCGCCGCATTCGACGTGCTGGAATCTTACCTCAGCAGCCTGTCGTTTCAGTATGATATAGCAGCAGAGGCGGTCGCCTGGCGTATAACCGAGGAGAGCACTGCTGCTGTCCAGTTCGCAATGAAGCTGCTCGGTAAAACAAAGCCTGTAGACCCGAACACAACGCTAACCACGACACCTGCCACGAGGGAGCTTTTGTCAACGTGGCGGGAATCGATGAATTCAGCAACCCCCATGGCTCAGGCGCTCGGCCTCTACAAAATAATTGAGCGAGTGCATCATTATCGCGTGGACCGCGAGGCCAGAACACGTGACACCGAACGGCACTATCTCCCCCCCAGAGAAAGGATGCCTTCAAGCACAGCCGAAGTAGCTGCCGATTACTCAGATGCGAGCGAGAACTTCACTCCATATCTAGGAATGAAATTCACCAAAGTTTGGGATGAAGATCTGCGAGGGCGGATTCGCAACGCGATAGCCCATCTTCTCGAAGACGCGCCATCCCTCACGCCTGACAGATCGGCAGACATTAATACATGCCGGGAAGCAGTTCCCGTACTGCACCACATAGCCCGAACAATGCTCCAGGCTGAAATCGCTGACCAGCCCAACTGGCCAGATCTGTACACCGAAGGGGAATAGTGCTGCCAGCCATACACGTACCTGGTAGCCCGCCGGGGACCGGGACGCCGCGCGGCCCGGGGCGGCATCTTGTTGCCGTCCCGGCCGCGTGCCGTCGCGTGCCGCGCGTTACGCGGCGCTGGGCGTGGCCTCCGCGCTGATGCCGGGATCCCCAGCGGTGTCCGGGGCGGGGGCGGCGGGAGCGAGGCGGTAGCTGCGGGGCTTGTCGCAGGTCAGTTCGGCGGTACCGTGGCTGACCAGCTTGTCCAGGGCGTTGGCGACCGCGCCGGCTGACCGCTTCAGGACTTTGCCGACCTGGTGCGGGGTGAAGGCCGCGTCCGGGAACTTGCGCAGGTGCTCCTCGACCAGGTCGCGTAGCGCGCCGGGCCGGGTGGCCGGGGCGCGCCGGCCGGTGGCGGCGGCCTTGAGCACCCGCCGCCCCTGAGCGGCCTGGGCCCGCGCGGCGTCCAGGGCGGCCAGGACAGCGTCCAGGTCCCCCGCCGCGAGGGCCTTCCCGGCCTCGCCGGCGGCCTGGGCGATGGCCAGGACGCTGGCGGCGGCCTCGGCGGTGACCGCCGGGTCCGGCCCCGGCGCGGTGCCGGCTTCTGCTTCGCCGGCTGCGGCGGTGCCGCTGGCGGGGGGAGGGGCAGGCTGGCCGGTGTCTGCCGCGCCGTCCGCCGGGCCGGCGGCGGGCTGCCCGCTGCCGACGGTGCTGCCCGCGCTACCCGCTTGGGTGGGTGGGGTCTCGCCGCCCGGGGCTGCCGTCGCAGCGGCGGCGGGCTTCCAGGTGTCGGGGATGCCGGGCCGCCCGCCCTTGACCCGCGTGGCGGCGCCGGCCTTCTCGTGCGCGATGAGGGCCTGCCGGGCGGTGGCCACGCTGATCCCGGCGTGCCCGGCGATCACCGCGACGGCCGCCCCGCCGGGGTTGGCCGACAGCGCGGCCAGGACGGCCGCTGCGGGGCTGCCACCCGCCGACGGGGCAACGGGCGCGGGGGCAGGGTCTGTCGCGGTGTCGGCGGCGCTGGGGGCGGGGTTCTTGCTACGTGCCATTGCGGTGACTCCATTCTTTGTTCTCCGGCGTAGTTCTCGTTTTTATTTGCCTGCGCCGGTGCCTTCTGGACGACGATTGCTCTGGCGCGGACGTGAAGTCAAGCGGCTCCGCGGCAATTCCCAGTTGCCGTTCCAAGCTCAGCCCTGGAGGGCAGGGAAATATGCCGACCCCTGTCCTTACCTGGCATGGCATCCCGCGCACGGCTGGGCGGCAGTTTCCCTGGAGGCAGCCGGATCGGATTCCGTCTGCCGGATCTGGAGGTGCGAGTTTTCTGCGCCTGTCACCTTTTCTTTTCCTGCCGCGATCCGGTGCGCGCACAGCCCAGCCCTGCGCGGAGGCTCGTGAAAGGGAAAGGCCGACTGGCCTGGCTGGGGGAGACGGGCCGGGCCGCCGGGTCAGGCGGTGCAGGCGCGGGCGCTGACCGCTTTGGCGATGGCCGCGCTGGTGGCGGCAGGGTCAGCGAGGATGATCACCCGCGCCGGTCATCGTGTTCACGGTGTGGTGGGGGCGATCCCGATGACCTGGCAGCCGGAGGCTACGAGTCGGGTGATGAGCTTGTGGATGGCAACGATGAGCCGGACTGGGCCAGTGGCCAATCTGCGAGGCAGAGACCCAGCTCAGTGCGGCTAGCCGGGAGGCAACGAGAGGCCTTGTGGATCGGAGAGTGCAGGCTGCTTTCTGGTCAGGGCGGGGCCCAGGATGGCCAGCCCGGCGAGCATCCCGGCTCCCGCGATAAGGAAGGTGACGCGCGGGCCAGTGAGCGCGACAAGCAATCCCGCCGCGGCATAGGCAATAGCAGAGGCCAGCTGGGCAGATCCGTAGACCACGCCGAACGCGCGGCCGAGCAGCCGTTCAGGCACTGCCTGCTGGATCAGCGTGTCAGTGCCCACGAGATCCGCGGTGTTACCCGCACCCGCGAGCATCTGACCGGTGCACGCGAGGACGAGAGCGGGAGCCATGCCGGTCGCGGCGGTGCCCGCGGCTCCGAGGCTGACTCCGCCTATGACCCAGAACGCGGCGGATCGGCGGGCCGCCCAGACAGAGAGGGTCAGCGAGGCCGCGACCATTCCCACGCCGAACGCGGCGGTGGCAACCCCGTAGCCGGTCGCAGATCCGTGCAGGCTATGCCGGACCAGGAAGACCAGGGCCACGTTGTCGATGGCAGCGAACGACACGAACACCAAGGTGCCCAGCATCAGCGCCCGCAGCAGCCTGCTGCGTGCGGCATAACGCAACCCGGCCCGCACGCCGGCGGCCATCGTGTCCTGGGTGGTGCCGGGCTGGGGTGGCAGCGGGCCGAGCCTGGTCAGCAGCAAGGCGGAGACGAAGAAGGAGCCTGCATTGAGGGCGAATGCCGCGCTCACGCCAGCCAGCCCGGCCAGGACCCCGCCAATCGCGGGCCCCGCCACGATCTGCAGGTTGCGGGCCAGCCCGAGAAGAGCGTTGGCCTGGGGCAGCCGGGCGGCGGGCACCAGCCGCGGGACACTGCTCCTGCCCGCTGGAGACATCAGGGCAGTAAGCGTTCCCGCGGCAGTGACCAGGGGCAGCAGCACCGGCAGCGGCGGCCGGCCCGCAGCGATGACCGTATAGACAACCCCCTGGCCTGCCTCGCAGCAGGCCAGCAGCCGCCGCTGGTCCACCTGGTCGGCCACCGCGCCGGCCACCGGGCCCAGCAGCTGGGGCAGCGCCACGCACAGCAGCACCACGCTCACCGTCCCCGGGCCGGACCGGGCCACGAGCAGAACCAGGGCGACCTGGGCCACCCCGGTGCCCGTGGCGGAGATGCTGCGGCTCAGCCACAGATACCGGAACCGCGGCACCTCACCCAGCAGCCCCGGCCACCGGGCGTGAATATCAGCCACCAGGCCACCGTGACGGCCCGGCTAAGCTGGCGCAGTTATTTCGGCCCTGACCGAACTGGACCGCCTGTGGGCATCGTTTTCCGCATCTCAGCCGAGAACCTGCTGCACTGCAGGTTCGCGATCACCCCGCTCGGCGAGACCGCCGACGCGCTCCGGTCGCTCGCCCGGCCCGCCGCCACGCCCGGCCACCTGCCCTGGCAGCGCCGGGCCCGCGCCCACCTGGCCGGCCTGCACATCGGTCCTCTGTCGGCCATGCTGTCTGCACACGGCTACCAGCCGGATTTCCTCAACCCTCCCCCGGAAAACGCGTTCACCGACATCAGCGCCGAACTCGGCCAGGTCCGCGCCACCCCACCCGAGCGTGTAGCCGCCGAGCTCGCCCAATGGCAGGCCCGCAACCCCGCCGCCCCTAGGGTGCTGCGCGACTACCCCGAGCTATCCGGTGACCCAGCGCAGGCCCGGGACCTGCTGGCCAGCATGCTGCACCGCGCCTGGCAGGAACTCATCGAACCCTGGTGGCCACGGCTGCGCGACATCCTCGATGCTGACCTCACCGCCCGCGCCCGCCAGCTGGCCCACGGCGGCCTGGCCGCCACCCTCAACGACCTCCACCCAAAGATCAGCTACCACAACGGCACCCTCAGCGTCGACGTCACCAGCCATGAAGAACTCGACGCCACCGGCACCCCGCTCGTGCTCATCCCCAGCGTGTTCGTCTGGCCCGGCGCTGCCGTCGGCTACGACCCACCGGCCGTTATCTACCCCGCGCGCGGGATAGCCGCCCTCTGGCAGCCACACACCCGCACCGGCAGCGACCTCACACGCCTAATCGGCGCCACCCGGGCGATGCTCCTCAGCGCCCTTGCTGAGCCGGCCTCCACCTCAGGCCTGGGCGCCCGCTGCGACCTGCCCCTCAGCACCACCAGCGAGCACCTCACCGTCCTGCGCTCCAACGGCCTGATCAGCACTACACGCACCGGCCGCTACCTCTACCACCAGCGCACACCCCTCGGCATAGCCCTCTCGCCCAGCACTCCACCTGCCCGCCCATCTGGGCAGTCCGGCGACGGAGCGCCAACCGGTGCTGCCCCAGGTGACCTGCCAGGAAGGCACCACCTTGGGTGAGACAGCCCGGGGGATTTGCAGAGGCGCAGGCGACCGACCGCACCCGCGGCCACATCGGATCAAGATCGCGTAGTCCGGGAAAGGGCCGAGACCTTCACCTGGACCGCGAGCCGGGGGGGACGGGGCCCCTAGTAAGGATCGCTCCGTACAGGAAGCGATCAGTGACAGTGATCGATCGTGACGGCTCCTGGGCGCTTCGCCGGTGATCTATGGGACACGGCCGGGACCGGACGCGGCATCCTGAGATGCGGATTCGCCGCTTCCAGGGCATCGTGGTCTGCCGTGGATGACGACATTGCACCTGTGCCCACTGCGTTCTTGTCCCACGCCAGTGAGGACAAGGCTGGCTTCGCCGAGCCGCTCGGGCGCGAGCTGGCCAGCCTGGGTATCAGGCCGTGGCTGGATAAGTGGGAGATCCGCCCCGGCGACAGCCTGGCCGGGAAGCTGTTCGATGAAGGCGTGTCCGCCGTCGACGCGGTGGTCGTGGTGGTCTCCCGGTACTCGGCGGGCAAGCCATGGGTACGCGCGGAACTCGACGCCGCAGTGGTGCGGAAGATCACTGAGAACACGCGGCTGATCCCTATCCGCCTCGACGAGGCGGACATGCCTGCCCCGCTGCAGATGCTGGCCTGGCACGACGCGGCGCGCTCGGAGACCGGGATCCGGCGGGCCGCACGGCTTATCGCCGGCACGCTGCACGGCCAGGACACCCGCCCCACCGTGACGCCGCCTCCCGCCTACGCCAGCGCGGTGGCCATCCCTGGCCTGACGAGGGCGGATTCCACGCTGCTGACACTGCTTGCCCAGGAAGCGATCTCGGTCAGCACCCTGATCTATGTGCCCTGGCCGCCGGTTGTGGCAGCCGCAGCTACACAAGGGCTGGATGAGGAACTGGCCCTGGAGTCCCTCGCCGTGCTGGAGCAGCGCTGCTACGCCAAGCGTGCGCCGCTTGCTGCCGGTGGCGCAGTCCATGCAGTCGAACTCAAACCGCGAGGTTTCCGGGCGGTCGCCGACACCATCGTCCCAGGCGCGGAAACGGCCCGGCAGCGCATCGTCGCATCCCTGGCCAGCACGCCACCCACGAGCACCACGGTCGTCGATAACCTAGCCACCCTCACCGGTACTCCGCCGCTGTTCGTCATGCAGTTCCTGCGCGAACTCCAGGCAAAGGGCTACCTGACGCTCCTGCTGACCTCCGGCGGCTGCTCGCGGATAACCTCGATCAGCTCCGCGCTAAAGCGTCTCCTGGAGTAGATGAACATCTGGCCGCAAGCGCTACCGCGCCACGCATTGGACAAGGGAACGAGCCGTTGCTGAGCCGGCCCGCCAGGCACCGGTGGCGGGGGCGGTCATCGAGAATCCCCCTTACCCGAAAACGTGAGGACAGGAATTGCAGGCATGCGACACTACACCATAACCCGGATACCAAATTACTGGGAATTTCCCCCGGAATTTCCGGGTACACACGACGCCATCTCGCCATTTCTGGGGCAGTCAACGCCTTCCCGCCCTGGATTCACGTATTCCCGCGCCAATTTTCGCACGTTCCGTCACTCACCGCCACGGATTTAATTACTGTCCGCCCTCACACCTTCCGCCCCGCCGCCGACCGCCTTTCCCGCGCCCTCGCACCGGCCGCCTGCCGCCTCGCCCGCATGTCCTCACCTGGCCGCATGTCCTCGCGGGGCCGGGGGGTACGGGCCTGCTGGGGCCAGTACCTGTCAGTGTGCGGATACCGGGCCACGGACAGGCGACCATGATTTCACGTACGGCACACAGGCCCGGCGCGCCACGGATGATTGTTTTACGAGCTGCGCGCGTATATAAGTCTGGGAGTCCACCCGAAGATTTATTCCCGCCACGTCCTGCGCACTCCACGCCGCCAGGGTATTCCACCCTTAAGCGGAGTACGGATTGGAGTACGGATTAGCTAGCGGACTGGAGTAGCGGCGGGTTCGCGGACCCGGGTAAACGGTCTGCCAGTTCTGCGGACCGTCCCCGGTCCCGCCCCGCGAATCCGGCCGGCGGCCGTCCGCGCCAGCAGCGGGCACCCGCCGCGAGCCAGCTGAGCAGGCTGGCTGGGACCTGGCCGGCCATGGCCGGCGAGCCCGTCCGCGTAGGCTGCCACGTCTTCCCGGTGCCTGTCGAGCCGTCACCGCGCCGCGGCACGCCCACCGGGCGGCGCTCCCACGCAAGCGCGCGGCACCGCCTGCCCTGCCCTCTGCGGACAGGGCCCGCCAGCGCGGGTGGCCCCGGCAAGGACCCGGACCGCGACCACGCTCAACACGCAGACGCCCCCCGGCCCCCAGGCCCGTGCCGCGCGTGAAGGTGAAACGGTACGCGGAGCACCGCCGCGCGGTGGCCGGGACCAGCCGAAAGCAACCCCAGGTACACCGCAGGTACACGCCAGGCACAAGAAAGGTCCGCGCCAGGCACACCGGACCTCCGGTAACAGCCGCCTACCCCTGCCCCTCGGGCACCTGATTCCGGGACAGAAAGTGAAAAACGGCCTCACAAACCCGATTTCTGTTGTGGCAGGAGTTCCGCAGCGGCCTGGCCGTACGT
>Ga0335074_10002282_pt1 | contig 26106 bp, 23 predicted proteins | sample Lox_Sample_23_FD_206715 | JGI IMG/M metagenome (GOLD analysis project Ga0335074, IMG submission 206715) | Soil microbial communities from Loxahatchee National Wildlife Refuge, Florida, United States - Lox_Sample_2.3 | ecosystem: Environmental > Terrestrial > Soil > Wetlands | place: USA...
TGCAGGATGCCCAGTGAGCCGCCGGCCTCGGCGGCCAGCTGCAGGCGGCGCAGGCTGCGATCGACGATGTGCGTGGACCAGCCCAGCACCGCACCCACCGCCGGGCAGCGCAGCGCCTGCTCGGTGGCCCACAGCGACTCCTGCGGCCGCGTGCAACGGATCATCAGCAGCCGCTCGAGCGGCAGTCCCTGCCGTGCCAGCGCCGGAGCGTACGGCAGGTAGGGCGCGGCGACCCAGACGATGCAGCGGCCGGCGCGCGCCAGCCGTACCAGAGCCGGCCGCAGCAGCTGCAGCTCTCCGATCCCGCTCGTGTCGCACAGCAGCTCGATGAGCGCACCGAGCGGCCAGCCGCCGCCGGCCAGGCTGTCATCGAGCGCGGCATATCCGGATGGCAGTGCGTATGCCCCGCCGTCCGTGCCAGCGTTGCCGCGGTGGCCGAGGTGGCCACCGCCACCACCGGCACCGCTGCCACCGCCGCGCTCGAGCTGCGCGAGCCGCTCGCGCAGCTCGGCTCGGGTGGCGATGGCGGTGGGGTCTTGGGCAAAGGTATCCATCCAGCGGATCCATGAAAGGGTCCAGTACCGGCAAGAGACTGTATGGATATACACTATAGCGCTCTTGGGCGCCTGAGGCTACAGCCGGGGAACCCTGGTGCCGTGCGGTCCCTGGCGCGCCCGGCGGCGCGTCAGGGACCACAGGCTCTTTGCACGCTACTGCACGCTGATGCGCGTTGCGCTGACCGTGCCGACGATCACCTTCAATGTCGTGACGGCATCGGTCGGGTCGATGCCGTCGTACTCGTACTGGGTGAGGCGGAAAGTTCCGGAATACTGATCGCCCGTTCGGTCCAGGGTGATGACTTCCTGGATGTTGGTCGGACCCAGGAACTGAAAGGCCTCATCCTCGGAGGTGGAGCCCGGCGGTGGCGTGGGTAAGCCCGGCGGCGAGGGGGACAGGCCCAGCGGCGGCGGCAAGGACCAGGACTGGGTCAGACCCGGGGTATATCCGGGAACCCAGGAGAGCGCCCAGTGGTTCAGGTGGTAGGTCGATTCACCCACCCGCCGCCACACGCCCAGGCAGAAGCTGCCGGTCACCGGCGCACGTCCGGAGTTCATGATCTCCGTGCCATCGTCGTGCCAGACCACGAAGCCCGCGTCCACCAGCGTGCCGTCGCCCGGGCCGCCGGCGTTACCCTCGGCGGTGAAGGTGAATTTCCACAGACCGGTGATCGGCGCGGCGCCGAACGGATCACCGGGCTCGGCGAAATGCGTCAGCACCACTGCGCCACCGGCGCCCGGCCGATAGACCGCCGGCTGCATGGCGCCGGGGTCCTGCAGGCCGCCGCAGCCGGCGTAGGCGTGCGGTGCGACCAGCGCCATGGTGGCAAATCCGACCGCGACCGCGGTCGATCTCAACCAGATGTTCATCGTCGTTGCTCCCCGTGAAGTTGATGGGTGGCCAGCGGTGTGTACGGCCGCCGGGCACGCGGTTTCTGAGTCTGCCCAGGCTGCAGCGTCGGGGAACGGCGCGGCGTTCGCGATGACTTTCCGACGAACGGCGCGCTACGGGGAATGAATGCGCCACGGATCGGAACGAACTCGATGATGGGGGTCGGGCAGGGCGTAAATCCGCGGCAGATCCGCTGCATTTGTCTGCGCTGATGCGCGCGTGCGCGGTGACAGCGGCAGGGGCGTTGGCTAGTATCGGCGCGTCACCGGGAATCGCCCGGCGCGCAGCGCGCGGGCACACGTTCCGGTCCGGAGTGCCGCACGGTCTCATGAACACTCCCGCAATCGAGCTGCCGGCCACCGGCCCGCTGTACTGGCCGGATCGCGCGCGCGCACTCTTCAACGGCATCGGCTACGCCACGGCGCTGTCGATCGTCATGGCCTGTCTGGGGGCGATCGTGGGGCTGCCCGATCTGCTGGCCGGTCATGTGCGTTCCGCCCTGCATGCAAGCCTCTCCGCCGTGGGCATGGATCTGATCGAGGTGATCCCCGGTCCGATCCTGATCACGCTTGCGGTGAATCTGGCGCCGCGCTCGGGCCCGAGCCGCGTGGCGTGGCTGTTGGCCGCCGCGGTCCCGATGTGTCTGTGGTGTGAGTATTTCGAAGGTATCAGCTTCGGCTGGAACTGGAGCTCGGTGGGGGCCCTCCTGGAGGGGGTGCTCGAGACCTCCCTGGTGGTAGGCGTATGCGCCTATCACAGCTACTCGCGCGACGCGGGCGACACGCTGCTGCGCGCACAGATCGACCGCGCCGGCCTGGATACGGAGCTGCAGCGTGCACAGCTGCGGCTGCTGCACGCGCAGATCGAGCCGCACTTCCTGTTCAACACCCTGTCGGCGGTGCGCGCCCTGGCGCGCAGCGATCGGGCCGCCACGCTCGCGATGCTGGACAACGTGATCCGCTACTTCGAGGCGGCACTGCCGCGGCTGCGCGAGGATGAGGTGCCGCTGGGGCGCGAGATGCAGCTGGTCGATGCGTATCTGGGCATCTATCAGGTGCGCATGGGCAGCCGGCTCTCGTACCGCATCACGCTGCCGGAGGAGCTGGCGGGTGTGCGGATTCCCGCCATGATGCTGCTGACGCTGGTGGAGAACGCCCTGAAGCATGGCATCAATCCGACGCTGCAGGGCGGCAGCATCGGCGTCTGCGCGCGTCGCGAGCGCGATGCGCTGCTGCTGGAGGTGACCGATTCCGGTCGCGGTCTGAATGCCCGGCTCGGTCATGGCGCGGGACTCGCCAATGTGCGCCAACGGCTGCTGTTGCTGCACGGAGAGGACGCGGTTCTCTCGCTGCGTCCGGCGCTGCCGAGCGGCGTGGTGGCGAGCGTACGCATGCCGATGCGACAGCCCCGGCCATGCCTGACGCGTTAGCGCTTCTCGCCCGACACGCACGCGCGGCCGCGAGCTTCGCACGCGCTACGCTGCGCGCCGTCAGCTGGCGGGTGCTCATCGGCGCGGAGGCTTTTGCCGTCAGCCTGAGCGTGCTCGAGTGGCTGGTCGACCGGGGCCGGGGTGCGCATCCCCAGCTGTTGCTGGCCATGATGAGCCGCGAGATGCTCGCCGCCCCATTCATGATTCTGGCGGCGTTCGCGGGTAATGAAGCGGTGCTGCGTGGCTGGCCGGTACGGCGTGCCTTCGCCGTGGCCCTGCCGTGCGCGACCGCGGCCACGGTGCTCTGCCTGATCCCTTTGCTCGGCTGGAGCGGCTGGTTGGGCTCGATGGGTCTGCGCCCGTCCGATCCGCGCGCCCTGGTGGCGTTCGGCGTGCGCGCCTGCGTCGGGGTCGGTCTGTACTGGGGTCTGGGCATGCTGGTTTATCTCAATCGGCAGAGTGCCGCGCGCATGCTGGCTGGGGTGCGCGTGGCCGAGCTCGCGCGCATGCGGCTGGAGCAGCGTCTGATCGACTCCAGATTGGCGGCCGCGGAGGCGCAGATGGATCCGCGTCTGGTCCTCGAGCGCCTGGCGCACATCCGCGGGCTCTACGATGCGCGGCAGCCGGGCGCCGAGCAGCAGCTCGAATCGTTGATCGAGGACCTGCGCGGCAAGACGGGTCAGCAGCTCGCCGCGGCCGGGGTGCCGGGCCTGAACGGATGAGCGCGTGAGCGCACCGGGTGCCGTGATCGCCGAGGATGAGCCGCTGGTGCGCGGCGAGATTCGCGACACGCTCAGAGGGCTGTGGCCGCAGCTGACGATCCTCGCCGAGGTCGGCGACGGCCTCGAGGCGCTGGCGGCGCTGGAGCGCTGCGCTCCGGACGTATTCTTCCTGGATATCCAGATGCCCGGCCTGAACGGCCTGGAGGTGGCGCAGCGCCTGAGCGGCCGGGCGCACGTCGTGTTCGTCACCGCCTACGACCGCTACGCGATCGCCGCCTTCGAGCAGGGGGCGCTCGATTACGTGCTCAAGCCCATCTCCGTGCCGCGGCTGCAGCGCACGGTCGAGCGCTTGCAGGCGAGGATCGGCAGCGTGCCGGCGGACCTCAGTCACATCCTCGATCTGCTCAAGGAGGTGGTGCCGGCGGAGTCGCGGTATCTGCGCTGGCTGACCGTACCGCACGGCAGGGAGCTGCGGGTGGTGGCCGCCACCGAGATCCGCTACCTGCGCGCCGACGGCAAGTACACCACGCTCGCCACCCCGCACGGCACCTATCTGATGAACGCCTCGCTGCGGCAGATGCGCGAGAAGCTCGACCCCGAGGTCTTCTGGCAGGTGCATCGCAGCGTGATCGTCAACGTCAGCGCCATCGACGTGATCTACCGCTCCTTCCGCGGGGCGCTCGAGATCAAGCTCAAGGATCGCAGCGAGCTGCTGCCGGTGAGCGGCGCGCACGCCCACCTGTTCAAGGACTCGATGCGCTAGCCTGGCGTGCCGGTACCGCCGCGTCCGTCGTGGTCGCCGGCGAGGCCTCGGCGGCGGAAACCTGGCTCTGGGCCGCGGCGAACGCCGAGCCGAGGAACCACTGGTCGATCGCCGCCGGGGCCATGGGCTTGCCGAACAGATACCCCTGAAACAGCCGCGCCCCGAGGGCCGCCAGCTGCCGGCGCGCCGTCTCGGTCTCCACCCCCTCGATCACCACTTTCATGCCGAAGCTGCGACCGATCGACAGCGCCGCCGAGATGATGGTCTCGCCGCCCTGGCCGAGTGTCGTCACGAACGAGCGGTCCACCTTGATGACATCCGCGGGGAAGCGCTGCAGGTAGGCGAGCGAGGAGTAGCCGGTGCCGAAGTCGTCGATCGCCACCGACACGCCCCGGCGCTTGAGCTCACGCACCAGCGCGAGCGAGCGCTCGGCATCGCTCGCCAGCACCGACTCGGTGAGCTCGATCTCCAGCTCCTGCGGATGCAGCCGCGCAAGGCGCAGGGCATCGTCCAGGTGCGTCAGAAATCCCTCGTGCAGCAGCTGCTGTACCGAGACGTTCACCGCGACGCGTGCGCAGTAGCGGCCGGCCAGAGCGCGCGCGTCGCGGCAGGCCCGCCGCAGGATCCAATGCCCCAGCCGCGGCATCTCGCCGCTCTCCTCGGCGAGGCTGATGAATTGCGCCGGCGCTATCGGCCCGAGTGATGGGTGTGTCCAGCGCGCCAGCGCCTCGAGCGTGGTGACGGTGCTGTGCTTCAGATCGATGATCGGCTGGTAATGCAGGTGCAGCGCGTCGTTGTCCAGCGCCTCGCGCAGCGCCACCAGCAGCTGGTGACGGTAGGCGACCCGGTAGGCCCAGTCCGAGCGGAACAGGCAGGCCATGCTGCCGCCCTGCAGCTTCGCCTGCCGCGCGGCGATATCCGCGAACTTCAGCGCGGTGCGCGCATCGCCGGTGTGCACCGGCACTCCCGCGATGCCGATGCAGGCGCGCACCTGGTAGGGAGTGTGCTGCAGATCGATCGGCAGGGTGAATTGCGCGATGAGCGCCTCGGCGGTGGCGAGCACCCGGGTCTCATCGGTGAAGTCGCCCGGCAGCAGCACGGCGAATGCGTCATCGCCCCAGCGCGCCAGGCTCAGAGCCCCCGAGCAGTATTCGCGCAATCGGCGGGCCAGCACCTGCAGCACCTGATCGCCGGCCGCGACGCTCTGCAGCGCATTGATGTCGCGCAGGTTCTCGATGCTGATCATCAGCACCGCGAAGGAGCTGTTGCGGTCCTTGCCGTCCGCCTCCGCGCACACCGCCTCGAGCGTCTCGATGAAGCGGTTGCGGCTGGCCAGGCCGGTCACGGCGTCCTGGCTGTTGATCTGCGCGGTGAGCGTGCGGCGCAGCCCGGTGTTCTCCACGCCCGCGCGCCGATAGTGCTCGATGGCCGCCTCCACCGCCGCGTGCAGCTCGCGGCTCTGATAGGGCTTGCCGAGGAAGCGCAGGATCTGCGCCTCGTTGACCGCGGCGATGGCCGATTGCAGGTCGGCGTGGTCGGTCAGCAGGATGCGGCCGGCATTGGGCGCGAGCGCGCGGGTGCGCGCGAGGAACGTGGCCCCGTCCATTCCCGGCATGCGCATATCGCAGATGATCGCCGCGACGTCGCGATCCTCCGCGAGATGCCGCAGTCCTTCGGCCGCATCGGGCGCCGTGATGAGCTGGTGCTGGCGCTCGAGTTCCCGGCGCAGGTCCTCGAGAACCAGCGGGTCGTCATCGACGCACAGGATCCGCTGGCGCACGCTGTCGAGGCGGTGCCTGCCGGCCGCCTGGCTCACGGCGCCTCCGGCGCGGGCGGCTCCTGCAGTGCCGCCACGCCGGCGCCGACGTCGATGTTCCAGCCGCGCAGCCAGCGTGTCACCTCGCCGCGGGCGACGAAGGCGCCGTCCAGGTAATCGAGCAGCCGCACCGGCCGGTCCGCGGTCGCATCCACGACCGCATCCGCCACGTGCACGGCCGCGAGCACGCAGGTCTGCGCATGCGCCACCGCGCTCGGGTGGTGATGGTGCGCCACCGCCTCGATCAGCTCGAGCGGCAGGCCCCACAGCCCGAGCAGGCACGCCCCCACCTCCGGATGCGCGACGCCGAAGCACTCCGGCTCCACCGCGTGCCAGGGCAGGCCGCGCTCGCGCGCCAGCGCGATCATGCGCGCGAACTGCGCCGGTGCGCCGAGCGCCAGCACCGCCTCGCCCACGTCGAGCAGCAGCGCCGCGGTGAAGGCCTCGTCGGCGCCGTGCTGATGCTCGAGCAGAGCGTGCGCGAAGCGCGCCTTGCGCAGCGAGCGCGACTGCAGGTCGGCGAGCAGCCGGTTGGTGGCGGGCGCGGCGTCCAGCGCATTGAACATGCAGGCCGACAGCGCCAGGGACTTGAGCATCTCCAGTCCGACGTAGTTGATCGCGGCGGAGATCGTGGTGATCGGCGCGCCGCGGCGATACAGCGCGGAGTTCACGATCTGCAGCGTCTTGACGCACAGGGCGCGGTCGTTGCTGACGATCTGATTGATGTCGGCGGTATGGGCGGTCGGGCGGGCGATCGCGGCCGACAGGTCCTGGAAGGTGCGCGGCGTGGCCGGCAGGCCGTGCAGGCGGCTGATCAGCTGCCGGATCGCCGGATCGTGCAGGATCGAGGCGAGCGAGCAGGCGCGCTCCACCACCTCGCGTACCGCCTCGGGATTGCAGGGCTTGCGCAGAAACTGGTGGGTGACCGGAACGGCGCGCAGCAACTGCTCCTCATCGATGGCGTCCGAGAGGCACAGGCGCACGACCTCGGGATGGCGCTCGCGCACCGTCGCCAGCAGCTGCGCTCCGTCCATGCGCGGCATGCCCATGTCGCTGACGATGGCGTCGAAGTGGCCGGTCTGCAGCTGCGCCAGCGCCTCCTCTCCGGAGCCCACGAACACGGCATCCCAGGGCGCATCCGGCTGCAGGAACGCGCCGCGCAGCCTGGCGATGCTCGCCGCATCCTCGTCGACGAACAGCACACGCTTCATGCCGTACTTCCTTGCAATGGCGCTGGCGCGTTCCGCATGACTTCGCTGTCGGTCGGAGGAGCAGGGGGGAAGCTCTGGAGCCTTCGCGGGAGTCTGCGGCGGCGAGCGCCCCCGACTCCTGGATGAGCTGCCGACCTACTGTTTCCTGGCTGGAGGGTTGCGCTAAGATTAAGGTGCCGTTAGGGTGCCGCCGGATTATCGCCCGGCGTGGTAGGCTAAAAGCGTCGACTACATCAGGATTTCGTACCAAATGCCGGCATATGCTTCGATCGCGATCATGAAGGACGTCACGAAGCGGCCCACCTCGAGGCTCCGCCAGCGGACCGCGATGGCAACGCTCCTCCTGGGTGCCGCCAGCCTTGCGCTGCTGGCGTTGCCGGCGGCGCCGGCACGCGCCACCACCTACGAGCTCTCCAGCCCCGATCAGATGGTCGTCGGCCAGGATCAGACGGTGACGACCGTCTACGCGGACACGCTCTACGATCTGGCCGCCAAGTATCGCGTCGACTCGCAGGAGCTGATCCGCGTCAACGCCGGCATCGATCCGTGGCTGCCGGGAGCCGGCAAGAAGGTGCTCATCCCCGGTCGGCTGATTCTGCCGCCCGGACCGCATGTCGGCATCATCGTCAATCTGCCCGAGCACCGGCTCTACTACTTCCCCAGGCCGCGCCGCGGCCACCCGCGTGTGGTCATCACCTATCCGGTGAGCATCGGCAAGATGGACTGGCGCACGCCGATCGGTCTGACGCACGTGATCGCCAAGATCAGAAATCCCGTGTGGTACGTGCCCGCGGGCGTGCGCAAGGAGCATCTGGAAGACGGTGACCCGCTGCCTGCGATCGTGCGGCCGGGGCCCGACGATCCCCTGGGCAAGTTCGCGCTGCGCCTGGCCGCCGGCGGCGGCACTTACCTGATCCACGGCACCAACAATCCGATCGCCGTGGGCATGCCGGTCACGCACGGATGCATCCGGCTCTATCCCGACGACGTCGCGCAGCTGTTCCCGCTGGTGCCGGTCGGCACTCCGGTGCACATCATCAACGATCCCGTCAAGGTGGCCTGGGTGGACGGCGAGCTGCTGCTGGAGGCCCACCCGCCGATAGATGACCAGGGCCAGAGTCTCGAGCCCGACGTGGATGAGTTTTCCGACCTGCTGCGCAAGACCGTCGGAGACAACACCGTCGCGATCAACTGGGAATACGCCCGTGACGTGCTGAAGAAGGCGGATGGAGTGCTGGCCACGGTGGGGCTGCAGGCCGACCTCTCCGGCGCGGGCGACTCGCAAACGCCGGCCGCACCCGCCGCGCCGGCCACACCCGCCGCGCAGGCGGCCGCCGCGCCGGCGCCAGCTGCGCCGCCACCGGCCAGCGCCGCGCCCGCCGGCGCGGCATCCGTGGCCACCTCGGCCTCCGCTTCCGCGTCAACCTCCGTGCCCGTCGGCAAGCCGGATCCGGCCCTGGCGGATGGCCGCCCCCGCTAGGAGACGTACGCCCGCCAGGGCAGCCAGGGCAGCCGGGCCGCTGATCACCCTGACCAGCGACTTCGGTGTGCGTGATCCCTACGCCGGCATCATGAAGAGCCGCATCTTCCTGCGCGCCCCTGGGCTCGCCGTGGTTGATCTGACGCACGCCATCACACCCTTTCGTCCCGAGGAGGCCGGCTACTGGCTGTACTGCTGCCTCGGGCAGTTTCCCGCCGGCACGGTGCACGTCGCGGTCGTGGACCCGGGCGTGGGCGGCGAGCGCGCCATCGTCGTGCTGCGCGCCGCCGGGCAGCTGTTCGTCGCGCCTGACAACGGCCTGCTGGGGCTGGTGGCCCAGACGTGCCCGCAGTCGCGGGCGTATCGAGTCACGAGTGCCGCGCTCGATGCGCTGGGGCTGGCGCCGCTCGGTGCCACCTTTCACGGCCGCGACATCATGGCCCCGCTCGGGGCCGAGCTGGCCACCGGCCGGGTGACTGCCGAGCAGATCGGTCCGCCGCAGGTGCTGGCCGCAGGCGCGCTGCGTCCCGCCGAGGAGGCCCCGAACGGCGCACTCTGCGGCACGGTCGCCCTGATCGATCACTATGGCAACTGCCTGACGACGATTCCGGCCGCCGCCGTCGGGGCGCGTCGCCACGTGCGACTGCGAAGCGATGCACGTGCGCTGCGGCTGGTGCGCACCTATGAGGAGGCCGCGCCGGGCGAATGCGTCGCGCTGATCAACTCCGCCTCGATGCTCGAGCTGGCCGTGCGGCAGGCCAGTGCCGCGAGTCTATTGAACGCCCGGCCGGGTCAACCGGTCTACCTAACCGAGAGCTGAGGCCGTCGCTTCCGCCTCATCGGGCGGCGCCCCGCGCGCGGCAGGTGGTGAAGGCGCGCGCAAATCAGCTATAGTTCGCTGCTCGCGGTGGCGGATTTGACAGGCAACTCTCTGATTCTATTGGATTTTTAGCGATGTCTGAACGGGATAATGAGCGCTTCGACCTCGACGAGGAGTTCCTCGTCGAGTCGGAGGACAGCACGGATTATGACGGGCTGCTGGCCCGCGTGGACAAGCGCGCACGTTCGCAGGGCAAGCGGGGCAAGGCGGCCTGGAGCCGGCTCGAAGAGGTGCTCGCGGAGCGCAAGCTCGAAAAGGAGCTGCGCGATATCTTCGAAGACGACCTCTGAAGCTCGCGCGACGGGCTCGTCCGAGGGCTCGTCCGAGGGCTCGTCAGCGGAGCAAGCGCCCCACCAGCGGGCTGCGGCTCGGATTACACGGGTAAGCCATGGTCTCTAGCGGGCAATCCTGGGTCGTGCTCAAGTTCGGCGGCACGAGCGTCGCCACGCGCGATAACTGGTCCAACATCGCCGCGGTGGTGAAGGCGCGCCTCGCCCTCGGCGGGCGCGTACTGGTGGTTCACTCGGCGATCGCCGGTGTGACCGACCGGCTGGAGAAGCTGCTGGCGGCGGCGCTCGCCGGGGCGCACGAGCCGCTGCTCGCCGCTCTCGAGCAGCGTCATCGCGAGCTCGCCGAGGAGCTCGGCGTGGGCACGAGCCCCGAGCTGGAACGCTATTTCTCGGTGCTGCGGCAGATGACCAGCGGCATCGCGCTGATGAACGAGATCAGTGATCGCACGCGCGCGCGGCTGCTGGCGATCGGGGAGCTGATGGCCACCGAGATCGGCGCGCGCTTCCTGCAGTCGCGCGGCATCGAGGCGCGCTGGTGGGATGCGCGTACCGGTCTCACCGCCGAGCCGCACCCGGAGGCTGCCGGTCACGGGAATCTCCTGTCCGCCACCTGCGCATTCGCGCCGGATGCGCAGCTGCAGCGACAGCTCGCCGCCCTCGGCGATGTGATCGTCACGCAGGGTTTCATCGCCGGCTCCGCCAGCGGGGATACGGTGCTGCTGGGGCGGGGAGGCTCGGATACCTCGGCGGCCTATTTCGCCGCGAAGCTGCAGGCGCGACGGCTGGAGATCTGGACCGACGTGCCCGGCATGTTCAGCGCCAATCCGCGCGCCACGCCGCAGGCGCGCCTGCTGCGCTCGCTGCATTATGACGAAGCGCAGGAGGTGGCGAGCAGCGGTGCCAAGGTCCTGCACCCGCGCTGCATCCTGCCGGCCAAGTCGCAGCAGATTCCGATCGCCGTGTACGCCACCCAGCATCCCGAGCTGCCCGGCACCCACATCAGCGCCGACGGCGGTGACGGCACGGCGCAGGTCAAGGCGGTGTGCATAAAAAAGGGCGTCACACTGGTGTCTCTGGACAGTCCGGGCATGTGGCACGAGGCGGGCTTTCTGGCCGACGCTTTCCAGGTGTTCAAGCGCCACGGCATGTCGGTGGACCTGGTGTCCACCTCGGAAACCAACGTCACCGTCTCGCTCGACCCGGCCGCCAACGCGCTCGACCCGGTGCTGCTGCAGCGCCTGGTGGCGGAACTGGCCGAGCTGTGTCGCACGCAGGTGATCGGGCCGTGCGCCTCGGTGAGCCTGGTCGGCAGAAACATCCGTGCCATCCTGCACCGGCTCGGCGAGGCCTTCGAGCTGTTTGCCGATCAGCGCATCTATCTGGTGAGCCAGGCGGCCAATGATCTGAACTTCACCTTCGTGGTCGATGAGGATCAGGGCGACCGGCTGGTGGAGCAGCTGCACGAGCGGTTGATCCAGCCGGTGCGCGGCGACAGCGTGCTCGGGCCGAGCTGGCAGCAGCTGTTCGCCGCGGCGCCCGCTGTGGCCGCCGCGCAGCCGGCGCCGTGGTGGCAGACGCGGCGCGCGACGCTGCTGGCGCTGGCGGCCGAGCACGACTGCGCCTATGTCTACGATCGCGACACCGTGCGGGCGGCGGCGGCGGGACTGCTCGGCCTGCGGTCGGTGGATCGCGTGCTGTACGCGATGAAGGCCAATCCGCACGCGGAGCTGCTGCGGCTGCTGGCCGGTGAGGGGCTGGGTTTCGAGTGCGTGTCGCGCGGCGAGGTGCAGCGGCTGCTGGAGAGCGTGCCGCAGCTGCCGCGCGAGCTCATCCTGTTCACCCCGAACTTCGCCGCGCGCGAGGAATACGCCTGGGCGATGCAGCAGGGTGTAACGTGCACGATCGACAATCTGTTCGTGCTGTCCGAGTGGGGCGAGCTGTTCCGCGGGCGCGAGGTGTTCGCGCGCATCGACACGGGTTCCGGCCGCGGCCATCATCACCACGTGCGCACCGCCGGCGCCCACGCCAAGTTCGGCGTGCCGATCGAGCAGGCCGCGACGCTCGCCGAGCTCGCCGCGCGCCACGCGATCGGTGTCGTGGGCCTGCACGCGCATGCCGGCAGCGGCGTGCTGGACGTGGACAACTGGGCGGACGTGGCCACCCGACTGCTCGCGCTCGCGCAGCGCTTTCCGGATCTGCGCGTCATCGACGTAGGCGGCGGGCTCGGTGTGCCGGACAGTTCCGGGCAGCCGGGGCTGGATCTGCGCGAGCTCGACACGGTGCTGTCCGCGGCCCGTCAAAGCACCGGTCGCCGGCGCGCCGGCATTGCCCTGTGGCTCGAGCCGGGGCGTTTCCTGGTGGCGCAGGCGGGCGTGCTGCTCGCGCGCGTCACGCAGCTCAAATCCAAGGACGATGTCCATTACGTCGGCATCGCGACCGGCATGAACTCGCTGATCCGTCCGGCCCTGTACGGGGCCTGGCACGAGATCATCAATCTGACGCGCATGGATGAGCCGGCCAGCCACGCCGCCAACGTCGTCGGCCCGATCTGCGAGAGCGCGGATTTTCTCGGCCACGACCGGCTGCTGCCGCCGACCCGGCCCGGCGACGTACTGCTGATCGCGAACGTCGGCGCCTATGGGCACTCCATGAGCTCGCGCTACAACCTGCGCGAGCCCGCGCCCGAGTTCGTGCTCTGAGGCGCCGGTGCGGCGCCGGTGCCGCTGCGACAGCGCTGACGGCGGCGGTTGCGGCGCACTTTTCGGCGCAAGCGCCCGTCCTACAAACACATGTGGGACAGTGCCGATATCCTCCCGGGGCGGCTGCGCAGCCGGGAACCCTTCGACCCTCGCGGCTCTCTACTGCGCGTAGCGAGCGTGCGCGCTCGTCGTTTGGAGGAGCCAGATCATGAACACGACATACGTGGACCAGAGGTCCACCGCCAATACGACAGCGGCGTATGGAGGCCTGATCGATGCGATCGGCGGCATCGCAACGGCCGTCATCGCCATCGTCGGCCTGACCGGCTTTCACGACGTCCTCATGGACGCAGTGGCGGTCATCGTTTTCGGCGCGGCCATGCTGATTCAGGGCGGCACGCTGCTGTCGGAATACGCCGCCGTCCTGCCGATCGTGCCGGCCGCCGCCGAGACGGGGGATCCCGGTGTTGCGGTGATGTTCCTCGCCGGTGTCGGCGGTATCGTCCTCGGCATCCTGGCGTTGCTCGGGGTTGCCGCAGCCCCGCTGATCGCGATCGCCGTGATCGCCTACGGGGCGGCGCTGCTCTTGAGCAGCAGCTCGGTGCGCCATCTGTTTCAGCTGCAGTCGGCCGCTCGGCGGCTCGGGTCGCGTTCCGGGACCGAGATACTGGCCGGTGAGATGGCATCCGGCTCGGCGGGAGTACAGCTGGTGACGGGGCTGGCCGCGATCGTGCTCGGCATCCTGTCGGTGTCCGGGGCACATGCGCCGCTGCTGACGCTGACGGCGCTGTTGATCGTGGGTATCACCTTCATCATGTCGGGCAGCACTCTGAGTGGCATGGTCATGGGCTTCATGCGCCAAGGCCACAGCGTGCCCTGAGGGCCGAGCCTGCCCTGAGGACCGAGCCGCGACGCGGGACGTGAGCGCAGTCCCGTATCGGGGCATGGCGAGGGATCTGGACAGGGTGACTGCGCGGCGACGGAGCGCCGCGCAGCCGCCTACGTGGGGGGCGTGGCGTGCCGGCGCTGCAGGGTGCGCACGACGGCGGACAGATCCAAAGAGCGCTCGCGCAGCAGCACCAGCAGGTGATAGAGCAGGTCGGCGCATTCCCCGAGCAGCGATTCGTCGCTGGCGGTGACGGCCGCCAGGGCCACCTCCACCGCTTCCTCGCCCACCTTCTGCGCCACGCGCGGCATTCCGGCGGCGTGCAGGCGCGCCGTGTAGCTGCCCTCCGGCTGCGCGGCGATGCGCTGCGCGATGATGCCCTCCAGGGTCGCCAGAAACGCCAGCGGCTGCGCCGCTGACAGCGGCTCGTCGCCGAAGCAGGTGGCGGTGCCCGTATGGCATACCGGCCCGGCCGGCAGCGCCGTGACCAGCAGCGTGTCCGCATCGCAGTCCAGCCGCAGGCGTACCACCGACAGGTGGTGACCGGAGGTCTCGCCCTTCTCCCACAGCCGGCCGCGGCTGCGGCTGAAGAACACCACGCGCCCGCGCTCGAGCGTCGCCTCCAGGGCCTCGCGATTCATATACCCGAGCATGAGCACCGCTCCGGAGAGCGCGTGCTGCACGATCACCGGCAGCAGCCCGCCGAGCTTCTCCCAGGCGACGCGCGCCGGCAGCGGCGTCTCGGGCCGCTGCGCTTCGGGCCCGTCGAGCGTGGCTTCACTCATCGGCGCACCTCGATGCCCGCCTCGGCGAGCGACTGCTTCAATGCGGGTATGCGGATCGCGCCGCCGTGAAAGACGCTCGCCGCGAGCGCCGCGTCCACCAGCGCCTCGCGGAACACCGCCAGGAAATGCGCCGGGGCGCCCGCGCCCCCGGATGCGACCAGCGGTACCTCGCACAGGGCGCGTACGCGCCGCAGCTGCTCGATGTCGTAGCCGTGGCGCGTGCCGTCGGAGGCCATGCAGTTCAGGACGATCTCGCCCGCGCCGCGCCGCTGCACCTCGCGCACCCAGGCGAGGGTGTCGCGGCGGCTGTCGCGGCTGCGCGCCGGATCGCCGGTGTACTGATAGACCCGATAGCCCTCGGGGGTGCTCTGGCTGTCGATGCCGACCACCACGCACTGCGCGCCGAAGCGCTCGGCGAGCCGATCGATCAGGTCCGGATCGGCGAGCGCCGGGGAATTGACCGAGACCTTCTCGGCGCCGGCGTTGAGAATCTCCTCGGCGTCCGCCACCGAGCGGATGCCCCCGGCCACGCAGAAGGGGATGTCCAGCAGCCGCGCGACGCGCGTCACCCAGCCGCGATCGACCGAGCGCTCCTCGGGGCTGGCCGTGATGTCATAGAACACCAGCTCATCGGCGCCCTCGTCGCGATAGCGCTGCGCCAGCTCGAGGATATCGCCCACCACGCGATGCTCCCGGAAGCGTACTCCCTTCACCACCTGGCCGTCGCGCACGTCGAGGCACGGGATTATGCGTTTGGCAAGAATGCTCGCAGCTCCTCGCGCGTGATGCGCTCCTCGAGCAGGGCCTTGCCGCTGATCGCCGCGGGCAGCCCGCGCTCGGCGAGCGCGGCGAGATCCGCCCCGCCGGCGATGCCCCCGGAGGCCTGCCAGGCGATGCCCGGGAAGCGCGCGAGCGCCTGCTCGTACAGCGCCAGGTTCGGGCCGGCGAGCGCCCCGTCGCGCTCGATGTCGGTGCACAGGACGTGCCTGAGGCCGCTGCCCCCGTAGCCGCCGACGGCGTCCCACAGCGACAGCGCGCTGTCGCGCTGCCAGCCGCGCGTGCGCACGCGCGGGATGCCGTGCTCGTCGTGGCGCACGTCGAAGGCGAGGCACAGCCGCTCGACCCCGTAGCGCTCCAGCCAGGCGGCGACCATGCCGGGCTGCTCGACCGCGGCGCTGCCGATCACCACGCGGGCGACGCCGTGCGCGAGCAGCTGCTCGATCGCGGCCGCGTCGCGCACCCCGCCGCCGACCTGCAGCCGCACCGCGCGCTGGGCCGCGAGGCGATGGATCAGGTTGCGATTGATCAGGGCCCCGTCGCGGGCGGCGTCCAGGTCGACCACGTGCAGCCAGCTCGCCCCGAGCTGCCGATACCGCGCGAGCAGCTCGTGCGGCTCGAGCTCGTAGCGCGTCTCGGCGGAAAAATCCCCCTGCAGCAGCCGCACGCAGCGGCCGGCGCGCAGGTCGATCGAAGGGATCAGCAGCATGGCTTCAGCGACTTTCGCCGCAGCCGTCCACCGGCAGGGCGAGGAAGTTGCGCAGCACGCGCGCGCCCGTGACGGCGGAGCGCTCGGGGTGAAACTGCACGCCCCAGAAGTTCGCGCGGCGCACCACGGCGGCGAGCGGCCGGCCGTACTGCACGGCGGCGAGGCTCGTCTGTCCGACGCGCGCGGCATAGCCGTGCACGAAGTAGGCGTACGCCGGACTCGGCAGCTGCGTCAGCAGCGGATCGGCGGCCAGAGGCTCGAGGGTGTTCCAGCCCATATGCGGTACCGGCATGCCCGGCGCGGGCGCGAGCCGCTCGATGCGCCCCGGCAGCACGCCCAGGCAGCCCGTGTCGCCCTCGGCGGAGTGCTCGAACAGCAGCTGCATGCCCAGGCAGATGCCCAGCAGCGGCACGCGCAGCTGCGGGATCAGCTCATCCAGTCCCGTGGCGCGCAGCCGGCGCATCGCCTCGGCTGCCGCTCCCACCCCGGGCAGCAGCACGCGCGGTGCGGCGGCGATCGCCGCCGGCTCGCGGCTCACGTGCGCTCGCGCGCCCAGCCGCTCCAGCGCATAGCACAGCGAGGCGAGATTCGCTCCGCCGCTGTCGATGATGGCGACGTCGAGCGGCAGGCGCTCGCTGCCGGCGGCGCTCACAGTGTCCCCTTGGTGCTGGGCAGATCGGTGCCCTCGCGGCGCAGCGCCGGGCGCAGCGCGCGTCCGACGCCCTTGAAGCAGGCCTCGATCATGTGATGCGTGTTCTCGCCGCGCACCGTCAGGTGCAGGGCCGCGCCGAGGCTGTCGGCCAGCGAGCGGAAGAAATGTGGCACGAGCTCGGTGGGCAGCGTGCCGATCTGCTCGCGGCCGAACCGGCCGTCGAACTGGAAATAGGCGCGGCCCGACAGGTCGATGGCCACCTGCGCCTCGCTCTCGTCCATCGCCAGCAGGAAGCCGTAGCGGCCGATGCCGCTCTTGTCCCCGAGCGCGCGCCGCAGCCCCTCGCCGAGCGCCAGGGCACAATCCTCCACGGTGTGATGCTCGTCGATGTGCAGATCACCCCGACACTCGAGCGTCAGCTGGAATCCCGCGTGCCGGGCGAGCTGTTCGAGCATGTGATCGAGGAAACCGATGCCGCTGCGAATCCGGCACGGTGCGCCGCTGTCGAGCTCCAGGGTCAGACTGATCTCGGTCTCACGCGTGCGCCGCTCGACGCGCGCGCGGCGCGCGAGCAGCTCGTGCGCGAGCTGCCCCCAGTCACCCGCGCCGGCACCGAACCGCAGGCCGCGGATGCCGAGGTTGCGCGCGAATTCGAGATCGCTGTCGCGGTCACCGATCACGGCACTGCGCGCCGCGTCCATCGGGTGCTCGGCCAGATACTGACGCACCAGTCCCGTCAGCGGCTTGCGGCAGCCGCAGCGATCCTGCTCGAAGTGCGGGCAGACGAACACCGCATCGAAGGTCACTCCCTGGGAGGCGAACAGTCGCAGCAGGAAGGCCTGCACCTGCTCGAAGCGCTCGCGCGGATAAGCGGCGCTGCCGAGCCCGTCCTGATTGCTGACCATGACGAGCCGATAGTGCGCCTCGCGCAGTCTGGCCAGCGCCGCCAGCACGCCCGGCAGCAGCCGGACCTGCTCCAGCCGGTCCACCTGCTGATCGGGCGGTTCCTCGATCAGCGTGCCGTCGCGGTCGACGAACAGCGTCGGGGCGGCGGGCTCGGGCGCGCTCATGCGCCGGCCCCGAGGCTCGCGAGCAGCCGATCGTTCTGCTCGCGGGTGCCCAGACTGATGCGCAGCGCCTCGCCGAGCACGCCGCTGCCGAGCGCGCCGCCGCCGCGCGCGCCGCCGCCGCGCAGGTCACGCAGCAGCAGCCCCGCGGCGTGCGCGCGCGCCAGCGCGGCGCCCGCGTCGGTGAATTCCACCAGCAGGAAATTGGTCTCGCTGGGCCACACGCGCTGCACCTGGGGCAGCGCGCGCAGTGCCGCGCTCACGCGCGCTCGCTCGCTCTTCAGCGCCGCGATGCGCTGCTCGGCGCGGGCGCGCGCCTCGGGCCGCAGCGCCGCGAACACCGTCTCGATGGTCAGCTGCGTGAGGGCATACGGTTGGATGATCCTGCGCAGCAGGGCGATGACCTCGGGGTGCGCGATGGCCACCCCGCAGCGCGCACCCGCCAGGGCGTGCGCCTTGGACAGCGTTCGCAGCACCACCAGGCCCGGCGTGTCCGCGATCTGCGGAACCAGCGAAGGCCCCTGCGCGAACTCGATATAGGCCTCGTCCACGACCAGCAGTGCGTGCCCCTCGAGCGCGCGCGCCAGGGCGAGCAGCGCGTCCGGGTCGTGGCGGTTGCCTGTCGGGTTGTTCGGCGAGCAGAGGAACACCAGCTTCACGGGGGCCGCGCGCCGCGGCCCGTGCCCGACGGCCGCGATCGCGCGCAGCGCCGCGGCGTCCAGTCCGAAGCCCGTCGCGGCCAGCAGCGGCACCTCGTGCAGGATCGCTCCCTGGATGCGCGCGGCCACCGCATACATGCCGAAGGTCGGCGGACAGATCACCACCGCGTCCTGGCCGGCACGGCAGTAGCAGCGCAGCAGCAGATCGATCGGCTCGTCGCTGCCGCGCCCGGCCAACAGCATCGCCGCCGCCACGCCGTACAGGTCCGCCAGCGCCGCGGTCAGCTGCTCGGGATGCGGTTCGGGATAGCGATTCAAGCCCTCCAGGGAGGTGTCGGTGGGGGTGCGCCAGGGGGATTCATTCGCATGCAGCCTCACCAGGCCCGGCTCCCACGCGGCGTGCTCGTAGGCGCGCAGCGCGCGGATCTCGGGGCGCGCAATGTCGCTGAGCCAGCTCACGGGCGCACCGGCGGGCCGGCGGCCGCGAGCGCGGCCAGCCGCCGCTCCACGGCCGCGGCGTGCGCGTCGAGCCCTTCCAGGCGCGCCAGGCGGCTGGCGATCGGGCCGAGATCCGCAAGTCCCTGCACGCTGAGCTCCTGCACGCTCATGCGGCGCGTGAAATCGGCGACCGACAGACCACTGTAGGTGCGCGCGTGGCCGTAGGTCGGCAGCACGTGATTGGGTCCGGAGCAGTAGTCTCCGGTGGTCTCCGGTGACCAGCTGCCGAGAAACACCGAGCCGGCGCTGTGCACCTGCGGCAGCAGCTCGCGCGGCTCGCGCGTCTGGATGAGCAGGTGCTCGGGCGCGTAGCTTTCGCAGATCGCGACCGCGGCGGCAAGGTCGCTCACCACGATGATGCGCGCGCCGGCGAGGGATTGACGCAGAATCATCTGCCTGGACAGCCCGCGCATCTGCTCGTGCAGGGCGGCGACGACCGCTTCGGCCAGCGCCGCGCTGGTGCTCACCAGAATCGCCTGGGCCTGCGGATCGTGCTCGGCCTGTGCGAGCAGGTCCGCGGCGATGAATTCGGCGCGGGCGCTGTCGTCGGCGATGACCAGCACCTCGGAGGGTCCCGCCGGCAGATCGAGCGCCGCGCCGCCCGGGTCGGCCGCGACCAGCTGCTTGGCGGCCGTGACCCAGGCGTTGCCGGGGCCGAAGATCTTCGCGACCTTCGGCACGCTGCGGGTACCGTAGGCCATGGCGGCGATCGCCTGCGCGCCGCCGATCTTGAAGACGCGTGTGATGCCGCACAGCTCGGCGGCCACCAGCACCGCGGGGTTGGCGGTACCGGTGCGCTGCGGCGCGGTGCACAGGACGCGCTCGGTGCAGCCGGCGATGCGCGCGGGCACGGCGAGCATCACCACCGTGGAGGGCAGCGGCGCCGAGCCCGCCGGCACGTACAGGCCGACCGCGGCGATGGGACGCGTCACGCGCTCGCAGCGCACCCCGGGCTGCACCTCGAGCGACAGCTCCGCGGGCAGGCCGGCGCGATGGAAGCGCTCGACGTTGCCGATGGCCCGCTCGATGGCGGCGATATCGGCCGCGGCGAGCGCGGCACGCGCGGCGGTGAACTCGGCCGGCGGCACCGCCGCTTGCGGCAGATCGATGCCGTCGAACTCGCGTGCATAGCGGGCGATCGCGGCATCGCCCTCGGCGCGCACCGCCTCGATGATGGCCTGCGCCTGCGCGAGCGTGCGTGCCTGCAGCGCGAACACCGGGCGCGCCAGCGCGGCGGCGCGCGCCGCCTCGTCGAGCTTCTGCCAGTCCAGAATCTGCATCTCAGGCCAGCATCTTCTCGATCGGCAGCACCAGCACCGCGCTGGCGCCGGCCCTCTTGAGCGCCTCGAGCGTCTCCCAGAAGACGGTCTCGCGGCACACGGCGTGCACCGCGACGCGCTCCGGCGAGCCTTCCAGCGCGATGATCGTCGGCGATTCGCTGCCCGGCAGCAGGTGGCGGATCGCCGCGAGCGCCGAGCGCGGCGCATGCAGCATGATGTACTTGCTCTCCTTGACCTGCTCGACACCCTCCACGCGCAGCAGCAGCCGCTCCACCCAGGTGCGCTTTTCCGCCGCCAGGGCGACGGGCGTGCGGATCAGCACCGCATGGCTCTCCAGCACCGTCTCCACCTCGCGCAGATGGTTGGCCTGCAGCGTCGAGCCGGTGGAGACGAGGTCGCAGATCAGATCCGCGCGACCGAGCCGCGGGGCGATCTCCACCGCGCCCGACAATGTGACGATCTCGGCCTCGATGCCGCGGCGCTCGAGGAAGCGGCCGAGCAGCAGCGGGTAGGTGGTGGCGATACGCCGGCCCTGCAGCGAGCGCACGCCGTCGTAGGCATGCTCGGCGGGGACCGCCAGCGACAGCCGGCAGTGGCCGAAGTCGAGGCTGCGCAGCGTCTCGAAGCGCGCCTCGGCGCCGCGCGCGGCCAGCTCCAGGCGCTTCTCCTCGATGACGTTCAGGCCCACCAGGCCGAGGTCGCACACGTCCTCCTGCACCAGGTCCGGAATGTCGTCGTCGCGCACGAACAGCACATCGAGCGGCATGTTCTCGCCGAACCCCAGCAGCTGATCCTTGCCGCGCGACAGCTTCAATCCGCAGCGCGCCAGCAGGTCGAGCGACGGATCGGTGAGCCGCCCGGACTTCTGCACCGCGAGCTTCAGGCGTGGCGGCTTATCCATGGCGGCCACGCTCCTCCGGGGGACGGCCGCGCTCCTCCAGGGCCGGCGGGCGCGCGGCGTGCGCGCTCGGGCGCGGCGCGGGCACGCCGCCGCGGTGCGCCTCGAGCGCGTGGCGCTCGCCGTCGATGCGCTGTGCCGCGAGCCGGTAGCCGCCGTTGCCCTGCGCGAGGTAGCGCGCCACACGGCCGATGGTGGTGAGACTGACGCCGGTCTGCCGATGGATCCGCCGATAGGGCAGGCCACGCCGCAGGCCCTCGACCACCGCCCAGCGATCGGCCATGGCCTGGATCTCGGCGGGTGTGCACAGATCGCGCAGGAAGGCGCGACACTCCTCGAGGCTGCGCAGGGTGAGCAGCGCCGCGAGCAGGCTGCGCTCGGCCTGCGCCTCCTGGCGGGCGCTGAGCAGGCGGTGAGCTTTCATCGGTGTGTGCGCGAGGCGCGCGGGCGGGATGGGCCGCGCGCGGCGTGGCGGCTCCTTCGGCTGTACTAACGTATTAATACGTTAGCAGGATGGAACGATGCCGGCAAGTCGGGACACGGCGGCCGGAGGTGGCGTCGGGACGCATCGTCCAGGGCGGGGCGCTCGACGGCGAGGCCGTCTACGGCGAGGCTTGACCCTCCGGGGAGGCGCCTCTAGACTTTCCGCCACTCATCGAGACCGGCTGAGGGAAAGGCCCTTAGACGCCGGGGCAACCGCCGGATGGCCGGCATGGTGCCAACTCCTGCGGCCGGCAAGTGTCCGGCCGAAAGATGAGGGCCGACAGACTCGCGCTGTAGCCCTTTAATCTCGAGGACTCGGCGGCGCGCACGAGGCGCACGGGATCCGCAGAAGCACTCGATGTCACGAGGACTGCGGAGCGGCTTTGGACCAGGCCTTACACACCCCTTCCACGCGCGACTGTTCCCCGCACGAGGCCGGCGGCGTGCAGGCGCACGTCTGCAGCGGCGTGCTCACCCTGCCGCGTGCCCTGCCGCTGTATCATGGCGGACAGCTCAGCGAGCCGCGCCTGGCCTGGCGGCTGGCCGGACGGCCCGACGCCCCGGTGGTCGCGGCCCTGGGGGGCATCTCCGCGCACCGGCGCGTGTTCGATGTCGCCCAGCCGCGCGCCGGCTGGTGGTGGGAAGTGGTCGGTCCGGGAGGCGCGCTCGACAGCGAGCAGGTGCGCGTGCTCGGCATCGATTATCTCGGCGGCAGCGGCGAGTCCACGGCACCGCTCCCCGGGCAGCCGTTCCCGAGCCTGTCGAGCTATGATCAGGCCGAGGCCCTGCGGGCGCTGCTCGATCACCTGCGCATCGAGCGCTTGCGCGGCTTCGTCGGCGCCTCCTACGGCGGCATGGTGGCCCTGGCCTTCGCCGAGCGTCACCCGACGCGCGTCGAGCGGCTGGTGGTGATCAGCGCCGCGGACCGGCCGCATCCGCTGGCCACCGCCTGGCGCAGCGTGCAGCGGCGCATCGTGCGCTTCGCCGCGTCGCTCGGGCATGCCAGCGAGGGGCTGGAGCTGGCACGCGCGCTGGCGATGGCCACCTACCGCACCCCCGGGGAATTCGCGGCCCGCTTCGGTCAGGGACCGCGCTCGGTGGACGGCGCTTACATCTTCCCCATCGAGGAGTACCTGTTCGCCCGCGGGCGCGACTACGCCGGGCGCTACCGGCCCGAGTCGTTCCTGTGTCTGTCGGAGTCGATCGACCTGCACACGGTCGATGCCACCCGCATCCCCGTGCCGGCCGCGGTGGTCGCGGTACGCGAGGATCAGCTGGTGCCGCTCGAGGATCTGCGTGCGCTGGCCGCAAAGCTGCCGCAGGCCACGCTGCACGAGCTGTCCTCCTCCCATGGCCACGACGCCTTCCTCAAGGAGGCGGGCGCGTTGCAACCCATTTTCCGGTCGCTGTATGGAGTCGTTTGAGTGGCTGAAAAATCCCATCTGGTGACCCGTACCGTGCGCGCCGGGCTCGAGACCGACGACGTCACCGGCGCGGTGGTGCCGCCGATTCACCTGAGCGCAACCTACGCGTTCCGCGGCTACGGCGAGAAGCGCGCCTACGACTACTCGCGCTCGGGCAACCCGACGCGCGACCTGCTTGCCGGGGCGCTGGCGGAGCTGGAGGGCGGAGCCGGCGCGGTGATCACCGGCTCGGGCATGGCGGCGGTGGCCCTGTGCACGGCGATCCTGCCGGCGCGCGCGCGCGTGGTGGCGCCGCACGACTGCTACGGCGGCACTTACCGGCTGTTCGATGCGCTGCGCAAGCGCGGGGATCTGGAGGTCGACTGGATCGATTTCGCGGACGACGCTGCGCTGCGCTCCGCGCTGTCGCGGCCCGCGGCGCTGCTGTGGGTGGAGACTCCGAGCAACCCGCTGCTGCGACTGACCGATATCGCCGCCGTCACGGCGCTCGGCAGGGCGGCGGGCGCCCTGGTGGCGGTCGACAACACCTTTTTATCGCCCGGCTGGCAGCAGCCGCTCGCCTTCGGCGCCGATCTGGTCGTGCATTCGACCACCAAGTACATCAATGGCCACAGTGACGTGGTCGGTGGGGCCGTGATCGCCGCGCGCGAGCCGCTGCATGCGCAGCTCGCCTGGTGGGCCAACTGCCTGGGCACGACCGGCGCGGCGTTCGACAGCTTCATGGCGCTGCGGGGTCTGCGCACGCTGCACGCGCGGCTGGCGGTCCACGGCCGCAACGCCATGGAGCTCGCCGCCTGGCTGGCGCGCCAGCCGCAGGTCCGGCGCGTGTACTTTCCCGGCCTGCCGACGCATCCGGGCCACGAGATTGCGCTGCGCCAGCAATCGGGGTTCGGCGCCATCGTGACCTTCGAGCTGGCCGGTGGGGTTCCTGCAGTCAAGGCGTTCCTGTCGGGTCTCACCTGCTTCTCGCTCGCCGAGTCGCTTGGCGGCGTCGAGAGTCTCATCGCGCACCCGGCTTCCATGACCCATGCGGCGATGGAGGAATCGGCTCGCCGCGCCGCTGGTCTGACCGACGGGCTGCTGCGCCTGTCGGTCGGCATCGAGGCGCTCGAGGATCTGCGTGCCGACCTCGCCGCCGGATTGGATCGAGCGGATCAGAGCGAACGAACCAGAGCCGGGTCCGCAGGGTCAAAGGATTAAAAGCCAACGGCACCGTATGAGAGTCAACGGCACCGTGTGAGAGTCAACGGCGCCGTGTGAGAGTCAACGGCGCCGTCATGAGTCAACGGTGCGGCCGTGGGGTCAACGGCGCGGCCGTTGCTGCGTTTAAAGCTTGCGGGTTTGCTGCACTGCGCGGGCGCGCAGGCACAGGAGGTGTCTTATGGACGTACGGCATCGACGGTCATCCGGCTGGAAGGCTCTGTTCACGGTGGCGACGGCGGCTTGTCTGTCCCTGATGGGGCTGGGGTTGACGGCAGCCGCCCAGCCAGCCGCCGAGCCCGGCGTCTGGCAGCCGCACAAGGTGACCTTCAGCTACATTGGCATTCAACCGGTCTACTCGTGTGAAGGACTCAGGGACGACATGGCGTTTCTGCTGCAGCAGTCGGGCGCGCAGATCAACACCATCACCCCCCTGTCGTGCTTCCGCAGCCTCGGGGCGCCCGACAACCTCGTCCAGGCGCAGCTGAACTTCTCGACGCTGCGACCGGGTCCGGCCGAGGGAAACGCCAGCGGCACGATGGGCGTCTGGCGCCATGTGCAGTTCTCCAACACGCGCTCCAACCCGCAACTGCGCGGTGCGGATTGCGAGCTGGTGCTGGAGTTCAAGGACCAGGTGCTGCCCAAGCTCGACACCCGCAACGTGCAGAGCTACCTGCCTTGCGTGCCCTACCAGACGACCGGCTTTCAGTGGTCGCTGAGTTTCGATTCATTCGTCCCGGCCAGCGCCGGGAGCCGCGAGGTCGGCGGCAGCGACTGAGCTCGGCGCCGAGCCCCCGCCCGAGCTCGCCCGCGGCCCGCGCTCCCAGCGCGGGTCGCGGGCTCACAGCAGCTGCTGCCACAGGCGCCAGAAGTCCTCGTCGATCTTCTGCGACAGCGGACGGCGCCGCCAGTTCTTGAGGCGCACCTCGTGCGCGTGCTGCAGGTCCTGCTCGAAGTACTGCTCGAGCTTCCGGCCGGTCCTGTCGCCGATCACCACGGCGTCGACCTCGTCGTTGAACAGCACGCTGCGGTGGTCGAAGTTCGAGGAGCCCACGATGGACCACACCCCGTCCATGACGGCGGTCTTGGAGTGCAGGATCCCATCCTCGCGCTCGTAGATCCTGACCCCGGCACGCAGCAGACCCGAGTAGTAGGACTGCGCCACGGCGAGCGCCGCCTTCGAGTCCGTGCGCGCGGGCAGCAGCAGGCGCACGTCCACGCCGCGGCGCGCGGCGCGCTCGAGCGCCTGGCGCTCCTGGAAGGTCGGTACGAAGTAGGCCGCCTCCACCCAGATGCGTGAGCTCGCGCTGCGAATCGCCGACAGCAGCGTGGCGTAGTAGCGCGGCAGCAATTGGCCTCCCTCGCTGCCGATGATGCGTACCACCTGGTCGCCGCGCGCAACCGGGGCGTCCCCGGCGGGCGCCAGCTCGTCGGCCGCGCCGCCTTCCTCGCGCCAGTGCTGCTCGAACAGCCGCTTGAGCTCGATCACGGCCGGCCCGTCGATCTGCAGATCGGTGTCGTGCCAGCGCGTCCGGCTCGCGCCGTCTTGGGTCTGCGCCGCGGGCTGCGCCTCGGCGGCGTGTCCGCCGCTCGCCGCGGCGCTGGCACCCGGATGGCCGCTCTCATAGTCGGTGCTGAGGTTGACCCCGCCGATGATGGCGGTGGTGCCATCGGCGACCAGGATCTTGCGATGATCGCGGTCGTTCAGCTCGAACAGCGAGTGGATCGGATTGAACTGGCGGACGTGAATATCCGCGGCGCGCAGCCGATCGAAGAAATCCGCCGGCGTGGAGATCGAGCCGATGCTGTCGTAGATGATGTCGATCAGCACCCCCTGACGCCGCCGCTCGATGAGCAGGTCACTGAGTCGCTGCCCGTGATCGGTGACGTCCTCGAGGATGTAGTACTCCAGATAAAGGTAGTGGTGCGCGGCGCGGATCGCGCCGAACGTCGCGTCGAAGGTCTGCGGGCCGTCGCGCAGAATGTTGACCTGGTTGCCGGTGTAGAGAGGCGTGCCGGCCACGAATTGCTCGATGGCCAGGTGCCGCT
>Ga0335074_10002283_pt1 | contig 26105 bp, 26 predicted proteins | sample Lox_Sample_23_FD_206715 | JGI IMG/M metagenome (GOLD analysis project Ga0335074, IMG submission 206715) | Soil microbial communities from Loxahatchee National Wildlife Refuge, Florida, United States - Lox_Sample_2.3 | ecosystem: Environmental > Terrestrial > Soil > Wetlands | place: USA...
GAATACGCGTAGGGTGGAACACCCTCGAAAGTTATCCACGCTCGAAGGCGTGCTTCTTTTCCAGTTCTTCGACTGCCTGGCGACGGACCGTCTCGAAGCGCTCGGCTTCTGACATAAGAGCAGGTAGCGCTTCGGCCCATCCCTCGTCATCGAGATGCAACAGGCCTTGAGGGGCAACCAGGCGGCAGGCGATATCGACCAGATGCTGCGGCGTGGTCTGCAGGTACTGCGCCTCAGCAGGATCGGCAATCCAGACACGATGTGGCGGCCCGTTCTCGGCAGGCTTAGCCAGCTTCGTCTCCCAAAACACCTTTCTCTCCAGGAACGCCGCAGTGGCGTCGTCGTTCGCTTTGCCAAATATCCACTGCTGGTGCTTGAAATCGTAGTGGCGGCTGGAGAACGGGACGGGCAGTAGCTTTCCCGATTTCAGGAACTCGATCTGGCGGCGATCCACTTCTTTGCGCAGCGCGTTGATGACAGGAGCCTCGGCGTGTTCGCAGTCGAGCGATGGCAGCACTTCGCGAACCGTTTGTGACATGTTGACGGCGATCGGAGCATGGAGTCCGTCGGAGCCTTCCAGGCGAATATCGCCATGGAGCACCCAGAAGTCAGAGCCGGAGGCCGACGCACGAAAAGGCCAGTCGAGATGAATGGTCAGCGGAAGTCCGGTAAGCGTGACCCAGATTCCATTGGGATGGTGTTCGCGGGCGTGCATCGCAGGTCTAATTCTATCGAACTTTTCTCACTCGTTCGTGTAGCGGCGCATTTCAGACGGATGCATCACCTGCCCAGATCATAATGTCTCGCTACTTCAGACGCGTAATGTCTGCCCACTTTCTCAGCATTTTCAGCGAGCCACTCGCTAAGCCGAGTGTCTGCCGCAGCGGGTCCTTCGGGGGCAAGCAGACTGTCCATCAAGCCCCTGTACTCCTCCCAAGTCAGAACTACGTCTTGAAGAAGCCATCCCATCAGTTTCGTCGATGCGTAGGCCAGAACCGCGGGCGCGTGAAAGAAGCGGGCTCGACGGTCCACACTTCGCGCGATCAACCGCGCAAGTTCCTCGAACGTGAAAGTCTCGGGCCCCAAAGCGTTAATCATTACGTTATCTTGGCCATCAACGGCACTGGCCAGCAATTTTGCCATATCCCCGACATAGATCGGTCGAACTCCGTACTTGCCGTCGCCGGGAATGCCAAAGATGGGGAGCTTTCGAATGAACCAGGCAATGTTGTTAATGAGAATATCCTCAATGCCAAAGATCACCGTGGGTCGGACGATGCAATAGGAAAGCCCGGATTCGCGCACTGCTTGTTCCACGAGCGCCTTACCTTTGTAGTAATCCAGAGGGGAAGCGAGGGAAGGATTGGCGATGCTGACATGCACGATGCGCTTGACTCCGGAGTCGCGTGCGGCGCGAATCAACGTGCGGCTGTTCTGAATGGCGGTTTCGAAAGTCGTCTGGCGACGCGGAAAGCGCACCCAATACGTGTTGATCAGGGTAGAGGCGCCATCAAGACTACGTTCCAACTCCGTTGGCCGGTCGAAATTGTAAGGAAACACTGTAACTCCGTCCAGAATGCCAGTTTTCGGGGATTGGCCGGTGAGGGTGCGGACCTTGAGCCCGCGTTCCAGCAGAAGACGAGTCGCGTACTTGCCGGTGTAGCCGAACGCGCCGGTGATGACAACCGTGTCGCTCATGATGACTGCCTTTCATATCAGATCGTTCTGTATACACAGAAGTAGACCCGAAAAAAATTTTAACTAGCCTTCCTGCGAACCTTCGTTCCCATGCGCAGCAGTTTACGGACAGTACCGGTGGGCAGGCGTTTCATCTGATCGTAAAGTTCGGTGACGGATTCGAAAAACCCCGCCATCGCTTCGAGGCGTTCGCGGGTGTAGTCGACCCCCGGTTCTTTGGGATCGAGATCGGCAAGGCAACGGCGCAGGATTTCGCGAGTGGGATCGATTTCGCGGCGCTTGCGCTGCTCGATCACGAGGCGGAACATCTCCCAGACATCTTTCATGGATTCGTAATGCTCGCGGCGGTCGCCGAGAACGTGTACGGCGCGCACAATGCCCCAGGTCTCGAGTTCACGGATGGATGTGCTGACGTTGGAACGCGCCACGCTGAGGGTTTGGGCGATTTCTTCCGCCGGCAGCGCGCGGGGCGAGAGATAAAGAAGGGCATGAATCTGGGCAACGGTACGGTTGATGCCCCAGCGCGTGCCCATCTCGCCCCAATGCAGGATGTATTGCTTCTGGACAGCGGTCAGTTCGGGCATATGGACATTTCTGTATGGACCGAATATACAGAACATATCGTATTTGGTCAAGGTAATTTTCCACTACCCTGGAACCGCGCAAGAAACAACGGGCAGCTTGGCGGGCTGCCCTCTCGGCCCGAGATCCTTACAACGTTGCACTGACATCGATCGTTGTTGTCGCACCGTTGGCGGGCACGCCTTTGATTGGCGGAATGTACGGAACACTTCCGCGTGCCTCAATCGGCTCAACAACGGTTGCGCTTCCATTCGTAGCTGTGACTTCATAGCCATAATCGATGGTTGCGCTTCCGTTAAAGGTCAGTTCGTCCGTCGTCGGTGTGTCCAGCAGCCACGAGTAGTGAATGATCGCGGAACAGGTGTAGCTCGTTCCGCTGCCCGTGGCGACGCCGGTCGCGCGCTCTTCATGGCTGCCAGCGGCATCCCCCGTCTCCGTAGCGGCTATTGAGCAACCAATCACGCCGTTTTTCGGTAGCGTCGATTTGAGCGTGATGGTGTACTTAACGATCAGTTCGCCCGTGTCAGTGACCGCGCTAGCCAGATCAACTTCCGCTGTCGAATGGAGCGGCTGGAATATGCCGGTCGCGGGATCAAAGTAGCCGAGCACACGTTGGGAAGGGCGAGGGCTCGCAAGTTGTCCGAAACTGAGTGGCGCGAGTCCGAGGCCCAATACTGCCAGAGAAAGAACTAATCTCCGAATATCCATTTCGCTTTTCTCCTAGATGGGGTTGAAGTGACAAGTCTTGCCAGCCGTCGGGCCGAAAAATATCCGATGGAGGTGGATTGGTGCAATGGCACGTTCGGGTGTGAAGGCTCTTGCGATTAAGACAAACAGAGTCGCGATCTAGCGATAGGCGGACGCCGGCAGACCGGTGATGCGGAGTCCGGAAAGGGCTTTGTGGCGGAAGTTGAGGCCGATCAGTAAGGCGGTGATCTGTTCGACGACGCGTGCGTTTTCGAGCTTGCCTCCGTCGATGGCGCGAACGCCCGGAATTTTCACGGCGAGTTCACGCGTGAGCTGCGCGGCGTCGGGATCGTCACTGCAAACGATGACATCGCAGTCGAGTGGGTCGTCGCCGCCCATCAAGTCGGCGGAAAGATTATGAAAGGCTGCAACCACGCTGACCGAGTCAGGTACGAGCTCGGCGGCTTGCTGTGCCGCCGATCCCTGCCAGATGCCGAGAGTGCGCGAGGCACGCCCGCCGACAGAAACGGCGAGAGGGACCGTAGCATCGATAAGAATACTGCCATCGGTCATGGCGGACTTCAGCTTTTTTATGAGTGACGCCTGCCCTTCGAAGGGAACGGTCAACATTAGTATGTCCGCAGCAGCACAAGCCGCGCTGTTTTCCATTCCAGAAACTTTCGCATGCGGGCCGATTCTTTGTTGTACGGCAGACGCGGCTTTTCTGGCGCGTTCCACGTCTCGCGAACCGATGATGATGGTTTCTCCGGCCCGGGCCCAGCGCAGCGCGAGACCCATTCCGGCGGGGCCAGTTCCCCCAATGATCGCGATAGGATGAATGGGAAGTTCGCCCGGCGCGCTCACGCGAATTCTGCCTCAAACGAATGGTCGATTGAGAACTGCTCGGGACGCAGCGGAACCTTGATGCGAATCCGGGAGTAGGTAGTGTTGCGCTCGGCGGGAATCCGGCCTATGCCAAGAATCAGTGCCTGAAAATCTTCCGGACTCGTGTACTGGCCTGCGGTCGCCCCGGCTTCCCGGGAAATATTTTCTTCCATCAGCGTGCCGCCATAATCGTTCGCGCCCGCTTGCAGGCAGAGTTGCGAAAGCCGCCGGTTCAGTTTGACCCACGAAACTTGCACGTTGTTGATCGAGCCGGCGAGCACAAGCCGGGCGAGTGCATGCACCTTGAGATGTTCTACAAGCGCAGGACCGGAACGCGCCAGGCCCTGATGAAACAGAATCGTGTTCTGATGCACGAATCCGAGAGGGACGAACTCGGTGAAGCCGCCGGTTTCCGATTGAAGGTCGCGCAAGAGCCGCATCTGGCGCACCCAGTGCGCGGGAGTCTCGGCGCTTCCATACATCATGGTCGAGGTGGTGCGAATTCCGCAGCGGTGCGCGGTATGGATGACTTCGATCCATTGCGCGGTGGAAAGCTTGTTGGCCGAGAGGATGTGGCGAATTTCGTCATCAAGAATTTCGGCAGCGGTGCCGGGCAGAGTGCCGAGGCCGTTATCCCGAAGCATCGAGAGATAATCGGCGAGAGGCATACCGGTGAGTTCCACGCCGTAGACGATTTCCATCGGCGAAAAAGCATGAATGTGCATGCCTGGCACCGCGCCTTTTACCGCGCGCAGAATGTCGCGGTAATAAAACTTCGGCAGATTGCGCGGCAGGCCCCCCTGGATGCAGACTTCCCGCGCGCCGAGTTGCCAGGCTTCACGCGCTTTTTCAGCGACCTCATCGAGGCTGAGGTGATATGCATCCGATTCGCGCGGGCCGCGGCTGAAAGCGCAGAATTTGCATCCCACAAAACAGATATTCGTGAAATTAATATTGCGATTGACGACATAGGTGACGATGTTGCCGACTAGTTCTTCACGAAGAATGTTGGCCGCGACGAGAAGGCCGAGTAGATCGTCACCTTCGCAGTTCGCAAGCGCGTAGGACTGATCCAGAGAGATGTCGGCGCCATTCTGAGTTTCGAGAATTCTTTCGAGTACGGAACGGATCTCTGTGGTCAGGCGCGGCGCGATCTGCGGCCATTCGAGAGAGGAAAAAGTTTCGAGTTCCGACGGAGTCAGCGGACGAACCATAACATCTCCGTAACGCGCACTGCGAAGTCGTTCGCAGCAGCTCCGATTGCGAAGCGCCGCCCATACAGTGTAGCGAATCTAGCGAAATAAATCTGTGGCTGGCGGACGAAGCAGGTGGCCGACGTTACCCGCGCCAGCTTCATAGCGAAATCCGCGAATGATGCAGGCCGGCACGCGATTGAGCTTGCCACAGACAAGTCCTGCGGCACAGGCGAGTTCATCGGCGACAGCTTCGACGCTGGCTTTCAGCCTGTAGCCATGCGGATCCCGGTGACTTCGATAATCGCGCAGCGGCTTCATCCCAGCGATGCCGATCGTGAATTCAGTCAACCCCTCGCGCCACGCACGGCCGAAGCTGTCGGTAATGATGACAGGAATGGCAAGGCCACTGGCTTTTTTCAGTGCGCGTCGAATGCTGGCTGCGGATCGATCGGGATCCAAGGGAAGCAGAACCGCATGGCGACCGCCGTCGACATTAGAGACATCGACGCCGCTGTTGGCGCAGATGAATCCGCGACGCGTCTCTGTGATCAGCGCACCGTTTCTTCGGCGGATGATGGCGCGGCTTTCAAGCAGCGCGAGTTCCACCACTCGCGGATCGAGTTTGTATTGTTCGGCCCAGGCAACAGATTCTGGCGAGGGCTGAATTGTGTGCAGATCGATCACGCGGCCTTCGGCTTTGGAGACAATTTTGTGTTTGATGACGAGAATATCGCCCGCTTCCAATCGAATGCGCTTTCTCTTCAACGAGGCGATCAGTTCGTCGGCGATCGAGTCGCCGGGAACTATTTCCTTACCGACAGGAACCGCTATCAGACGAAGTTCAGAGACAGCACAGAGGTCGCGGCTGGATCGAGCTTTTGGCATAACGTGAAGCGTAAGGCAGGTACAGACCTCAAGATCTGAATTTCCCGCTCTTTATCTTAGGGGATTCATGGCAGCGCCGGAAGCGCTCCGCCACCCAACGGCACGCGCCAATTGCTGGGCGCGAGCATTGCCTGACAGCGAAATCAGTTCTTCCAGATCTGCGGGATTGTCGACATCTACCGCGATGCCCGGCAGATTCAGGACCGTGCAAGGTTTGCCAATCGCCTGCGCCGCCGCGTGGTGTGGTTTGAAGCTGTCATTGCCGAAGCGCAGGGGGAACAAATCTGCCGGGCGACGGAATGCCGCGTTCGTGCCCCGGCCATCATTGGCGGGAACGAGGACGCTGCCCTGCTCCGGCGCGTGCTTCAGGATTTCGTCGAGTTCCCAGGCTTGAATCAGAGGAATGTCGGCGGGAATCACGAGCGTCCATTGAATTCCGCGTTCGACGCAACGACGCGTCGCCATTTCGATTGCGCCGGTCTCGCCGGGATTTTCGGGATCAGGAATGACTTCGAATCTGCACTTGCCAGCAAGTTTCACCGCGAATGAATCGCTGGTGACAAGAGTTACTTCTGCTTCGGAGGCCCCACGAGACATTTGCCATTCGTTCAGCGCTGTAACCACGTCCTCGAGCATTGCCTGCGCGAGCTTGGTGCGCGCCGGTTGATCGAGAACGGGCGCGAGGCGCTGTTTCGCCGCGGAAAGATTCTTTACTGGAACCAGGATCACGGCGGGCTCATCCGTCGAAACGCGGTATTCGACTCGGTGTCTTCCTTGAGCAGATTCCCAGCCACGAATGCCAGAGCCTCGCGCGCCAGTGCAGCTTTGTCTTCGGGGCTGCGCATGATGGTCTGAGTGCATTGCACGCGCAGACCTGCGCGGCGCAGGGCGTCGGCAGCGCGCGCATCGCGCGTGTCGCAGATCAGAATGTCGAGAAAATCTTCGTACGCCTTGGCGACACCCGCGATCGTGCAGGGCAGTCCCTGAGCCGCCATGAGAATTCCGGCCGGGCCGGCAACTGGGGCATTACCCACGATCGGACTGACCGCGGCAATTTTTCCGCGAGCGCTCAGTAAGGCTTCGCGGATGCCGGGCACTGCGAGAATCGGGCCGATGCTTGTCACCGGATTGCTGGGTGCGATCAGAACAGCGTCGGCGGAGCTGATGGCATCAATGACTCCCGGCGCGGGCTCGGCATCGGACGCGCCCGCGAAGCGAACGGAATTCACCGGATCCTGATACCAGCGCTGCACGAAATATTCTTCAAAGCTCAATTCGCCGGCCGGCGTATCGACGCGAGTTTCGACGCGCGAATTGCTCATCGGCAAAATTCTCGCCTTCACGCCCAGCTTGCCCGAGATCACGGCGGTCGCTTCGGAGAGCGTTTTGCCTTCCGCCAGCAGACGGGAGCGCAGCAGGTGCACAGCGAGATCGCGGTCGCCGGTATGGAACCAGGTCGGCTCGCCGAGCTGTCCCATAGCCTGCAGACAGAGGAATGTGTCGCCTTTCACGCCCCACCCGCGCTCGCGGCTCAGCATGCCGGAAAGAACGTAGGTGATGGAGTCGATGTCGGGCGAGACGTAGAGTCCCCACCACAGCAGATCGTCGCCGGTGTTGACGACGATTGTGATGTCCTCGGCCGGCATGACCTGGCGCAGCCCGTCAACGAATTTCGCGCCGCCAGTGCCGCCGCTGAGGACGCAGATCATGCGGCACGCTCCCGATTGGCGAGGCCATGGGCATCAGCCGCAGCGCGCAGTTTTTCCGACAGCACTCCGCGCTTTCGCATCAGAGCAGGCAGGAATTCCGGATATACCGGCAATCGTTGGCGCAAGCTAAATCCTTTCGCTTCGGTGCGCAGGCGAAGCTGCTGAAGGTGCGGCCACGGTTTTTCCGGGTTGATGTAGTCCGGTGTCAGCGGCGAAACTCCTCCCCAATCGTTGATGCCGGCGTCCAGCAATTCTTCATAATAGGGCGCATTGAGATTGGGAGGCGCTTGAATATTCACCGTCGGCATTAACAAACGAGCTACCGCGATGGTGCGTTGCATGTCGTGCTGGCTCGGCTCCGGCCAGTGCGCCATGGGGATGTTCGGTTTCACCCGGAAATTCTGCACGATCACTTCCTGAATGTGGCCGTAGCGCTCGTGCAGATCGCGGATCATCAACAGCGTATCAACCCGATCTTCGGGCGTTTCGCCTATTCCGATCAGCAGCCCGGTCGTGAACGGGACGTTCTGCTTGCCTGCTTCTTCTATCGTATGCAGGCGGCGAGCCGGAACTTTATCGGGAGCGTTGTTGTGGGCCGCGCCGGGCGCAAACAGCGCGGTGCTGGTAGTTTCGAGCATCAGTCCCATGCTGGGGGAGACGGCAGCGAGGCGGGCGATCCATTCGGCGCTGAGCAGTCCGGGATTGGGATGGGGCAGCAGCTTCGTCTCGCGCAGCACAAGCTCGCACATCGCTTCCAAATAGTGCAGCGTCGATTTATAGCCAAGATGACGCAAGGTCTCGCGCATCTCCGGAAATAGCAGTTCCGGCTTGTCGCCCAGGCTAAAGAGCGCCTCGGTGCAGCCCAATTTTTCCCCGGCACGTGCGACTTCGAGCACATCATCCGGCGTCATGGTATGCGCACCGGCTTCGCCCGGATCACGGCGGAAGGTGCAATATCCACAATAATCGCGGCAAAGGTTGGTCAGCGGGATGAAGACTTTTCGGGAATAGGTGATTACTCCGGGCTTGAAATTGTGTTTCGCGGCGCGAGCGGCGGCGAGCAGGTCGGGACGGTCTTGGTCCGAACAGTGAATCAATTGCAAAGCCGCTTCGCGCGAGATGGGCGCACCTGGACGAATACTGGCGATTACTTCGCGCGAAGCAGCGTGCTGTAGAGCCGATATCATTGCGAAAAACCAAAGCCCAACGGAATCATACAACGCTCGTGCGTGGTAATGTAGGCGTTTGCAGGAAAGCCCTTAGCCACAAAGGGGACGAAGGGCCATGAAAGAAGCCATGTCTCCTTCGTGTTCCTTATGTCCTTTGTGGTCTGCGAATTTCCTGACAGAAATGGTTCTCAACGCGACCGAATTCCGCAAAGCTATGCGCTGTTTCGCCACCGGCGTCACGATCGTGACGATCGATCTGGATGGCGAGGTGCATGGCATGACCGCAAATGCTTTCGCGTCTGTTTCGCTCGATCCGCTGCTGGTGCTGGTGTGCGTCGATCACTCGACGCGAACGCACGCTCATCTGCACGCTAAAAAGCGATTCGGTGTGAATATTCTTTGCGACGATCAGCGGGCGATCTCGGAATATTACGCGAATCCTGAGCGCACGCATGAAGGGGCCGAGCACGAAGCCGGAGCCCGCTTCGACCGCACACGCCAGGGAACCCCGATGCTGTACGGGTCGCTGGCATATCTCGAGTGCCGGCTGCATTCAGCCCAGGACGCGGGCGATCATACGATCTTCATTGCGGAAGTGGAAGATGTCGTCGTGAATGATGGCGACCCCTTGCTGTTTTCTCAGGGAAGATATCGGAAGGTGGGGGAAAAGATTGATTAAAGTCGCCGCGGATTGTGGCTTTGAGGCGCGCGGAAGCCCCGGCGACTTACGGAGTCACCCGAAGATGAGAGCACTGTCACTTTTCGCGTTTCCAAACATCTAATCGGTGCTGACTAAAATTCGAGAGTGGAGCTTGTTCAATGGCTGAAAAGACTGCAGAGAAGATTACAAAATCCGAAGCCGAGTGGCGCAACCAGCTCACGCCCGAACAGTACCACGTGGCGCGCGAGGCCGGGACGGAGTGCGCCTTTACCGGCGCGTATTGGAACAATCACGAGCAGGGGATGTACCACTGCGTGTGCTGCGGTGCGCCGCTGTTCGATTCGCAAACGAAGTTCAATTCCGGCACGGGCTGGCCCAGCTTCTTCAAGCCGACTGATGACGGCGGGGTGGTGGAGCATCGCGATAGCAGTTACGGCATGGTGCGGACCGAAGTGCGCTGCGCGCGATGCGATGCGCATCTCGGGCACGTGTTTGAGGATGGTCCTGCGCCGACCGGGCTGCGCTATTGCATGAATTCCGCCGCGATGGAATTCAAGCCGGGAGCAAAGAAGTAAATCCGCGGCTGTAGGGACAGCCTCCTCGGCCGTCCGGCGGACAAATCTCCGCGGCCCACAAAAAGCAAAAGGGCACGCACACGCGTGCCCTTCTTTGTCTCTCAATGACTGCGAGCCGATTACGCGCTCGCCGTGGCGGCCAGAGCCTTTGGAGCTTCGGGAGCCTTCTGCTGAGATTGCGACTGCGCTTTCGGTTCGGCGTGAACCTGAATTCCACCCTTCAGCGCCGCGCCATCTTCCACGCTGATGCGAACCGTGGAGATGTCGCCAGTGACTGATCCTTCGGCGCGGATATCCACGCGGTCGCTGCACTGAATGTTGCCGTTCACCTTGCCCATCACGACGACTTCACGCGCCTGGATGCTGGCGTCGACTTTGCCGTTGCGGCCAATGGTGACGCGGCTTTCCGGCATGGTGATTTTGCCTTCAATGCGGCCATCGATGTAAAGCGCCTCCGATCCGCTGATTTCGCCCTTGATAACGAGAGTGCGGCCGATGGTGGCCTGGTCGACCGGAGCAGTGACATTCTTGATCGGGTTATACGCGTTGGGGTTCGATGCGGGTGCGTTCAACTTCTGGAACGAATTCTCGGACGACTGGAGCATTGGGGACCTTCCTTCGAGTTCCGCGCGGCGCTGGCCCTGGCTGGCGCCTTGTATGCGGGTGGTCTGGAATTTTGCGGCGGTGGCTGTCCACTTGGCCAAGCTGACTATCGCACAGGGGTAAGTGGTTCCTTAAGATTACGGAAGGTGGTGTACGGGTGCGAAGGTAACGTGATCGTGGCCGTCGCCGGTTTGAGGTTGCCACTTCGGGCAAAAGCGGCCGGAAGTGCGGCGCACAAACGAGGGGCGCTACACAATCAATTTCTGTTTTCGTACCAATTTCGCCACGCGGCCGGATCATTCGGCAGGTGCTGGCCGGTGATATCGCCTAGCGCCTGGAAGGCCCAGGCATGCGTCTGTGCGTCGAGGGAAGGATCGTCGGTGTACTTGAGCAATTGCGGGATGGCGCTCATACGCTGCTCATGCGTGAACATGCCGGATTGCGCGATCGCGCAAGCGGCTTCTTGGCGGACGATCGGAGAGGAATCATCGTGCATCGCACCCAGCAAAACCGGCATGGTCGAATCGCTGCCAGTCAACGCCAAGCCGTCGACGGCCCACCGGCGCGAATCCACGTCGGAATCCTGCAGATGTGTACTCAGTACGCGCGCAATACGGTCCGGCTCGACGCCGCGATTGGCAATCAATCCTAGCGCCCACAAAGCCCAGATTTTCTGCGCATGATGCGAAGAGTCGGCGGTTTGCAACAAATAATCCAATGATTCCGAATTCTTGTTCAATCCGTAGGCCGCCAGTTCTACTTCAATGCCTGATTGGCGCACACGCATGTCATTGGAGTTCAGTGCTGCCGTGGTGAGGGAAGCCATCTGCGAATCCCAGACAAGTTTCCCGTGCCAGCTGTCCACACGAGATGAAATCTGATCGACCGCGCCATCGGAATTTCCGACCGCCAGTTCGAGCAGCTTTTCAGCCTGCTTCTGCGGCTGAAGTTGATCGATGGTTTCGGCGTTTACGCTGCCATGGCGGGATGGGACGCGAACGCCATCGGCTCGGGACCATGCCGGGAGCGATTTACCGAGGCTCCCGACTAACAGTGCGACCAACATGCCCACGCCCAAAGCCAGCAACATGGCCAAGCGAATGCGGTCCTTCGCATCGACCGCGGCAGCGGATCGGGCATTGGGCACATCCGAGGTCGGCCCGAGTGTGCCGTAATCGGGCGTAGGCATGAGGCGCGGATCCGCGCCGGGTGCCGGGTTTGCGCTGAAATTGCTGTTCCCAGAGAATTGCTGCTGAAAACCCATACCAGTCCGAGTCTAGGTTCGGCCGCGAAATAGGGTAAAGTTACTTCGGTTCCGGTCTTCGCGGCCAATGAACGAATTCCATGGCTGTCGTCATTTGCCTGGCGCGCCGCAATCGCAGCGTGAACCAAAACTCAAGGAGAGATTATGTGGACGAAACTTAGTCTGTCTGTATTCCTCGCCACCCTGCTTCTGGCGGGCTTTGCTGTGGCGGCTTCCGGCCCCGGATATCACGTGGTTAAAACCTATAAGCTAGGTGGCGAGGGCGGCTGGGACTACCTGCTCGCGGATCCCGACATGCACCGCCTCTACATCTCGCGCGGCACGCACGTCATGGTCATCGATGCCGATACGGGCAAGAGCGTTGGTGACATTGCCGATACTCCGGGCGTGCACGGCGTTGCTCTGGCTCCGGAACTCGGCCGAGGCTTTACCAGCAACGGCCGGGAAGGCACGGTGAGTATTTTTGACATCAAAACGCTGGCAACCAGCAACAAAGTAAAGGTCGGCGGAGAGAACCCCGACGCGATTATTTACGATCTGGCAACCAAACGCGTGTTCACCTTCAACGGACGCAGTCACGACTCGACCGCAATCGATGCAGCGACGGGCAAGGTTGTGGGCATGATCAAACTCGATGGCAAGCCGGAGTTCGCAGCCAGCGACGGCAAGGGCGAAGTCTTCGTGAATATTGAAGACAAGAGCGAATTGACGGCAATCGATGCCGACAAACTGGAAGTGAAGAACACGTGGCCGCTTGCTCCGTGCACAGAACCGAGCGGACTTTCAATCGATCGCGAACATCGACGGCTTTTTGCTGGGTGCGACAACAAAATGATGGCCGTTGTCGATGCAGATAGCGGCAGAGTGCTCGCCACGCCCACGATCGGTGAAGGCGTGGACGCGACGCGGTACGATCCCGGGACAGGTTTGGCTTTCGCGTCTTGCGGCGAAGGTGTGCTGACGGTGATCAAAGAGGAGTCGCCAGCCAAATTTGCCGTGGTCGAAAATCTGCCGACGCAGAAGGGCGCGCGCACTATGGCGCTCAACACGAAGACGCACACGGTCTATACGGTGACGGCGAAATTCGGTCCGCCGCCAGCTCCGACCGCCGACAATCCACATCCATGGCGTTCGATTGTTCCGGACACTTTCGTGGTTTTGGTTCTCAACAAATAAACCTATGCCCCGGCCCCGGAGAGCCCTCCTCAGCTTTGCCTTGATCGCGATGCTTGTGGAAATGAGCGGGGCTTACTCCGTGTTGACCCACGAGCAGATTGTGGACCTGCTCTGGAAAGACCGTATCCGGCCGATGATCGAAGCTCGATATCCAGGCCTCACACCCGATCAGATTCGCCAGGCGCACGCTTACGCCTACGGCGGATCGCTCATTCAGGACATGGGCTACTATCCCTTCGGCAATAAATATTTCAGCAATCTTACGCATTACGTGCGCAGCGGCGATTTTGTGGCCGCGATGATTCAGGAAGCCCAGAACGCAAATGAATATGCTTTCGCGCTCGGAGCGCTGGCGCATTACGCCGCCGACAATGCGGGACATCCTGCAATCAACCGCACCGTGGCCATGGAATTTCCCCAGCTGCACAAAAAATACGGCGACGTCGTGACCTATGAAGATTCGCCGAAGTCCCATATCCGCGCCGAGTTCGGGTTCGACATGACCGAAGTGGCAAAGAATCACTACACCTCCGACGAGTTCCACGACTTCATCGGATTCGAAATCTCCGAGAGCCTGCTGGAGCGCACGTTTCCGAAAGTCTATGGAATTCAGTTCAAAGACGTGATCCACAATGAAGATCTCGCGATAGGAACTTTTCGGCATGCCGTGAGCCAGGTCATTCCGCAGATGACAAGGGTGGCGCTGCTGGCGCGAACGAAAGAAATCGTGCCGGACAAGCGCGATCCCGCACACAAGAAATATCTCTACTATCTTTCGCGCGCCGATTATGAGCGCGACTGGGGACGAACCTATCGCCGCCCGGGATTCGGCACCCGTCTGCTCGCCATCCTTCTGAAGATCATTCCCAAGCGCGGGCCGTTCAGCGCGCTAAGCTTCAAAGTTCCTCCGCAGCCCGCCGAGGATATGTTCGTGAAGAGCATCGATAAGACGGTGCAGGATTACGGGAAGTTTCTCGACGAGGCGCAAAGGGGAACGCTTCATCTTGAAGACAAAGATTTCGACACCGGCCACGAAACCCGACCCGGGGAATATGCGCTTGCCGATCAGACGTACGCACGGTTGGTCGGGGATTTAGCGAAGAATCAGTTCAAAGATGTTTCGCCGGGACTGCGGGAGAATATTGTTGCCTATTACTCGACCGCGGATGCACCGATCGCCACCAAACGGAATCCGAAGCAGTGGAGAAAGCTTGAAGCGGAGCTGGATCAGCTGAAAGCCGCGCCCGCAGGTGAAAGCAGCGGCGCACCAGCTTCCGGACTGCCGTGAGTCAGCGGTTTTCGACTATCGCGTTGCCGTGGAAAAGCCGCTTCCAGGGCCGCATGAATCGCTGCAGAAAGAATCGGCATTCGCCCTTGAGGCATTCGGGCCGTGACGATCACGAAAGTCGATTTGAACGATTCGTCGAGTCGATTTACTTTCACCCCTTCCCAAAGTGCCCGAGTTTCAGATAGGATCAGTCCCCTGTCTTTAGCCGTACGACCGTTCGGTCGGACAGACTGCCTGCATCGGTCGACTGGCCAGGGAATCAAATTAAGAGAGGAATTCGTCCGCCTTAGATAGGTCGTCACCGAAAGAAATTATGAGCCATGTCGAAACCCTCCGGCCGAAGCAAGTGGTCATCTCCGATGACAAGTACTTCCATGCCCGCGTTACCAAACGTGTGGACTTCGGTCCCGACCTGTGGATGATGCGCGTCCGCACCGGCGGCGAATTCCGGTTCACTCCCGGCCAATACGCTACGCTTGCCATTGAGCATGACGGCAAGCTGATTCCTCGGCCGTACTCGATCGTGTCTTCACCGTACGAGGATGAAGTCGAATTTTTCTTCGAACTTGTCCCGCAAGGCGCGCTCACGCCTCTGCTGCACCAGCTGCAAGCTGGCGACGAAGTGCTGATGCGCAAGGTCCCGAAAGGCCGCTTCTCGCTCGAAACCCACACTGAGCGCACCAATCATCTGCTGATCTGCACTGTCACTGGAGTCGCTCCATTCGTCAGTTATGTGCGGACGTTGCACAAGGATTGGCAGGAGGGCCGATTCAATGGTTCGCACCAACTTTATTTGTTGAATGGCGCCAGCCGGCCCTGGGAATTTGGCTACAAAGAGGAACTCACGAGGTTCGATATCGAGCTGCCGTGGTTCAAATACGTGCCCACCGTAAGCCGCCCCTGGGATCACGCCGACTGGCCGGGCGAGATTGGCCGCGCCGATGACATCTTGCGCAAATACGCCGACCATTGGGAACTGGAGCCGAGCAACACCATCGCGTATCTCTGTGGGCACCCCGACATGATTGAGAACAGCAAGGCGATCCTGAAGCGCCGCGGATTTACCGACAAGGGCGCAATTAAGGATGAGTTGTACTGGGTCCCGCCCAAGCACGCGCCGGCGCAAGCAGGTCAATCAGCGTCCGGCACGACCTAGATCCAGCTATACCTCGACATTTGCCATACTGCGGGATTGCGCGGGCAAGAGTGCCCGCGGCACCACAGAACGAATTCTAGGTTTCCGGGGGCGCGAAAAATACCAGCGCGGCTAATTCGTCTTTAATGTCGTAAAACCTGTGCTCGACTTCCGCCGCTACAAAAAGCACGCTTCCGGCGGAGACTTCCCGATCTTCTTCCCCGGCGCGAAAACGCGCCCGGCCGCGCACCACGTAATACATTTCGTCTTCATGATGTGGGCTTTGCGTGTCCTCCGCGCCCGCCTCGAGCACGTACAGCCCGGCGCTCATCGAGGGCACGCGCAGGAACTCGCGATAGGCTCTGCCGAGGCGCGCAGGCTGCCCGTCAAGTTCCGTGACGCTCGTGAAAAAACCCTTCACGCCAGAATTCCTCCGAAGAACAGGTCGGTGAACTGCGGAATCAGATTGTTCGCCTGCAATGCGCCCTCGGGTTTGTACCATTGATAGATCCAATTGATCATTCCCAGAAGCGCGAAAGACGCAGCCCGCGGGCTAATGCTTCCTTTGGCGTGGCGGGTCCGTTGTACCTCGGCAACCAGGCCTTCGACAAAATGCACATAATCTTTTTTGCGCGCGTTGATGCGCTTGCGCAGCACCGGCGGCAGTGGATGATTCTCATGCAGCATCACAGTGATCTCGCGATCCTGGGGACTGAGAACGACTTCAATGTGCCGCCGAATCAGGGCGCGCAACCGCTCCTCGGGATCGGCAATACCGCGCACCGGCCCCAGCACACGCTCCTCGGTGATTTCCATGGCGTGATTCATGATCTCGAACAGGATTTCGTCTTTACTCTGGAAATGGTGATACAGCCCGCCCTTGCTGAGCTTCAGTGCGGCGGCGACGTCGTTCATGGAAGTGGCGTCATATCCGCGCTGCTGGAACAGGCGTGCAGCCGTGCGCAAAATTTCTTGCCGGGAATCGACGAGGGCTTCACGAGGCATCGGCTGACATGGTACCCGAGTTCCAGGAGCGATGGCGAAACGATCACGAATTTCGATGCCGCCCATCGGGAATTCGCGTTGTACGGCTGTTTGGGTTCGGAATCGAAATCCAAGCTATCCGTTTTAAATCGCAACGCTAAGCGCCCGGGATCCAATGACGATGCGCCCAAAGGTGACCAGAATTGGTAACGGCCGGATGGAAAGGAGACCGGATTTCCCTTGACAGGGAAAACGGCGGCCGATTAGGATAATACGACACCGACCGACCGGTCGGTTTTTCATACCCAGCTCCCTTGGAGGCCCGGTGGCTACAATTTTCTACGAACGCGACGCTAATCCCAATGCCCTGAAGGGCAAAACCATCGCCATCCTTGGTTATGGCAGCCAGGGACACGCCCAGGCCCAGAATTTGCGCGACAGCGGCTATAAAGTTATCGTCGGTCTCGAACCGTCGCGCCAAAGCGCTGCCCAGGCCCGAGCGGATGGCATGGTGGTCGTCGCTCCCGACGAAGCCGCCAAGCGCGCCGACTGGATTCACGTCCTCACCCCCGACGAGACGCAGGCCGACGTCTACGATCAACACATTAAGCCGTATCTGCATCCCGGAAAAATTCTCGGCTTCTCGCACGGCTTCAGCATTCATTTCAAGACCATCATTCCCCCTGATGACGTTGACGTGGTCATGATTGCTCCGAAAGGCCCCGGACACCTCGTCCGGCGCGTTTACAGCGAAGGCCGGGGAGTGCCGTCGCTGATCGCGATCCAGCAGGATGCGAGCAAGCGCGCGCGTGAATATGCACTCGCCTATGCCCACGGTATCGGTGCGACCCGTGCCGGCGTGCTGCAGACGACTTTCAAAGAAGAAACCGAGAGCGACCTGTTCGGCGAGCAGTCGGTGCTTTGCGGCGGGTTAACCTCGCTGATCAAAAAAGGATTTGAGACGCTGGTCGAGGCCGGCTACGCGCCGGAGATCGCGTATTTCGAATGTCTGCACGAAGTGAAGCTAATTGTCGACCTGATTTACGAAGGTGGCTTGGGGCGCATGCGCTACTCGATCTCGAACACTGCCGAATATGGCGACCTGACGCGCGGCGAACGGGTCGTTGGCGATGAAACTCGCGCCGCCATGAAAAAGATTCTGGCTGACATTCAATCGGGTGACTTTGCTCGCGAGTGGATCGCAGAAAACAAAAACGGTTGCAAGAACTTCAATGCCCTGCGCGAAAAAGAGAAGCAGCATCCGATCGAGGTCGTCGGCGCGCAACTGCGCAGCATGATGAGCTGGCTGCCGAAAGATGCCAAAAAGCCGGCTGTTTCGCAAGACACAAAACAGGTGGTGAATGCTTAAGGGAGCGGAGATCGTTCTGCAGTGCCTGCGCGCCGAGCGCGTCGAGCTGATGTTCGGCTATCCCGGCGGAGCGATCATGCCGCTTTATGACGCCCTCGACGGCAGTGGCATTCGTCACGTGCTCACGCGGCACGAGCAAGGCGCGGTTTTTGCAGCGGAAGGGTATGCCCGCGTAACTGGAAAAGTCGGCGTCGCGATCGCAACCAGCGGTCCGGGAGCAACGAATCTTGTCACCGGCATCGCCGATGCGAAGATGGATTCCGTTCCTCTGGTCTGCATCACCGGTCAAGTTCGGAGCGCCATGATTGGAACCGACGCATTCCAGGAAACCGACGTTTTCGGCGTCACGCTCTCCCTGACCAAATGGAGCCGCCTGGTTCGCACGCTCGACGAAATTCCCGAAGTCATCGCCGAAGGCTTTCATTGGGCCCGCAGCGGGCGGCCCGGGCCGGTAATCATCGACATCCCGACCGACATGCTGAAGGCGAAAAAGGAATTCTCCGGGCCGGCGCGCTTTACTCCGCATGCGCGTCCCGCGGACGCCAAAGCCGACGGCGGATTCACCGACACGATCGTCGCCATGCTGCAGCAGGCCTCGCGGCCAGTGGCCCTGATCGGCGCGGGAGCGAAGCTTTCGGGCGCGATTCCGGAATTGCGGCGATTGCTCGATCAGTTGAACATCCCGACGTTTGCCACTGTGCACGGACTCGGCGCGGTTCCGCCGCAGTCGCCGTACTATCTCGGCATGGTCGGCATGCACGGTACGCGCGCGGCCAACATGGCGCTCCACGAGACCGATCTGTTGCTGGTCTTGGGCGCTCGTCTAGACGACCGCGTCACCGGCGATCCTTCCCGCTTCGCGCCGCATGCCAAGATCGTTCACTTTGAAATCGATCCTGCGCAACTCGATCGCGTTCGTCCGTGCGATCTGCCCGTAATCGGCGATCTGGCAGAAACAATTCCGGCATTTCAGGCGGAACTTCGGCGCCATACGGTAACCGATTTCAAAGACTGGCGCGCGGTTGCCTGCGGTCCGGATCGCGCCGAACTCGATCCGCGTGGATTGGCGCAGCCGACGATTCGTTTTCTCGACGAACTTTTCAGCCGCTTGCCCGAGAACAGCGTCGTGCTCGCCGATGTCGGCCAGCATCAGATGTGGGCGGCGCAACGTTATCGTTCATCGTCGCCGCGAGGATTTATCACTTCCGGCGGCCTCGGCGCTATGGGCTTCGCCCTGCCTGCGGCTGTAGGCGTGCAGCTGGCCAAGCCCGATACTTGCATACTCTGCGTCTCCGGCGACGGGGGGTTCCAGATGAATATTCAAGAACTCGCCACCGTGCACCGGCTCGACCTGCCGATCAAGATGGTCATCATCGACAACAAGTATCTGGGCATGGTGCGGCAGTGGCAACAGCTGTTCTATGAGCGCAATTATGCCGAAACCGATCTCAGCGACAATCCGGATTTCGTCGAGATCGCGAAGGCCTACAAAATTCCGAGTTTCCGCATGAATGAAGATGCCATGCGCGAGTTCCCGGTTTCCGACGAAACCGGAAGTGAGATCGATCGATTTCTGCGTTCCCCCAATCCCGAGTTGTTGGTGTTCGACTGTGCGCCGGAAGCGAATGTCTTCCCCATGGTTCCGGCGGGAGCGGCGTTGTCGGAAATGTTGCTGGAAGAAGAGCCTGCGGAATAAAGGAGCGAAGCATGCAAATTTTTCAGATTCGCTATCGCAACACGCAAGGAACATTGATGCGCATCCTGAACGCAGTTTCGCGCCGCGGCCTTGACATGCCTTCGGTTCACGCCGACGCCGCGGAACGTGACCACGAGATCACGCTCGCCCTCGACGTGAATCCGAAGCAGATCGGCCAACTCTATCGCGAGTGGTACGCGATCCCGGACGTGATCAAAGTTCGTTCTGGCGCGGCGCACGAAACCGAATGGGGCAATGCGCATCCGCCGACTGGCGTGTCGATGGAGCGCGCTGCAGCAAGAGCGTAGGTTTCGCGCCGTGATGGTTTGTCCTCGACTCCCAAGAATCTCGATCCCGCTTGGCACGATCCGGTCCCTTACTGCTACTCGGCTACTCCCTCGCTCGTTGGCGTGAACGCGGTCTCCAAGTCCGATAGACCGTGGCAATTAATGCACTCCCCATAAGGCGATCTCGCAGGGATTCTTATCTATCGTCGGTAAAGACCCGGGGACGGTTATTTCTACCGAGGGTAGAGCGTGGAATCAATACGCCCACCATAGGGCGATCTCGCAGGGATTCTTGTCGATCGTCGGGGAGGGCCCCCTATATTTTCTGGTTACATCCAGAGCGGCCGGGCTAAATCCCGCTTCCGGCGAGTAGAGGAGTTCCACCTCCCGGAAAGTACCGTCACGGGCGGCGACTGCTCGCGTAACGCCATAATGGTTCTCGGCCGCACTGCCAATGTAGCTCCCCGAGATCGCGCCCAGGCCCCCGACCTCGTACCGGTGGAGTGGACGTATCGTCATCCCTGGCTCGGCAGGATCACCAGGAAGTGTAAACGCCGCCACACTGACTGTACCAGCAGGCTCAATCTTAACGTCTGCAGTGAGAAGATCCTGTTGAAAGCCGCTCTGTATCCGAATGTGCTGCGGAACTAGCTTTCCGCCGAACGTCGTTGGCTCCGTCCAGTCCGTCACAACTCCTATCTCGATGCTTTGGATCAATTCTCCGCTGGGCAGGAAGAGGTAAGCATGCAAGCGCGGAACGTTTTGGGGCGCGTCAAGAAGAATTTTTGGTACATCGCTGCCGCTGATCTTCACGTAGGACTGTCCCCCAGCTGCTCCGTTTTCAATCTTCCAACCTGGGTGCTCATCGGCCAGCGATGGCGAGTACCACTGGCGCGGAACGGGATACAGCAGAGCTTCCAGAAGCATCAGCACGCGGCTCGGCTCATAATCCGAGTTCGCTTGCATTTTCCTTCCGGCTTGGGACTCGACTTCAATGGCGTGATAGCTGCCGAAGGTTACTTCCCGCCTCCACTGCGTCGGTGTGATCCACGTTTCCTCGTAAGTTCCATCGCCGAAAATGATCTGGTCAGATTTCTTCTGGCTTAGAACAACTCCGGGAAAACCGTGGAAAGCCACCTTCATATGGAAAGGAGCCGATCCGTAGGCGCGCAGATTCATTTGGTCGGCGGCACGCTGGAACCACTGAATCCAAGGGGTCTTTGGCTCTTTACCTGCTGCAGCGGTGTAGCCGAGCATTGCAATCAGCAAAGCGGCAAGATGGCGCTTCATGGATGGGTCCTCAATTCAAGACAGGCCTTACTTGACAGCAGCGATCGTGCGCCGAATGCCGTTTCCTGCCAACGGCCCAGCCGAAAATCGGGGGAAATACTACCCCAGTTTTCCGATGGCACAGCCAGCGGCGATTAGAGGCACAACGCCCCAGCGACTCAAGCCTCTCTTACGCAACCGATTCGAATTTGCAGGATTGCCAAGCGCTGGAGAAACGGTAGCAGGTCGCCGCACGCGAGGCAGTGATCGAGGTCACGGTTAGGCGCTCCTCTGGTATTGCGATCCGCAGGTCGGCAACTGAGCTTCCTTCCATCTTTTTCCCATCTCCTGTAATCTTTCTCACTTATGGATCCCAAGCACATTAGCCGTGGAATCACTGACGGTCGCGAGCGCGCGGGCGCTCGCGCCATGTTCAAAGCCATCGGGTTCACCGATGCCGATCTCGACCGACCCATTATCGGAGTCGCCAACACCTGGATCGAGACCATGCCCTGCAATTTTCATCTGCGGCGGCTTTCGGCCAAGATCAAGGAAGGCATTCGCGACGCCGGCGGCACGCCGATGGAATTCAACACCATCGCCATTTCCGATGGCGAGACCATGGGAACCGAAGGCATGCGCGCTTCCCTGATCAGCCGCGAAGTGATCACCGACTCGATCGAACTCGTTTGTCGCGGGCAGATGTTCGACGCCGTCGTGTGCCTGGTTGGCTGCGACAAGACCATCCCTGCGGGGGCGATGGCGCTCGCGCGCATGAATCTGCCCGGCATCGTGCTCTACGGCGGCACCATCGCTCCCGGGAACTATCGCGGCAAGGACGTGACCATTCAGGACGTCTACGAGGCGATCGGCGCGAACGTCGCGGGAAAAATGTCCGACTCAGAACTCAAGCAACTTGAAGATGTCGCCTGCCCCGGCGCCGGCGCGTGCGGCGGCCAGTACACCGCCAACACCATGTCAACCGTGATGGAGATGATCGGTCTGTCGCCGCTCGGCTACAACAGCATTCCGGCGATGGATCCGGAAAAGGACAAAATCGCTTTCGATTGCGGCAAGATCGTGATGAATGTTCTGAAGTCCGGCCTCCTGCCACGGGACGTTCTCACTCGCAACGCATTCGAAAACGCAATCGCATCCGTCGCCGCGAGCGGCGGCTCGACCAACGCCGTTCTGCACTTGCTTGCCATTGCACGCGAAGCCGGCGTGAAGCTCAGCGTCGACGATTTTCAAAGGATTAGCCAGCGGACTCCGCTGCTGGCAGATCTAAAACCTTCAGGACGATTTGTCGCTGTAGATATGCATCGCGCAGGAGGCGTCCGCCTGCTCGCAAAGCGCCTGCTCGAAGGCAAACGTCTGCACGGTTCCGCCAAAACTGTTACCGGACGCACCATCGCAGAGGAAGTCGCGAGCACGCACGAAACTCCGGACCAGGAAGTGATCGCTCCGCTCGACAAGCCTCTGAAAGCAACCGGCGGGCTCGTCATTCTCAAAGGCAATCTCGCTCCCGAAGGATGCGTGGCTAAGATCAGCGGTCATGAACGGCTCGAGCAGCGCGGGCCGGCTCGCGTGTTCGATTCCGAAGAAGCAGCCATGACCGCAGTCACGGGCAAGAAGATCAAAGCCGGAGATGTGGTCGTGATCCGCAACGAAGGCCCCAAAGGGGGCCCCGGGATGCGCGAAATGCTCGGCGTCACCGCAGCTATCGTCGGCGAAGGCCTCGGCGAATCGGTAGCGCTTCTGACCGACGGGCGTTTCAGTGGTGCGACCCACGGATTGATGGCCGGCCACGTTTCCCCCGAAGCTGCGCTCGGCGGTCCGATCGCCGCCGTCCGCAATGGCGACATAATTCGCTTCGACGTTCGCAAGCGCATTCTGGAAGTCGAGATCACTCAGCCAGAACTCCGCAAGCGGATGAAAAAATGGAAGCCGCAGAAACCACGATATTCGACTGGCGTCTTCGCGAAATATGCGGCACTGGTTTCCTCCGCCTCCGAAGGCGCGATTACTCGCCCCCGGTGACAGGTGCAACTATTCGTGACTACAGCCTGACTCTTAGATAACTGCTGCCACGCCGAAGCGTCGGCCGCTACCCTACTGCCGGACTGCCGGAAACACAGACGTCCCCAGCCGCTCTCACGGACGATCTCCAATTTCACGCAACGCTACAGTCTTTCTCCCACACCGCTCGTACATCCCCTTCGGTACCGTGGCTAAGCCGACCGAAGCGCGGGAAGATACGGTCTCGCACGGTTCTTTCGGCGACAAACCCGGTTTGAACGAAGGACCGCGGTGCGATTCAGGCTAGAAATGCTGAATCGAGAAAGTCTACCGGGCAGCTTCGAAATCCTATGGCCGAATGGCAAAGTGCTCAGCAGCTCGACCATTCCGACGAGAATAGCCTCCAGCTTTCTGGGGCATCTCAGATCACGTCGCCGGCATCTGAGCGAAACCCCGTGTGCGACAGCTGGCAATTTGTGGTACAAGGCGTGCTGGCCTTTGTGATGTTTGTTGGAGCGGTCGCAATGGTGCAGTATTACCGCCCGCTGGCCAAACAATCCCTTCCTGCCGACGATCTGCAGAAGGAAGTGCACGAACTCACCGCGGAAGTCGAACAACTCAAGGAAGAACAGGCCATGCCGGCTACGGTGCTCAGCCGGTACCGCAATTCGATTGGCTACGTATATGGCGTTTACGATGTCGGCTTTCCCAATCAGCGCCCGGCCATTCGCGCGCGAGCCTCGGGCACAGCGTTTCTGGTTGGACCAGGCCTGCTCGCCACGAATCGCCACATCGCCCAGCCTTGGTATGGAGATACCGAATCGGAGGACTGGATCGAACGGGGGGCGTCCGGCTCGCTCGAAACGCTCGTGATCTTCTTCCCCGGTTCGCCAACTCCAGTGAGCGTAACAATCGCCGCAGTTTCAAAAACAGCGGATCTGGCCATCATCCGAGTTTCGGATCCCAACTCGGTCCGCGGCCTGCCTATTCTTCCGCTGGCGAAGTCGACGAGCGCTCCGGGAGAGCGGGTCACAGTTGTTGGATATCCCATGGGCATCGCGGGGATGGTCGCGAAATCTCCGTCGAATATTTACGACCGGCTCGCCTATCGGCATAACGACATAAACGCGGCTAGCGAACTTGCCGCGCTATCGCTAATTCGTCCCTCCGCCACCTGGGGACATCTCGGGGACGTCGTCGGCGACAAGCTAATCTACGATGCGACCACAGCGCACGGTGGCAGCGGTGGTCCAGTCTTCAATTCGGTGGGCGAAGTCATTGGCGTGAACTCCGCCTTCATGGATGGCTTCAGCGGGGGCACAATCGGCATTTCGGTCGATTCCCTTCGACCGCTGGTCGAAGAAGCAGAGAAATCACACTGACCGGATCTTCCGCAGCAAATAGTTGTTGCGATTCTTCGGATAGTCATTCTGCCAATACCGGATCACTTCCATCCCCGCGCTCCGGGCCATAGCCGAGAATTCCTCAACCGTCGCGAAAAATGTAACCGCCGTTCCTGGCCGAACGATCATTGGTTTGGCAGTCAGCTGCCACCAAACCATGCGTCGCAGCATGCCAAACCACGCGCGCAGGCCCTGCTTGCGATACAAATGCGAGAGCAATTCGCGACGGGTCTGGAATTGCGGCGTAGGATCCACGTGCTCCTCATAGGGTATTTCGCCGATGAGAATGCGCGCGTCTGCCCTCGCGATTCGGCAGATTTCCCTCAGGCTGTCCGGAATTCTTTCCCGCGGCACGATCAGCAGTACGTTGTTGCAGACAACCACCGAGGCGCATGAATCCGGCAGGGGCAATTCGTGCGTGAATGCTTGCCGAACATCAACTCCGGATTGGCTCACCAGCGCGACTTCTTCTGCGGTCGCCAGCAAGCCGAGCGCGCTGTGAACTCCCATCTTTTTCGCCATGCGCAGCAGAGTCCCGTCGCCACAACCGATGTCGACGAGATCGTCTCCAGGCTCCATGCCAACCGCTTCCACGATGTGCTCGTGGATGAGCCTGGTCATATCTTTCTTGTCCCGGCCACGCAGAGCCAAGTCATGCAGATCGCGCGCGTGACGTGCCGTTTCGCGGCAGTACTCAACGTAGTCGTCAGAGCGGGAGATCATTGTGAAGGAGGATTCTATCGCAGCTCGGGAAACCAAGAGAGCGTAGGCGACCGCGGTACTAGGTTCAGCTCACCCAATCCAGGAACTTGTACCACGCGCCCGCCAGCGGAAGGAACCACGGTTTGCCGTTGTACAGACCGAGCGGCCCGCCTGGAAAGGGGATCCCCGCGAAAGGATTCTCCGGCTTCTCTCCGCACATCAGCTCAGCCATTTTTTGTCCCTGGTATGTCGCCATCGCTACTCCATGGCCGGCATATCCGAGCGCGTAGTACATGCCATCGAGCTGCCCGGCATGCGGCATGATGTCAAATGCAAAATCGAGTGTGCCTCCCCAGACAAAGTCGATCCTGGCATCCCTAAGCTGCGGATAAACGTCGATCATGCCGCGCCGCAGAATCTCCGCGCTGCGGCGAATGGTCTGATCGTTTTCCGGAAAGAACGCGGCGCGTCCGCCGAAAAGCATGCGCCGATCGGGTGTGAGCCGGTAATAGTAGAGATAATTTTTCGAATCGTAGATCATGCGATGGCGCGGACTGAGTTCGCGAGCGAGTGCCTCGGGCAGAACTTCGGTCGTGATGATGAATGATCCGATAGGAATTACTTTTTTCCTCAGTGCAGGGGTTGCCTGACTGGTGTAACCGCTCGTCCCAACAAAAACTTCATGCGCCCATAGCGGACCGCGTGAGGTCGAGATGTTCCATCCCGTGTCTCCGTTGCGTGATTCGCGGCCGATCGAGTTCACGCGGGTGTGCTCGAAGACCTGCGCACCGGCCTTCATCGCCGCACGGGCGAGTCCGGCTACGTAGCGCGCCGGATTGCATCCTGCGCTGATCTCATCCACC